>Ga0073934_10008865_pt1 | contig 13169 bp, 12 predicted proteins | sample LarsenN4metaG_FD_76834 | JGI IMG/M metagenome (GOLD analysis project Ga0073934, IMG submission 76834) | Hot spring sediment bacterial and archeal communities from British Columbia, Canada, to study Microbial Dark Matter (Phase II) - Larsen... ...
CTTCCTCGGAAATCCTCCATTCGCCGGCTGCGGCATGCACCGTGGAGGAAGACTCCATGCTCTCCCGCAGGACACCGAACATCCCCTGCAGGGCTTCCGAACGCTCGTTGACCATGAAAAGCATCGCCCGGTCGAAAAATTTATGGTCAGTGGAGGTCAGGGCGGCCAGAATCAGATAGGCCAGCTTGTTCAGTCTTAGGGTAGTGAGGTTGACGCTGCTGAAGCGGTTCAGGAGTGCCAACTCCTTCATCTTATGGTTGTTCTCGTCGGCCAGTCGCTGCAACTGGACGGTCCGCTCGGCAACCCTTCGCTCCAGCTCCCTGTTGAGCCGCTGTATCTGTTCTTCGGCACGCCGGCGTTCGAAAATCTCCTGCTGCAACTTGTTATTGGCCTGCTGAAGCTCGGCGTTTCTGGCAATCAGAAGCGCCTCATGCCTGCGGCGAAGTTCGTCGGCACCCCGCTCCCACTCGGCTATGAATCCCAGCTCGATCCGGTCGAAGTAGCGATCGACATAGGCATGCGACCAGCTTATCCGGGACTCCTCAATGCAGGATTCAACGATGAGGTCGTGGTAACTCTGGCGGAAATATTTCATAAGCCCCAGGAACATCTCAAGGGAAACCCCTCGGCAGCGGTGACTACGGGCCTGTTCGATGCCAAAGACAGTGATGGTATCATGAACATAGTCCAGTTCACTGGACACCTCCGGTATTCCGGAGGTAGTTCTCAAAGACGTGACAAGCCCCCGGGATAAACCCTGGATGGCTTTCCGCCAGGCTGCCGGATCATCGGGGGTATAGCGGGCATATCCCATCCGCTCGGCATAGCGAAGCACCTTGCCGATAAGCGCCTCCTCGCCAGCAGATATGAGATCGGCCAGAAAGGACATCAGCTCTCCGATGTACTATGGATTTGTGGGTAACTAACGGGAATAGAAGACCACGCCTTTGTGATCCACAATGGAAGGGGGGGGACTGCCAGAGCAAGGCTCATCGCACATGCGTAAAGACAGGTCATAACGACTCCAGGGCGCAGATGCTGGCGAACAATGGGGTATCAGGGGATTTTTTCTTTGCGTTCTTCCTCGATCTTGCAGTCGATGCAGAGGGTGGTCACCGGCCTGGCCTTGAGCCGACCTTCGCTTATATCCTCACCGCACAGCTCGCAGATGCCGAATTCTCCCTGCTCTATCCGCTCCAGGGCCTCACGGATTTTATTGATCAGCTTACGCTCGCGATCACGGATCCGAAGTTCGAAATTCCTGTCCGACTCCTGGGTGGCCCGATCCGTGGGGTCGGGAAAATTCACATTTTCCGCCGTCATCTCGGATACCGTCTTGCCTGCCTCGCCCAGAAGAGCCCGCATCTCCTCGTGAAGAACCTGCCTGAAATACTCCAGCTTTTCTTGATCCATAACTGCCCGCCTCCTGAGTTTAAGCGTATATTAAAAAATATTTCCGAGAGCAAGTAAAGTTATTTTTCAAGATCAGCCATTTAGAGGGCTCGTTGCAGCGCTTCATCAACATTTTTGACCCCTACCAGCTCGACCCCCTTGACCTTGACCTGCTTCAGATTGCCGGCAGGGAGAATGCACCGGGTAAAGCCGAGCTTCGCCGCCTCCTTCACCCGCAGTTCGGGCTGTGCTATGCCCCGCACCTCCCCGGAAAGGCCGACTTCGCCGAGAAAAACCGTCTGCGGATCGACCATCTTGTCGAGATGACTCGATGCCACCGCCATGACGATGGCCAGATCAGCCGACGGCTCGTTGAGACGGACACCGCCTGCCGCATTGAGAAAGATATCCTGTCCGGAGAGATGCAGCCCGACCTTTTTTTCCAGGACTGCAACCAGCAGGGCGAGACGGTTGTGATCGATACCGATGGTCGTGCGGCGGGGAGTCCCGTAGGAGGATGCGGTAACCAGAGCCTGCAGCTCGACCAGAAGGGGCCTGCTCCCCTCCAGGGCTGCGACGACGACCGAACCGGATACCCCTATCGGCCGTTCGGCCAGAAACAGCTCGGAAGGGTTCCGAACCTCGCAGAGGCCGGTATCCTTCATTTCGAAGACACCGATCTCGTTGGTAGATCCGAAACGGTTTTTCACCGCCCTGAGGATGCGGAAGGCATGCCCGGCATCCCCCTCGAAATAGAGGACCGTATCCACCAGATGCTCAAGCACCCTTGGACCGGCCAGGGAGCCATCTTTGGTAACATGACCGACCAGAAAGATGGGAATACCGCTCCCCTTGGCCGTCAGCATCAGCCTACCGGCCGACTCGCGCACCTGGCTGACACTGCCGGGCGCCGACTCTATCGCCCCGGTAAAGACGGTCTGGATCGAGTCAACAATGACTGCCCGGGGCTTCAGCTGCTGGATCTGGGCGATGATCCGCTCGACACCTGTTTCGGCAAGCAGATAGAGATCCTCGGCGTCAATCCCCATGCGCATGGCCCTGAGCTTTATCTGCTGGGCTGACTCTTCAGCGGAAACGTACAGCACTGTCCCGGCGGTTTTTGAGAGATGGGCTGATGCCTGCAGGAGCAGGGTCGATTTGCCTATACCCGGATCGCCGCCGATCAGAACCATTGAGCCTGCAACCAGGCCGCCACCCAGAACCCGGTCCAGCTCGGCTATACCGCAGGATTGCCGCTGCTCCACATCCCGTGCGACCAGGGATATCCTGACCGGTTTCGCGGCTTCGGACCGGGGGGCGGTGGCTCCACCCCTGACCGCCAGCTCCTCAACCATACTGTTCCATGAACCGCAATCAGGGCATTTCCCCAGCCACTTGGCGGACTGGTGACCACATTTCTGACACGCAAAGAGCACCCTGTTTTTCAAGATACGCCTACCCCTTTTTTTCACCGGATTCTAGCCCTCCGTCCACCCGCTGTCAACTCGGCACTTGCCTCAGGCTGCCGGGCTGCATAATGCTTGCAAATTTACCCAATTTCGCTACGATATGTGGACTTTCCATTTATCGGGGCATCCATGACGCATCAGAACCAGCCGCCAAAGCCAGCACGGGAGCAGAGCACGGACATGCTTCTCGAACCGATGCTCAACGCTCTGGCAAAAGCGCTCAAGGCCCTGACCTTCTACCCCTCCGGTCACCCGCAACGGAACGAGAGTGTTGCCGCGGCATATAAACAGATAGTCCCCTTCATCAGGAATCACGAACTGGTGCTCCTCTGGAGCAGGGAGGGGTGTTCCGTAGACGAAAACCCTGACGCAAAAAGCAGGTCCGTGACCGCAAAAGCCCTGACCAGGGAGATGCTGACGCGGAAACTGCAACGGCTGACCATCCTCCCGGATGTCACTGAAAAGGATCTGCTGGCATTTCTGAACCTGATCTCCACCGAGGCCGCCGTCATACATGCAAGTGGCGGCATTGAAAAAGAGATGGTCCGTGCCGGCATCTGCACAATTGGCGCTAATGAATTTGATCTCAGGAGGTTGAAAGGGCTGCAGGAGGAGCTGGCGCTGAAGGAAGAAGAGCCGGATGTTCTGTCCGATGAGGAGAGTATCGAACCCGAGTTTGAAGAGGAAGAGACCCCACCGGATGAAGCCGAAGGGCAGCAGGACCTCCAGCTATCCATTCTCGGCCTTGACATCCTCCTGGGCATGCTGAAGGCCGAGAAAAACGATCATCAGTATCTGCAACTCGCCAGGGAAGTGATTGATGCCGCAGAAGCGCTGAAAAAACAGGAGGCCTTCGAATCTCTCCTCCCTGCCCTTGAGACGCTTCTTGATGAATACGCCTCGGAATTACGGCCGGTTACCCAGAAAGAGTACGTCCGCTATGCACTGGAACAGATTGCGAGCGGATCGATGACCACCTTCCTGCTGGACAAGATAGAGGAGCGTTCAGCAGAAAACGAAGCCCTGCTGGACCGGCTTTGCACAACCCTGGGGCAGACGCTCGCCTATCCGCTGATTCAGCGTCTCTGCGTTGTCGAGGCGCTGCACGCCAGAAAAGCAATCGCCATGGCCCTGACCCGATCCGGAGAGGCTGCCATCCCCGCCCTGCTCGCCATGCTCAAGGATGAACGGTGGTATGTTGTCAGGAATATGGTGACGATTCTCGGCGAAATCGGCTCGGCCGAAGCGGTGAGCGCACTGCAGATGACGGCGCGTCACCCGGAACCGAAGGTGCGCAAGGAGGTCATCAAGGCTTTCTTGAAAATCAACACGACTGCGGGCGAAAACACCCTTATTTCATTAATGAATGATGATGACGGCGATGTCGTCAAACAGGCGATTCACTCGTTGGGGGCAATTCGCTCCAGAGCAGGGCTCAGACCGCTCATTGACATTGTCACCACATCGGATGCATTTCTGAAGGAACTCTCCCTGAAGAAACATGCGATCCTGGCCATAGGGAGGATTGGAGACCGACAGGCCACGCCAATTCTTATGGATATCCTGGAGACGAGGGGGTGGCTTGCGCTCGGGCGCTGGCAGGAGCTGAAGATTACCGCGGCAACAGCACTCGGACAACTTGGCGACGAAACCTCGATCCCCCTGCTGAAAAAGATCGCAAAGCGGGACTCTCCCCTGGGGAAGGCCTGCGGTGATGCCGCCGACAACATTGAAAGACTGGCTAAATAATGCTGATACCAAACACACAGAAACTGACCCTTGCCAATGCGCAGCGTCTCGCCTCGATATTTTCCGGGCTCATCCGCAGCACAACGCTTTACCCCCCCGGCAATCCGGCGCTGACACGGCCACTGAACGATCTTCACGGCATGATTGCCGCACACCTGCAGTCGGCCAACTCCATCAGGCTCGGACTTGCCGACGAGATCCTCTTCGTTGAAGACCATCTCTTCGTCACCGCCACCCCGCCGATCGAAGAGCTTGCCAACATCTTCGCCTCACGGAAGATTGATGCAATGATCATCATGCAGGGGGTAAAATCCGAGGAGATTTTCCGACTGGCGAATCTTCTTTCCGACCGGAACCTGACCACACAGGAGATCATCGGCAAGATGGAGAAGGAAGGGATCTCCCATCTGCTGATCATTTCGTCGGAAGATACGGAAGAGAGGCTGCTGCATGAGGCGGGCAATGCATATCAATCGGCGCTTGAGTCAATCCGATCGGCTTTCATCGATATCGAAGAGCACCGGGTCCCCTCCAGCGAGCGCCTGCTGGCGGCAACGCGCCAGTTCACCGATATCGCCGTCCAGGACCCGCTGGTGGTTGCCTGCCTTGCCATGATCAAGGATTATGACAACTACACCTTCAACCACAGCGTCAATGTGGGGGTGATCGCCATGGCCCTCTCAGCACACATGAAGCTCGACCGGCAGAAGATCGAGGAGGCCGGCATTGCGGGCTTCCTCCACGACATTGGCAAGACCATGGTATCGAAGTCGATTATCAACAAGCCGGGAAAGCTGTCGACCGTGGAGTTCAACGAAATCAAGAAACATCCGGAGGACGGCGTCAAGATCATCGAGAAGATGGCGGGAATGTCCAAGCATGTGGCCGAGGCGGTCCTCGGACACCACCTGCGCTACAACCGCAAGGGTTATCCCGAATGGGCACAGGAGATGGAGCTCAGCAGTCTCAGCCAAATCATTGCCATCGCCGACTGCTTCGATGCCTGCACTACCCTGCGCGTCTACCAGCTGCCGATGCCGCCTGCCACAGCCATCAATCTGATGAAAGAGCTCGCCGGGGAGTATCTGAACCCGGACATGGTGAACAGTTTCGCCAAAATGATGGGCAAGTATCCTCCGGGAACCCTTGTCAGGCTTGAATCCAACGAGATTGCCCTGGTGTGGAAGGCAAACCCCGGGAACCCGGAAAAGCCGCAGATACGGGTCATCATTGATGAACAGGGTGAATTGGTGGAGAAGCCGTTTACGGAAAAACTGGAGGAGAGGTCAGCCGGAACAACGGCTATCGTGGCAGTCATCAACCCTCTTGCCAAGGGTATCGACGTGGGTGAGTATTTCAGGCAACCTTGAGATTTCCCAGAGCCGTCGCTGCCGCCAACCGTGTGGCCGCGTTCGGAGAGCGGGTCAGGGCAATGAACCGTCCTTCCAGGGAACCGTTATCTATCCTGCTGAGGGCAATGATTGCCTCCACATCCGTGAGGCCATCAGCGGAATCGAGAAAGGGGAGGAGCACCGGGATCAATGACTGGTCGCGGAAGCTGCCCAACGCCCTGATCGCCCGTGCCTGAATGCCCGAGTTCTCGTCCTTGAGACGCTCGATCAGCACCGGCATCGTCGAGCGTACGGCGATGGTCCCCAGTGCATCGATCGCAGCCCCCTTGAGCTCCACTTCAGGCCGTGACGCACAGTAGACGAGGGGGGAAACCACCTTCTCCCCGCCGATCTCGGCAAGCGCATATATCGCCCTGACCTTGGCGGCCAGATTCCCTTTTTTCAGCTGCTCGATGATGTCGCTGAGGCTCTGCACCTCTTCAAGCTGCTCGAGGGCCGCTGCCGCAGCGGCACGCACCTCCCCCTCGGGATCTTTCAGCAGCGGGATCAGGGCCTCTTTTCGTTTTGCCGTTGCACTCTGTTCCATGATTAGGGCATTATTACCAAAAACAGATCGATTTACAACATTTCATTCAAGGGATTTTCCATGCATAAAAACTTCAAGGCAGTGCTGCTCTCGGCCCTGGTTCTCCCCGGTTTGGGGCAACTCTACAAGGGAGAGAAGCTCAAGGGGGGCATATTCCTTGTACTGGTAAACATTTTCCTGCTCGCCGCCCTTTTCCTCGTCATGAAGGGGATGGGGAGCTTTCTTCTGACCGCTAAAATTTCGGGAACAGGCGAAGCATTGAAGGTACTGGAAACCATCAAGCGTGACTCGCCGTACGTTAACTGGCTCCTGACCGGGTTCGTCTTCCTCTGGTTTGCCTCGATTGTGGATGCCGCACTCGCAAGACCTCCCCGCGACAACGACCCATCTTCTTGAAAATGTTTAATTTGACTTAAATCCCTTTATGTGCGATATAAACGGTTGATTACAACCACTGTTTTATTTTGACCGACAGAGGATATTATGGCATATTCTGAAGTGATTGCAACGGGATCAGGCATCCCGTCCCGTCTCATCCCCAACGATTATTTCAATTACCTCGTGGAGGATGCGGACAACTGGATTGTTTCCCGCACCGGCATCCGCGAGCGACGTTTCGTTGCCGAGAACCAGTCCACTTCCGATATCGCAACAGAGGCGGCAATGAGCGCGTTGCAGGCCGGAAACGTCGACCCTGCCGACCTCGACTGCATCATCGTTGCCACCTCCACCCCGGACATGATCCTGCCGGCAACCGCCTGCATGGTGCAGAAAAACATCGGTGCGGTCAATGCCTTTGCCTTTGACATGAACTCGGTCTGCAGCAGCCTGGTCTACGCGATCGACACGGCCGACAGCTTCATCAAGGCAGGCAAATGCCGCACGGTCATGGTCATCGGTGCGGACACCTACTCCAAGATACTAAACTTCGAGGACAAAGGGTCATGCCCACTCTTCGGCGACGGTGCCGGCGCGGTCATTCTCCGCGCCTCGGAAAACCGCACCGGCATCCTGCAAACCATGACCAAAAGCGACGGACGCGGCTGGGACCTTATCCAGGTACCCTCCTCGGGCTCCCGCAAGCCGGTGACCGAGCAGACCATTGCCAACAAGGAGAACACCTTCCTGATGGAAGGGAAGAAGGTCTTCGTGTTCGCCACCGACATCATCCCCAAAATCATCGAGGAGATTACGGCAAAGGCCGGCATCAAGCCGACCGACCTGGACTACATCATCCCCCACCAGGCAAACCTGAGGATCATCGACCACATCACCAAGAAGACCGGCATCGGCAGTGAAAAGTTCCTCCTCAACCTTGACCGGTTCGGCAACACGGCTGCGGCATCGGTCGGCCTGGTCATGGACGAGAACCGTCGCAACGGCACCATCAAGCCGGGCAACCTGGTCCTGGTCCTGGGTTTTGGCGGCGGCCTCTCGTGGGGCGGGTTGCTGATCCGCTTTTAATCCCTGCAACACCTTCACCCGCGGCAACGATTTCAAGCATATTGTCACGCAGCAGGGAGATGATCTCTCCCTGCTCCTTTTTCCACCCCTGGTGAAAACAATCGGCAACGAGCAGTATCCCCCCCGGTTTCAACCTCGACAGGAGCGAACCAATCGCCCGTGCCAGCTGATCCCTTCCGTGGAGAAGCGGCCCGCCAAGCAGTCCGTTGCAGAGGATCACGTCATACCCCGCCCCCTGCTCAGAGTGGTTGCGGATATCCTCACGGGAAAACCGGACCATCATCCCCCCCCCTGCGTCCAGAAACGGCCCGACCATGGATTTGAACAGGGCGGCGCGTCCGGGGTCGTTGGGGTAGTAACCGAACGCGGCAGACAAAAGCTCCAGGGGTTCCAGCGTTGTCCCGTCAACCCGCGTCGCCTCCCGGACATACCCCTGCTCCAGCACTGTTTCCCCAGCTTCGTATGTCCCCTCGCCGCAGCCGCAGGCTGCATCAAGAATCGTAAGAGACGCGGAAAGCCGCTCCCGGGCATCCGCCAACCATGCGGCAAGGAAAGCGTTCTGCAACGGATACCGTCCGAACGAACCGCCATAACTGCGCGGGATGAACAGCGCATGAAGAAAGGCATGGCGAAGAGCCTCCTCCGTGGCAAGGCGACGGAGCAAGACAGCGGGATTGAAAATGAACGGGGCAAACTGCAGCCTTGAAAGGAAATCAGGCCAGGAACCGGCGGAGAACAGGGAAATCGTGTCCGTATCAACGGGATAGAGACAGCTGGTCCGGCAGAGATGGGCAAACGCCGGTACGATCTCATCCATGGGGAGGTACAGCTCGTGCTGGCTTCGCAGTTCCCCCTGCAGTATCAGCCCCGGTGCCCATTGGGGTGCAGGGCAGCAGCCGGCGAAGCTGCGGAACCGCTCGTCAAGCATCTCACAAGAGCGTAGCAGTCGGGTATCCATGAGGCTCCCGCCCCGCAGCAACCGTTTCCGTGCACCCTCAAGCTCCTCCCCGGCGAGGGAGGGGAAATATGAGCCCCTATCGTCAATACTACTCATCAGCGACCATCAGTCTCCTTGAAAATTCCGGCGTGAACTATTTGCCCTGGACGCCAGCCGGTGGTACATTCACCCCATGGGACTGACGGCACGATTACATGCAACCCTGACACTGGCATATTACTCCCTCTCCCCACCGGCGTCGGAATCCTTGCCGCCTTCCGGCACGGTTGCCCCCCCCCCTCATACAATCACTGCGGACGGGATTGCCGCAGCAATTGCCAACATGGGCAACTATACCGACAACGACGGAACCCTCGCCCTCCTCTTCAGGGACGCGCTGACTCTTGCCGCCCCGTTTCTTCTTTTCCGCCTGAAGCGAACCGGATTCTCGGCCTGCAGAATTGTGAGGGTGCCGGAGGGGCTACTTCTGACCGCGCGGCGGTAGCAATGAAAAAGGCCGGAATTCCCGGCCTTTTTCATTGCGTTTCACTCCAGAGTTCCTACTCCCTGACAAAGGTATCCTGGTCCGTCTTGTCGACCATCCCCATGAGGTGCATATACTCGTCTTCAATCATGTCGTAATGCCCCTGGGTTTCCTTGACCACCCGCTCGAAAATCCCCTTCACAAGCGGATCGACGATATCCCTTGCCAGCACGGTATACTGATCGACAACCGCCTTCTCCTCCTTCATGGCGATTTCAAGGGCCTGCTGTTCCATGGTGCTCTCGGAAACGGCCTTGAGGAGCGCCTTGTAGGTCGCATTGCCGGTATCGGGCGGGGTCTTCATGTAGCTCTCCAGGTCGCCGAACTCCCCCCCCTTGTAGTGATCAAAGAACGATTTGAGATGGCCTACCTCTTCATTGGCGAGCAGTTCGAAAACCTTTTTGGCCCGATCGTTGCCGGTAGAAGCAGCGGCTTTTCGATAAAAGTCAATGCTGTCCTTTTCACCCTTGATGGCCAGTTTCAGCGCCTCCTGCAGCGAATACTCCTTACCCATAAAGACCCCTCCCTTGCGATAAATTTTCGTATACAGTAGTTTACATCCTATTCGCCCCTATTCAACCTCGTTCATTATTTTTTTCGGCCAGCAGCGCCCTGACCACCTCGCCGGCCATGGTCATACCGAATATGGCGGGCAGAAAGGAGATGCTCCCCAGCACGACACGCCGGTGTTCGCAGGAAAAGCGCTGATCTTCCTTGTTGGGACAGATGCAGTTGCTTTTGCACCCGCCGTCCACCAGTGGCTGGCGGAACTCCTCCAGGGAGTAGACCACCTTGATGCCGGACTCGATCCCCTCCTTGCGCAGCAGCTTGCGCACCGACTTCGCCATGCGGCACCTGGTGGTTTCCGAGATGTCGCCGACCCTGACGAGAGTCGGATCGAGCTTCATGGCAGCACCCATGCTGGAAATGACCGGCAGCCCCCGCTCCCGGCAGCTTTTCAGCAGATGGATCTTGCTGGTGAAATGGTCAATGGCGTCAACAACATAATCAATCCTGCCGTAGAGGAGCTCGGCGCTTTTCTCGGCACAGTAGAACTCCTTGAGGGGAATTATCTCGGCACCGGGATTGATCAGCCCCAGCCTCTCGGCCATGACCTCCGCCTTCGACCGGCCGACATTCCCGTCCAGGGCATGAATCTGGCGGTTGACATTGGTCAAACAGATGTCGTCGAAATCCACCAGGACGAGCCGGCCGACCCCGGCGCGGCAGAGAGCCTCGGCAGCGTAGCTGCCGACGCCACCGAGTCCGAATATGGTCACGGAAGCCCGGCCGAGACGGTCGACCCCGTCCGTGCCGAGCAGGATTTCCGTGCGGGAGAATCGGTGCAGTTTAGCCATCATTGGTCTCCATCAGGCTTACATTTTCCTTTGTCATGTTAAATGCTTTCAGCGCGTTTACCGTGGTTATCTCCGCCACCTGCGCGAGGGGCACCCCCTTCAACGCTGCCAGCGCTCTGGCGGTTTCCAGCAGGTATGCCGGCTCATTGGGCCGACCACGAAAAGGCTCGGGCGAAAGGTCCGGCGTATCGGTCTCCAGGACGAGCCGGTCAAGGGGGATCTCCCGGCAGACCCTGAGCGGCCTCACCGCATTGCAGTAGGTAACTGTACCACAGACCGAGATGTAAAAGCCAAGCCGTATGCACTCACGGGCCATTTCCGGACTGCCGGAAAAGGCGTGCATGAAGCCGCCGACCAACTCGACGTGCTCTTCCATCATGATCCGGAGCAGATCGGCAAAGCCCCCCCTGCAGTGAACCAGCACGGGCAGCCCCCGTGCAACCGCCATGCGGAGCTGGCTACGAAACGCCTCCTGCTGTACCTGCCGCGACGGCTCCCGCACCGTGTAATCGAGACCGATTTCACCCACGGCGACGGCGCCGTCCAGACAGGACGAGAGCAACTCACGTGCCGCATCATCCAACCGGTGAGCCAGCATCGGGTGAACCCCGAACGCAGGCATGATCCTGTCGTCATGTTCGGCCAGTGCCTTTATCCCGCCCCACCCCTCGGGCTGCACCCCGGGGACAACAAACCGGTCGACCCCGGCGTTTCGGGCCCGCCTGAGAATTGCCGGCAGTTCGGCACAAACGGATGCAAAATCAAGATGGCAGTGGGTGTCGATGAACATGACCTACTGTACCATGTTTAGTCCATGTTTTTACTCTGTTTTTTGTTGCCCTTTTCCGGCGGTAATGTCATTATCACCTGGGCGAAGAGCGATCTTCGCCTTTATTTTGTCTTTTGTTCCCAACGACACAACAGGCATCGATCAACATCACTTATCAACGGAGTACCGTAGTGACCATGCACAACAAGGATGAAATCAGCCGCCGCCGCACCTTTGCCATCATCAGCCACCCCGATGCGGGCAAGACCACCATTACCGAGAAACTGCTCCTCTTCGGCGGGGCTATCCAGCAGGCCGGCGAGGTGCGCGCCCGCAAGGCGGCCCGTCATGCCACCTCCGACTGGATGGAGATGGAGAAACAGCGCGGCATCTCCGTCACCTCCTCGGTGATGAAGTTCAATTACAGCGGCTACGAGATCAACCTGCTCGACACCCCGGGCCACAACGACTTCTCCGAGGATACCTACCGCGTCCTCACCGCCGTCGACTCGGTGCTGATGGTGATCGATTCGGTGAAGGGGGTCGAGAGCCAGACCAAGAAGCTCCTCGAGGTCTGCCGCCTGCGCCATACCCCGATCATGACCTTCATCAACAAGCTCGACCGTGAGGGGCGGGAACCCCTGGACATAATCGACGAAATCGAAAATGTGCTGAAGATACAGTGTGCTCCCATGACCTGGCCGGTCGGGATGGGGAAGCGGTTCCGCGGCACCTACCACCTCTACACCAAGGAACTGACCTTTTTCGACCCCGAGGCTGACCGGGGAGTGGGAAGCATCGTTACGGTCAAGGGACTCGACGACCCCCGCCTGGATGAACTGCTCGGCTCCCAGGTAGAGGAACTGCGCAACGAAGTGGAACTTCTGGAAGGAGCCTCGCACCCCTTCGAGCAGGAGGCCTATCTGGCAGGCCTGCAGACGCCGGTCTTCTTCGGCAGCGCCATTAATACCTTCGGCGTGCAGCAACTGCTGGAGACCTTTGTCGAGCATGCGCCGTCGCCGCTCCCCCGGGAGACGGCAACCCGCCTGGTCTCACCGTACGAGGAACCCTTCAGCGGCTTTGTCTTCAAGATCCAGGCGAACATGGACCCGGCACACCGGGACCGCATCGCCTTTTTCAGGATCTGCTCGGGCAAGTTCACCCGCGGCATGAAAGTACGGCACCTGCGCCTCGGTCGCGACATGCAGATCGCCAATGCCACCATCTTCATGGCCCAGGACCGGTCGAACGTGGAGGAGGCATTCCCCGGCGACATCATCGGCATACACAACCATGGCATCATCAAGATCGGCGACACCTTCACCCAGCGTGAGGATCTCAAATTCACCGGCATCCCCAACTTCGCCCCGGAGCATTTCCGCAAGGTCAGGCTGCTTGATCCGATGAAATCGAAAGCTCTCGAAAAGGGGCTTGTGCAGCTTGCCGAGGAGGGGACCACCCAGGTGTTTCGCCCCCAGATGGGGAGTGACTGGATTGTCGGCGCCGTGGGCCTGCTGCAGTTCGATGTGGTCATGCACCGACTGGAACA
>Ga0073934_10008866_pt1 | contig 13169 bp, 7 predicted proteins | sample LarsenN4metaG_FD_76834 | JGI IMG/M metagenome (GOLD analysis project Ga0073934, IMG submission 76834) | Hot spring sediment bacterial and archeal communities from British Columbia, Canada, to study Microbial Dark Matter (Phase II) - Larsen... ...
ACGTCGTCGTCCTCGCTCCTTGCATCGCGGGCGTTCGCTCGGCCTCGGGCCAACGGATGGACTACTGAAATAGGCTCTTAACCCCTGACAGCTCGAGCTCTCGCGCGATGGCTTCTCGAGTCGACCGCGTCTTGTCCTCGCAGGGGAGCTCCGCGCCGCCGAGGAAGAGCCGCGTGAGGACGACCACGGCGTCGGTGATGCTCGCCCCCACGTCCAGGTCGGCGTCGCCCCGCCGGAAGTGCGGAGCGGAGGCACCGCCTGCATTGCGGAGGACGGAGAGCGCGCGCGAAGCGTAGTCGGCGGTGGCAGCGTCGATCCTCGCATCGCCGTCAAGGTCGCGGAGCACGATCGCGCGCCGCAGAGGTCCTGCGCCGGCGGCATCGAGCAGGAGGATCAGCCCCTTGCGCGACGTGAGCACGAGGTCCACGTCCTGGTCGCCGTCCAGATCGAGGTCGCCGGGCTCTGCGGCCCGCGCCGGTCGGGGCGCGACGACGGCCGTGAACAGCGAGGCCGCAAGCACCGCGGAGGTGATGGATCGCGGGTGGCAGGCAATTGCTCTCTCGGGTTGGTTCATGGCGTTCTCTCCAGCAGTTTGGACGGTGGCGCCGAGGTGAGGCGGCTTGAGCCTGCGCCAATGTAGGAACGTACGCCAGCAGAGGTTTTTTTCTCGAAAACCGGCAAAGCAGCGATGCGCCGTCCGCGCTCGCCAGGTACGATGCGGCTCCAACGTCAATTTGCAGGAGGAAGTGACATGCCCCGATCCGTCTGCTGGGTGTTGTGCGGCGTCGCGTTGCCGCGGGTCGTTGCATCGCTTGCCAGGGTGAGCGCCGTCCTGGTCAGCTCATGGCTTGCTGCGGATGCGGCACAGGAGAAACCAGCCGCTCCGGAGGAGCAGCACAGGGCGCTCGTCCGGGAGTACGGGAAGGCGAGCCTCGAGTTTCGCAACGCCGCAACGGACGAGGAGCGGAACAAAGCCATCGAACGCCTCCGCGCTTTCCCGAATCGGTTCCTCGACCTTGCCAGGCGGGACCCGAAGGCCTCGATGGCGGCGGATACGCTCGTCGAGGCGGTGCGCGCAATCAATGCCGTGGACTCCCTGACCCAGACGAGCTGGGAGATGAGCTCGAGCTCCGTCCCTGCGGGTCCGGCGGACGACTCGGCGCGGAAGCTCGCGGAGCTGCTTGTGCGAGACCATCTCCGGAGCGACAAGATCGGCCTTGTTTGCGAGCGAATGCGCTACGGAATCCGAAGGGACTACGAGTCCGCGCTGCGCGCCATCCTCGAGTCCAACCCGCACGAGGACATCCAGGGCATCGCCTGCCTTGCGCTCGCTGAGCTGCTGAACACCCGTGCGCTGAAGCTGGGTTTGTTACAAGGCCGCCCGGAGCTTGCCCAACGTTTTGAGCAGCTCCTCGGCGCCGAGGACTTCGCGGGCTTGCAAAAGCAAGGTCGGAGCCAGCTCGCCAGGGAGGTGGAGGCCACCCTGGAGAAGGCCATTGCGAAGTACGGAGGCGTGAAGCTCCCTTACGGCGGAACGGTGGGAGAGACGGCCGGCACCGAGCTCGCAGAGATCCGCAACCTCGCGATCGGAAAGGAGGCGCTGGAGCTCGAGGGCCAGGACCAGGATGCCAGGCGATTCAAGCTCAGCGACTACCGGGGCAAGGTCGTGCTCCTGTACTTCTGGTCCGAGTACTGACTGACTTGACGGGCCACCTGGCCCCACGAGCGGTCGCTCGTCGAACGTCTCAAGGAGAAGCCTTTTGCGCTGATCGGAGTCCACGGCAACGGCTACGACCCGAAGAAGCTCAAGGAAGTCATGGTGAAGGAGAACCTGCCCTGGCGATCGTTCGCGGTCGACCGTGCGACGTGCGCCAAGTGGAGCGCCGGAACGCCGGCGTATTACCTCATCGACTCGCGGGGCGTGATCAGGAACAAGTGGGTGGGCAACCCGGGGAACAAGGCGCTCGATCGTGCCATCGAAGACCTGCTTCAGGCGCCGCAGGCGGGAGCGAAGGACGCTGCGAAACAGTGAAGCGGCCCCCGAACCCACACCCCTGCAACGGCAAGGACAGGAGCCTTCTTTTGCCAGCAGGAGGCTGATTTCGGCTAAGATGCCCTTCACCGAGGTGGGTTGAACATGCGCTCCACACCGTTTCAAGGGATCGATGGCTCGTTCGCCAGGACTGTCGGCGCCTGGGTGCTCCTTGCGTTGATGGTCGCCGTGACGATCGTCGTGTGGCGGCACGAGGAGAAGCAGATCCAGGCAATGCGACTCGAGCGGGCCCGGACGGAGCTCCAGGACTTGCGCCTCAACATCGAGCGCCGCATGGAGGCCTATCTCGACGGACTGCGTGCGGCGCGGGGGCTCTTTGCAGCTTCGATGTCGGTGGAGCGAGCCGAATGGCGGGCCTTCGTCCAGGGCATGAACCTCGCGCAGCGCTATCCCGGTGTGAAGGCCTTGACGTTCCTGCGCTACGTGCGCGGAGCCGAGAAGGCGAAGTTCGTCGAGATCGTTCGCGGAGACAGCTCCATTTCTCCGGAAGGGTATCCCAACTTCGACATCCGGCCGAGCGGGGAGAGGGGCGACTACTTCGTCGGCGACTTCATCGAGCCATTCGACTCCAACCTGGGCTTGTTCGGGCTCGATCGTGGAGCCCAGCCCCAGGCCCGCGCAGCGATGGAGAAGGCTCGCGACTCGGGGCTTGCCGTCGCCACGGGCAGCCTCGAAGCCATGCAAACAAGGAAGGTGGAGATCCTCCTCCTCCTTGCGATTTACATCAATGGAGCGCCGACGGACACCGTGGAGGAGAGGCGCACGGCGTTCCAGGGGCTCGTCGGCCAGGTCTTCGACGTCGGCGACCTCTTCCGAGCCGCCCTGGCCGGCAGGATCGGGTCGCCCTATCACCTCGAGCTTCATGACGAGACCGAGGGCGACCAGCCGCAGCTCCTCTATGCCGATCCTTCCGCGTCCATCACGGGAGAAGTCCAGGTCGCGCGGGAGCTTATCGGTCAGGCCAAGGTCGATGTCGCAGGCCGCACCTGGGGGCTGCGCCTCGTGCCCCGACCCGAAGCAATCCTCGGGTTCGAGGAGCAAGTGCCTGTGCTCTTGCTCGTGGGAGGCCTCGTGATCAGCCTTCTCGTGTTTGGATTCACGTGGTCCATGACCACGAGCCAGGCGCGTGCGCTGCAACTGGCCGGGAGCATCACGGACGAGCTCCGCAACAATCTCGAGGTCAAGCGGACGATCCTCGAGCGAGCGCCGGATGCCGTCGTCTCCATTGACACCGAGGGGAGAATCGAGGACTGGAGCCTCCAGGCGGAGTCGATTTTCGGCTGGACGAAGGCCGAGGTCGAAGGGCTGCGCCTTGCCCGAACGATCATCCCCGAGCGGTTCCGGGAGGCTCATGAGAAGGGCCTCAAGCGCTATCTGGAGACCGGCGAGGGTCCGATCCTGCAGAAGCGGATCGAGGTCTTCGCTTTGCACCGGGACGGGAGGGAGATCCCCGTGGAGCTGACGGTGACGCCGGTGGAGAAGAACGGCACGCGGATCTTCAGCGCATTCGTGCGAGACATAACGGCTCGCCGGCTGCTCGAAACGGAGCTCAAGAGGTCGCTCCTGGAGGCGCATGCAGCCACCACGGCTAAATCGGAGTTCCTGGACGTGTTGAGCCGGGAGGCCCGCGGGCCCGTGAGCGGAATCCTGCGGTCGGCCGACCTCCTCCTCGGCACCGAGCTCACGCCTGCACAGCGGCAGCGGGTGAAGGAGGTGAGCCTCGCTGCGGAATGCCTGCAGGCCCTCGTCACGGATGCCCTCGACTTCGCCCGGATCGATTCGGGGAGGCTGGAGCTCGAGATCGTCGAGTTCGATGTGAGGTTCCTCGTGAAGGAGGTCGCCGACCTGATGGCGGAGCCGGCCCAGGCGAAGGGCCTCTTCCTCGAGACCTCCGTCGAGAAAGCTGTGCCTCCGCTCCTGAGCGGAGACCTCTGGCGCCTCCGGCAGATCCTGGTCAACCTCGTTGGAAACGCTGTGAAGTTCACACAGGAAGGCGGAGTCGCCCTTCGGGCCTCCACAGCCCAGGATGCCGCAGCACACGTGCTGATTCGATTCGAGGTCGAGGACACCGGCATGGGGCTGAGCCCCGAGGCCAAGGGGCGGCTCTTTCACCACGGAAATGGCGCATCCGGATTCGGCCTCGTCGTTGCGAAGCGCTTCGCCGAGCTCATGGGAGGCCAGCTCGGTGTGGAAAGCACGCCCGGACAGGGCAGCGTGTTCTGGTTCACGGCAAAGCTCGGCAAGGCGAGCGCCAGGGCACCGCGCACACCGGCGCCAACTCCGCGTGTCGAGGTGCGGAGCTTGCGCGTCCTCCTCGCAGGGGACTATGCCGGGCAGCGCGCGCACTTGAGCAAGTACCTGGCCGGCTGGGGAATGAAGCCGGTGGAGGCAAACTCGAGCACGGAAGCCTTGAATATACTGAAGCGGGAGGCCACGTCGGGCTCGCCCTTCACAGTGGCGGTCCTGGACGTGCCCTCGGCCAGGGTCGAAGGCCTGGCGTTTGCCAGGGCCATCCGGCATGAAGCCCTGTTCGCATCTCTCTTCATTGTCCTCGTGGCTCCCCCGGGCGAAGAGCTCCCGGCCGCGCTCCTCACGGAAATGGGGATCTCGGCACAGCTCACGAGCCCGGTGCGATTGTCGCAGCTCCAGGAGTGCCTCGCCTTGATTGTCAGCCTGAACCGCCGGCCGGAGCCGGAGGGGGAGATCCCGCTGCTCACCCGGCGGCTCCTGGAAGATGCAAGGACACGGCGCGCGAATGCGAGCTGAGGTGCGCCTGACCGTGATGCTCAAGTTGCCTGCCGCCGTATCACTCGCCGCACTTTTTGTCTCGGCCCTGAGCCGGCTTGCCGCCGAGGATGCTCCCGCTCGGCCCCCGCGCCCCCTCTGGAAGAACGACAAGCTCCTGGGATCGCCCGAGCCGCCGGCCCCCTACGGCATCGAGAAGGCGTTCCCGCGCATCGAGTGGAAGGCGCCTATGTACATCGCGCCCGAGCCGGGCACCGACAAGCTCTGGATCGTGCTCCAGGGAGGCGAGAAGGAACGGCCATCCCGGATCCTGCGCATCCAGGACGATCCCGAGGCTGCGGCGACCGAAACGGTGCTCGAGGTGCCGGGGAGGATGGTCTACGGGCTCACGTTCCATCCTGGATACACGGCCAACGGCCTCGTCTTCGTCTTCTCGAACGGGCCGACCGCCTCGTCCGAGCGGATGAACCGCGTCTCGCGCTACGTGGTCCAGAGGACTCCTCCCTTCGCCTGCGATCCGGGCTCCGAGACGGCGATCATCGAGTGGCGCTCCGCCGGACACGACGGAGGAGACCTCGCGTTCGGCCACGACAGGATGCTCTACATCACGACCGGCGACGGCACGAGCGATTCGGACACCTGGGACAGCGGCCAGGATGTCACGAACTTGCTTGCGGCGCTCCTTCGCATCGACGTGGACCATCCGGCGGCGGGGCAGCCATACTCGATCCCGGCCGACAATCCTCTCGTGAGCGTGCCCGGGGCGCGAGGCGAGATCTGGGCCTACGGGTTCCGCAATCCGTGGCGGCTGTGCGTGGACGAAAAGACGGGCGACGTGTGGGTGGGGAACAACGGGCAGGACCTCTGGGAGACGGCATATCTCGTGCGCCGTGGCGACAACTTCGGCTGGAGCGCGTTCGAGGGAAGCCACCCCTTCTATCCGCACCGGCGGCGGGGCCCGACGCCGATCGTGCCGCCCACGATCGAGCATCCCCACTCCGAGTTCCGGTCGTTGACCGGCGGTGTGGTCTACTACGGGAAGGAGCTCCCGGACTTGAATGGGGCGTACATTTACGGCGACTACTCGACGGGCAAGGTGTGGGGCGCACGGCACAAGGCCGGCCGGCTCGTGTGGCACCAGGAGCTCCTCGACACGGCGCTTCAGATCGCAGCGTTTCGCGTGGACCAACGCGGTGATCTCCTGATCGCGGACCATGGCGGGGGGATCTTCAAAGTGGTCCCGAGGAAGACGGATGCACCGGCCGTCCAGTTTCCGGTCCGCCTGAGCGACACCGGCCTCTTCAGCTCCCTGAAGGACCACTGCCTGACCCCGGGCTTGATCGCTTACTCGGTGAATGCCCCCGGCTGGGCGGACGGCGCAGTGGCCGAGCGGTTCTTCGGTCTCCCGGGCGACTCGAAGATCAGCTACACGTCGTCGCGAGGCTGGGGTTTCCCCAACGACTCGGTGCTCGCCCAGACGCTGGCGCTCGAAATGGTCGAGGGCGTGCCCTCCTCCCGCCGGCGCCTCGAGACGCGTGTCCTCCTCAAGCAGGACGGCGAGTGGGCCGGCTACTCCTATCGCTGGAACGAGGAGCAGACGGACGCAGTCCTCGCAAGCAAGGCCGGCGAGGAGATCGAGCTCGAGGTCCAGGATTCCTCCGGCACGAAAGAGCGCCGCACGTGGCGCATCCCGAGCCGTGCGGAGTGCCTGGCGTGCCACTCGCGCGCTGCGAGCTTCGTCCTGGGATTGACCGAGCCGCAGATGAACCGGGAGCACGACCACGGCGGCGGCCCGGAGAATCAGATGACCGCCCTCACAAGGATGGGCTGCTTCTCGGGCTCACCGGGCGGGAAGCCGGAATCGCTCGGCAAGCTGGCGGATCCGTACGACGACCGCGAGGACCTCGACAGGCGGGCACGTTCGTACTTGCACGTCAACTGCTCCGGCTGCCACGTCGAGGCTGGAGGCGGCAACGCGAAGATGGAGCTCGAGATCTCGCGGGCCCGGGACCAGATGAACCTCTTCAACGCGAGGCCGCAGCACGACACGTTCGGCGTGCAGGACGCGATGCTCATCGCTCCCGGCGATCCCGACCGCTCGGTGCTCCTGCGCCGTGTCTCCCGGAGGGGCAAGGGGCAGATGCCGCCCCTCGTGACGTCGAGAGTCGACGACCGGGGCGCTGCGCTCCTTCGCGAGTGGATCGCGAAGATGGCGCCCGAGAGCAAGTGGGTGCGGGACTGGACCCTGGCCGAGCTCCTTCCAGCGCTCGACGAGCTCGGCTCCGGCCGGGCCTTCGCTGAGGGCAAGGCGATCTACCAGAAGGTCGGCTGCGAGCAATGCCACCGCTTTTCCGGAGCCGGGGGCACCGTGGGCCCGGACCTGACCGGGATCTCGCGCCGCCTGGCTCCCCGGGAGCTCCTCGAGTCGATCCTGGACCCTTCCAGGACCGTTGCGGACGAGTTCGCCGGCTGCGAGATCGAAACACAGGCGGGCGAGATCGTGACAGGCCGGGTGGAGCGGGAGGACGAGCGGGAGGTCATCGTCCGCACGGGATCCGCTCTCGACGGTCTCGTCCGGATCGAAAAAACCCAAATCACGAGCCGCCGGAAGTCCGAGGTCTCGAACATGCCGGCGGGCATCCTGAACGTGCTCGAGCGAAACCAGATCCTGGACTTGCTCGCCTACCTCATTGCCGAAGGAAACGCCGATGCGCCCCAATTCAAACCGCGATAGACGGAGCCTGCTCGCATCGATGGCCCTCGTCTGCCTTGCCGGGCACGGGCTCGCCCAGAGCGGCCCGAGCTTCGAGATGACCCGCATGGTCGCGCACTGGGCGCAGTACGGGCAGCCGGAGTACGTCGACTTCATCGGCCGGGCGCAGCCGGACGTGGCGCAGGTGGGCTTCTACGGAGCCCACTTCTGGAGCCTCGTCCACACGGCGGAGTACGGCGGCTACCCCGCGCACTTCCCGGTGCGCGGGATCAAGGAGGCCTCGGAATGGTTCAGGGAGCTCAATGGCAAGCTGCACGAGCGCGGGGTGAAGGTCGTCGGCCACTTCAACGTGGAGTTCCTCGTCGGCGACCCGGACTCGCCGGAGGGCCCGCGAGGGTTCTTCCGCTTCTATCGGGACCTGTGGGACGAGTCGGTGCTCGGTCCGAAGCCCGAGAAGGATCCCATCGCGCTCCTCGAGAAGAAGAGCGACGGGAAACCGATCTCCGACGGCAACTACGGCATCGGGGGCATGAAAGAGTACTGGGCCTGCCTGCGCAACCCCTCGTGGCAGGCAGTCCTCAAGGCCTGGGTGAAGCGAGGGATCGAGCTGGGCCTGGATGGGTTCGTGGCGAACTACTTCTATCGGCACGACTGCACCTGTGAGCACTGCGTTCGCGCCTTTCGCGAGTACCTTCAAGCGCGATTCAACCAGTCCGAGCTCAAGGTGCGGTTCGGAATTGAAGACCTCGCTCAGCATCGTTTCCCGGAGATCGTCTCCTGGCACGACCCGGCCCAGTCGACCCCGCTCCGCCGGGAGATGCTGCGCTTCTCGCAGATCTCCAACAAGCAGGTGTTCGACGAGGTGTTCCTGAGCTACGGCCGATCGCTCAAGCCCGACCTGCTCGCGGCCCAGTGGAACCACCTCGGCGACTTCTCGCAGGTGAGCGGCGACGAGCGCTGCTTCCTGCCTGCGGATCTCTGGGGCAAGGGCGAGGACTACCTCTGGTACAGCCTCGGCGGAAGCGCGAACTACACCGACCTCGCCAAGGGGTTCCTGGGAGAGGGCACGCTCCAGGCGCGCTATATCCGGGGAGCGTTCGCCGACAAGCCCTTCACGCTCGGGAAGTATGAGAGCACTCGCATCCGGGCGTCGATCGCCGAGCTCGCCGCCAACGGCGGAGCGCCGATGGGCTTCTACACGGACTTCACGAACGCTGCGGCGCGAGAGGTCATCGTCGAGGGCTACCAGTTCCTCAAGCGCCACGATGCCCTCTTCCGGGCCAGCCGCTCCGCCTCGGAGGCGGTGCTGCTCTTTCCGCGCAAGGCCGTCCACGGGGGCGACCTCGGCCCGCTCGGGAAGTTCCGTGATGTGGGGCGCGCCCTCCTCGACCGGCACGTCCTCTTCGACGTGCTGCCCGACGACCTGGCGGATCCGGAGCGCCTGGGCAAGTACGCCCGGGTGCTCGATCCTGCGAAGGACGCCGTGGAGCCGTGGCTCGACAGGTTCAAGGAGCGAAGCCGCTTCGAGGCGCCCGGGACCGTGCGCGTCTCCGCAAGCCGGCCGGCGAAGGATGACAGCGAGTGGGACGTCCACTTCGTCAACTACAACCGCACGGAGCCGCCTCCCCAGGCGGACGGCCGCCCATCCCCGGGCGCCGGAGCGCAGGACGAGAAGCCGCTCGCTGTGAAGAAGATTGGGGCGTCGCTCCGGTTGTCTGCGAGCCGGAGGGTCGTCTCGGTCCACGTCATCTCTCCCGAGAACCCGGATGGCGCCGCCGTGCCGTTCGAGATGACCGAAAGCGGCGTGAGGTTCACGCTGGACGAGGTCCTGGTCTACGCCGTGGCGCGCGTGCGGACGGAGTGAGCTCCCGGGCAGGGCGGCAGGCTCGCATCAACGACTTGCCCCGCTGGGCTTTCTTCGCTGCCTGCTGCGCGGCCTGACGCTGTTCCCGGGGGAGAACGCACGGGCAATCGATTCCATGATCAGCTTCTCGGCAGCCTTCACTTCCGGCTGCTCGAAGACCGCGACCAGCTCGTCCCAGCAGCGGTCGATGAGACGCTCGTGCAGGGCATGCTCCATCGCACGGATGGCAGCTTCACGGTATGGGCTGTAGTGGCGTCTTCGATGCACGAAAGCATTGTACTTACAGAAATAACCCTTTCAAGAGTGTAGATGACCGCCGGCAGCGGTTGCTCGTGCCGCCCCCGGTCGAATTCCGGGCAGGGTCGGGGGGAAACGTCGCTTGTGGGGTCAAGCGTCGACCGCACCACTTTCCCCGCTGAGCTTGGAGGTCATTGCCATGACTGCTCCGTCCCGCGCATCCTTATCCGAGAGGCCGCCAGCGCCGTCGCTCCTGGCCTCGATCCTGCTCGTCACGACCCACCTGTTTGCCCAGATCGCCGAGACACCGCAGTTGACGTCGTTCTCGCTCGATGCGGAGAGCGTCGAGGGGGGTGGGCGGAGCGGAGGCGCCGTCCGGCTCAGCGCTCCGGCCCCCCGGGGAGGCATGTCCGTGTCGCTCTCGACCACGCACCCCTCGATCGTGAGCCTGCCGCCGCAGGTGACCGTGCCCGAGAATCAATCCACGGCTCGCTTCGCGTTCTCCACGAGCACTGTCACGTTCGCCAGCACCGTCGGCGTCACGGCATCGTTGAACGGGATCTCGCTCAACGACACGCTCGTCATCAACCCGCCGCCTCCCCCGGTGCCGGAGCCCCCGGAGACGCTCCTGATCGGGGAATTCACGCTCAGCGTCCTCGAGTACACGAACGCCGAGTGGGATGCGCCGAACGGCGTCTTCGAACACGCCGCCGGCACCGCCACGCTTGAGCTCGAGTGCGGCGAGGGGGCTCTTCTCGAGCTGCCCTTCTCGGAGCTGATCATCGATCCGGAGGACGACGACACGGGCACGGTCGTCGTTGGGTCCGTCTCCTACCCGGGCAGCCCTCCGCCGCCAATCGCCACCGAGCTCGCAGGCTTTCAGGTCCTGATCGACGCCTTCACGCTCGAGCCCAGCGGCGCCGAGGCCGCCGTCCGCCTCGAGCTCCCATCGGGCTTCGTCGATCTCGACCTCAATCCTGTGAGCTGCCAGCGGCCGATAATCGACCTCGGCACCGTCGACTTCCATCCCGACTGCCGCATCTTCGAGATCCTGCCGGCACAGGCCTTTGGCCCCTGGATGCTGAGCGGGCTCGGAATCACCGTCGAGGGCACGGGGCTCGTGGTCGATCTCTCGACCGTCGACAAGGCGCCGACGCCGCCCTACCCGTTCACGATCCCCCTGTGGCAAGGGCTCTTCCTCCTCGACGGGGAGACGGTCCCCGAGATCAAGGAGGTCGTGTCCAACAGCGGCTACCTTCTCGCGGAATACGAGTTCACCAACGCCCGCATCACCGGGACCGGCTTCTCGGGGCAGCTTGACTCGTCGAGCAACTTCCTCTTCACCACGCTCGAGCCCCTCGGCTTCCGCATCCAGTTCCCGGAGGCGACGCTTCAGGTCTCGAACAGCGCCTTGAGCTCCGGCGAGCTTCGGGAAGGGACGATCCGCGCGCCGACTCTGGCCGTCGTGGACGACAACCGGCTCTCCGTCGAGGGCGAGTTTGAATCGCTCGAGGTCCAGAGCGACCTCGATCTCCTCGGCAGAGTGACTGTCGCCGAGGAGATCTTCTGGGGAGAGCTCACGAACAAGGACTCCAACGCGCACGTCGTGGCCTACTCGATCGATCCGAGCACCTTCGACGGGGCGTTCTTCCTCTCGGGGTCGCCGGCTCCGGCCTACTTTCCGCTGACCCAGGGAGGCGTGTTTCAGAGGCCCGACTTGAAGGACGAGATCACGCTGCTCTCCGACCTCGAGGCCGAGTCACTCCATGGCCTCACGCTGATCTTTGACGGCCCGACCCCGGCGCCGTTCAAGGTCTACTCGTCCGACACGCCGGGAGGCGAGACACCGCCGCCCCCGACCAAGGAGCTGCCGGATCCCATCACGACGGCTTACATCATCGATCCGTGGATCACGATCGGAGCTCGAGGCGTCCACGGTCAGGTCCGCTCGTTCCTTCTCGAGGACACAAACCAGAAGGACCTCGGCCCGACGTACCGGTCCGACTACGACGGCGGGGCCATCGCAGGCACGAGCGACCCCGCTCCCTTCGACGTCACGTTTGCAGTCGACGCCGAGAACCCATCGCCGGATGGCCTGTATCTCCTGATCTTCAAGTTCGTCGACAGCGCCGTCCACGAGAGCGATGGCCAGGGGCAAGTCGCCCTCGCAGCCCCCTCGGGCATGCAGCTCGACTTCACCGACGCCAACATCACGTCGACGGCCCGCATCGCCGCCGCCAGGGTTGAGATCGACCCCGAGAACCTTCCCGAGCTCGACTACTGGGAGATCAACTTGATCCAGAAGTCGAATGCCACCTTTGCCGGCGTCATGCACGTCCCCAGCGGGCGGATCTTCCTCACGCAGGCCGGGCTCTACGAGCCCCGCCACTTCAACGTGCCCTTCTGGCTGACCTGGGCCGTCCTTCACGCCAACGGCGGCTTCGGCGAGCTCGAGTTCGACCACAACCACACCGGCCAGCGGTTCGATGAGCTGCCGTTTGTGCCCGAGGTGGTGGCGCTCTCGGACTACGACCCGGACGATGCAGAGAAGGTAAGGGCCTTCCTGCAAGCAGCGGGAACGATCCACTTTGACTTCTTCGGCGCCTACGACCTCGACATCCGGGATCACGTCCACCAGGCGCCCAATTTCATCAACGCCGGACGCGACATCGTCCTCGCCGACGACGGCCTGAACGGCGCCGCACCGAGCGAGCTCGACATCGCCGGCGACTGGAGCGGCGCCTTCGGGCACATGGAGTTCGCCGTCGGCTACGACTTCGGCGACTACGACGGCTTTGTCGGCCCGGGGACGACAGGGCTCCTCTTCATCGGCGGCGAGCTGGAGGGCTCCGTCGACATCTCGCACGAGCGGAGCTGCATCTCGATCCACGACGACATCGACGACGGCTACGAGAGCGTCCAGGTGCCCGGCTTCGCCAACTTCTCCACGCTCGGAAGGACCACCGGGTGCGGTTGCATCGAGAAAGGAGTCCTCAAACGCATTCACCTCCAGTCGGAGGAGGAAAACACCATGGCGCTCAACTACCTCGTCCGCACGAGCAAGTACAAGAGCCTCGAGATGGACATCACGCCGTCGTCGACGAGCCTCGATGTCCACGGCAGCATGTCCCTGAACATGGGTCCGGGCTTCGTCGACACGGTGGTCGACGGGCAGGCGGGCTTCGTCATCGACCTTGACGAAGGGTTCGTCGAGGGCCACCTCGACGGCAGGTTTGACACGTCGGGCTTCCTGGGGATGACCGGCGGCCTCAGCGCCGAGGGCCAGATGAGCTGGCACCTTGGAGACACCGGCGACGGAGGCTACCACTCGCTCCAGGGCAGGGTCGCGGTGGCTGTCGTCTCGGCCTTCCTGACCAACGGCCGGGGCATCGAGGGCGGCTTCTACACCGGCTTCAACGCCCCGAGCTCCGAGGCGTGGGTGCTGGATGCCGACTCGAAGTACCTCGACTTCGAGCTTCCCGACCGCCTCACCGGCGTCTACGGCTACGCCAAGTACTCGCGGTCGCTCAACATCTTCATCCTCTCGGGAGGATACG
>Ga0073934_10008867_pt1 | contig 13169 bp, 12 predicted proteins | sample LarsenN4metaG_FD_76834 | JGI IMG/M metagenome (GOLD analysis project Ga0073934, IMG submission 76834) | Hot spring sediment bacterial and archeal communities from British Columbia, Canada, to study Microbial Dark Matter (Phase II) - Larsen... ...
CATGGTCGGGACCTCGAAACTACTTGCGCGGGTTCATCCTTCCGGCGACTCTACCGGCCCGGCGCAAATCGTGCCAGCCGCTGATTTTGTTCATTTTCCTCAAAGGAACATCCGGTCGTGCCCTTGCGCACCGTCAGAGCCGAACGGCTGATGTGGAATGCCAGGATCATCATCCCGGCGGGCCTACTCCTGGTACTCACCGCAATGATCGGCGTCGTGATCGGCCTCGTCCGCTCGCAGCGGGCGGACGACCTCGTGCTTCACACCATGGAGGTGCGGCAGACGGCGCAGAATTTGCTGATTGCGATTCGCGACGCCGAGGCAAGGAAACGCAGCTACCTGCTCACCGGATCGCGCGATTACCTTGAGACGGTGGAGGAGACCGTCAGGGGCATACCCCTGCGATTGGCAAAGCTGAAGGATCTCGTCGCCGGCGATCGCGTGCGGCAATGGCAGATCGATAAACTCGCTGCTCTGGTTGACGCCAAAGTCGTCGAGTTTCGGAAAACGCTCGATCTGATCGAAATGGGAGACCGCGATACCGCGCTCACAATCATGAACTCGCCGGAAAGCCGGGAGCTAAGCGGCAATCTTCGCGATCAAATCGGTGAGATCGTCGATGGCGAGTTCTCGCTCCAGGTCGAACGCCAAGCGCAATCGCGCAAGGACCGCTACTTGCTTGCCAGCCTCATCGGCATTGTCGTCATCTTCGCGATATCCCTGTCGACAATTCTTGCCGTTTCGACCCTGCGGTCGCTGCGCGAACTCATCGCCCGAACGAAGGAGCTGGAGGCGGAATCGAAGTTGCGTCAGGACGCCGAGGACACCCTGCGCCAAGCGCACAAAATGGAAGCCGTCGGCCAATTGACCGGCGGCATCGCGCACGACTTCAACAATCTGCTCACCATCGTCATCGGCAACCTTGATTCGATACGGCGTCGCATCGCCGCCGCCGCCAATCCGGGCCACGCGCAATCGCTTGCCGACAAGCTGGCCAAGCCGCTCGATGCGGCCATGCAGGGCGCGCGCAGCGCCGCCCAGCTTACGCAACGCCTGCTGGCGTTCTCCCGCCGCCAGGCGTTGGAGCCGGCACGGGTCGACATGAACCGGCTCATCACCGGCATGCTCGACCTGTTGCGCCGCACCCTCGGTGAAGAGATCAAGATCGAGACGATATTCGCCGCCGGACTCTGGCCGGTCCACGCCGATCCGCATCAACTCGAGAACGCGCTTTTGAACCTTGCCCTGAACGCAAGAGACGCGATGCCCAATGGCGGCTGCCTCACCATTGAGACGGCCAACACATACCTCGACGAAGCCTATGTGCGCCGCTTCGGCGACGTCGCCGCTGGCCAATATGCGGTATTGTGCGTCACCGATACCGGCATCGGTATCCCCAAGGAAGTGCTCGATCGTGTGTTCGAGCCGTTCTTTACCACCAAGCGGTACGGCGAAGGTTCGGGCCTCGGCCTTGCCATGGTGCACGGTTTCGTCAAGCAATCGGACGGCCACATTCGCATCTATAGCGAAGAGGGCCAGGGCACGACGGTGAAGATCTATCTTCCGCGCATGCACGAGGCTGAGATCGCCGCCGTGCCGGCCGGCAAGCCGGAGAGCGAGCTAGATGTCGTGCCGCGCGCAAAGCCTGGCGAAGTGATATTGCTCGTCGAGGACAGCGACGGAGTCAGGGCCTATGCCAAAGACGCTTTGGAGTCGCTCGGCTATTGGGTGATCGAAGCCGCCAATGCCGAACAGGCATTGGAGCTTGCGAGCAAAAAGCCGCGCATCGATCTGCTGTTTACCGATGTCGTCCTGCCTGGAGCCTCCGGCCGGGAACTCGCCACGCGAATCCTTGAGCTCTACCCCCACCTGCCGGTGCTCTATACCACCGGCTATACTCGCAATGCGATCGTGCATCAGGGCCGCCTCGACCCCCAAATTCACCTCCTCAACAAGCCGTACACTCAACAGGACATCGCGCGCAAAGTGCGCGAGCTCCTCGATGCCGTGACATGAAGCGCCTTGCCTGCCTCCGCCCGCACCGCTACCAATGGCGGCGAAAGGTTGAGATCATGGTCCAATTCACACTTCCCAAAAACTCCAAGGTCAAAAAGGGCAAGGCGTGGAACCCGCCGCCGGAGGGCTCCTCGCCGGCGCGCTGGCGCGAATACCGCATCTACCGCTTCGACCCCGAGACCGGCGAGAACCCGCGGCTCGACACCTATTGGGTGGACATGGAGGATTGCGGGCCGATGGTTCTCGACGCGCTCCTCTGGATCAAGAACAAGATCGACCCGACCTTGACCTTTCGCCGGTCCTGCCGGGAAGGCGTATGCGGCTCCTGCTCGATGAACATCGCCGGCACCAACACGCTCGCCTGCACCATGCATGCAGACGACGCCCCCAAGGGTGCGATCGCCATTTACCCGCTGCCGCATATGCCGGTGATCAAGGACCTTGTGCCGGACATGACTCGCTTCTTCGCGCAACATCGCTCAATCGAGCCCTGGCTCAAGACCGACAGCCCCACGCCGCAGACGGAGTGGCGTCAAAGCCAGGATGAGCGCGCAAAGCTCGACGGGCTTTATGAATGCATCCTCTGCGCCTGCTGCTCGACTGCCTGCCCCTCTTATTGGTGGAACAGCGAACGCTATCTCGGCCCTGCCATCCTCTTGCAGGCCGACCGTTGGGTTGAGGACTCGCGCGACGAGCGGACCGGCGAGCGGCTCGATCAGCTGGAAGATCCCTTCCGCCTTTATCGCTGCCACACCATCCTCAACTGCACCAAGGCCTGTCCCAAGGGGCTGAACCCTGCGGCAGCGATCGCTTCACTCAAGCGCAAAATGGTCGAGCGCGCCGGTTAGGCGCGCGCGCCATGATTTGTCCGCCTAAAGGATCAGGCTGAGCCAGTTCCAGCTCGATTTCGATCCTTGAGGCGCTTGCTCCGGCGTCGACCCAGCCTGCGTCTCGGCGGGCGGCGGAGCCTCTAGCTTCGACTCGGCGAGCCTCTTGTCGATCGTCTCGTTCAGATCCTTGAGCGCCGCCGCGAACTGAGTATCGGCGGCCTCGCGCACTTGTCTGCGAATTTCGTCCATGAACTCGCGCTGCTTCCGCTCCCAGTCTTGCGACTGCCGCGAGTTCAAATCCGCCAAGATCGACTGCACCGTCTGCTGCTGGCGCTGCACCGCATCGAAGACGGCGTTTTCGATTCTGCGCATTGCGTCGTTCAGACCGGGAATGACGCGGGTTTCAATCGTCTCCATGACGGCGACGGCGCGAGAATTTTCGCCGGAGCCGTAGGTCAGGCGCCCGTTCTCCTTTGGAAAGGCATTGATCAGGTCGCTGATCGAGACGAGTTGCTCGCGTTCGTCTGCGGCCTCGCGCGCCTTCTTGCCGATATCGGCGAGGTCCGAGGTCGGAGCGGGCGACTGATCGGCCGCGTCGGACTTGTTGTAGTTCTTGCCCAGCTTGCGCATGGCCACCGCCCGGAGGTGATTAACATCGCCCACGCGCTCGAGCAGCCTGCGCGCGTTCTGATCCATGGTGAGCGCAAGCATCAAATGGTCGGAGCTAAAGGTGGCATGGTTCAAGCTGCGCGCAATCTGCCGCGCGCGGTTGATGCAGTTCGACGCCGACATCTCAAAGCCGGGCACCTGATCGTAACCGAACTCCTGCGCCGCGACCTCCTCGGCCTCGCTATCGGCTTGCACCGCCGCGTTGCCATCCCGCCCGCCTGGTACCGCCTTGGTCTCAGGCGCTGACTCGGACGGCTGCGCCGGCTGCGCTTGCTGCTGGGCTGAATGTTCGTTGTCGGGCTTAGGCTCAGATTGAGCTTGACTGCCGTATCCAAATCCCGGGATCCCCGGGCCTCCCATCTCGATGGCCATCTTCACTCCTCCCACCACACGCGATTTCAGCGAAAATGTCGAAATTGTGCCCCGCAACTATAGGCTGTAGGAGGGGGCGGCTCAATACTGTTAACTAAACGCCAACCAAAGGGATACGAGGGGAGCTTGGCCGGAATGATCGACCATATGGGCTTAGGGGTGAGCGACCTTGCGCGCGCCACGGAGTTCTATCTCAAGGTGCTGGCGCCGCTCGGCTATGGCATCGTCATGGAGGTTTCCGCGGAAGAGACCGGCCACGGCGCGGCTGTGGGCTTCGGCTCTCCCGGCAAAGCCGAAGACTTCCAGAGCGGCAAGCCGTCTTTCTGGATAGGCGAGGGTGAGCATCCTGCCAGCCCTATCCATGTGGCCTTCCTCGCGCCCTCGCGCGCGGGTGTAGACGCCTTCTATCGTGCCGCGATCGCCGCAGGCGGCAAGGACAACGGTCCGCCGGGCCTTCGCCCGCATTATCATGCCAACTACTACGCGGCTTTCGTGTTCGATCCGGACGGCAATAATGTCGAGGCGGTCTGCCACGCTCCTGGCTAGGCATTATTGCCGCGCGCAGTTGGGCAGCGAGAAGCTGCAGGTGGGGACCCCTTCCTTGCGCATCGCCTCGGCCTTTTCCGGGTTCTTTTCGCTCTGCCATTCGTAAGGGCTGCGCACGTCCTTATGCGCGAACCTCACGCGCACGAGCCGGCCACTCTCGAAGACGAGGCTCGCCGTGCAACTCCAGTCCTTGTCTTTCTTCTTCTTGTCGCCGCCTAGAGCAAAGCCCGGTTTGTCCTTCTTCTTCTTTTCGCCGGGAGGAGCCGGCACCGGGCCTGCACCCGAATAGTGATAGGTCAAGGTCTCGGCGTCGGTACCGCTCTTGTAGCGGGCGTAAGGCTCGCCGGCGCAGGCGATGATTTCTTCCTCGCTCATGCCGAGATAGGGCTTGGCGGGGTCTGCCGCACGCGCCACTGGCGCGACATAAAGGACAAGCCCGGCGCAGCTTGCCGCAACGATGGCCGCCGGCATCATGCGTGAAATCACAGTGCGTCGCATGCTTAAGCCGTCGCCTCCAAATCCGGCGCCATCATGGCGAGCCGATGCCTCTTCCCTCTCACTGCACGGCCCAACATTGCGGCGAAATTTGGCGCGGATTGGCGCGGCAGCGTTTTATCGGGAACCTTCGCCCCGCCTAAGCGGTTGGCCTCCGAAATGACAGCCTGCGAAAGGAGGCTCGCATGAAGACCGCTGCTCTCCATCGGATCTGCAACTATGCCATCGCGCTTGCGCTCGTGGCTGGCGGCGTGCTCTTGCCGCAAGCGGCGGCGGCAGGGTCGATCCAGGAACACGGCGATTTCGGCGGCACGTGGATCGAGATCGCGCCGAGCGACCATTATCACTGGCGCTATGCCGGCCGCTACTATTACAGCGCCCCAATCTATGCAGCGCCCGGCTACGCCTTCGGCCCGGCCGTCTACGATCCCGACTTTTTTGGACCGCCGATCTACGACGAACCGGACGTCGCTTTGGTCCCGCCGGATGTAGGCGTTGCCGTCGACATCGACTAGAACCACGGCGCGGCATTCATGTTGATCGTCGGCGGAACTGCGGCGCTGACCGCAATCGCAGCCTATCTTGCTTGGCACTTCCTCCACCGCTGGCTCACGGCGTCAAGAGCCCGCAGCGCAAAAAGCCCAGCACACCGGCCAAGCCAGGAAGATACTGCCAGCACGCACAACGCACGCGAGCTGGTGCCGTGAGGATGAGATTCGCGCCTATTCGCCGAGCTTGCCGCCCGCCTTGGGCATGACCGTCCAGCCCCGCCCCGATCCAGGAGGGAGCCGACGATAAACCAGGGGACCGAAAAAGGCTTTTATTTGAACAGCGCGAAATAGATCACATAGAGCCAACTGAAGATGCCGTGAATAATCGCCCAGAGGATCGACTGATTGTTGGTGTAGGAGATAGCGATTGCCAGCGCAGTACCGAAGCTGACGCCGTATCTGGCGCCTTCAACGCGATAGCTATAGACCGTCCCGTTCATGGTTTCCCTCCTTGGCGCAAGCGAATCGCGTGCGCGCAGGCGGAACTATAGGGCGAAAGCGCGTGGCGGGATGGAGTGAGTTATGCAGACAAGAACAGCGTGTCCCGGTCAGCGCGACTGGCGCTTGCACCAGATTGTATATAATGAAATCGCCCAGGCCGCGATTGCGACCACCCAATGGAAGTTGTTGACCCGCTCGTTCAGCATCATGCCGAGATGCGTTGCGGTGAAACTGCCGAGCACGGCGAGCAGGGTGTAGAACACCGCGAAGCCAAGCACGAAAGCAAGGGAATAGCGTGGGCGGTAGAAACCGATGAAGCTGCCGGCGAGCCCCCAAGCGAGATTAATCGCGGCGAGAATGGGATCGATGCGGAATCCGAGGGCAAAGCCTTCCGGATCGCTGTCGAAGCCGTAATAAGCGTAAGCCAGAAGGACCAGCGCGCCCTGCGCCAGGAAATAGATGGATAATCGAGCAGCCCAGACCACCAGCGGCCAGGTCGTCTTGGCAGAACTGCTCGGCGAGTGCGCTTTGACCATGAAGGCCTCGGTCCCCCCCCAACAGGCTTGTGCGCCTGCCAAGCTTATCCGAAGCGCGCCCCGCGGGTCCATGCACGGCGAGCGGCCTTGCGCGGAAGGCCGATTGCATTTAACCAACCTTCGCGTAACTTGGCCTGCCGGCGCGGGAACCCGGGCGGCCTAATGGAAGGGGATGTTCATGGCGCGTAATCGTATTGCTCTAGTCGGTGCGGGCCAGATCGGCGGCACTTTGGCGCATCTTGCCGGCATAAGGGAACTTGGCGAAATCGTGCTGTTCGACGTGGTTGACGGCGTGCCCCAGGGTAAGGCGCTAGACCTATCCCAATCCGCCCCAGTTGAGGGGTATGTGCCCAAGATGAAGGGCACCAACGAATATGCCGAGCTGAAGGACGCCGACGTGGTGATCGTCACCGCCGGCGTGCCACGCAAGCCCGGCATGAGCCGCGACGATCTGCTGGAGATCAATCTCAAGGTCATGGAGCAGGTCGGCGCTGGCTTGCGCAAGTACTGCCCCGAAGCCTTTGTTATCTGCGTCACCAACCCTCTCGATGCCATGGTCTGGGCGCTGCAGAAGACGAGCGGGCTCCCGCGCAACAAGGTGGTTGGCATGGCGGGCGTGCTTGATGCGGCGCGCTTCCGCTATTTCCTCTCGCAGGAATTCGACGTAAGCCCCGAGGACATCCACACCCTGGTGCTTGGCGGCCACGGCGACACTATGGTGCCGCTGATCCGCTATTCCTCCGTCGCCGGCATCCCGCTGCCCGACCTGGTCAAGATGCGCTGGATCACCCAGAAGCGGCTCGACGATATCGTGCAGCGCACCCGCGATGGCGGCGCCGAGATCGTGGGTCTGCTCAAGAGCGGCTCGGCCTTTTACGCGCCCGCTGATGCCGCGCTGGAAATGGCCGAGTCCTACCTCAAGAACCAGAAGCGGGTGCTCCCTTGCGCCGCCTATCTCAACGGCGAATATGGCGTTAAAGGCATTTATGCTGGCGTCCCCATCATCATCGGCGCCAAGGGCGTGGAGCGCGTCATCGAGCTCGATCTCACTTCGGCCGAGCGGGACGCCTTCATGCATTCCGTCGAGTCGGTCCGCGCGCTCGTGGAATTGTGCCAGAGGATCGCGCCAAGCCTCGCCGCTGCCTAAGGCCATAACCCCATCGCACCAGGTGCAGCGTGCCGAGGGCGCGCCGCGAACGCCCCCATGAACATTCACGAATATCAGGCCAAGGCCTTGTTGCACGAATATGGCGCGCCGGTCGCTGAAGGTCGCGTGGCCACAACCCCGCAAGAAGCCGCCGCCCACGCTGAGGCGCTCGGCGGCGAGGCCTTTGTGGTGAAGGCCCAGATCCATGCCGGCGGCCGCGGCAAAGGCGGCGGCATCAAGCTGGTCAAGACCTTGCAAGAGCTGCACGCCGAGGCCGACCGTATGCTCGGCAAGCCGCTTGTCACCCCGCAGACCGGGCCGAAGGGGCGCCTCGTGCGCCGTGTCTATGTGGTCAAGGACACCACAATCGCGCGGGAGCTTTATCTCTCCCTGCTTGTCGATCGCGGCTCGGGGCGGGTGGCCATTGTCGCCTCAACCGAAGGCGGAGTCGATATCGAAGCCGTCGCGGCGAATACCCCGGAGAAGATCGTCACGCTGACCGTCGACCCTGCCTCCGGCATCAGCCCCTTCCATGGCCGCGTGATCGCCTCCGCGCTCAAGCTCGAAGGCCCTCTCGCCAAGCAATGCTGGACGCTTATCAAGTCGCTCTACAATCTTTTCGTCGAGAAGGACGCGAGCCTGGTCGAGATCAATCCTCTGGTCGTGACCAAGGAGGGTAATCTGCTCTGCCTCGACGCCAAGATCGGCTTCGACGACAACGCGCTGTTCCGCCATCCCGATATCGCCGAACTCCGGGATATTCACGAGGAAGACCCCGCCGAAGTCGAAGCCGCCAATCTCGGTCTCTCCTACGTGAAACTCGACGGTTCGATCGGCTGCATGGTCAATGGCGCTGGCCTCGCCATGGCCACCATGGACATCATCAAGCTTTATGGCGGCGAACCCGCTAATTTTCTCGATGTCGGCGGCGGCGCCACCAAGGAGCGCGTCACCGAGGCCTTCAAGATCATTCTCTCGGATCCGCATGTGAAGGCGATCTTGGTCAACATCTTCGGCGGCATCATGCGTTGCGATGTCATCGCGGAGGGTATCATCGCTGCCGCGCGCGAGATGCATATCAGCGTCCCGCTCGTCGTGCGGCTGGAAGGCACCAATGTCGCGCGCGGCAAGGAGCTTTTGCGCGAGTCCGGGCTCGCCATCATTCCCGCCGACGACCTCGACGATGCCGCCAAGAAGGCTGTCGCCGCCGTTGAGGCGGCTGCGGCTTGAATAATGTAGGCTAGCGATTTCGTCCATGTCCGTTCTCGTCGATAGGAATACGCGCGTCATCTGCCAGGGCTTCACCGGCGCGCAGGGCACCTTCCACTCCGAGCAGGCCATCGCCTACGGCACGAAAATGGTCGGCGGCGTGACGCCCGGCAAAGGCGGCACCACGCATCTCGGTCTGCCGGTGTTCGACACAGTGAAAGAAGCCGTGCAGGCCACCGGTGCCGATGCGAGCGCAGTCTACGTGCCGCCAGCCTTTGCCGCCGACGCCATCCTTGAAGCGATCGACGCCAAACTCTCCCTTGTCGTCTGCATCACCGAAGGCGTGCCGGTGCTGGACATGGTCAAAGTGAAGCGTGCGCTTTGCGGATCGCAGACCCGCCTGATCGGCCCGAACTGTCCCGGCATCATCACGCCCGGAGAGTGCAAGATCGGCATCATGCCGGGCCATATTCACAAGCCAGGCAAGGTCGGCATCGTCTCGCGCTCCGGAACATTGACCTATGAGGCGGTTGCCCAGACGACGGCCGTCGGACTGGGCCAATCGACCTGCATCGGCATCGGTGGCGATCCGGTCAATGGCACCAACTTCGTCGATGCGCTTTCCCTTTTCCTCGACGACGACGCGACCGAGGCGATCATCATGATCGGCGAGATCGGCGGCAGCGCCGAGGAGGAGGGCGCGGAGTTCTTGATCAAGGCCGGCAATAAGAAACCCGTGGTCGGCTTTGTGGCCGGATCGACCGCCCCGCCGGGCCGGCGCATGGGCCATGCCGGCGCCGTGATCTCAGGCGGCAAAGGCGAGGCAAAGCACAAAATTGAGGCAATGCGCGCGGCCGGAATTGTGGTGGCTAACTCGCCCGCCGCCCTTGGAACAACCCTTGCACAATTACTAAATAAGCGATGAGGCGAGCGCCCAAAGCTCGCCTTTTTTGCCCGGCAGGCCGGTAGCCGCTCAACCACCGGCGGGGTTGACCCGATGACACGACATGAACTGAACGAGGTGTTTCTCCGCACGTCGTTCTTGCAGGGTGCGAACGCGACCTATTTGGCGCAGTTGCACGCCCGCTATGAGGAGAATCCAGCTTCCGTCGATCCCGAATGGCGCGCCTTCTTTGCAAGTCTGGAGGACGACAAGGCCGACGTCTTCGCCGAGGCCCGCGGGCCCTCCTGGGCGCCTTCGGATGGCGGGGTGCTAGCCCCGGCGCTTCCCTCAGGCGTGGTAGCGCAGCCGCAAGCTGTTGCCGCCGCGCGCGACACGCTTGCCGCGCGCATGCTGATCCGCAACTATCGCACGCGTGGTCACCTTGCTGCCAAGCTTGATCCGCTTGAGCTTGTCACTAGGCGCGAGCATCCGGAACTCAGGCCTAGGACCTACGGCTTCACCAAGGCCGATTACGACCGGCCCATTTATATCGGCGGTGCCTTCGGTCTGGAATTCGCCACCTTGCGCGAAATTCTCGCGATCCTGCGCCGTACCTATAGCGGCCATATTGGCGTCGAATACATGCATATCTCCGACCCCGAGCAGCGCGCTTGGCTTCAGGAGCGCATCGAAGGCCGGGAGGTCTCCTTCACGCCTAAAGGCAAAAAGGCGATCCTGCAGAAGCTGATCGAGGCGGAGACCTTCGAACGCTTCCTCGACGTCAAATATACCGGAACCAAGCGTTTCGGCCTCGACGGCGGCGAGTCGATGGTGCCAGCGCTCGAGCAGATCATTAAACGCGGCGGCCAGCTCGGCGTGGCCGAAATCGTGATCGGCATGCCCCATCGCGGTCGTCTGAACGTGCTCGCCAATGTCATGGCCAAACCCTACCGGGCGATCTTCCATGAGTTCCGGGGCGGCTCGGCGCATCCCGATGACGTCGAAGGGTCCGGCGACGTTAAATATCATCTCGGCGCCTCCTCGGACCGGGAGTTCGACAGCAATCGCGTGCACCTGTCACTGACCGCGAACCCGTCGCATCTGGAGATCGTCGATCCCGTCGTGCTCGGCAAGGTGCGGGCCAAGCAGGATCAGCGCAAAGATGACGAGCGCAAGGAGGTTCTGCCGCTCCTGTTGCATGGCGATGCCGCTTTCGCCGGCCAGGGTGTTGTCGCCGAATGCTTGAGTCTGTCCGGCTTGCGCGGTCACCGCACCGGCGGTTCGATCCATTTTATCGTCAACAATCAAATCGGTTTCACCACCGCGCCGCGCTTCGCGCGGTCCTCGCCCTATCCCTCCGACCTGGCCAAGATGATTGACGCGCCGATCTTTCACGTGAACGGCGACGATCCGGAGGCCGTGGTGCATGTCACCAAGATTGCCGTCGAATACCGCCAACGCTTCCGCAAGCCTGTCGTCATCGACATGTTCTGCTACCGGCGCCACGGACATAACGAGGCGGACGAGCCGGCCTTCACCCAGCCATTGATGTATCAGCGCATCGCCGAGCACCCGACGGTGGTCGAAATCTATTCGAACAGGCTCGTCGAAGAAGGCCTGCTTTCGCGCGCGGAAATCGAAAGGATGCAGTCCAACTTCCGCGCCCATCTGGAGGAGGAGTTTGCAGCGAGCGAATCCTATCGTCCGAACCGTGCCGATTGGCTAGACGGTAAATGGTCCGGCATCGGTCATGCAGAAGAAGGCGCCCGCCGCGGCGTGACCGGCGTCGATCTCGACCTGCTGAAGGACGTCGGCCGCAAGATCACCTCCTTCCCCAAGAACTTCACCCCGCACAAGACCATCGTCCGCATCTTGGCCAATCGCCGCAGGATGATCGACGAGGGAAAAGGTATCGATTGGGCGACCGCTGAAGCGCTCGCCTTCGGCACGTTGCTTGTCGAGGGCTACCCTGTGCGCCTCTCCGGCCAAGACTCCGAACGCGGCACGTTCTCCCAACGTCACGCCGTGCTGATGGATCAGGTAAACGAGAAGAAATACACCCCGCTCAAGCACGTTTCGAAGGATCAGGCGCGGTTCGAAGTGATCAACTCCATGCTGTCGGAAGAGGCCGTGCTTGGCTTCGAGTACGGCTATAGCCTGGCCGAGCCCAACGCGCTCGTTCTGTGGGAAGCGCAGTTCGGCGATTTTGCCAACGGCGCTCAGGTCATCATTGACCAGTTCATCTCCTCGGGTGAGCGCAAATGGCTGCGCATGTCCGGTCTCGTGATGCTTCTTCCGCATGGCTATGAAGGTCAGGGGCCCGAACATTCCTCCGCGCGGCTCGAGCGCTATCTGCAGCTTTGTGCCGAGGACAACTGGCAGATTGCCAATTGCACCACGCCTGCCAACTATTTCCACATTCTGCGGCGGCAGCTTCACCGCCAGTTCCGAAAGCCGCTGGTGCTGATGACGCCGAAATCGCTGCTCCGGCACAAGCGCGTGGTGTCGAACCTGGAGCAGTTGGGTCCTGATACGACCTTCCATCGACTGTTGTGGGACGATGCGCAGTTCCTCCCCGACCAGGTGATCGAACTCGTCCCCGACGACAAGATCAGGCGCGTGGTGCTCTGCTCCGGCAAGGTCTATTACGATCTCTATGAGGAGCGCGAGAAGCGCGGCGTCGACGATATCTACCTGTTGCGCGTCGAACAGCTTTATCCCTTCCCGGCCCGCGCCCTGATCCAGGAGCTCTCCCGTTTCAAGGACGCCGAGATGATCTGGTGCCAGGAGGAGCCCAAGAATATGGGCGCTTGGAGCTTCATCGAGCCAAATCTCGAATGGGTACTCGACCACATTCAGGCCAAGCACCGGCGCCCGCGCTATGTCGGGCGCCCCAGCTCTGCGGCGACCGCCACCGGACTGATGAGCAAGCATTTGCGCGAGCTTAAGGCATTACTCGATGAGGCGCTTGGGTAGGCGGAACCAAGAAGGCGAAGGCCATGGCGACTGAGATCCGGGTACCGGCTTTGGGTGAATCCGTCGTTGAGGCAACGGTCGGGCAGTGGCTCAAGCAGGCTGGCGATGCCGTCAGCGCGGATGAGCCCCTGGTCGAGCTCGAGACCGACAAGGTGACCGTTGAGGTGCCAGCGCCCGTTTCTGGCGTGCTATCGGAGATCGTTGTCAAACAAGGTGAAACGGTCGCAGTCGGGGCGCTTCTCGGTGCCATCAGCGAGGGTGACGGCAAAGCCAAGCCTGCCGCCAAAGTCAAGCCCGAAGCGCCAGAGTCGGATCTTGCGAGGGTCGAAGCCGAGGCCATGGCCGAGGAACCGGGCTTGCGCGTCCCAAAGGCGCCGCCGGTCGAGGCCAAGGCGCTGGAGCGCGAGCCGCAGCGCCGCGAAGAGGTGAGCGGCGAGGAGATGCCGCCCTCTCCCGCGGCGCGCAAGCTCATCGCCGAGTTAGGCTACGGCGCGCAGG
>Ga0073934_10008868_pt1 | contig 13168 bp, 10 predicted proteins | sample LarsenN4metaG_FD_76834 | JGI IMG/M metagenome (GOLD analysis project Ga0073934, IMG submission 76834) | Hot spring sediment bacterial and archeal communities from British Columbia, Canada, to study Microbial Dark Matter (Phase II) - Larsen... ...
CAAGCGCATACTGATCATCATCGGCGGCGGTATCGCGGCCTACAAGACGCTCGAGCTGATCCGGCGCTTGCGGGAGCAGGGCGCGCAGGTGCGCGTCGTCATGACGCGCGCGGCGCACGAGTTCGTAACGGAGGTGTCGGTCGCGGCGATTTCGGGCGCGCGCGTTCATACGGAGCTTTTCGACGCGGACAGCGAGCATGACGTCGGACACATCCGGCTGGCGCGAGACACGGACCTCGTCGCAATCGCGCCGGCGACGGCCGACCTGCTCGCGAAACTCGCCAACGGGCTCGCGGACGATCTCGCCTCGGCGATCCTGCTCGCGACCGACAGGCCCGTGCTCGCGGCGCCGGCGATGAACCCGCATATGTGGCTTCATCCCGCGACGCGGCGGAACGTCGCCGCGCTCGCTGCGGACGGCGTCAAGTTTGTCGGGCCGAATACGGGCGCGATGGCCGAGGCTGGCGAGGAGGGGCCGGGCCGGATGGCGGAGCCGGCCGAGATTCTCGCCGCGATTGCCGGCGCGATCGGCAGCGCGCACTTGCCGCTGGCCGGCAAGCACGTGCTGGTGACGGCGGGACCGACGCACGAGCCCGTCGATCCGGTGCGCTACATCGCCAACCGCTCCTCGGGGAAGCAGGGATATGCGATTGCGGCCGCCGCGGCGGAAGCGGGTGCGCGGGTGACGCTGGTGAGCGGCCCGGTGTCGCTTTCCGACCCGCCGGGCGTGACGGTGGTGCGCGTCGAGACGGCGGAAGAGATGCTCCAGGCTGTCGAACGCGCGCTCCCGGCCGACGCCGCGGTGATGGCGGCGGCCGTCGCCGACTGGCGTAGCGCGCGCCCCTCGACAGCGAAGATCAAGAAGGGCACGGCGGAGCCTCCGGTATTGCGCCTTGCGGAAAATCCCGACATCCTCGCCCGCCTCGCGCACCATCCGAAGCGGCCTCGCCTCGTGGTCGGCTTCGCGGCGGAGACGGAGAACCTGATTTCGAACGCAAGGGCGAAGCTTGCGTCCAAGGGCTGCGACTGGATCGTCGCGAACGACGTGTCGGCGGCGGGCGGCGCGATGGGCGGCGACGAGAATACCGTCCATCTTGTCACCGCAACCGGCGTGGAGGACTGGCCGCGCATGGCGAAGCGCGCGGTGGCGGAGCGACTGGTGACACGGATCGCCGAGGCGCTCGGTCCGCGCCGGCAGGCCGCCGAATAGCGGTGCAACGCGTTGGATCGGGTCACCGTTTCCGTTTTGCGGCTGGCGCATGGCGAGGGGCTTCCCCTCCCCGCCTATCGTTCCGAAGGTGCGGCCGGAATGGACCTTGCCGCCGCGGTCTCCGAGGACGCGCCGCTTACCATCGCGCCGGGCGGACGGGCGGCGGTGCCGACCGGATTCCAGATCGCGCTACCTCCCGGATATGAAGGGCAGATCCGCCCGCGATCCGGCATTGCGCGCGATTTCGGGGTAACTGTCGCCAATGCACCCGGGACGATCGACCCGGATTATCGCGGCGAGGTGCAGGTGCTGCTTGCCAATCTCGGCACGGCGCCTTTCGTCGTGCGGCGCGGCATGCGCATCGCCCAGCTCGTGATCGCACGGGTGGCACATGCGGATATCGTCGAGGCGGGCGCGCTGGAGCCGACGGTCCGCGGCGACAACGGATTCGGCTCGACGGGGCTGGAGCTATGAGGCGGCGGCGGATACGCTGAAGCGGCCAGTGCCCGCCTTCCGAAGCTCGCGACAAAGGAAAGCATCCTTGTGGGCGAATTCCGGAAAGCAAGGGGCACCGGCAAATTCACGATTCCAGTGCCGCTTTTCGATTTGAAGTTCCCGGTCGGATTTGCCGCTTGCGGGGCAGTAATTTCAAATCGGCGGCACCAGCGGGAGCGCATGCATGTCCCAGCAATCGGTCCAATCGCGGCCGGGCCGCGGCCGTATCTTCAACTCGATCAGCGAAACGATCGGCGACACGCCGTTGGTGCGGCTCGACCGGCTGGCGGCGGTGAAGGGCGTCAAGGCAAAGCTCGTCGGCAAGCTCGAATTCTTCAACCCGATGGGGAGCGTGAAGGACCGGATCGGCGTGGCGATGATCGACGCGCTGGAGGCGGAGGGGCGCGCCAAACGCGGCGTGACCACGTTGATCGAGCCGACCTCGGGCAATACGGGGATCGCGCTTGCCTTCGTGGCGGCCGAGCGCGGCTATCGCCTCATCCTCGTCATGCCGGAGACGATGTCGCTGGAGCGACGGAAGATGCTCCTGATTCTCGGCGCGGAACTGGTGCTGACGGAGGGCGCGAAGGGCATGCGCGGCGCCATTGCGCGGGCGGAGGAATTGCTGAAGGAGATTCCCGACTCCGTCATGCCGCAGCAATTCCAGAATCCGGCGAATCCGGAGATTCACCGCCGCACTACCGCGGAGGAGATCTGGAACGACGCGGGCGGGGACATCGACGTGTTCGTGTCCGGAATCGGAACCGGCGGCACCATCACCGGCGTGGGACAGGTGCTCAAGCCGCGCAAGCCGGAGCTCAGAGTGGTGGCGGTGGAGCCGGAAGGAAGCCCGGTGCTCTCCGGCGGGCAGCCTGGCCCCCACAAGATCCAGGGTATCGGCGCAGGTTTCATTCCGCCGATCCTCGATACGCACATCTATGACGAAGTGCTGACGGTATCGAACGAGGCCGCGTTCGAGACGGCGCGACTGTGTGCGCGGGTCGAGGGCATTCCTGTCGGCATATCGTCGGGGGCAGCAATCGCGGCGGCCGTCGATGTGGGGCTCCGGCCGGGCATGGAAGGGAAGACCATTGTCGTCGTGATCCCGTCTTTCGCAGAGCGCTATCTCTCGACCGCGCTCTTCGACGGGCTGGAATAGGCCGGCGTCGGTACCGGGCGGCCGCTCGACGCGGCTGCGATTCCCGGTAAATCCCTCGATTTCAAGGATTTATTGTACCCGTTTCGGGCGCGTAATAGGATCGCGGCCCTGGAGGATGGCGGCAACGGCCGCCAGGGAGGCGGGAAATGGAATCGGTTTCCATCAATTGGCTGGCACTGATCGTCGTTGCCATCGTGAAGTTCGCGATCGGCGCGGCTTGGTATGCGCCGCAAGTCTTCGGCAGGCAATGGCAGGCCGAGCTCGGCATGACGCAGGAACAGGTGCGCGCCAACATGGCGCCCGCGCTGGTTGCGGAGATCGTCACCGATCTGGTCCTGGCATTCTTCCTCATCTACGCGGTGCAGTACGCCGGCGCGCAAACGCTGCTTCAGGGCGCCTTCGTCGGGTTCCTGGTGTGGCTCGGGTTCATCGCAACGGTGACGATAGCGCAGATGTACTATGAAAAACGCTCGTGGCGCCTGTGGTCGATCAACAACGGCTATCTCGTTGTTTCGCTGATCGTCATGGGGGCGATCCTGGGGGTCTGGCAGTAGCGGGCCGCCACGGCAAGGGATTCCGCCGCCGGCTTTTTTTCCGGCTCGTGGCCGCGCCGGCAGCGCAACCCTGTCCGATGTTGTGCTATATTGGGTTACGGCGCGACCGGAGCGGAGCCGGTGGCCCGCCCGGGAGGATTCATCCATGCGTATTTCGGTGAGATTGTTCCTGGCCGTTACCCTTCTCCTTGGGTTCAGCGGGCTCGCAAGCGCACAGAACGAAATCAACATCGATCGGCCGGGCAACGACATTGCGGTTCAGGACATTGCCAACAATCCCAATCTGTGCCGGCAGAACTGCGATGCGGTGGGCAACTGCCAAGCCTGGACCTTCGTCAAGCCCGGCGTCCAGGGACCCTCGGCGAAGTGCTATCTGAAGAACCCGGTACCGTCCCAGGTCAACAACAATTGCTGCGTTTCGGGCGTGAAGCTTACCGGCCCGATTCCGGCAGGCGGCGTGGCCGGCAAGGACCGGCCGGGGAACGACATTGCGTCGAGCAATCTTGCGACGCCGAATCCGACGCTGTGCAAGAACCTCTGCGACGCAAACGCAAACTGCGTGGCATGGACCTTCGTCAAGCCGGGCATTCAGGGACCACAAGCGCGCTGCTACCTGAAGAATCCGGCCCCTGCGGAGGTCAACAACTCGTGCTGCATTTCGGGCCTGAAGCCCACTTTCGCCATACCCCCCGGCGCAGCGGACAATCGCGACCGGCCGGGCAACGACTACGCAAACTTCGTCGTCGCCAATCCGGCCGCCTGCAAGAATGCCTGCGACGGGCAGGCCCAGTGCACGGCGTGGACTTTCGTGCGTCCCGGATTCCAGGGACCACAGGCGCGCTGCTACCTGAAGAATCCGACGCCCGCCCAGGTCGTCAACAATTGCTGCATCTCCGGAGTCAAGCCGGCATTCGCGATACCTGCCGGGGCGCAGGACAATCGCGACCGGCCGGGCAACGACTACGCAAACTTTGCGGTCGCCAATCCGCAGCTTTGCAAGAATGCCTGCGACGGACAGGCCCAGTGCACGGCGTGGACGTTCGTGCGTCCGGGATTCCAGGGTCCGCAGGCGCGCTGCTACCTGAAGAATCCGACGCCCGCCCAGGTCGTCAACAATTGCTGCATCTCCGGGGTCAAGGCGCCTGACGTGGTGCCGCCCGGCGCGAGCAACAATCGCGACCGGCCGGGCAACGACTATTCGAGCTTCGTGCCCCCGGCGCCCAATGCAAATCATTGCAAGACCGCGTGCGACGGCGACATCAATTGCAAGGCCTGGACCTATGTGCGGCCCGGATTCCAGGGGCCGCAGCCGCGCTGCTATCTCAAGAACCCGCTGCCACCGCAGGTGGTCAACAACTGCTGCATTTCGGGCGTCAAGGCGGGGCCGCCGCCTCCTCCGCCGGGACCTGCGGGTCCGTTCGAGGTCGGCATCAACCGGCCGGGCGGCGACTATGCGGACTTCGGCGGTACGGCGAACTCGGCCCTGCTCTGCTTCGGGGCGTGCGCGCTGCAGCCGCAGTGCAAGGCGTGGACGTTCGTCAATCCGGGCTTCCAGGGTCCGCTGGCGCGCTGCTGGCTGAAGAATGTCGTGCCGCCGCCCGTGCCCGACCCGTGCTGCACATCGGGCGTGAAGCCATAGGGACAAGCGGGCCCTCCAACGAGGGCCCGCTTCGTTTCAGCTTCTGAGTACGGCCCCGGTCGCCCTGGCGACAGCGGCGACGAGCCTGGCGGATGTGGCGTCGATTTCCGCCTCCGTGAGCGTGGCGCGGATCGGTTGAAGCGTCACCTCGATGGCCACGGACTTCTTGCCTTCGCCGAGAGACGAATCCTCGAAGACATCGAAGACGGAGACGCGGGTCACCAGCTCGCGGTCGGCATTGGCCGCGGCGCGGACGATGGCGGCGGCCTCGACGGTGCGATCGACCACAAAAGCGAAATCGCGGCGCACCGGCTGGAAATCCGACAGGGCGAGCGGCGGTCTGGTTTTCGTCGGGCGCGCCTTCGGCGCAGGAACCGCGTCGAGAATCAGCTCGAAGCCGACCAGCGGGCCTTCTACATCCAGCCGCTCCAGCGTCCGGGGGTGAAACTCGCCGAAGGCGCCGATTACGGTCTGCGGACCCTGCCGGACGGTGCCGGAGCGGCCGGGGTGGAACCATTCGGGCGCACCGGGCACGACCTGAAGCCTGTCGGCGGGAATGCCGAGCGCGTCGAGAAGCGCAAGGGCGTCGGCCTTGGCATCGTAGGCGCTGACGGCGGCGGCCTTTGCGGACCAATGCCGGCCGGCGCCATTGACGCCGGCGGTGCCGCGGCGGATGCCGCTCGCCGCGACGACCTGATCCTCCGGCCGGTCGCCGCGATAGATCTGGCCGACCTCGAAGAGGGCGAGATCGGCGAAGCCACGATCGGCATTGCGTTGTGCCGCAGCCAAAAGACCGGGCAGCAGGCTCGGGCGCATGTCCGACATGTCGGCGGATATCGGATTGGCGAGCTTCAGCTCCGGCCTGCCGCCGCCGAACGCCTCGGCATGGGCAGCAGGAACGAACGACCAGGTCACGGCCTCGACCAGACCGCGCACGGCGAGCGCACGGCGGGCGCGGGCCGTTCGCGCCTGGAGGGTCGTGAGCACGGGGCGCGCGACGCCGGGCGCGCGCGGGAGCGGCGTGGACGGCACCTTGTCGACGCCGACGATGCGCACGACTTCCTCGACGAGATCGGCCTTGCCCTCCACATCCGGACGCCAGGACGGCACTGTAACGGAGACACTCACCTTCGACCGGTGCGGGCGGCATGCGAAGCCGAGCGCCTCCAGAATGCGCGTCACCTCGGCAACCGACGGATCGATGCCGGCGAGGCGCTTCACCTCGGTGACGGGGAACTCGACGATCCGCATCGGCCGCGGCACCTCGCCGGCCAGAACAATCTCGCTCGGCGTACCACCGCAAAGCTCCAGCACCATCGAGGTGGCGAGGTCGAGGCCGGTGAACGTGAAGGCGGGATCGACGCCGCGCTCGAAACGGAAGCGTGCGTCGGAATCGATGCCGAGCCTGCGGCCTGTGCGGGCGATATTGAGCGGGTCCCACAGCGCCGACTCTATCAATACGCTGGCGGTCGATCCCGTGCAGCCCGTCGCCTCGCCGCCCATGACGCCGCCGATCGACTCCACGCCGTTACGATCGGCGACGACGACCATGGAGGGGTCGAGCGCATAGGTCCTGCCATCGAGAGCGAGCAGTTCCTCGCCCTGTTTTGCGCGCCGCACGGTCAGGCCGCCGTTCACCTTGGCGGCGTCAAAAACGTGGAGCGGCCGGTTGCGGTCGATCGTGAGGTAGTTGGTGATGTCGACCAGTGCGTTGATGGGCCGCAGTCCGATTTCGCGCAGGCGGCGCTGCATCCAGTCCGGCGACGGGCCGTTGGTGACGCCCTTCACAAGACGGAGCGCGAAGGCGGGACAGAGCGCTTGGTCGTCGAGATCGATAGTAACCGATACCGGGCACGGGAAATCGCCCTTCACCGGCGGGACGGGCGTCTCGCGCAGCGTGCCCAGGCCAGCGGCGGCGAGATCGCGCGCGATCCCGGATACGCCAAGGCAGTCGGGCCGGTTGGTAGTGACGGCAACGTCGATCACCGGATCGTCGAGCCGGGCCCAGGCGGCATAGGGCTTGCCGACGGGCGCTTCGGCGGGAAGCTCGATAATGCCTTCATGGTCGTCGGACAATCGCAGCTCGGCGGGCGAGCAAAGCATGCCGCGGCTTTCGATGCCGCGGATGGTGCCCACCTTGAGGTCGAGACCGGTGCCGGGAATGTGCGTGCCGGGCGGGGCGAAGACGCCCTTCATTCCGGCGCGCGCATTGGGCGCGCCGCAGACGACCTGTACGGGCTCGCCACTGCCGGTGTCGACCATGCAGACGCGGAGCTTGTCGGCATTGGGGTGTTTTTCCGCCGAGATCACGCGCGCGATGACGAAGGGCGCAAGCGCGGCGGCCTTGTTTTCCACCGACTCGACTTCGAGGCCGATCATGTTCATGCGCTCGACGAGCTCGTCGAGCGTCGCACGCGTGTCGAGGTGATCCTTCAGCCAGGCGAGGGTGAATTTCATGGGTTTGGCTGTACGGTGTCGGCGAGAGTCACACAAAGGTGGCCTTCATCGCAGCGTGCTTCGACAGGGCGGCCGTCCCCGATCTCGAAAACCAAAGCTGTCATTCCAGGTCTCCAGAAAGCCTTTCCATCGAAGCAGCGCTGCCGTCAGGAACTCAGCCCGCCATAGAGGCTCGGCAGGTCGAGCGGGCGGAAGCCGTAGTGGTTCAGCCAGCGCACATCGGCATCGAAGAAGGCGCGGAGATCCGGCATGCCGTATTTCAGCATCGCAATGCGGTCGATCCCCATACCCCAAGCAAAGCCCTGAAATCTCTCCGGGTCGAGACCGCCGGCACGGATCACGTTGGGGTGGACCATCCCGCTTCCCAGAATCTCCAGCCAGTCGTCGCCCTCGCCAAATCTGATCTCATTGCCGACACGCCTGCAGCCGATATCGACCTCCAAAGACGGCTCGGTGAAGGGGAAGTGGCTCGGGCGGAAGCGCATCTTCACGCGCTCGACCTCGAAGAACGCCTTGCAGAACTCTTCCAGAACCCATTTCAGCGTGCCGACGGTCGATTCCTCGTCGATGACGAGTCCCTCGACCTGATGAAACATCGGCGTGTGGGTCTGGTCGGAGTCGCAGCGATATGTCCGGCCGGGGATGACGACCCGAATCGGCGGCTTTCCGGACTCCATCGTACGGATCTGCACCGGCGAGGTATGGGTGCGCAGGAGCAGCCGCTCGCCGTCCGGTTTCGGATTGAAGAAGAAGGTGTCGTGTGTGTCGCGTGCCGGATGGCCGACGGGGAAATTGAGCGCGGTGAAGTTGTAGTAGTCGGTCTCGATGTCCGGTCCCTCCGCGATGGCGAAGCCCATGTCGGCGAAGATGGCCGCGATCTCGTCGATCACCTGGCTGACGGGATGAATGCGGCCGGTCTCCAGCGGCGAGGGGCGGACCGGCAGTGTGACGTCGATCGTTTCGCCGGCGAGGCGGCGCTCGAGATCGGCCTCCTTCAGCACAGCGCGGCGGGCGGCGATGGCCTGCTGCACGCGGTCGCGCAGGGAATTCAAAGCGGGGCCGGCGGTCCTGCGTTCCTCGGCGCTCATGGCGCCAAGACCCTTCAGCAGCTCGGACACAGAGCCCTTTTTGCCCAGCGCGGCCACGCGCACCGCCTCGAGCGCGGCCTCGTCGGAAGCGGCGGCGATCGACGCGGTTATCTCTGCTTCGAGGCGTTCAAGGTCTGACATCGTCATTCTCCGGTTCCGCGGTTGCCCGCTCCGGTCCGGAGAGGCCGCGCCCCGCCGGACCCGCTCCCGAACGCCCAAGGCTCACGCCTCTTGCGCCCGGCAGTCCGGCCCCGGCAACTCGCGGATCTGTCGTCGCGTTTTCCCGGGCGCGTCAGGCGAGCGCGCCCTGCGCCTTTTCAACCAGCGCCTTGAATGCCGCCGGCTCGCTGACGGCGAGATCGGCCAGCACCTTGCGATCGACAACGACCCCGGCCTTGCCGAGGCCGTCGATAAATCGACCATAGGTCAGGCCGTGCAGGCGGACGGCGGCGTTGATGCGCTGGATCCAGAGCGCACGGAAGCTCCGCTTGCGATTCTTGCGGTCGCGATAGGCGTACTGCATCGCGCGATCGACCGCGGCCTTGGCGGTGCGGATCGTGTTCTTGCGCCGGCCGTAGTAGCCCTCGGCCTTCTTGAGAACCTTCTTGTGGCGGGCGTGCGCGGTGACGCCCCGTTTGACACGCGCCATGGCGGTCTCTCCTTACGTCAGGCGTTGCGCAGGAAATTCTTCCTGACGATGCGAGCGTCCGGATCGGAAAGGACTGTCATCCCGCGCGCATTGCGGACGAACTTCGGCGAACGCTTGATCATCCCGTGGCGCTTGCCGGCCTGGCCAGCCTTCACGCGGCCGGTGGCCGTAAGGCGGAAGCGCTTCTTGGCGCCGCTCTTGGTCTTCAGTTTGGGCATTTCGCTCTCCGTGGGCCGCGGCAGGGCTGCCGCCTGCACTCGATCCTGAGCCTTTCGAACCGCCACGGCATGCCCTGCCGGGCCGTTCAGGACCGCGGGGTTATAGGGGCGAGGCCGGAGAATCGCAAGAGCGGCCGCGCGTCCGCGCCCGGCGCAAACCTCCCTTAACCTCCTTTCTCGACGGAAGATTAAGCAGCGCCTGCAACAATCGCGGCACGTTTCGCAACGGACGCCAGAACGGACGGACGTGCTCAAGAAACCGGAAGCCCCGCCCACGGCGAACGAGGCCGAGCGTCTGAAGGCGCTCGGCGAGTTCGATTTCCTCTACGAGGACCAGGGCGACGGGCTGCGCCGCCTCTGCTCGCTGGCGCGGCAGTATTTCGGGGCGGTATCGGCTTCGGTGACGATGGTCGGCAGCGATCGCGTCAACTTCCTGTCCCAGGTCGGCATCGGCGGAACGAGCCGGGCGCGCTCCGACGCGATCTGCCCGCACACGATTCTCCAGGACGAGATCCTGGAGATAGAGGACCTCAAGGCCGACCCGCGCTTCAGCCAGCTGGTCGACGTGGCTCCCGAAAACGGGATACGTTTCTATGCCGGAGTCCCGCTCGCGGTCGACCCGGGCCTGCCGCTCGGAACGTTCAGCATCGTCGGCCTCCAGCCGCGCCGGCTTACGGAGCGAGAGCGCAAGGACCTGCGATACTTCGCAGAGAGCGTTATCGACCTGATGCGCTTCCACCGGATGACCCGGAAGCTGGCGGAGAGCGAGTCGCTGCTGAAGCAATCGGCCACGCTCGCCAATATCGGCGGATGGCAGTATTTTCCCGACAGCGGGCGCTACGATTTCAGCGACAATCTGCGCCGGCTTTGCGGCGTGGCGCCCGGCGGACCGGTCGATCTGAATACGTTGCGGAACCGAATCCTCGAGCCGGACCGCAACCGGCTGAATGCCGCCCGCGAAGCGCTGCTTCTGGCAGGCGTTCCCTACGACCTCGAGGTCGAGGCGATCTCCGAAGACGGCACGCAGGGGTGGTACCGCCTGATCGCCAATGCGGAAGTCCGCGACGGCCGCGTGGTGCGCGCCTACGGCTCGGTGCAGGACATCACGGCGGGCAAGCAGGCGGAAGCGCGCATCTCACAGCTCGCGCAGCACGACCCGCTCACCGGGCTGCCGAACCGGGAGCTGTTCCGCATCCGGCTCGAACGGGCGATCGCGGAGTCGGCGATCTCCGGCGAGCGCTTCGCGCTGCTGCTGGTGGACTGCGACAACTTCAAGACGATCAACGACGTGTCCGGCCACGACGTCGGCGACCTCGTCCTCAAGACGATCGCGGAGCGCCTGGGCAGCGCGGTCAACGACCACGATACGGCGGCACGTCTGGGCGGCGACGAGTTTGCGGTCATCCTGCGCCGCGCCGGCAGCCGCGAACGCGCGGCAGACATGGCGCGGGCGATTCTCGATTCGCTCAAGGCGCCGATACCGGCGGGCGCCAAGACCGTGAACGTAAGCGCGAGCATCGGCGTGGCGCTTTATCCGGACGACGACACGGTGGCGTCGAATCTCATGAAGAACAGCGACCTGGCGCTCTATCTCGCCAAGGCGTCCGGGCGCGCCCAGGTGGCGCTGTTCTCGCCGCCGCTGCGCCATCAATTCGACGCGCGGGCGCTCCTCATCGAGGACGTGCGGCGCGGCATCGAGGCGGGCGAGTTCGAGCTGCACTACGAGCCGTTCTGCGCGGTGGACCGGCACGGCAACTGGTCGTTCTGCGGGTTCCAGGCGCTTTCGCGGTGGAATCACCCGACGCTCGGGATCATGACGCCGTCGATGTTCGCTCCAGCGCTGGAGGAGAACGATCTTGCGATCGAGATCGGCGAGATCAACCTGTCGGCCCTGCGGGCGCAGCTTTGCGAGTGGCGCCGGAACGAGGTGCCGTTCGGCAGCGTGGCGCTGACCGTCTCGGACCGCGATCTGGTGGCCGGCGACGTCTGCCGCCGGATAGCGGCGATCCTGCGGGAAGACCGGATTCCGCCCGGCATGCTGACGATCGGCGTCCGGGAAAGCGTGTTCCAGACCCGCGTCTCCGACGAGATAGCGGCGAAGCTGGCGGATCTTCGCAAGCTCGGCCTGCGCGTGGCGCTCGACGATTTCGGCAACGGCCACACGGCGCTCACCTATCTGCGTTCCTTCCCCCTCGACGATGTGTGGATCGACCGGAGCTTCATGCGCGACCTCGGCCGCGACCGGGCGGGCACGGCGATCGCCAAGGCCGTGATCGATCTCGGCCTGGCCTGCGGGCTCGGCGTTACGGTGGAGGGCGTGGAGACGCGCGAACAGGCGCTCATACTCGTGCAGATGGGCCCGATCATCATGCGGGGTCCCTATTTCGCCTCGCCGATGGCGGCGGCTGACGTGCCCGAACTCATCCGGTCGCACACCGTCTCGGCCGGACACCTTCACTGGCAGATGGCGGGATAGGCGCGCGGATACCGCGCGCCGGTTGTTCTAGCGCGGTGCAAGCACCATCGTCATCTGACGACCTTCGAGCCGCGGCTCGGCCTCGACCTTGGCAATCGCGCCGATCTCCTCCTTCACGCGGTCGAGAAGCTTGACGCCGAGTTCCTGGTGGGCCATCTCGCGGCCGCGGAAGCGCAGCGTGACCTTCACCTTGTCGCCTTCGTCGAAGAAGCGTCGCATCGCCCGCATCTTCACCTCGTAGTCATGGGTGTCGATGTTGGGCCGCATCTTGATCTCCTTGACCTCGACGGTCTTCTGCTTCTTGCGAGCTTCGGCGGCTTTTTTCTGCGTCTGGTATTTGTAGCGCCCGAAATCCATGATCTTGCAGACGGGCGGTACGGAGTTCGGTGCAATCTCGACAAGATCGAGACCGGCTTCGGCGGCGAGCTCAAGTGCCTTCTCGATCGGCGTCGGCCCCCGGTTGACGCCGTCGGAATCGATCAATTGCACCTGACTGACGCGGATCTCCGTATTGATGCGCGGACCTTCCCTGGTCGGCGGCGGGGCTCTGTGTGGGCGGCGAATGGATCGTGTCTCCTCTTTCTGTTCCCGACAGGATGGCGCAGGGCGGATGCCAGTGCGGACCCACGGACCGACCGCCCAACGCACCGGAAAAGAATTCGGTTAAACGGGCAGCGAAGTCAACACTCGGCGCCGCGCGGCCGTATTTCACCGCGGCAATCGCGACCTAATCGCCGACATCGGCGGGGGCGCGCTCGCGCAGCTCCTCGCGGAAGGCGTGGGCGGGATAGACGCCCAGGATCCGCAATTCGGTGGAGTAGAACTCAAGCTCCTCGAGCGCCCGGGCGAGCGGCCGTTCGTCAGGGTGGCCTTCCACGTCGGCGTAGAACTGGGTGGCGAAGAACTGGCCGCCGAGCTGATAGGATTCCAGCTTCGTCATGTTAACGCCGTTGGTGGCGAAGCCGCCCAGCGCCTTGTAGAGGGCGGCCGGCAAATTGCGCACCCGGAAGACGAAGCTGGTGATGACGGGTCCGTCTTTCGCGGGCGGTCGCTTCGCCTCGCGCGAAAGGACAACGAAGCGGGTGGTGTTGTGCGCCTCGTCCTCGACGTCCTCGGCAAGGATCGACAGACCGTAGATTTCGGCCGCCATGCGGGAGGCGAGCGCCGCCTGACTCCTGTCGCCGGACTCGGCGACCATGCGCGCGGCGCCGGCGGTGTCCGCC
>Ga0073934_10008869_pt1 | contig 13168 bp, 16 predicted proteins | sample LarsenN4metaG_FD_76834 | JGI IMG/M metagenome (GOLD analysis project Ga0073934, IMG submission 76834) | Hot spring sediment bacterial and archeal communities from British Columbia, Canada, to study Microbial Dark Matter (Phase II) - Larsen... ...
ACGCCCGAGGACGTCGCCCGCGTCGCGGGCAGCCACACCGGCCGCTTCCTCAGCGAACTGTTCGAGCGCCGAGCTCGCAGCAAGCCTGCCCAGGCGGCGCGCAAAGGCGGCGGGCGCCGCCACGCCGCTGAGTAGCCTTTTGCCGATTGGGTAAAAGTTTTGTCTCAATGTTGCAGGCTGCCAATTGTTCTTCTATTGTTCTCGGATCGCCTCGCCGGTGATGGAGCGTGTTTTCGGTTGCAGACATGGATGTTGAAGCAGAAATCCGCGATTTGAAGCGGCGCGTCGGAGACCTCGAGGGGGCCCTCAACGTGCTGACCGGCCACCTCAAGGACGTTCGGCCGGAATTGGCGGCGCTTCGCAATCAATCGTCGGAAGGGCTGCGCGATCTCAAGGGGGCGGTCAGCGACGTCGATCGCCGGCTCGGCGGCGTCGAACTCCAGGTCTGGAGCCTCAGGGACGATCTTCCGGAAATCGTTCGGTCTGCCGTCGTCCGGGCTACCGCATCGGCGGGTCGAGGGGACAAGCCCGCAGGCTGAGCGCTCGCCGCATCCATCACGCCTCACACCTGCCGCAACTTCGTCCTCGGCGCGCCCGATCTCGGGTGATCAATCTTGCGTCGGCCGTCCGGGTTCGTCACGCTGCCGAAAACGCGTGCGAGCGGATCGGGCGCGAGGGAGGACGTCAGGGGAATGTGGTTCAGCCGGCGCCAACTGGAGCAGGACGTCGAGCGCTGGCATCAGGCCGGCTGGGTGACGGACGACGGGCGACAGGCGATCCTCGGTGAGTTGCAGGGGCCGCCGCGGCAATCGCGCTTCGCAGCGGTATTGGCAACGATCGCCGCAGTTCTCCTCGGCTTCGCGGCCATGACTTTCGTCGCCGCCAATTGGGAACAGATGTCGCGGCTCGGCCGCCTCGGGCTTCTGGTGGCAGGCCTCTGGGCGGCCTACGGGACGGCGGCCGCGCTCATCGCGCGCAACATGCAGATGTTCGCTCATGCCGCGGTGCTGGCCGGCGTCGGGCTATTCGGCGCTGGCATCATGCTGGTCGCGCAGATGTACCACCTCGACGGCAATCCGCCGGACGCGGTGCTGCTGTGGGCGGCTGGCAGCTTGATTGCCGGCCTTGCGTTTCGTTCGAACCCGGCCCTCGCGCTGACGCTGATCCTCGTCGTCGTCTGGAGCACGTGGGAGACGGCCCAGCACGGCGGCGTGCATTTCGCTTTTCTGCCGGCGTGGCTGGTCGTCACCGCCGCGCTCTGGCGCCAGAGCTGGGCTCCGGGCCTCCATCTTGCAGCGATCGCGCTCGCCGTCTGGATCGTCATGCTCGGCTACCTTCTCACTGGCACCCCGCACGGGCTCGTCGCGCTCCTCGGGCTGGTCGTCGCGATCGCGGCCGTCGCGGCGGGGCGTGCGGAACTCGTCTCGGGCCGACGCAGCCTCGCCGCGTTCGCCTACGGTGGTGCCGTCACCTATGCTGGCCTGTTCGCCATGCAGTTCATCGAGAACCCGAGCGGCGGCACCCTCGTCCTGCTCGCCGTGCTCACCTTCGTTCTGCTGCTCGGCGCCATGGCCTGGGGCGCGCGGATGAACCACCGCGGCACGCTGTGGATCGCCTACACCGCCTTCTCGGTCGAAGTCCTCGGTCTCTACGCCAAGACACTCGGCACGCTGATCGGGACGTCGCTGTTCTTCCTGGTCGCCGGTCTCATCGTGCTCGGGCTCGCCATACTCGCGTGGCGGCTCGCGCAACGCACCGCCGATGCGCAAGGGAGGGCCTGACCCATGCCGGAATGGCTGACACGCTGGCTCGCGCGCCCGGTCCTCCTCGCCGTCCTGGTCGCCCTTGTCCAGACCGGGGCGCTCGCCGCCATGGTCCTCGACCGTGCGTGGCACGTGGCCAGTGGCCGTGAAATCGTGCTGCCGGTCATCCCGGTCGACCCGCGCAGCCTCTTCCGCGGCGACTACGTGATCCTCAACTACGATATCTCCCGCGTGCCGGCGCCGGTCGCCGACGGCGATCGCATGAGCCGAGACGGCGAGAAGCTCTACGTCACGCTCGAGCGTCGCACAGAAGGGGCCAAACAGACCTGGGCCGTGGTCGACACCGCGCGCGCCCACGGGCGCCCGCTGACCGGCGACCGCATCGTGCTGGCCGCGCGCCAGGTCGGCCCCCCCTACCGTGAGCCCGGCGGCAAGCGCACGCTCCGCGTCCGCTATGGGATCGAGAGTTACTTCGTCCCCGAAGGCACGGGGCGCGACCTCGAGCAGCGGGTGCGGGCCGGAACGCTGTCCGTCGTCGTTGCGGTCGACGGTCAGGGCAGCGCTGCCATCAAGGGGCTCGTCCTCGACGGCCAAGTCCGCTACGACGAGCCGTTGTTCTGAGACGGCTGCTGCGGCCGGCTCGACAGAAACGGACCGCCGACCGGGCCCTCCGCGCACGGCAGCCGCAAAGGAGAGAAGCGCATGACCATTACACGCCACGAGCCCTCGAAGATCTATTCCAAGGTCGTCGAGGCCAACGGTTTCGTCTTCACGGCCGGGATCGTCGCCGACGACATCAGCCAGGACGCCGGCGGACAGACGAAGCAGATCCTCGCCGAGATCGACCGGCTGCTCGCGAAGGGCGGCTCCGACAAATCGAAGATCGTCTCCGCGACCATCTGGGTATCGGACATTCGCCATCGTGATCCGATGAACGAAGTCTGGATCGCGTGGACGGGTGGCCAAAACCTCCCCGTGCGCGCCTGCATCGAGTCGCGCCTCGCCGACCCGCGCATGCTGGTCGAGATCCAGGTGACGGCGACGAAGTAAGGGAGGCCGCCCGTGTCGGATATCAAGCGGGCACCGCGGCCGACGCGGGCGGACTTTCGTCATTTCGCGCCTGTCGAGACGCGCTGGCTCGACAACGACGTCTACGGACACGTCAACAACGTCGTCTACTACGCGTATTTCGACAGCGCCGTGAACCGCTACCTCATCTCCGAGGGCCGGCTCGACATTCACGCGGCGCCGGTGATCGGCGTCGTCGTCGAGAGCGGCTGTAAGTACCACGCTTCGTTCGCCTACCCCGACGCCATCGATGCCGGCCTCGCGATCGGCCATCTCGGACGCTCATCCGTGCGTTATGAACTCGCTCTATTCGCGCCGGGCGAGGATGTCGCCCGCGTCGAGGGCTGGTTCGTCCACGTCTTCGTCGACCGCGAGACGCGTCGACCGGCGGCCATGCCCGCCGACGTGCGGCGCGCCTACGAACGCTTGTTGCGCTGACAGCGGGTGGGGCCGGCCGCCGGCATCTGCGCCAGATCAATTCCGAAGCCGGAACGATCGGGCAGAGCAATGAGCGGAGGGCCCCATGCAGCAACCTCGCTGGATCGTCTATTCGGCCGCCGCAGCGGCACTGCTCGCGCTCGGCTGGCTGGCCGCGGGCTGGACGCGTGCGCCGGACCCACCGACCGGCTTCGCGAAGACGAACGGGCGCATCGAAGCCGAGCGCTACGACATCGCCACCAAGTTTCCGGGTCGCATCGCTGAGGTGCTCGTCCGCGAGGGTGACGTTGTCGCCGAAGGGCAGCTCGTCGCCCGGCTCGACACATCCGAGATCGAGGCACAGCGGTGGGAGGCCGAGGCGAGCGTTCGCCAAGCCGAACGGCAACTCGATCAGGCGAATGCGCTGCTGACCCAGCGGCGCAGCGAGGAGCGCCTCGCGCGCCAGCAACTCGACCGCTCGGTCGGCCTCGTCGGCAAGGGTTACACGTCACAGGAGATCGTCGACACCCGTCAGGCACAGGTCGCGACAGCCGTTGCCGCGATCGCCGCTGCAGAAGCGCAGATCGCGCAGGCGACCGCAGCCATCGACGCCGCCAAGGCCCGGGTCGCACGGCTCGACGCCGACCTCGCCGATCACCAGCTCAAGGCACCGCGCGCCGGCCGCGTCGAGTACCGCCTCGCGCAGCCGGGCGAGGTGCTGAATGCGGGCGGCAAAGTCGTCACGGTGCTCGATCTCACCGATGTCTACATGACGGTGTTCCTGCCGACCGCGGACGCCGGGCGCCTCGCGCTCGGGTCAGAAGCGCGTCTCGTGTTCGACGCGGCACCTCAATACGTCGTGTCGGGCACGGTCAGCTTCGTCGCGTCCGATGCCCAGTTCACGCCGCGCCACGTCGAGACGAAGCTCGAGCGCGAAAAGCTGATGTTCCGCGCCAAGATCCAGGTCTCTCGCGAAGTTCTGGCGCGGCACGCGGGCGTGGTGAAGGCCGGTGTTCCGGGTACGGCCTACGTGAAGGTCGATCGCGCCGCCGAGTGGCCGTCCCGTCTCGCCGTCCGCCTGCCGGGAGCCTGAGCGTGAACGGACCCGTCGCCCGCCTCGCGCGCGTGACACACCGCTACGGTCACGTCGCGGCGCTCGACGACGTGACGGTCGACCTGCCGGCCGGCTCGGCCGTCGGCATCATCGGTCCTGACGGCGTCGGCAAATCGACCCTCCTCGCTCTCATCGCCGGCGTGCGGAAACTGCAAGCGGGGTCCGTGACGGTTCTCGATGGAGACGTCGGCAAGCCCGCTCACCGACGGTCGATCTCGCCGCGCATCGCCTACATGCCGCAGGGTCTCGGCCGAAATCTCTATCCGACGCTGTCGGTGGTCGAGAACATCGACTTCTTCGCGCGTCTCTACGGGCAGGCGAAGGCGGAGCGGGCCCGGCGGATCGACGATCTTCTGGTCGCCACGGGGCTCGATCCGTTCCCGGATCGCCCTGCCGGTCAGCTCTCGGGCGGCATGAAGCAGAAGCTGGCGCTTTGCTGCTCGCTCATCCACGATCCGGATCTGCTCATCCTCGACGAGCCGACGACGGGCATCGATCCGCTGTCGCGGCGACAGTTCTGGCAGCTGATCGACCGCATCCGCAGCCGGCGGCCAGGCCTCAGCCTGCTGACCGCGACCGCCTATATGGAGGAGGCCGCGGGCTTCGATCATCTTGTCGCGATGCACGCCGGGAAGATCCTCGCGACGGGCGCCCCGGCCGACGTGGTGCGCGGCAGCGGCGCCACCAACCTCGAAGACGCCTTCATCGCGCTCCTGCCTCAGACGGGCCGGCGGCGCCACCGGACCGTCGTCATCCCCCCGCGTCGAGGCCACGGACCGACCGCGGCGATCGAAGTCGAGCATCTGACCGCCCGCTTTGGGACCTTCACGGCCGTCGACGACGTGACGCTGAAGGTCGAGCGCGGCGAGATCTTCGGCTTTCTCGGCTCGAACGGCTGCGGCAAGACGACGACGATGAAGATGCTGACGGGTTTGCTGGCGCCCTCGCACGGCACCGCCCGCATCTTCGGCCACGAGATCGACGCGCGCGATCTCGAGACACGCAAGCGGGTCGGTTACATGTCGCAATCGTTCTCGCTCTACAGCGAGCTGACGGTCCGGCAGAACCTCGACCTGCACGCCCGCCTGTTTGCCTTACCGAAAGAAAGCATCGCCGCGCGCGTCGGGGAGCTCCTCGAGCGGTTCGAGCTCGCGAGTGTGGCGGACGAGCGCCCCGATGGCCTGCCGCTTGGCGTGCGCCAGCGTTTGCAGCTTGCCGTCGCGATGGTGCACGCACCGGAGATGCTGATCCTCGACGAGCCGACGTCGGGTGTCGATCCGATCGCGCGAGACGGGTTCTGGGAACAGCTCGTGCGCCTCTCGCGCGATGATGGTGTCACGATCTTTCTCTCGACACACTTCATCAACGAGGCGGCGCGCTGCGATCGGGTTTCGCTGATGCATGCCGGGCGCGTCCTCGCCATCGGCACGCCTGCGGAACTCGCCAAGCGGCGCGGCGCGGCGACGCTCGAAGATGCCTTCATCGGCTATCTCGAAGACGCCGCGGGAAGACCGGCGATTCCAGCGTCCGACGGTGCAGCGCTGTCGGGCGCGGACGCGACCGCCGCGGCGGAGACGACGAACGGTTTTCTCGATAGCGTCGACCCTGGTCGCATCTGGGCGTTCAGCCGGCGCGAGGCACTCGAACTCATTCGCGACCCGATCCGCATCGCGTTCGCGCTGTTCGCGCCGCTGATCCTGGCGGTCGCCATGGCCTACGGGATCTCGTTCGACATCGAGAGCGTGCCGTATGCGGTGCTCGACGGCGACCGTTCGCGCGAGAGCCGGGTATTGCTCGATGAATTCGCCAACTCGCGCTACTTCGAGGAACGTCCGGCGGCGACATCGGCCGAAGAGCTGGAACGGAGGCTCGTCGCGGGCGAGTTGCGCCTTGCCTTGATCATCCCGCCGGACTTCGGCCGGGATCTCGTCCGCGGCGAGCGACCGGAGATCGGCGTGCTGCTCGACGGCGCCAACACCTTCCGGGCCGAGACCGCGCGCGGCTATGTGCAGGGTGTAATCGCGGCCTATGTCGGTGAGCTGATGCGGCGAACCCCGAGCGTGACGGCCGCGTCGCTCGAACCCGTGACCATCAGCCCGCGCTTTCGCTACAATCAGGCTTTCCTCAGCCTTTACGCCATCTCGCCCGGCGTCATGATGATGATCCTCATCATGTTCTCGGCCATGCTGACCGCGCTCGGCATCGTCCGCGAAAAGGAACTCGGCTCGATCACCAACCTCTACGCCGCGCCGGCGAGCAAGCTCGAGTTCCTGATCGGTAAGCAGCTGCCTTATGTGGTCGTCGCTCTTCTCTCCTTCGGCCTGCTCGCCCTGCTGATCGTCGCCGCCTTCCGCGTGCCGATGACGGGAAGCTTCACGGCCCTCGTGCTCGGTGCCCTCGTCTATGCTTTCGCCGCGACCGCCTTCGGCCTCGTCGTGTCGAGCTTCGTCCGCTCTCAGATCGCCGCCATCTTCGCCACATCGATCGTCGTCTCGATCCCGACTATCAACTTCTCGGGCATGATGTACCCCGTATCGACGCTCGAAGGCGGTGCTCGGGTGATCGGCGAACTCTTCCCCGCGCTTTACTTCCAGCGCATTTCCGCCGGCGTCTTCAACAAGGGCCTCGGGCTCGGCGATCTCTATCTCAACCACCTCGCGCTCGCCGGCTTCGCAATCGTCTTTCTGGTGATCGCGCAGGCGCTGCTCGGCAAGCAGGAGCGCTGACATGCGCCGCCGCCTCGCCAACATCTGGAACCTCGGCGTCAAGGAACTCTACAGCCTTTCGCGCGACGTCGTGATGAGCGTGCTGATCGTCTACTCGTTCACGTTCGCGATCTATACGGTCGCGCACGGCGTGAAGACGGAAGTCCGCAATGCGGCGATCGCCGTCAGCGACGAGGACCGCTCGGCGCTCTCCCTGCGGCTGCGCGACGCTTTCCTCGGCCCCTACTTCAAGACGGCTGAATTGATCGGGCCGGACGAAGTCGACCGCGCTCTGGACAGCGGCCGCTATGCCTTCGTGGTGGATATTCCGCCTCGCTTCGCGGCGGACGTCATCGCCGGCCGACAGCCGACCATCCAGCTGCTCGTCGACGCGACGGCGATGACGCTCGCCGGCAACGGCTCGCAGTACATCCAGTCGATCATCACGCGCGAGGTGGCTGCATATCTCCAAACAGCGCGTGCGGAGCAGCAGGCGCCGGTGAGTGTCGCCGTGCGCGCGCGCTTCAACGCGAACCTCGACTCGACCTGGTTCACGGCGATCATGCAGGTCATCAACAACGTGACGATGCTGTCGCTGATCCTCGCCGGCGCGGCCGTGATCCGTGAGCGCGAGCACGGCACCATCGAGCACCTTCTCGTGATGCCGGTCACGCCGGGCGACATCATGCTGGCGAAGGTGTGGGCGAACGGGCTCGTGATCCTCGCGGCGGTGCTCCTCTCACTGTTCGTCGTCGTGCGAGGCATCATCGGCGTCGAAGTGCACGGATCGCTCGTGCTGTTCGGGCTTGGGACCGCGCTCTTCCTGTTCGCCATGACGGCCCTCGGCGTGACGCTCGCCACCGTCGCCCGATCGATGCCCCAGTTCGGGCTTCTGGCGATCCCCTTCTTCGTGGTCATGAACATGCTGTCGGGCGGGGTATCGCCGCTCGAGGCGATGCCGCGGGTGCTTCAGGTCGTCATGCAGGCCTCGCCGTCGACGCACTACACGAGCTTCGCCCAGGCGGTGCTCTATCGGGGCGCCGGGCTCGGCATCGTCTGGCCGCATCTCGCCGCAATGGGTCTCATCGGCGGCGTGCTCCTCGCCGTGGCCCTCGGCCGCTTCAGGGCTGCCATGTCGGTGTCCCGTTGACGGCCGGCCGGCCGGCTCCGCACTCTCGGCGGATCGGGAGGACAACGCACATGACACCGGAACAACTGGTCGACATCGAAGAGATCAAGCAGCTCAAGGCGCGCTATTGCCGCTTCATCGACACCAAGCAGTGGGATCGGCTCGCCGGCCTGTTCACGGCCGACGTGCGCTTCGACGGCTTCGGCTCGGCCCCGACCGGGGCAGACGCCGGCATGTTCATCGCCGGCATTTCCAAGCGCTTGGCCAACGCGGTCGCCATCCACCACGTGCAGGCGCCCGAGATCAGCTTGACCGGCCCAGACACGGCGCGCGGCATCTGGTCGATGATGGATTACCTCGAATTCCCGGCTGACGGTCCAGGGCCTCGCGAAGTGCCCGGCAGTCGCGGCTTCATGGGCTACGGTCACTACGAGGAGGAATACCGCAAGGAGGGCGGAGTCTGGAAATTCTCGTTCCTCCGCCTGACGCGGATGCGCATGGATCCGCTGCCAGCCGACCATCCGCTGCCGCGGCCGGGTTACCTCGCAGCCACACCGCGGTGGCTCTGATCACGCGGGCGGGAAACCGAACCGGTCTTTCGACGTTGTGCGCCAAGGGCCGTCATGCGGTCGTCGCAGGGACGGGGCAGGCTCTGTTCGTCCTTTGACTTCAAGGAGGAGCCATGAGCGCTCTCGGGTTTCTCATCGGGCGGATCGCACTAGTCGCGATCTTCCCCATCAGCGGCTATTTCAAGGTCATGCAGTGGCCGGCGATCGCCGGGGTTCTCGAAGAAGCCGGCATCCCGTATTCGATGCCGGTCGCGGCCGCCGGTGTCGCGGCCGAGTTCATCCTGCCGCTGCTGATCCTGATCGGCTGGCAGACAAGGCTCGCAGCCTTCGGCCTCATCGTCTTCACCGCCGTCGCGACCTACCTCGGTCACCAGTTCTGGGCCGTGCCGGCAGAGCAGTTCTTCGGGCAGTTCGTTCATTTCCTGAAGAACATGGCGATCATCGGCGGACTTCTCGTTCTGGCGTCCGTCGGCCCCGGCCCCTGGGCCGTCTCGCCGCATCGGGCGAAAGACTAGGCCGCGCACGATCGTCCGCGGCCGCCGTCCCATCGATCAGGCGGTGCGCGGACCTCCCTTCGCGACCGTTGCCGGCTCGCGGGGGTTGCTCGTCATCGGCAGAAGACCGTCTGCGTCGTCTCCGACTTCACCCCGCCAGGGTGTCAGCTTTTCGAGTACGCCGAGAAGCCCGACCAAAAGCGCCGCGAGGACGAGCGCACCCAGCCAGAACGGTACGCCGAGGAGTTGATCGAAACCGATCTTCTCACCCTTCTCCGCCAACAGCGCAACGATCGCTGCGTCGTTGTAGCCGTAGACGAGCGCGCCGGTGAGACCGCCGGCCACGACGAACAGGGCGTCGCGATAACCGGCCCCTACTTGCGCGAGCGAGGTGCCGGGGCACGCACCCGAGAGCACGATGCCGACGCCGAGGATCACGCCGCCGATGATGTCGGCTCGCCAAAGGAGTGGCTTCAGCGACAGCTTCACGCCAAACACGCCGTTCAGGACGGCGAGGACCACGAGGCCCGTGACCACGGCCGAGAGGAATATCTTGAGCATCAGGAAGCTTCTGAGCTGCATCTGCCCGACGATGGCGCCGGGCTCGAACACCCGCGACTTCTCGAGAGCGAAGCCGAACACGACGCCGGTCGCGAGGCCGATCAGAATACCGGTGAGAACGGACATGGCGATCTCCTTGTCAGACGCGCCGGAAGAGAGCGGCCGTGGCGATGCCGCCGGCGAACATTGCCGCCACTGCGATCGTCGAGCCGACGGATAACTGGGCGATGCCCGAGATGCCGTGGCCGGACGTGCAGCCCCCGGCAATGCGAGCGCCGAACAGCATGATGAAGCCGCCGAGGAACGCGAGAGGCGCGCGGGCTGCGAGTGTCGTGGTCCCTGTCGCGCGCTGCCAGACCGGCGATATGGACCGACGGCGCGCGCCGGATAGCCTCATCGACAGGTAGGCGCCGAGCGCGATGCCGATCACGACGGCGACCTGCCACCAGTTCTTCGCGCCCCACATATGGCTCGCGAAGTACTTGATCTTGTCGGCCGCCGGATCAAACACGGTGGCCAGGTGCGCGGCGACTGTGACGAAAGAGGACGAAGCTCCGAGCGCCGTATCCATGAACAGGAACGTCGGGATCTGGAGCAGTCCGATCAGGACACCTGCCGCGTAAGGTGACCAGGCTCTTTTCTGCAAGACCGACATCGAGGCTGCCTCCCCGGTTCAGCGGGCCGCCGACTTGGCGGGGCAGGTGCTCAAACCGAAGATCGTATAGGCCGGGCAGTAGCCGATCAGCGCGGTCCCGAGCGGAACCAGCCCGACGAGGCCCCACAGCGTCTGCGGGCCGACGAAGACGAGGCTCAACAGCGCGAGCCCTACGACAATCCTCAAAATGCGGTCGATGCCGCCGACATTAGCCGTCATGACACGTCTCCTTGGTTGATGACGGTCCAACTCTGCGCCGCGCGGCGGCTGGCGTCGGTGACTTTGTCACCTGTCGCATCGGTCTCTGAAAGATTTGACGCCGATCAACCCTCGGCGGCGAGACGCGTCATCGCCGGCCGGTCGAGAATGTCGAGACTGCCGCGGGCCGAGGCGATCCATCCACGACGCTGGAATTCCTGCAGCACACGGCTGACCACTTCACGGGCCGTGCCGAGTTCAGCCGCGAGCTGGGCATGCGTGATGGCGATGTGGGTGCCGCCACCGGCGAGCGCGAGGAGCCGCGCTGCCAGTCGAATGTCGAGACGCTGGAAGGCGACCTCGTCGAGCAGCCGCAGGAGCCCGGTGATGCGCATGCTGAAGGCCGTGAAGACGAAACGCCGGAATTCGGGTGAGCGCGCGATCAGATCGTCGAACGTGGCGCGTGCGATCGCAACGGCCGTGATTGAAGTTTCGGTGATGGCTTCCGCAGGATACTCCTCGTAGCCCATCAGGCAGGCGGTCGTCAGCGCGCAGCTCTGGCCAGCCGCCACTCGGTAGAGCACGATTTCGCGTCCGTTCTCTGCCACCTGCTGGACACGAATGGAGCCATCGATCAGCAGCAGATAGTTCTCCGGCGCTTGACCCGGTCCGAAAATGCGCGTCCCGGCAGGGACGTGAACGACGCGGGCGGCTGCGGCCAGCGCATCGCGTGCCTCGGAATCGAGGTTAGCCAAGCCCGGAAATCGCGCGAGCCAGGCGAGATCCGCGCTCATCGTCAGTGCCAGAAGAGGCCGAGGGCGGCGAGCACCAGACCGCCAAGCATCAGCACGAGGCCGACCACGCCGACCGCCGTTGCCGCAACATGGCGCGCGGCGATGCCGGCGACTTTGCCGGCCTTGGCGACGTGCGTCGGCTGGCTGGTGATGTTCTTCAGCCGATCCGTGATCTCGTCGGGAACGCCGGGGGCCTGCCGGGTTCGGATAGTCGTCCATGCAGCCGACAGCGCCGCGTCCGTCGCCACGTCGACGAGGTTGTGCTTCGACGACCAGCTTCTCAGGATGTATCCGAGGACGAGCGCAACGACACCGATCCCGAGCATCCAGGGATTTGCGATCGTCATGGTCCGCCTCCCATCGTTGAACTGGTCGGCTGGCGAGGCCCGGCGGCGGCGAGTACGATCGATGCCGCGCGGTCACTCGGCGTGCCCTCCGCGAGCAGCATCTTATCAGGAATTCGGGCGAGTGCGTCGAGCTGCGCGCGGCGGGCGGCGGTGTCGTCGAGCAGCGACGCGAGCGCCGGCGCAATCACGTCGGCGCGACACTCCTCCTGAAGATACTCGGGGAATGCGTTCTCACCGAGCACCACATTGGTCAGCACGACCGAATGGACCTTCAGGAGGAAGCGCAGCCGTGCGGCGAGCGGATCGACCCGGTAGGCGACGACCATCGGCGTTCCGGCGAGGCCGAGTTCGAGTGTCACGGTACCGGACGCGGCGAGCGCCGCGCGGGCGAGGCGGAACGCTGCGATCTTGTCGGCTTCGCCCGCGAGCAGGTGCGGACGGACCGGCCACGTCGAGAGGCCCTGCTCGATCAATCCTCTGACGTGCGGCACCACCGGAATCAGGACTTCGAAGCGGCGTCCCTGTGCTTGGAGGAGAGAGAGCGTTTCGCCGAACGGCTGCATCAGCCGTCCGACTTCGGACGATCGGCTTCCTGGCAGGACCACGAGGACTTCCAACGCGGGATCGAGCCCGAGACGGGCGGCGAGCTCTTTGCCGTCACTCGACCGGAAGTTTTCGATCCGCTCGATCAGCGGATGGCCCACATAGGTGCACGGCGGACCACCGAGGCGGCGATGCGCCTCGGGCTCGAAGGGCAGCAGCGCCATGAGGTGATCGACGTAGGGCCGCATCTTCTTGGCGCGACCCGGTCGCCATGCCCAGACGCTCGGCGAGACATAGTCGACGATCGGGATTTCGGGCGCGCGTTTGCGGATGCGCTTGGCGATCGGATGGGTGAACTCCGGCGCGTCGATGATGACCACCACATCGGGGCGCATACCGATCGCCGCATCGACCGTCTGATAGACGCGGCGGGTGATGCGCGGCAACCGTGGCAGGATCGACAGCGGACCCATCACGGTGACGTCCGAGATCGGATAGATCGAGGTGAGGCCCTCGGCCGCCATATGGCTATCGCCGACACCGGCGAACAAGATTTCTCCTGGATGACGCGCTTTCATCGCCGCCATCAGCTTGCCGCCGAGGGCGTCGCCCGAATGCTCGCCTGTGACGATGAAGGCCTTGAGCGGTGCCATCGGTCATCTCATCCCGTGCCATCGGCCGCCGGATCGGCCGGGTGCAGAACGAAGAGACGCGATACGGCCGCCTGATCGGCCAGCAGACGCCGGTCGCCCCCATGGGGCGGTTCGGAAAAGGCCAATCCGGCGAGGCGAGCTTCATGCGCGGCCAGGAT
>Ga0073934_10008870_pt1 | contig 13168 bp, 9 predicted proteins | sample LarsenN4metaG_FD_76834 | JGI IMG/M metagenome (GOLD analysis project Ga0073934, IMG submission 76834) | Hot spring sediment bacterial and archeal communities from British Columbia, Canada, to study Microbial Dark Matter (Phase II) - Larsen... ...
AGCTCGACACGATCGCGCAGCAGCCCGTTGACCGCTCCGAGGGTGAGGCGTAGACTCGCGCGCCAAATCCGAGGCACGCGGGAGCCCACCCACCCCATGCTCGACAGCCGCATCCGAGAGGGACTCACCTTCGACGACGTCCTTCTCGTGCCCGGCGCCTCGGACGCCCTGCCCAAGGACGTCGACCTCCGCACCCAGCTCACCCGCGAGATCGCCCTGCAGACGCCCCTCGTGTCGTCGGCCATGGACACCGTGACCGAGCACCAGACCGCGATCTGCATGGCCCAGAACGGCGGCATCGGCATCCTGCACCGCAACCTGCCCGTCGCCCAGCAGGCGGACGAGGTGGACAAGGTCAAGCGCTCCGAGTCGGGCATGATCGTCGACCCGATCACGATGGAGCCGGACCGGCCGATCTCCGAGGCCCTCGAGGTGATGGCGCGGTTCCGCATCTCGGGCGTGCCCGTCACGCGGAGCGGCAAGCTGGTGGGGATCCTCACGAACCGCGACCTGCGCTTCGTGCGCGACACCGCCCAGGAGATCTCCCGGGTGATGACCCGCGAGAACCTCGTCACGGTGCCGCCGGGCACGACCATGGAGCGCGCCAAGGAGCTGCTCCACGAGCACCGGATCGAGAAGCTGCTGGTGGTGGACGCCCAGGGCACGCTGCGCGGCCTCATCACGATCAAGGACATCGAGAAGAGCGAGCGCTTCCCGAACGCCGCCAAGGACGCCCTCGGCCGGCTGCGCTGCGGCGCCGCCATCGGGGTCGGCCCGGATCGGCTGGAGCGCGCCCAGGCGCTGGTGGACGCGGGCGTCGACGTGATCGTGGTCGACACCGCCCACGGTCACTCGAGCGCGGTGCTCGAGACCGTGACCGAGCTGCGCCGCACGTTCCCCGAGCTCCCGCTGATCGGCGGCAACGTGGCGACGGGGGAGGGCGCGGAGTCGCTCATCAAGGCCGGCGTCTCGGGCGTCAAGGTCGGCGTCGGCCCCGGCTCGATCTGCACCACCCGCGTCGTCACGGGCGTCGGCGTGCCGCAGTTCACGGCGATCCTCGACGCCGCCCAGGTGGCGTCGCGCTCGGGCGTCCCGGTGATCGCGGACGGCGGCATCAAGTACTCGGGCGACGTGGTGAAGGCCCTCGCCGGCGGCGCCTCCACCGTCATGATCGGCTCCCTGTTCGCGGGCACCGACGAGGCGCCGGGCGAGGTGGTCCTGTACCAGGGCCGCTCCTACAAGATCTACCGGGGCATGGGCTCGATCGGCGCCATGGCGAGCGGCCGCAGCCGCGACCGGTACTTCCAGGGCGACGTCGTCGAGACCCAGAAGCTCGTGCCCGAGGGCATCGAGGGCCGGGTGCCGTACCGCGGCAGCCTCTCGAGCAGCATCTACCAGCTCCTCGGCGGCCTGCGCTCGGGCATGGGCTACTGCGGCGCCCACGACCTCGCCGAGCTGCGCTCCAAGGCCCGCTTCGTGAAGATCTCCTCGGCCGGGCTCCACGAGAGCCACGTGCACGACGTCATCATCACGAAGGAAGCCCCGAACTACTGGGTCGACTGACGGGCCCGCCGCGGCTCGGCGCGCCGTCGCGGAGCGGGCGACCGCCGGGCCCGCGCATCGGGTAGATTCGCTTCGTCCCCCCGAAGAGACGGCCGGTCGTCCTCCCGATCGGCCCATCCACACGAGGACGGCCATGCCTGCCGCCGACGCCCCCACCGCATCCGGCACCGGACCCGCCGCCGGGCCCGGCGCCGCGCCGCCGTCCCACGCCGACCGCATCCTGATCCTCGACTACGGCTCCCAGTACACGCAGCTCATCGCCCGGCGCATCCGGGAGACGGGCGTCTACTGCGAGATCCATCCCTTCGACGCGCCGGCCGAGCGCCTGCGCGCCTTCGCGCCCGCCGGCGTCGTGCTGTCGGGCGGCCCGGCGAGCGTGGTCGACGCCGGCTCCCCCTGGCTCTCGCCGGCGGTGCTCGAGCTCGGGAAGCCGATCCTCGGCATCTGCTACGGCCTGCAGCTCCTCGCGAAGGAGCTGGGCGGCCTGGTCGAGAAGGCCGACCACCGCGAGTACGGGCGCGCGCTGCTCAAGATCGAGCGCGACGACCCGCTCTTCGCCGGGGCCGGCGGCCGCGAGCGCACGGTGTGGATGAGCCACGGCGACCGCGTGCTGCGCCTGCCCGCGGAGTTCGAGGTGATCGGCACGAGCGACGGCTCGCCCTTCGCCGCCGTGCGCTCCACGCGGCGGCCGATCTGGGGGATCCAGTTCCACCCCGAAGTGTCGCACACCGAGCGCGGGAGCGAGCTCCTCCAGCGTTTCGTCCACGACGTGTGCGGCTGCGCCTCCTCGTGGACGCCGGCCGCCTTCAGCGAGGAGGCGATCGCGCGCGTGCGCGCGCAGGTGGGCGCCTCCCGGGTCGTCTGCGCGCTCTCCGGCGGGGTCGACTCCACCGTGGCGGCGGCCCTCGTGCACCGGGCGATCGGCGACCAGCTCACCTGCATCTTCGTCGACCACGGTCTGCTGCGCGAAGGCGAGCGGGCGGAGGTGGAGCGTCTGTTCCGCGACAGCCTCGGCATCCCGCTGGTCACGGCGGACGCCTCGAAGCGCTTCCTCGGCGCCCTGCGCGGCGTCACGGATCCCGAGAAGAAGCGGCGCATCATCGGCCACCTCTTCATCGAGGTGTTCGAGGCGGAGGCGCAGCGCCTCGGCGACGTGGACTGGCTGGTGCAGGGCACGCTCTACCCGGACGTGATCGAGAGCGTGTCGGTGCTCGGGCCCTCCGCCACCATCAAGTCGCATCACAACGTGGGCGGCCTGCCCGAGGCCATGAAGCTGAAGCTCGTCGAGCCGCTGCGCGAGCTCTTCAAGGACGAGGTGCGGGCCGTCGGCCGGCACCTCGGGCTGCCGGCCGCGGTGCTGGGCCGTCACCCGTTCCCCGGCCCGGGGCTCGCCATCCGCATCCTCGCCGACGTCACCGAGGAGCGTCTCGCCGTCCTGCGCCGCTGCGACGCCATCCTGCTCGAGGAGCTGCGCCGGGCGGGCGAGTACGACCGCATCTGGCAGGCGTTCGCCGTGTTCCTCCCGCTCCAGAGCGTGGGCGTCATGGGCGACGAGCGCACCTACGAGAACGCCGTGGCGCTGCGCTGCGTGACCAGCGTGGACGGCATGACGGCGGACTGGGCGCGCGTGCCCCACGACGTCCTCGCCGCGGTCTCGAGCCGCATCACGAACGAGGTGAAGGGCGTGAACCGCGTCGTCTACGACGTGTCGTCGAAGCCGCCCGCCACGATCGAGTGGGAGTAGCCGTGTCCGGCGCCCCCTTCGTCCACCTGCACCTGCACACGCAGTACTCGCTGCTCGACGGCGCGATCCAGCACGGGCCGCTGTTCGAGCGCGCGAAGAGCCTGGGCATGCCCGCGGTCGCCATGACCGACCACGGCAACCTCTTCGGGGCGATCGAGTTCTACGAGAAGGCGATGGCGGCCGGGGTGCGGCCGATCCTCGGCTGCGAGGTGTACGTGGCCGCGGGCTCGCGCTTCGACAAGGAGAAGCGCGAGAAGGACGCGAGCGGGTTCGACGCCATCTCGCACCTCACCCTGCTCGCGATGGACGAGACCGGCTACCGCAACCTGATCTACCTGGTCTCGAAGGGCTACCTCGAGGGCTTCTACTACAAGCCGCGCATCGACCTCGACCTGCTGCGCGAGCGCTCGGCCGGCCTCATCGCCACCTCGGGCTGCCTCTCCTCCCTGGTGTCGCGGGCGATCACGGCGGGCCAGCCGGAGCAGGCCTGGCGCCTCGTGGAGGAGTTCTCGCAGATCTTCGACGGCCGCTACTACCTCGAGCTGCAGCGCCACGGCATCCCCGACCAGGACCGCGTGAACGCCGAGCTGCTGCGCATGGCCGCGGACCTGCGGCTGCCCCTCGTCGCCACCAACGACGCCCACTACCTGGGCTGCGACGACCACGCGCCCCACGAGGCGCTGCTCTGCATCGGCACCGGCACCACGCTCGAAGACCCGAAGCGCTTCCGCTTCGACGGGCGCGGCTTCTACGTGAAGAGCGGCGACGAGATGATGGAGGTGTTCCGCGACCATCCCTCCGCGGTCGCCAACACGCTCGAGATCGCGGAGCGCTGCAAGCTCGAGCTCGACCTCGGCAAGTTCCACCTGCCCGAGTTCCAGGTGCCGGCCGGCACGACGCGCGAGGCGGTGCTGCGCGACCAGGCCTGGCTCGGCCTGCGCGAGCGGCTGCGCCTCTCCCCCGACGAGCCCTTCGACCCGAAGCGCCACGCCGAGTACGTCTCGCGCATGGAGCACGAGCTGAAGGTGATCGAGGGCACCGGCTTCGCCGGCTACTTCCTCATCGTCGGCGACTTCATCGGCTACGCGCGCCGCAACGGCATCCCGGTCGGGCCCGGCCGCGGCTCCTCGGCGGGCAGCCTCGTGGCGTACAGCCTCGGGATCACCGGCGTCGACCCGATCGAGTACGACATCATCTTCGAGCGCTTCCTCAACCCCGAGCGCATCTCGATGCCCGACATCGACGTCGACTTCTGCATCCGCGGGCGCGACGAGGTGATCCGCTACGTCGCCCGCAAGTACGACGGCGAGGGGCTCGACGAGCGGCGCGTCTCCCAGATCATCACCTTCGGGAAGCTGCAGGCGAAGGCCGCGATCCGCGACGTCGGGCGGGTGCTCGGGCTGCCCTACGGCGACGTCGACCGCATCTCGAAGCTCGTACCCGAGACCCTCGGCATCACGATCGACGAGGCCCTGGCCCAGTCCCCGGAGCTGCGGGCGCGCGTCGACGCCGACGGCACCGTGGCGCGCCTCATCGACACCGCGCGCAAGCTCGAGGGCCTGACGCGCCACGCCTCGACCCACGCCGCCGGCGTCGTGATCTCGAACCGGCCGCTGATCGAGACGGTGCCGCTCTACCGCGACCCCAAGAACCCCGACGCCCTCGTCACGCAGTACGACATGCGCTGCATCGAGCGCGTGGGCCTCGTCAAGTTCGACTTCCTCGGCCTCAAGACGCTGACGCTGATCGCGGACACCGAGAAGCTGCTCCAGGCCAGCGGCCGGCCCGAGCTCGCGCACTTCTCGATCGAAGCCATCCCCCTCGACGACCCGAAGACCTACGACCTGCTGTGCCGGGGCGACACCGACGGCGTGTTCCAGGTGGAGTCCGGCGGCATGACCGACCTCGTGGTCAAGCTGCGCCCGCGCGCCTTCAAGGAGCTGATCCCGATCGTCGCGCTCTACCGGCCGGGCCCCCTCGGCTCGGGCATGGTCGAGGACTTCATCAGCCGCAAGCACGGCCTCACCAAGGTCGAGTACCTGCTGCCCGAGCTCGAGGAGCTCACGGCCGAGACGCTCGGCGTGATCGTGTACCAGGACCAGGTGCTCCAGATCGCGAACCGCCTGGCGGGCTACAGCCTGGGCGAAGCCGACCTCCTGCGCCGCGCCATGGGCAAGAAGAAGCCCGAGGAGATGGCGAAGCAGCGCGAGCGCTTCGTGAGCGGCGCCGTGGCGCGCGGGATCGCCGAGAAGAAGGCGAGCGAGGTGTTCGACCTGATGGCGGAGTTCGCGGGCTACGGCTTCGCGAAGAGCCACTCCACGGCCTACGCCCTCATCACCTACCAGACGGCGTACCTGAAGGCGAACTTCCCGCGCGAGTTCCTGGCCGCGCTGCTCTCCTCGGAGACCGGCAACCACGAGAAGCTCGCGCGCTACATCGCCCACGCCCGCGGCCACCAGATCGAGGTGCTGCCGCCCGACGTGAACGCCTCCGCCCGCGACTTCACCCCCGTGCCGGAGGGCATCCGCTTCGGCCTGGCGGGCGTCAAGAACGTGGGGGAGGGCGCGATCGAGGCCATCGTCGAGGCGCGCGAGAGCGGCCCGTTCGCCAGCCTGTTCGACTTCTGCGCGCGCATCGACGGCCGGCGCGTGAACCGGCGCGTGGTGGAGAGCCTCGCGAAGTGCGGGGCCTTCGACCGCCTGCACGAGAACCGTGCGGCGGTCTGGGCGGCCCTCGACGCGGCGCTCGAGGCGGGCGCGGCCACCCAGCGCGACCGCGAGATCGGGCAGGCGAGCCTGTTCGGCGTCCCCGGCGAGGCCGGCGCGGCCGCCACGGGGGCGGGGCCCCAGCTCGCGGACACGCCGCCCTGGACGGAGCGCGAGCGCCTCGCCGCCGAGAAGGAGGTGCTCGGCTTCTACGTGACGGGCCACCCCCTGGGCCCGTTCGCGGCCCAGCTCCAGCGTTACTGCGACACCACGGGGAGTCAGACCGAGGGCAAGGAGGGGCGCGAGGTGCGGATCGGCGGGCTCGTCACCGCCCTGCGCGAGATCCGCACGCAGAAGGGGAAGCTCATGGGCTTCGCCACCCTCGAAGACCTCGAGGGCGCCTTCGAGCTCGTGCTCTTCCCCGACGTCTGGGCGCAGTTCGGGAGCACGATCCGGCGCCACCACGAGAAGGCCGAGGCCGGCGGCGCCGAGCCGCTCCTCGTCACCGGCACGCTCGAGGGCGGCGAGACGCCCAAGGTGCTGGCGCGCGACGTCGTGGAGTTCGAGAAGGCGGAGGAGCGCCTCGCCTCGCAGCTCCACCTGCGGATCCTCGCGGGCGAGGCCACGCGCGACCGCATGCTGGCCCTGAAGAAGCTCCTCGCCGAGCATCCGGGGGAGTGCGGGGTGATGGTGCACGTGCTGATCCCGGGCGAGAGCGAGACGGTGCTCGAGGCGGGCGGCGTGCGGCCGCTGGAGTCGCTGCTGCGCGACGTCGACGCGCTGTTCGGGCGCACCGTGACCCACCTGCAGTTCTGAGGAGAGCCGCCGCCGTGTCGCCGCCGCTGCCGCACCTCCGCCGCGCGCTGCTCGCCGGGGCGCTCCTCGCGGCCGGGCTGGGCGCGAGCCCGACCGCCGCGGAGACGCGCAGCGCCCGCGGCGTGGGGGCGGCGCCCGCGAGCGGGGCCCCGGCCGCGCCCGGCGTGCGCGACGCCGCCCAGCGCGCCGCCCTGCGCGAGGCCGTGGTGCAGGTCGCCCTCGGCCTCCTCCCGCCCGACGCGGATCCCGCCGCCGCACGGCCGGCGGTGGAGGCCGCGATCGGCGGCGACGCCCTCGACTTCACCAATCGCTTCCGGGTGGTGGTCGACCGCGGCGTGCAGCCCCGCAGCGTCCTGACCGATCCCGCGGTTTCCCGGGAGTACGTGGTCGAGGTGGAGGCCGCCGTCGACGCCGAGAAGCTGCGCGCGCGGCTCGGCAAGGCGGGGCTCGTGCGGGCGCCGCCGCCCGCGGAGGCGGCGCCGCGCAGCGGCCCGATCGACCTCGCGCTCGAGGGGATCCCCTCGGCCCGCACCTACGCCGAGGTGCGGCGCGCCCTCGTGGAACGCCTCGGCGCGCGCTCCGCCATCCCGCGCGAGCTCGCGCCCGGGCGCGCGGTGCTCCGCGTCGAGGGCGGGCCGGCCCCCGAGGCCCTGCTCGCCGAGCTGGCCCAGGTGCTGCCCGCCGGCGTGGGGCTCGAGCCGCTCCCGGCGGAGGGCGAGGGCCTGCGCGCCCGGCTCCTGCTGGTGGCGCCCCCGCCGGGCGAGCCGGCCGACCCCGGCAGCGCCGCCGCGGCGCCTGCGACCGCTCCGCCGGCGATTGACACCGTGGAGCCAAAAGGCTACTGACATCGGCCTGTTAGCTGGACTTCAGGCACGTAGCTCAGTGGGAGAGCACCACCTTGACACGGTGGGGGTCGGCGGTTCAATCCCGCCCGTGCCTACCAGTTGAGACGTGCGGGCCGATGCGGCCGCCGGACGGCCGCATCGGCGGTCCCGTCGAGGCAGTCGCATCGTTCCCGAAGGCAAGCAGGTCGCATCGCGCTTTCGCCGCTGATTCTTCTCCTCAGCCCGCCACCCCGGGTCGCAGGTAGGCCGTCCGCATGATTCGTCCGCGCTCATGAGCGAGATCCAGGTTCGCCTGCCCGACGGCAAGGCGCTCGCGCTGCCGTCGGGCTCGACCGTCCTCGCCGTCGCGGAGCGCATCGGACCGGGCCTCGCCCGCGCCGCGCTCGCGGGACGGGTGCGCCCGCTCGGCGGCGACGAGCCGCCGCGCCTCGTCGACCTGCGCACGCCCCTCGAGCGCGACGTCGCCCTCGAGATCGTGACGGCGAAGGACCCCCAGGGCGCCGAGGTGATCCGGCACTCGGCCGAGCACGTCATGGCCGACGCCGTGAAGCGTCTCTTCCCGCACGCCCAGGTGGACGTCGGCCGCACCGACCACGCCGAGAAGTTCCAGTACGACTTCCTGGTGGAGCGCGCCTTCACCCCCGAGGACCTCCAACGCATCGAGGCCGAGATGCAGCGCATCGTGGCCGAGGGCGCGAGCTTCGTGCGCGAGGTCGTGGACCGCGAGACGGCGAGGAAGCTGTTCGAGGGCATGGGCGAGGCGCTCAAGGTGTCGCGGCTCGGCGACATCCCGGAAGGGGAGCCGATCACGCTCTACCGGCACGGGGGCTTCGTCGACCTGTGCCGCGGGCCCCACGTGCAGCGCGCCGACCAGATCGGCGCGGTGAAGCTGCTCGAGACGGGCGGCGCCTATTGGCGCGGCGACGAGCGCAACCCGATGCTCCAGCGCATCTACGGCACGGCCTTCGCCACGAAGAAGGAGCTCGACGAGCACCTCGCACGGGTGGAGGAGGCGAAGCGCCGCGACCACCGCCGGCTCGGCGCCGAGCTCGGCCTGTTCCATCTCGACGCCATCTCGCCCGGCTCGCCGTTCTACCTGCCGAAGGGGATGGTGCTCTACAACGGCCTGGTGTCGTACATCCGCTCGCTCTACCCGAAGTACGGCTACCAGGAGGTGATGGCGCCCCAGCTCTTCCGCGCCGACCTGTTCAAGACCTCCGGCCACTACGAGCACTTCCGCGAGGACATGTTCCGCATGGAGGGCGACGAGGGCGAGGAGCTCTTCGTCAAGCCGATGAACTGCCCCGGCCACTGCCACCTGTTCGGCACCCGCAAGTGGTCGTACCGCGACCTCCCCGTGCGCTTCGCCGAGTTCTCGCGCCTGCACCGCAACGAGCGCAGCGGCACGCTGACCGGCCTCTCGCGCGTGCGCTCCATGGCGCAGGACGACGCCCACATCTACTGCGAGCCCTCGCAGGTGACCGACGAGGTGAACCGCTTCTTCGAGATGATGACCGAGGTCTACCGCGATCTCGGCTTCGGCGGGGTGCAGGTGTCCGTGTCGACGCGGCCGGACCACTTCATCGGCGACCCGGCGGAGTGGGAGCGCGGGGAGCGCACGCTGATCGAGGCCGTGAAGGCGGCGGGGTACGAGTGCGGGATCAAGCCGAAGGAGGGCGCGTTCTACGGGCCCAAGGTCGAGTGCGACTTTTTCGACGTCCTCGGCCGGCGCTGGACGCTCGCCACGATCCAGATCGACACGGCGATGCCCGGCCGCTTCGGCCTGCGCTACGTGGGCCGCGACGGCGCCGAGCACCAGCCCGCGATGCTCCACCGCGCGGTGCTCGGCTCCCTCGAGCGCTTCGTCTCGATCTACCTCGAGCACACGGCAGGCGACTTCCCGCTCTGGCTCGCGCCGGTGCAGGTGGCGGTGCTGCCCATCACCGAGCGTCACGTGGACTACGCGGCCAAGGTGACGCAGCTCCTGCTCGGGCGCGGCGTGCGGGCGGAGCTCGACGCGCGCAACGAGAAGCTCGGCTTCAAGGTCCGGGAGGCGGAAACGCAGAAGATCCCGGTCATGCTCGTCGTGGGAGACCAGGAGGTGGCGAACGGAACCGTCACCCCCCGGCGCCGGCACGCCTCGGGCGCGCCGCCCGCCGCGCAGCCCCTCGACGCTTTCGTCGCGCAGATCGCCGACGAGATCGCCACGCGGAGGGCCGCGTAGTGATTCCGAGGGAGGACCTTCGCATCTCGGATCTGAAGAAGGACACGACGCGGGTGAACGAGCGCATCCGCGCGCGCGAAGTGCGCGTGATCGGCTCGGGTGGCGAGCAGCTCGGCGTGATGGCGCCCGAGGAGGCGATGCGGCGCGCGGAGGAGGAGGGGCTCGACCTGGTGGAGGTGGCCCCGAACTCGAGCCCGCCCGTCTGCCGGATCATGGACTACGGCCGCTACAAGTACGAGCAGAAGAAGAAGGCGGGCAAGAGCAAGGGCCACGCGGCGACGCTCAAGGAGATCAAGCTCCGGCCGCGCACCGACGAGCACGACCTCGACTTCAAGGTGCGCAACGCCAAGCGCTTCCTGATCGAGGGCGACAAGGTGAAGGTCACGATCATGTTCCGCGGACGCGAGATCGTGCACTCGGGCCTCGGCAACCAGCAGCTCGACCGCGTGAAGGAGATGCTCGGCGGCATCGCGACCGTCGAGAATCCGCCCCGGATGGAGGGGCGCTTCCTGTCGATGATCCTCGTGCCGAACCGCGAGGCCGTGGAGGCTGCGCGCAAGGCCGAGGAGGCCGCCGCGAAGGCGGCCGCCGCCGCCGAGAAGGAGCAGGCGGCGGCGGCCGGCACCACAGCAGCAGGGGCGGCGGCCGCGGCCGCCGCGGAGGAGTGACATGCCGAAGATGAAGACGCATCGCGGCGCCGCCAAGCGGTTCAAGAAGACCGGCACCGGCAAGATCGTCCGCATGCAGCAGGGGATGCGACACATCCTCACCAAGAAGTCCAAGAAGCGGAAGCGGCAGCTGCGCAAGGACGCGCTGGTGTCGACCGCCGAGGCGAAGCGGCTCGATCAGCTGCTTCCCAGCCTCTAGCGAGCGAGGGAGCACGTCATGGCCCGAGTGAAGCGCGGCGTCCACGCGAACAAGCGGAAGACCCGCATCCTGAAGGCGGCGAAGGGCTACTACAGCGGCCGCGGCAACCTCTGGAAGACCGCGCGCGAGGCCGTGGAGAAGGGCCTCAAGTACGCCTACCGCGACCGCAAGCAGCGCAAGCGCCAGTTCCGCAGCCTGTGGGTGGCGCGCATCAACGCGGCGGCGCGCGAGCACGGCCTGTCGTACAGCCGGCTCGTGGCGGGGCTGAAGAGCGCGGGCATCGAGATCGACCGCAAGATCCTGGCCGATCTCGCGCTGAACGACCCGAAGGCCTTCGGCGAGCTCGCGGCGCGGGCGAAGGCGGCCTGAGCCGAAGGGGCGAGGATGACCGTCTCGCCCCAGGACCTCGCCGGCCTCGAACGGGAGGCGCGCGAGGCGATCCAGGCGGTGGACTCGCTCCCCGCCCTGGTCGAGGTGCGCGCGCGCCTCGTCGGGAAGAAGGGCTCGCTCTCGGCGGTGCTGCGCGGCCTCGGGCAGCTCGCGCCCGAGGAGCGCGCGCGCGTCGGCGCGGCCGCGAACGCCACCAAGGAGCGCATCGAGGGCTGGCTCGAGGAGCGGCGCGAGGCGCTGGAGCGGCGCGAGCGCGAGCGCGCCGTGGCCGAGCGGCGCCTCGACGTGTCGCTGCCCGGTGCGCGGCCGCCCCTCGGCCGGCTCCATCCCGTCACCCGGGTGGAGCGCGACATCGTGGCGTTCTTCGCCTCCCTCGGCTTCCAGGTGGAGGAAGGGCCCGAGGTCGAGCTCGAGCGCTACAACTTCGACGACCTGAACGTGCCGGCGGACCATCCGGCGCGGGACGAGCACGACACCTTCTGGGTGGGGCCGGGCCGCGTGCTGCGCACCCACACCTCGCCGGTCCAGATCCGCGCCATGCGCGGCCGCACGCCGCCGTTCCGCTTCATCGCGCCGGGCCGCGTCTACCGTCACGACCTCTCCCCCCGGCACAGCCCGATGTTCCACCAGGTGGAGGGCTTCCTGGTGGACGACCGGGCCACGTTCGGCGACCTGAAGGGCGTGCTCTACGCGTTCGCGCGTCACCTGCTCGGCGACGCGATCGAGCTGCGCTTCCGCTCGAGCTTCTTCCCCTTCACGGAGCCCTCCGCCGAGATGGACTACAGCTGCCTGCTGTGCGCCGGCGCGGGCTGCGCGACCTGCTCGCAGACCGGCTGGATCGAGTGGGGGGGCTGCGGGATGATCCATCCCCACGTCCTGCGCGCCTGCGAGATCGACCCGGAGCGCTGGCAGGGCTTCGCCTTCGGCATGAGCCTCGACCGCACGGCCATGCTGCGTCACGGCATCCCGCACATCCGCCTCCTCTTCGAGGGCGACCTGCGCGTGCTGGAGCAGGTCTGATGCGCGTCCCGCTCTCCTGGCTGCGCGAGTGGACGGGCCTCGGCGAGGACGAGGCGAGCGCAGAGGCCATCGCCGAGCGCCTCACCCTGGCCGGGCTCGCGGTCGACTCGATGGAGCGCATCGGCCCCGATCTCTCGGGCGTGCGCGTCGGCCTCGTGCGCGAGCGCGAGAAGCACCCGAACGCCGACCGCCTCTCGCTCTGCCGCGTCGAGCTCGGGCCCGACGTGAACGGCGGCGAGCCGGTGGAGATCGTGTGCGGCGCGCCCAACGTGGCGGCGGGCCAGAAGGTGGTGGTGGCGTCGCCCGGCGCCAGGCTGCCGGACGGCCGTACCCTCGAGCGCTCGAAGATCCGCGGCGTCGTGTCGAACGGCATGATCTGCTCGGCCCGCGAGCTCGGCCTGGGCGAGGAGGAGGGCGGCATCCTCGTGCTGCCGGCCGACGCGCCGGTGGGCGCGCCGGCATCGGAGGTGCTGCAGGCGGGCGATCTCGTGCTCGAGCTCGAGCTGACGCCGAACCGCGGCGACTGCGCGTCGATCCTCGGCGTGGCGCGCGAGGTGCGCGCGCTCTTCGGCGGCACGCTGCGCTGGCCGCCCTGCGACGTGGCCGAGGCCGGCCCGCCGGCGGCGGAGGCCCTGCGCATCGAGATCGACGACGCCGAGGGCTGCTCGCATTACGTGGGGCGCATCGTGCGCGGCGTGCGCGTCGGGCCCTCGCCCGACTGGCTCGTGCGCCGGCTCGAGTCCGCGGGCATGCGCTCCATCCACAACGTGGTCGACGTCACGAACCTCGTGCTGCTCGAGCTCGGCCAGCCGCTCCACGCCTTCGACCTCGCGACGCTGCGGGGGGGCCTCGTGCGGGTGCGGCGCGCCGCGGCGGGCGAGAAGCTCGTCACCCTGGACGGCCAGACGCGCAGCCTCGAGCTCGAGGACGTGGTGATCGCCGACGCCGAGCGGGCGCTCGCGCTCGCGGGCGTGATGGGAGGCGCCGACACCGA
>Ga0073934_10008871_pt1 | contig 13160 bp, 7 predicted proteins | sample LarsenN4metaG_FD_76834 | JGI IMG/M metagenome (GOLD analysis project Ga0073934, IMG submission 76834) | Hot spring sediment bacterial and archeal communities from British Columbia, Canada, to study Microbial Dark Matter (Phase II) - Larsen... ...
AGGCATCGTCGCCACCGAAGGCACCGATGCCGCGGGCTTCTACTACGACTACGGCTCCTTCGATGAGGTGACCGTCAGCGCCGCGGCGCACACGGCGGAAATGCCGTGGCCCGGGGTCCAGTCGCAGTTCATCAGCAAGTCCGGCGGCAACGCGTATCACGGCAGCCTCTACGCGGACTATCAGAACGAGAACGTCCAGTCGTTCAACGTCGACGAGGATCAGATCGCGCGCGGCGCGCAGGGAGGCCTCGGCCTCAGCCCGCGCGACGTCAACCGTCTGACCAACTATCACGACATCAACGCCGGAGGCGGCGGGTACGTGAAGAAGGACCGTCTCTGGTGGTACGGCTCGTTCCGGGATCAGGACGTGTCGGCGCGCTACGTGAACTTCCCCGTCAAGCCGCACCGGACCCGCCTGACGAACGTGACCGGGAAGGGCACCTGGCTGGTTTCGCAGAACAACAAGATCATCGGGTACTCGCAGGCTGGCCGGAAGCACCAGCCGACACGGCTCGATCCATTCGGTCCCACGGGCGGTTCGCTTTCGCCGACGACGGCGATCAATCTGGAGGAGGAAGCCACCTGGGAACAGCTCTATTGGGGCTGGGTCCACAAGGGTGAGTACAACTGGGTCGTGAGCGACGCGGCGTACTTCGAGGTTCGCGCCGGGCAGTTCGGTTACAACTGGCCGAACAAGCCGAACGGCACTGCGCCGCGGTTCGAGGACATCGGCACGCTGGAGGTCCGGGGCGGGAACCGCGATTGGCGTCGCGACCGCCGGCGCAACCAGGTGCTCGGCTCCCTCAGCTACTTCAAGGACGGCTGGGGCGGCGACCACAACTTCAAGTTCGGCGGCGAGGTCTTCCGCGAGACGGTCATGGACAACTGGATCGACGGATACCCCGGCGACCGGCTGCACGTGCTGCGAAACGGGGCGCCGATCGAGGTGTACCTGTTCGAGACGCCGTCGACGTCGCAGAACGGACTCTGGACGTACTCGGCCTTCGCCGCCGACACGTGGCGGATGGGCCGGCTGACCCTCAATCCCGGCCTGCGCTTCGACCGCTACCGCGCGTTCCTGCCGGAGCAGGTGCACCCCGTGGGCCGGTTCAACGCCACCGAGGATCGCTTCGAGGCCATTGACGACGTCATCCACTTCAACGAGTTTGCCCCGCGCATCGGCGCGACGTTTGATCTGCGCGGGAACGGCAAGACGGTGATCAAGGGAAACTACGGCATCTACTGGTTCAACCCGGGCGCCGACTTCCTGTTCAACGTGAATCAGAACTCCCAGGTCTGGTGGCGTCGGTACGCGTGGACCGATCCGAACGGCAACGGCGTGTGGGATGCCGGCGAGGAGGGCGCCCTGCTGGCGACGCGCGGCGGCACGGCGACCGAGTCGCTCGACCCGAATCTGAAGGACACGTACACCGCGGAGCTGGCGGGCTGGTTCGAGCACGAGCTGTTCGCGAACTTCGGCGTCCGCACCGGCCTGGTGTGGCGCGGCGAGCGGAATCACTGGCTGCGCCAGAACATCAATCAGCCGTACGATGCGTTCACGGTGCCCGTGAACGTCCGCGACCCGGGGCCCGATGGACGCGCCAACACCGGGGACGATGGGCAGACGTTCACCCTGTACAACCTGGCGCCGCAGTACATCGGCGTGCGTCCGGTGAACATGACACGCAACGTCCCGAACTCCGACAGCAATTTCACGACGTGGGAGATCACGGGCACGAAGCGCCACAGCAACCGCTGGTCGCTCATGGCGACGTTCGCGATGACCTGGAGCCAGGACCAGAACAACAGCTTCTTCGGCCAGAGCGTGCGGAACAACCAGTATCCGCTGACGCCGAACGATCTGATTAACGCCGGGTCCGACGGGCGGTATCGCTTCACCACGTGGCAGTCGAAGGTGAACGCGACCATCGAGGCGCCGTGGGGGGTGATGATTACGCCGACCGTCCGCCATCAGTCGGGGCAGCCGTTCGGGCGGACGTTCAGCGTGTCGCTCACCGGCTATGGCAGCGTCCGGGTGCTGGCCGAACCGATCGACAGCCGGCGGATGGACAACATCACGATCGTCGACACGCGGTTCGAGAAGGTGTTCCGTTTCGGCGGCTCGGCGAGCCAGCGGATCTCGGGGTTCCTGGATGTGTTCAACATGCTGAACGCCAATCCCGAACAGAACCTGAACTGGGTATCGGGCGCGAGCTTCCTGCGTCCGCTGAATATCGTGCCGCCGCGGATAGTCCGCTTCGGCGCCAAGTTCGAGTTTTGAAGGAGGGTCAGACCGGGGTCAGAGTAACGATGCGATCCGTATCAAGGCCTTGAGTCGGATCGCATCCGTACTCTGACCCCGGTCCGACCCCGGCCTCACACCGCGAGATACGCCTTCCTCACGGCCTCGTTGTTGCGGAGCGCGTCGGGCGCCCCTTCCACCACGAGCCGCCCGTTTTCCAGCACGAAGCCGTAGTGCGCGTACGGCAGCGCCTGGTGAAGCGCCTGCTCGACGAGCAGCAGCGTCACCCCTCGCGCGTGGATCGCCTCCAGCGCCCTGAACAGCTGACCCACCACGACCGGGGCCAGCCCCAGCGACAGCTCGTCGATCAGCAGCAGCTTCGGATCGGCGGCCAGACCGCGCGCAATCGCCAGCATTTGCTGCTCCCCTCCGCTCATCCGCGCCGCATCCTGCGTCCAGCGCTCCCTCAGCCGGGGGAACAGCGCAACGATCTCCTCCTCGAGCGCACGCCGGCGCGCCGCCGCGACGTGATGCGACGCCAGCTGAAGATGCTCCCGGACGGTAAGGGTCGGCCAGATCCGACGGCCTTCCGGCACGTGCTGAATCCCGCGCGCGGCCACCCGGTGCGCGGGCAGGCCGGCGATCGTCTCTCCCTCGAACACGATTGTGCCCGCCGACGGCGCCACCAGCCCTGAGCAGACACGCAGCAACGACGTCTTTCCCGCGCCGTTGGCTCCGGCCAGCAGTGAAATCGTCCCGGGCCGAATCTCGAGCGACACGTCGGTCAGGGCCGAGATATGCCCGTACGCGACGCTCACGCGTCGAAGCTCGAGCATCAGCCCTCCTCTCCGAGATACGCCTTCTTCACGACGGGACTCGCGAGCACCTCCCGGGGAGGACCGTCCGCAATCACGGCGCCGCGATCGAGCACGAGCGCACGCTCCGCGAGCCCGGTCACCGCCGGCAGAACGTGCTCGATGAGGATCACCGTACGCCCGCTTTGCCGCACGCGCTTCACGAGCTCCACCGCCGACTGCGTCTCCTCGGCCGTCAGACCAGCCATCGTCTCGTCGAGCAGAATGAGGCGCGCGCCGGTGGCCAGCGCCCGCGCGATCTCCAGCCGCCGGCAGTCCGCCAGCGTCAGCGTTCGCGCGGGGTCGTCCGCGCGACGCTCGAGCCCGGTCAGTGCGAGAATGCCGGCCGTGTCGGCGTGCCCGCGACGTCCCCCGAACAGCGCCGCGGCCCGAAGATGCTCCAGGACGCTGAGATTCCAGAACGGGCGCACCACCTGGAACGTCCGGCCGATGCCCGCGCGGCAGACGGCGTCCGCCCGCTGTCCCGTCAGCTCGCGACCCTCGAACAGAATGCGGCCGCCGGTCGGCTGCACGGCGCCGGCAATCATCGCGAACAGCGTCGTCTTTCCGGCGCCGTTGGGACCGATGATCGCGGTAATCGTGCCGGCGTCGAACCTCGCCGTCACCCCGTTGACGGCCGTCAATCCCCCGAAGCGCTTCGTCAGGTTCTCGACGCTCAGCATGCTCGCGACACGATCGCCCGGAGTCCGCGGGGTTCGAACAGCATCATGGCGATGAGCAGCAGCCCGTAGATGCCCAGGTGCGCCGCGGGAAACCAGGCGGCAAGGACCTGCTCCAGACCCAGGAACAGCACCGCGCCTGTCGGCGGCCCCCACACCGAGTTCACGCCGCCGATGATTGCCATGAGAATCAGACCGATGCTCCGGTTGAACGCAAAGACGTCTCCGGGCTCGACGTAGAACAGGTACCGGGCGTAGATGCTGCCCGCCACACCAACGATGGCCGCGCTGATCATGAGCGCCTGCACCTGGATCCAGCCCGACCGGATGCCGATGCTCTCGGCGGCGTCGACATCCTCCCGTACGCAGGCGAGGCCCAGCCCGAGACGCGAGCGCCGCACGAGCACGGCGATGCCGATGCTGGCGGCGGCGAGGCCCAACGCAAGGTAGTAGGGCACCAGCGCCGAGCTGCGGCCGATTGGCAGCGTCAACCCGGTGGCCCCTCCCGTAACCGGCTCCCACAGGAGCGCAGCCAGGCGCGTCGCCTCGCCGACACCGATCGTGGCAATCGCAAAGAACGGCCCGCGGAGCCGCAGGCACGGCCACCCCCAGGCTGCGGCATACGCAGCAGCTGCCACCGCAGCCGGCAGAAGCGTGAGAACTAACGGGATGCCGCCCCGGACGAGGATGGCGGTCACGTACGCACCGACGCCAAAGAACGCCGCGTGCCCGAACGAGACCTGGCCGGTCAGCCCACCCACGAGGTCCCACGCCGCGGCGCTGGCGACGTAGAGCAAGCCGATGATGGCCAGCCGCGTGAAATACGAGCCCCCGGGGCCCAAGACGAGCGGCATGGCGGCGAGAACACCTGCCACGGCAAGCGCGATCGCGACCTGCCGCCGGCCGGCAGACGAGCGCGCGCGATCATCCGACGTCGAGCCGGCCGCCAGTCGATTCATCAGCGCCTCACCAGCGACGGCAGCCCTCCCGGGCGCGCGACGAGAATGAGCACGAGCAGCACGAAGCTCACGAGATCCTGCCAGGCGGCGCCGCCGTAGACGCCTGCGGCCGTCTCCGCCACGCCGAGCGTCATGGCGCCGGCGAGAATCCCGGGCATGCTTTCCATGCCCCCGAGCACGATGATGCAGAAGCTCTTCAGCAGAAACGGACCGCCAAATTCGGGGTTGATGACGTAAAGCGTCGCCAGCAGCACGCCGCCGAAGGCGCCAAGCGCGGTGCCGGCGCCGAACGCTCGCGCGGAGACGCGCGGCACGCTGATCCCGCTCAACTCGGCGGCAACCGGGTCGCGCGCCACGGCGCGCACGGACCGGCCGAAGTGCGTGTGCCGGAACACGACGAACAGCCCCGCCGTGGTCGCCAGCGCAATGGCGAACACGATCACCCGGGTCGTAGCGACCGGGATGCCGATGTCTATCGTGCTCAGGCCGTAAGACAGCGCGATGGTGCGGTCGTCGCCCGTCCAGACCAGATACGCGAGATTCCGCGCGCAGAGTCCGATTCCGAAGAGCAGGAGCATCACCGGCATGGCCGCGGTCTGGCCCGGCTCGAGCGCCGGCCCGGCGGCGACACGCGCGACCACATGTCTGAAGAGGAGGATGCCAGCCCAGTAGGCGGCCGGCACGATGAGGACGGCTGACATCAGCGGGTCCAGCGACCATCGGGCGTGCAGCTCGAACGCCCCGTAAGCGGCGAGCATCAGCACGGCCCCGTGAGCGAGGTTGACGATCCGCATGACGCCGTAGATCAGGCCAAGCCCGTACGCCATGACGGCGTAGACACCCCCGAGAATGATCCCGAAGACGAGGACCTGAAGGAACAGCACCTCAGTGGGTCGTCGCGCGGGCAGGAATCGGCACGACGGCAGCGCCCGTCGTGGCGTCGGGAGGATAGATGATGCGGAGCGAGCCGTCCGGCATGTTCTGGACGAGTACCGAGGGGTTGTCGATCTGGAACCCGGTCTTCTTCGGGAAGTACACGCGGCCGCCCGGGATGATGGCCCCGGTCCGGTCCATCGATTCGAGCGCGCCGCGGATGGCTTCGCGGTCCAGCGTGCCCGCGGCCTCGATGGCGGCCGCCATGGTCTTCACCGACTCGTAGGCCAGTCCCGGGTAATAGCCGCCGATTTCTCCGTATTTCGGCACGTATTTGGCGACGAACGCCTTCGACTCCGGATACGGCAGCTCGGGCGTCCACCACTGTCCGCTGACGAGATGGTCCACCCCGGCGCCGAGCGTCTCGCGCGCCGTGCGCTCCGCTCCGCGGGGACCGTAGGACACCACGGCGTGGTGAAGACCCATCTGCAGGTAGGTCTTGTGCTGGAGGATGAAATCCGGATAGTGCGTGTCCGAGAGGAACACGTCAGCATCGGAAGCCTTGAGCTTGAGCATCAACGGTGTGAAGTCCTTCGCATTCAGCTCGAACGACTCGTTCATCACCAGCGTGAACCGGTCGGGCGTCCGGCTCACTCGCTCCTCCAGGCCGTTGCGAAAGTCCTGTCCGTGGGCGGTGTTCTCCCAGGCGAGCGCGATCCTGGCCGGCTTTGGCAGCCGCCCGCCGTCCTGCTCGGCGGCCAGCCAATCGGCGAAGGTGCCCGCCATTGCTTCCACCGACGAGAGAAGGCCGAAGACCCATCGAAAGTCGCGCTTGAAGATCTCGCTTGCCGCTCCGCCTCCGGTCACGTACGGAATCTGCTGCCGCTCGGGCACGACGGATTGCGCGAGCACCAGCTTCGTTTCGTATGTGCTGAGGAGCGCATGGACGCCGCTGACGGTCACGAGGTGCTCGGCCAGCTGAACCGCCGTCGTCGAATCGCTCTTGTCATCGAGGATTTCGAGGCGAACGGGCAGTTTGCGCCCCGCCGCCTTCACCATCACGCCGCCGGCAGCGTTCAGCTCCTCCACCGCCAGTGTGTAGCCGTTCTTGAACATCAGACCGGCGCGCGCTTCCTTGCCGGTCAAGGGCAGCGTGGCGCCGAGCCGGATCTCGTCGTCCGGCCGCGCCCCACCGCACGCGCTCGCAAGGCACGCCAGCGCGACGGCAGCAAGATGGGATCTGCGAGACATCCGCGAGAGTATACTCGCGCCGCGCGGTGAAGACGCCAGAACCCGGTCGCCCCGAACCTGGTGGCCCTTCGAAGCCATCACGTGAGACGCAGGAGTTGCCGATGACACGCTGCGGAACCCTTCTGCTCGTTCCCCTCGTGCTCCTGTCTGTAACCGCCCGGCCATCGGGACAGACGTCGACGTGGCGGCCCGTGGTCATGGCCGATCGCGGCATGGTGGCCTCGGGCCACCCGCTGGCGTCGGAAGCGGGGCTGCGCATCCTGAAGGCTGGCGGCAACGCCATCGATGCGGCCGTGGCTGCATGGGCGGTGCAGGGACTCACCGAGCCGCAGATGACCGGCCTGGGCGGAGACGCGTTCATCCTGATCTATCTGGCCAGGACGCGGGAAGTGAAGTTCATCAACGCGACCGGACCTGCGCCCCGAGCGGCCACAGTGGAGTTCTACAAGAGCAGGGGCGGCCTCCCAGCCGATGGGCCGCTGTCGGTCATCGTCCCGGGCGCTGTCGGCGGCATCGAGCTGGCGCTGCAGAAGTACGGCACGCGATCGATGGCCGACGTGCTCGCGCCCGCCATCGAACTGGCCGAGCACGGGTTTCCAGTTACCGAAAGCCTGGCCAATGCACTGCGCCGCGATCGAGACAAGCTGGCCAGGGCCGCATCGACGCGCAAGATCTGGTTTGACGGCGGCGAGCCGCTGCAGATGGGCGACCGCGTCGTCCAGCGCGACTATGGCGCCACGCTGCGAACCATTGCCGCTCACGGCACGGCTGAGTTCTACAAAGGCCGGGTGGCCGAGACGGTGGCGACGTACCTGAAATCCGTCGGCGGCATCGTGGACGCACGCGACCTGGCATCGTACGCGCCGCACGAAGACGCACCGATTTCGGTGAACTACAAGGGGATCGATGTCTACGAGTGCCCGCCGAACTCGCAGGGATTCGTGATGCTCCAGGCGCTCAATCTGCTGGAGGGGCTCGATCTTCGGTACATGAGACACAACAGTGCGGCCTACCTGCACGCCGTAACCGAGTCGCTGAAACTGGCGTTTGCCGACCGCAACCGCTACGTCGGCGACCCGAGGTTCGTCGCGTCCATTCCGATGCGCGAGCTGCTGTCGAAGGAGTACGCGGCGAAGCGACGGGCGCTCATCGACCCGGACAGGGCGATCGTCGGCGAGGCGCCCCCTGGCGCCATCGCCGGCTCGGCGACGAGCGCTGGCGTGCGGCCGGCCTACGGACCGCCCCGGCCGGTGCCGGGGCTCGATCCGACGCCGGTGATCGACGGCCACACGACGTATCTCGCGGTCGTGGACAGCGATCGAAACATGGTGTCGATCACATCGAGCCTTCTCAGCACGTTCGGCAGCGGACATGTCGCCGAGGGCGCCGGGTTCTTCCTGAACAATCGGATGGCGTACTTCTCGCTCGATGAGAGCGATGTCAACGTACTGAAGCCCGGGAAGCGTCCGCGCCACACGATCAATCCGGCGCTTGCGCTCAAGGAGGGACGGCCGTTCGTGGTATTCGGCACGCCCGGAGCGGACACCCAGCCGCAGACGCAGCTGCAGTTCTTCCTCAACGTCGTGGAATTCGGGATGAACGTGCAGCAGGCGCTCGAGGCGCCCGCCGTGATCAGCAGCAGCTTCCGCAGCTCCTACTATCCGCATGAGGTCGCGGGCAAGCTGCAGGTGCCGGCCAGCCTGCCGAAGCACGTCCTGGACGAGCTTGCGTCGCTGGGACACGCGCTTGACGTGCGCGCGGTGCGAGGCGTCGGTTCGGTCAAGGCCATCATGATCCACCCGAAATCAGGCGCGCTGATGGGAGGCGTGTCTCCAACGGGCGACAGCTACGTCTACGGGTGGTGAGCCGCTTCGGCGTGCCATAATCGCGGGGCACGGCGCCCCTCATGACGGCCTGCCCCGCCTGCCACACGTCCAATTCATCCGACACGGTGTTCTGCCGTGGGTGCGGCGCCCCGCTGCGTGCCTCCGATGCGGCGGCCACGGCGGTGGCACCGGCCGAGACCGTGCTGATCGATCACCCGGAAGCGACGCGCGCGCCCGCCACGCCGCGGCCGGCCGACGCGGTGGGCGGCCGCGCGCTCGTGCCGGGCCAGACGTTCGGCACGCGGTATCACGTCATCCGGGAGCTGGGCGCCGGCGGCATGGGCGCCGTGTACCAGGCCTGGGACGCCGAGCTCGGCGTTGCCGTGGCGTTGAAGATCATCCGCGGCGATCTCGTCGGCGGCGCTCAGGATGCCGAGCGCCGGTTCAAGCGGGAGCTGCTGCTCGCACGCAAGGTCACGCACAAGCACGTCGTCCGCATTCATGACCTTGGCGAGGTGGAGGGCGTCAAATACATCACGATGCCGTACATCGAGGGCATCGATCTCGGCCGGCTGCTGGAGAAAGAGGGGCGGCTTCCGGTCGCGCGGGTGATTGCGATCGGACGGCAGATTGCGGGTGGGCTCGAGGCGGCGCACGAGGTGGGCGTCGTGCATCGTGATCTCAAGCCGGCCAACGTGATGATCGACGGGGAAGACACCGCTCTCATCATGGACTTCGGGATCGCGCGCTCGGTGGCGCCGGGCGCAACCTCGGCGACCGTCGCGGGCAGCGTCATGGGCACGTTTCAGTACATGGCGCCCGAGCAGGCCCGCGGCGAGCCGGTCGACCATCGCGCCGACATCTACGCCTTCGGGTTGATGCTGCGCGACATGCTCGTGGGGCTTCGCGTCGAGGATGCGGCCAATCCCGTCGCCGCACTGATGGCGCGGCTTCAGCAGGCGCTCCCGTCGGTTCGCTCGATCGATCCCGCGATACCCGAGCCGGTGGATGCGATCGTCACGCGCTGCCTCGAGCGCGATCCCGCCGCGCGGTATCAGAGGACGTCGGAGGTCGTGGCCGACCTGGAGGCGGTGCGAACGGGGATTGTGAAGGCGATCGCACCAGCTGTTGCCAGGCCGCGCCAGTCCGTTTGGATGCCGGCCGCCGCGGCGGCGGCCATCGTGGTGATGACCGGCACGGCGTGGTGGATGGCACGTTCCCAAACGGACCTCCGTTCGGCTGCACCACAGCCCGTGTCCGTCCTCATCGCAGACTTCGTGAACAAGACGGCCGATCCGGTATTCGAAGGCGCGCTCGAGCAGGCGCTGAGCCTCGGGATCGAAGGGGCGTCGTTCATCACGTCGTATCCGCGGCAATCGGCGCAGCAGGTCGCGCTGCAGATCACACCCGGCCGAAGGCTCGATGAGGAGATGGCCCGGCTCGTCTCGGCTCGCGAAGGGATCAAAGTCGTGCTCGCCGGAAGCGTCGCGCGCAGCGGCGGAGAGTACGAGATCTCCGTTCGCGCGCTCGACGCGGCCGTGGGTACGACGCTGGCAACGGCGGCGGTGACGGCCGACGACAAGCCTGGCGTGCTTGCGGCGATCAACGACCTGGCCACTGACATCCGCCGGGCGCTCGGCGATACGCAGCCGGAGAGCGGGGCGCTGCAGGCGAAGGAAACGTTCACGGCTGGATCGCTCGAGGCCGCCCGCGCGTACGTGCAGGGGCAGGAGCTGCTCGCGCAGGGCAAGGAGAAAGATGCGATCGGCCTGTTCCAGCAGGCGCTCGGGCACGACCCGGACATGGGACGCGCGTATGCGAGCTGGGCGGTTGCCGCTTACCGCCTGGGCAATCGCGGCGAGGCGGAGGGACAGTGGAAGAAGGCTCTCGCGTTGATGGACCGGATGACGGAGCGGGAGCGGTTTCGAACGCTGGGCACCTACTACTTCGGCGTCACACGCAACTACGACCTGGCCGTACAGAACTACGAGGCGCTGCTGCAGCGGTACCCCGCTGACAGCGCCGGCCTCACGAATCTCGGATTCGCGTATTTCGAGACGCTGAACTTTCCGAAGGCGGTCGAGCAGGGGCGGCGCGCGGTCGCCGTGTATCCGAAGAACGCACTCGCCCGTCAGAACCTGTCGCTGTACCTGATGTACTCCAACGACCTTGGCGCGGCCGTCGCCGAGGCGAAGCAGGTGCTGGCGCTCAACCCGTCGTTTCACAAGGCCTATCTGCCTCTGGCCGTGGCGGCCCTCGTCGCCGGCGACCGCCAGCGGGCGCGCGCTGCCTATGACGACATGGCCAGGACGGGCCCGCGAGGCGCGTCGCTGGCCACGCTGGGCCGCGTCGATCTGGCGCTGTATGAAGGCCGATGGCAGGAGGCGGAAACGATGCTGCGTGACGATTTGGCTGCCGCCGCGTCTGCTGCATCGGTTCGCGACCGTGCGTTGAGAGAATCCGTCCTCGCGGAGACGCTCGCCGCCGCCGGCCGTCTTCAGCACGCCGCCGAGGCGGCGCGGGCGGCGTTGAAGCTCGGCGACTTCGATGACGTGGCGGTGCCGGCCGCACAGGTGTTGGTCGCGGCGGGGTTCGCGCGGGAGGCAGCCGCGATGGCGAGCGCGATGGATCAGAAGCTCCAGAAGCGGACGCGGGCGCTTGGAAAGCTGATCCAGGCGGAAATTGCCGCCCAGCGCGGGCAGACGGTGCAGGCGGTGGACTTGCTGACCGAGGCTAAGGCGCTGGCCGATCTGTGGCCGGTTCGTTTCGCGATGGGGCGCGTGCTGGCCGAGGCGGGCCAGTATGCTGACGCGCTGGCGGACCTGGATGCCTGCGCGGCACGTGCCGGCGAAGCAGGCGCGCCGTTTCTGACCGACGTGCCGTCCTACCGGTCGATGGTACCCGTGCACTACTGGCGGGCCCGGGCGCAGGATGCGCTGGGCATGTCCAGAGCGGCGGCGGACAACTATCGCGCCTATCTGGCCGTCCGAGGCGAACTGCCTGCGGATCGGTTGGCCGCCGACGCCCGCAAGAGGCTCGCCCCCTCCGGGGTCAGACCGGGGTCAGAGTAAGGATGCGATCCGACTCAAGGGCTTGACACGGTCCGCCTCAAAGGCTTGACACGCTCCGCAGCGTGACTCTGACCCCGGTCTGACCCTATTGGCTGGACTGGTCGTGCACGTTCACCACAGGGGGATTCGCAGGCACACGGCCGTTCCCCGCCGCGTCCCGCACCGTGATCCGAATCGTGTAGTGACGACCATCCTTGTCGTTGCCGCGACGCTCCGCCACCAGCGGCACCTGGAACGAGTACCCACCGTTGCCGGTCAGCACCACCTCCCCGGACGGCTCGACCAGCCGGTACTCATCCAACACCGTCCAATGGATGCGTGCGGCGCCAGACTCGTTGTCTACCGCCACGCCCGACACCACGACGGTCACCGTGCGGCCATCGGGCGGCCACAACACGGCAGGATTGACTACTGCCGTGAGCTCCACGGGCGGCGTGATGTCGACGACCGTCACCGTGAACGACGCAGCCGCGACATTCCCCGCCGCATATGCAGCCGTACACGTCACGGGGGTGACACCAATACGGAAGACGGACCCGCTCGCCGGATCGCACGTGACGACAGGCACGGCATCCACCTGATCGGCCGCGGATGCCACCCACGCTACCGACGCGCCGGACGAGCCCGTGGCAGCCGCCACAATCGGCGCGGGCAGAGCCAATACAGGCGCCTCCAGGTCGGCGACGGTCACCGCAAACGAGCCGGTCGCCAGGTTGCCCGCACGGTCGGCAGCTCGGCACGTCACGGACGTCGAGCCGATTGGAAACATCGTCCCGCTCGCCGGCTCGCACGCCACCTGGACAGCGCCGTCCACGAGGTCGACCGCAGTGGCAGCCCATACGACGTTCGCGCCGGCCGCGCCCGTTGCTCCAGCGGTGACCGGCGACGGCAGCGTCAGCCGCGGCGCCTGGGTGTCGGCAACCCGAACGTCGAACAGATGCGTCGGCGCCGTGGCGATCCCGCCCGTGTTGGTCGCGGTGCAATCGATCGGCGTCGTCCCGATCGGGAACACGCTGCCCGACGTCAGCCCCCCGGCAGACGCGCAGATCACGGTGACGGGTCCACCCGCAGGATCGGTCGCCGTCGGATTCGTGAAGAAGACCTGCGCACCAGCCGGACCGGTCGCTTCGGCAGGATTGCCGGGCACGAACGGAGCCCCCGGATTGTCGTTCGGGTCGAACACCGGAGGCGACACGTCGTGAACGATCACCTCGAACGTGACCGTCGTCTCGTTCGGCAGTTTCGGCGGATCGGTCGCGAGGTCCGACGCCGTGCAGCGCACCTGCGAGGCGCCGACGGGAAACAGACCACTGAACACGTACGTGTCTCCATCGTGCGAGACGAGCGTGAGCGGGGAGGACCCGGCCGCGCACGACACCGCGGCAACCGCGAAGTTGTCGGTCA
>Ga0073934_10008872_pt1 | contig 13160 bp, 13 predicted proteins | sample LarsenN4metaG_FD_76834 | JGI IMG/M metagenome (GOLD analysis project Ga0073934, IMG submission 76834) | Hot spring sediment bacterial and archeal communities from British Columbia, Canada, to study Microbial Dark Matter (Phase II) - Larsen... ...
GATCCCGTGCGCGGTCATCTCGGCCTCGTGCGCCGGGATCGGCCGGCCGAGCAGCCCGCCGTGCACCTTCGGGTGCAGCGTCTTGACCCGCCCGTCGAGCATCTCCGCAAAGCCGGTGATCCGCTCCACCAGCGTCACGGGGATGTCGTGCTCCTGGAGGAGCTGGGCCGTCCCCCCGGTGGAGATGATCTCCACCCCGAACTGGACGTGCAGGGCCTTGGCCAGCTCGACGATTCCGGTCTTGTCGTAGACGCTGATGAGGGCCCGTTTGATCCGCAGGTCACTCATGGCGCAGGTGGCGGTTCCCCCGGCGGACGGGGGGCCGGTGAAGTGCTCTCCAGCGGGTGTCGCTCCGCGGGCGGGCGTTCCGAGGACTCCACGATATCTCGGACTTCCGCGTCCACCGCCTGGAAGGCCTCCGACGGCCGGCGCATCTCACGACGCACCTGTTCCTGGCGAAGGTAGGGCACGAGTTTCGGTTGCAGGCAAATCAACGTGCCGTTGGAGTTGCACAGGTACACCGCCGGGTCCTCGGTGTTGACCGCGGCCAAGTCGGCGCTGCCGACGGCCAGCCGGTGCCTGATCCGGCCGATGGCGTTGTCCACGACGGCCAGGTCTTCGCCGGCCAAGATGTAGGCCACCGCGCCGTCGCGGGCCAGCAACTGCCGCCCCTCCTCCAGCCGCCAGCGGAGCGAGCCAGAAGGAAGCTCGACGGCGTAGAGCCCCGCTCCGGTGCTAAGCTGATAGAGCGTGTCGTCGGTCAGGACCGGCCCGGTCTCGCACGGTCCGTCCATCCGGTACCGCCAGATCAGACTGCCGTCGCCAGGAGCAAAGCAGTACAGGGAGTGATCGGTGCCTGCGACGTAGGTACCGCCGGCATCGACGGCCACCGTCCCAGAGATTCCGCCTCTTAGCTGCCGCGACCAGATCTCCCGCTTGTCGGCAGAGGTGACGCAGAAGACGCGGCCAGCCTCGGTGGCAAAGTACAGACGCCCGTCACTGAGTGCTACCGGGCTGGGGACGGGGCTGCCCAGTCGGAGGGACCAGTCGCCGCCCCAGATTCCCATCGGGGCCGGGCGTTCGACGCCGATCAGGCCGCTCGGACCGAGGGCGTTGAGCCAGATCGTTCGGTCGATCAGGTTGCCTTCCGCCCGCCACTTCAAAAACCCGTCATGGAGCGGGATGGCGTGCAGCCAGCCGTTGTTGCCGCCCACGAAAACCCGCGACCCGTCGGTCACCGCCGGACCTGAAGGAGGCAACCGAAGAGGCAGCTTCAGGAGAACCCCCCCGTCGAGCTGCTCGAGGAGGAACAGGTTGGAGACGGTCGTCACCAGCACGTAGCCGGTCTGCGGGTCGCTGCCCACGTTGAAGGGGGCATGGATCGTCGATCCGTGTTCAGCCAGCGAGACCTGCCAGCGGACCAGCCCGGTATCCGCGGCCACGGCGACCAGCACCCCCATGTTGGTGGTCAGATAGACCTGCCGATCCCGGGGATAGACGCCCTCCACACGCTCGCCCGGCAGCAGGGGCACGCGAACCTGCCAGTAGGCCGAGAGGCCGGCCTGATCGCAGGCTTCGGGGCTGACCAGCGAGTCGGCGGCCAAGTCGGGGGCCGGAAGGGCCAGGACGGCGCCCAGAAGCGGGGCGACCGTTGCACGGGTGGCAAGCATCCGAGGGATCCTCCGGGCAGGCCAGCGGCGGCGATCGCCACCCTCGGGCGATCGGACCCGTCATTAGAACGCACGTCGCTCATCCGGTCAAGATGACCCGCCGCAGGGGGATACCCACGGCATTGATGAGGTCGAGATTCCCGTTGCATCTTGTGCGGCCGTGGCGTATATTCCCGGCGCTGGGGAGCCGGATCGCCGACGTCGCGCAGTTGACCGACCGTCGCGGCGGTTGGTGACGGCCGCGGCTCCCGGCCCAGTGAATATTGACGACCGGTAGGGGCAGGCGCGGCCATCGGTCGGCATCCCAGGCTTGCCCGGCCCGCCGCCTTGGAGGAGCACAGGGTTGAATACCGTAACCAAGGTTTTCGTGGTGCTCTTGACCGTCTTTTCCATCGCCTTCGTCATGGCCGTGGTTACCCACGTCGGAGCCGAGCAGCGCTGGAAGGAGCTGGCCACGGAGTACCGGTCGCTGGCCCAATCGGCCGACGCCACGCTGAGCAACACCCTGGCGGTGACGGCGGCCGAGAAACAGGCATTGGCCCAGAAGATTCAGTCGCTTACGGAGACCAATCAGAAACAGGCGGGAATGCTGGAGCGTGCCGAGGCGGAGCGGGACGCGGCCCGGGCCGAGCTGGCCTCCGTGCAGCACGAGAAGGCCGCCCAGCAGATCACCATCACCAAGCTGACCGGGGAGCTGGAGTTGCTCAGTCGGGAAGCGTCGCAGCTCCGCGCTCAGCGCGCCCAACTGGACCGGGATTACGTCGAGCTGCAGAAGCGCAACGCCGAACTGAACGACCGGAATCGTGAACTGAGCATCCAGAACATGACCATGGCCGAACAGATCAGACAGTTTCAGCAGCAACTGTTCGCCAAGGACGAGGAGATCGAACGTCTGCAGAAAGTGGCCGGCGTCCCGCCGGCGGAGCGACGGGCGATCGTCGGCCGGCAGATCGATCGTGCCCAGCCGGTGAGCGGACCGGCGCCCCCGGCCATTCGCGGACAGGTGCAGGAAATCCGCGGGAAACTGGCCACCATCAGCGTGGGTCAGGCGGACGGGGTCAAGGAAGGGATGACCTTCATCGTCTATCGCGGGGACACGTACCTGGGCGATCTGGTGGTTACCAGCGTGGAGCCGAAGCGGGCCATCGGCGACCTGACCATCGTGGAAGGGGAAGTGCGGGTGGGCGACCGGGTGGCCGAGGAGTCCGTCTTCGCCTGGCGACAGTAGCGGCGGGGCGGAGAGGGTGTGGTGAGGAGCCAGACGTGGCACAGGCGCGGACCGACGTACAGATCGTCCGGACAGGACCCTCCACGAACGTCTACACGGCGCTGTTGATCATCGCCACGGTGTTCGTGGCCGTGGGCACGGTGTTCGTCATGGTGCGCAGCCAGGAGCTGTTCGGCAGCGTTCTGCCGGGCGTCGTATAGAGGCCGGCGCCGAACGCGCGTGCGGAGACAGGGCCGCCACGCGGCGGGCCGGCCAGGCCGATCGAGGCGCGGAAACCAGATTTCTTTGAGCCGGGAACGAGCGGCGCAGGACGCGCCGGCCCCCGGCGGTGGAAGGATCAGACGCCGTGATTTTCGATTCCGTGCTGGGTCTGTTCAGCATCGACATGGGCATCGATCTGGGTACGTGCAACACGCTGGTGTGCGTGCAGGGTGAAGGGATCGTCCTGAACGAGCCTTCGGTGGTAGCCGTCAAGAAGGGCACCAACCGCGTGCTGAACAACGGGAACGCGGTGGGGTTGGTGGCCAAGGAGATGCTGGGCAAAACGCCCGGCTCGATCAGCGCCATCCGCCCCCTGAAGGACGGGGTCATCGCCGACTTCGACATCACCGAGGCCATGCTGGGATACTTCATCCGCAAGGTCCACGGTCGGCGTCGATTCTTCAAACCGCGGGTGGTCATCGCCGTGCCTTCGGGCATCACCGCGGTGGAGAAACGGGCCGTCCTTAACTCCGCGGAGCGGGCCGGGGCCCGCCGCGTCTACCTGGTGGAGGAGCCGACGGCCGCCGGCATCGGGGCCGGTCTGCCCATCGCCCAACCGACCGCCTCCATGATCGTGGACATCGGCGGCGGAACCACTGAAGTGGCCATCATGAGCCTGGCCGACATCAGCGTCTGCGAGTCCATCCGGGTGGCCGGCGACGACATGGACGAGGCCATCGCCAACCACATGAAGCGGACCTACAACCTGATGATCGGCCCGCAGATGTCCGAGCGGGTCAAGATCGAGATCGGCTCGGCCACCCCCCAGGCGCAGGAGATGACCATGGAAGTCCGGGGGCGGGACATGATCAGCGGTCTGCCGCGGAAGACGATCGTGACCAGCGAAGAAGTCCGGGAGGCGTTGCGCGAACCTGTGGGGGCCATCAGCGACTGCGTCATGCGGACGCTGGAGCGGGCGGAGCCGGAACTGGCCGCCGACCTGGTGGAGAACGGCATCCACCTGTGCGGAGGCGGGGCGCTGCTGCGCGGGCTGGCGGCCCTGATGGCCCAGGCCACAGACCTGGACGTGTACCTGGTGGACGATCCGCTGAGCTGCGTGGCTCGGGGCACGGCCGTATACCTGGAGAACCTCAATCTCTGGAAGGACACCATGGAGTCGGACGAGGACGAGTTCTAGCGGGGCCGACCCGCCACAGGGCCGGTCCTCGGTCCGCTCGCCGGACCGGGTCTGGATGTGATGACCGATCTGGGATAGGCCTCGAAGCAGGACGCTATGAGGCGGCGACCGCGAAGAATTTCCAAAGCCTCGGTTTTCGCCCTTCTGCTGCTCGCGGCGTTCGTGGCCATCTGGATTCCCGCCCGCTGGACGCAGCCGCTCACCCGGTTGATGCAGTTGTTCGCTCCCGCCCAGCAGGTCGTGCGCACGGCCGCCGGAGGCGCTGACTCGGCGCTGGACGAATGGGCCAACCGGCCGGTCGCCGGCCGGGAGTATCAGGAGCTGGCCCGGAGGGCCAACGCGCTGGAGAACCGGCTCATGTCCCTGACGCAGCAGGTGCGTCAACTGGAGCAGGCCAACCGCGAGCTTGCCGCTCTGCGCGACTCTACCTTCGGCCAACGCGGTCGCCTCATACCGGCGCGGGTGGTGCGTGCGGACGCCGCCTCCTTCCGCGACGGGCTGGTGCTTGACCGCGGACAAACCAGCGGCGTGGCCCACGGGCAGGCGGTGGTGTCGGCCAGGCTGGACCCCGGGCAGGCAGAGGACGGCGGAGCGCTGCTGGGCTCGGAGTTTCTGATCGGCGAAGTCATCCAGACGGCTCCCTACACGGCGACCGTGCGCCTGCTGAGCGATCCGGAGTCGCGCATGCCGGTGAGCATCGGTCGCCTGGGGGCCGGGCAGTGGACAATCTCGTCCGAGGAGTTCTTCCTCTCCGGCGCCGCCCATGGGCGCATGTTCATCCTGGACGTGCCCCACCGCTACAGCGAGTCCAGACAGATCCGCGTGGGCGACGCCGTGGTCTGCGTCGAGGGACAGTTCGGACTGCCCGCGTCGCTGATGATCGGCCGGATCGTCGCCATCAGGCCGGACGCCAAGCAGCCTCATCTGCTGGACCGCATCGAGGTGCGCCCTCCATTCTCTTCCACGTCCTTGACTCGCGCCTACATCGTGGACCTGACCCACGCAAGGTGATGCAGGCCAGGCGAGGGCGGGGCCGATGCGCGGCACGGAGACCAGGGCTTCGCTTGACGCAACCACGCGGATTCCTAGACTCAGGCAGTGACATCCGGCGGGCAGCCGGGCTTGTCGTCCAGACCAGGAGGAATCGTGATCCGCGCGCTGGCGAAGGTGATGGTAGGGGCGGCCCTTCTGGCGGGCCTGGCCGGTTGCAGCAACCCCCGCGAAGAGTTCGGCAAGACCTATTATCTGGACGGGGCGGGCAATTGGGGCTTCGGGGTGGCCGACGTGCCCGCCGGCCTCAGGGCCGCCGGCTATCAGGGAGACGTGGAGGTGTTCGTCTGGACCTCCTCCTTCTCGCCGGCCGTCGACCAGGTCAACCTGGTGGGCAACAAGCTGCGGGCAGCGATCCTGTCCGGCAAGATCGGTGACTATCGCACGCGCCATCCGGGCAAGCCGGTCAATCTGGTGGCCCTGTCGGCGGGAACGGGGATCGCCGTCTGGGCGGTGGAGGGCCTGGCCGAGGGTGTCACGGTGGACAACGTGGTCTTGCTGGGGTCGAGCCTGTCCTACAACTACGACATGCGCAAGGCGTTGCGGCACGTGAAGGGGAGGGTTTACGTGTTCTACTCGCCGCACGATGAGGTGCTGACCACGGGAGCCCGCGTGCTGGGCACGGTGGACCGGACGTTTGAGGACTCCGCCGGGCTGGTGGGTCTGCGACCCGTGGGCGGAGACTCCTCCAAGATCGTCAACATCGGCTGGAGCCCCAGGTATTCCCAATACGGCTGGACCGGCTCGCACACCGACGCCACCAGCCAGGCCTTCGTCCAGGCGGTGATCGCGCCCAAAATCACGGGTGCGGCCGGCGCGCCGCCTGTCGCAGCAAGCTTCGCCGCCCGCCGGGAGGCTCAGTTGGCGGGGCGGTCTGACCCCGGAGCCGGCGAGGCCAACCGCCCGGGTGATTCCTCCTGGCAGGCACCCGGCGGCTCGGTCACGTCGAGAATCTCCGCGATCCGGCGGCCTTGAGAGACGATCAATCCCGCGATCAGCAGCCACAGCAGTCCGGTGGCCAGGAAAGGGCGGTCGTTGATGATGATGTCCGTGGGGCCGGTGATCCGCCCGGACTCGATGAGCATGGCGTAGCGGAACACGCCGTAGATCACCAGCGGGACGGTGTAGATGAGCATCCACTTGGGGAAGGGCGGCTCGGGGTTGGAAGGTTCCATGGTGTAGAGCATGAAGGTGACCACGGCCAGCCCCGCTGAAATGCTCACCAGATGGTTGAGCAGCTCCAGGCTGTAGCCCTCCAGGGTGCGGCGGTGCTGGGCGGCCTGGTTGGCGTTGGCCATGACCGCCAGGTCGCAGCGCCGCTTGCCAAACCCCAGGAACAAGCACAGAGTGAAGGTGCAGACGATCAGCCACTGAGAAACCCCCACGTCAATGGCCACGGCTCCGCCCAAGGCCCGCAGCACGAACCCGACGCTGATGGTGATCACGTCCAGGATGATGATCTGCTTGAGGAAGAAGCTGTAGGCCAGGATGAGCAGGACGTAGCCGCCCAGCACGGTCAAGAACGAGCCGGGCAGACCTCGCCCCGATCCGACGGGCAGCAGGCAGAGTCCCCCGGCGACGGTCAGCAGCAGCACGGCCACCAGGCCCGCCGCCTGCGGGTTGACCGCGCCCCGGGCGATGGGGCGGTTCCGCTTGCTGGGGTGCAGGAGGTCCTGCTCCCGGTCCTTGATGTCGTTGATGATGTAGCAGGCCGAGGCCGCCAGACAGAAGCTGACGAAGGCCAGAATGGCCGATGAGACCGCCGCCGGATCGGTCAGCTTCCAGCCAAAGACCAGAGCGGCGAAAACGAATACGTTCTTGACCCACTGGGCCGGCCTGAGAAGTTGCAGGTAAGTCACCGGATCTCTCCGTGGGTCCGCCGGCGGGCCCGGCCTGTCCGGGTGGGGATCACGGTCCGACGGTTTGCCTGGAGCCGGCGCGGAGGTCGGCCGATTCGCCGGGAATGTTTCGACGGGGACCCAGTTCGAGGATGTCTTCCGCCAGAGCCCGAAGGGGTTCGGCCAGGGCGCAGGCTTGAGCGATGCACCCGCGCGGGTGATGAGGTTCGTCGCCGTCGGCGATCTCCGGAAGCTGGCCGACGCCGAAGGCGGTCAGGCGCTCGAGCAGCGGATCGAGGAGGCGGCGGGCTTTCCGGCGCACCTGGGGCGTGCGACCGTTGAGGTTGACGAACGCGGTGATGAACGGACCGAGCAGCCAGGTCCATACCGTTCCCTGATGATAGGCCCCGTCGCGCGTCAGGGCGTCGCCCATGTAATGACCGCGATAAGCCGGATCGCGCGGCGACAGCGTCCGCAGGCCAACGGGCGTGAGCAACTCCTGTTGAACGACTTCCAGGGCGCAGCGCCGACAGGACTCGGACAGCAGCCCCGGCTGCAGGGCAAGCACGACGATCTGGTTGGGACGGACGGCCGCATCCCTCCGGCCGTCCGGGCTCACCGCGTCGCAGCAACAACGCGTTTCCTCGCACCAGAAGGTTCGCTGGAAGCTGTCGGCGGTCCGGGCGGCCAGATCGTCGTAGTGCCGGCAGCGTTCGGCTTGCCCGGCCCGTTCGGCCAGCTCTTTCATGAACTGCAAGGCTCCGTACCAGAGGGCCTGGACTTCGACGGGTTTGCCGGTCCGCGGGGTGACCACCCAGTCCCCCACCCGCGCATCCATCCAGGTCAGGCGGTCGGCGTCCGGCCCGCCGCCCAGAAGTCCATCCTCATCCACGCGGATGCCGAAACGGGTCCCGCTCTCGTGGAAGCGCATGATGTCCCGCAGCGCGTCGTAGAGTTCTTCGGCCGCTGACCAGTCGTCGGTGTAGTCGACGTAGCGTCTGAGGGCGTGCACGAACCAGAATGTCGTATCGATGGCCCGGTAGTCCGGCCTGCCGTCGGGGCCATTCAGGCTCTGCGGAACCATCCCCTGGCTGACCATCCCGCCGTAGGACACCAGCAGGGCCCGCGCTTGTGGGAAACGTCCGGTCACCAGCAGCAGGCCGGGCATGCTGATGAAGCTGTCACGGCTCCGCTCAGCAAACCAGTGGTAGCCGGCAAGAACCGCCGGCCGATCGCCGGAGGAGCGGACCACGAAGCAGTCCGCCGCCCGGGCCAGAGGCTTGTACAACGCGTCTCGGGTGGGCAGTTTGGCGGTAAGCTTCTTGCGGCGCTTGCCCTCGGACTCAATCCATCGGTCGGCCCACTCGATGGGGAAGGGCTGCGGGGCGCCGATGAGTCTGGCGGTCTGTCCGGGCTCCAACTCCCAGGTGATCGCCCCGGGGCAGAACAGGTCCTCCCGGCTCTCGTAGCCGCGTTTCCACTCCATGTCATAGACCAATTGGTAGTACCAACAGGGCTGTCGGACGAAGCGGCCGTCGTGGGAGACCGTCACGCCCGTCAGACCGAGGCCCCACCCCACGGAGACGGATTGTTCGCCCTCGACGATGTGCGGTTCGGGAAGCTGATGCACCAGGCACAGGTGGTGGAAGCCGCGCGAGGTGACCTTCGGCCGGACCTCCAGCCGAACGGCCGAGGGAGCCTCGAGAAGTTGAAGGCAGACGATCACCGCGTCCTGCCCGTGGGGCATGAACAGGGTTTGCTCGATAAGCACGCCCTGGTCGGCAAACCGCCACGTTGGCCAGGGGTCGCTGGCGAATCGCTGGATGGTCTGAAAACCGCAGGGATGGATGGCTCCAGCATAGCCATTGCTGGACAGCTCGAGGGGGCGGTCCCCCGCGACTACCGTGGCGTCCAGCTTGCCCAGCAGGAGGCGCCGCTCGCCGGAGACCGGCTCGGCGACGATCAGCAGCCCGTGGTAGCGGCGGGTGTTGGCCAGACAGAGGGTTGATGACGCAAAGCCGCCGCGACCGTTGGTTTCCAGCCACTCACGCCGGGTGGCCTGTTGAAAGTCACTGAAGGCTTCGGCGCCGAACTCGAACTTCACCACCAGAGTCCTCCGCAGAGCATCTTGGTTCGAGGGTGTAACTTCCTCCCACGCCGGCGGCCTTCATTCTATCTATCCGCGCTCGCCTGTCCACGACTCGCCGCCAGGGCGTGTACCCCCAGAGGAGCCGTCGGGCGGGACGGCCTGGCTACATGCTCTTGAACTGCTCGAAGGGCTTCTTGCAGTCGCGGCAATAGTAGACCATGCGGCAGCGCTGCGGCCCGAAGGCGCTGGACAGCTCCGTGTTGGTCGAGTCGCACCAGGGACAGGGGACCGGACGGTCAGGCTTGGTGGTCTGGCCGGCGGCCACCCGGACGCCGATGCAGGAGCTGCGGTCGGGCACGCCGACGCCGAGCTGTTTGAGCGTGCGGCGCCCGCGGTCGCTCATGCGCTCGGGAGTCCAGGGTGGGTCGTAACGGAAGAGGACGGTGACTTGGGCGACGCCGGGAAGAAGACCCACCTGGCGGCGGATCTCGTCCTGGACGACGTTCAGGGCCGGGCACCCGACGAACGTGGGGATCAGCGTCACCAGCACATGTCCGTCGGCCTCCTCGACGTGCTGCACAATGCCCAGGTCCACGATGCTGATGGGCAGCTCCGGGTCGGGAATCTGTTCCAGCGTCCGCCAGACCTGCTCGTGCAACGCGGTCATGGCCCACCCGTCACCACCGGGCGTCCGGCTCGATCCGGTACACCTCGGCCAGCTCGGCGAACAGTTCGCCGAACGATTCGCTCCGTACGCCGCGGCGGCCTCCCGGCGGGCAGGAGGAGCGGTCCATGCCGTCCGCGCTGGGGACCGTCAGTCCGGCCCGATCCAGAACCCGGCTCACCTCCTCAAACCAGGCGCGGCGGATGTCGCACCCGGCCGAGGGGAAGATGGCCGCCTCCACCAGGCGCTGCTCGCCGTCCACCGGCTCAAAGAGGCAGAGGGCGTCGGGCCACAGCTTGTCCACGGCCCGCTGGGCCCGCGTCCGGGATTCGTCAGTGCCGGTGCCGAGCCGCACAGCCCAGTCGTCAAGATGCTCCAGGTGGAACTTCTCCTCCTGAGCGATCTTGCCCGACAGCTCCGCCAGCGGCTGGTAGGCCGACCGCACCATGCGCTGCAGACGCAACCAGCCGTAGTGCTCGTAGAAGAATTGTCGGACGACGGCCCGGGCCCAGTCGAAATCGTCGGTGCGCTCCACAAGATGAGCGCAGCGGTACTGAACCGGGCTGCGTCCATAGGCCAGCTTGTCCGGCGGCTGGCCGGTCAACTCGGAAACCAGAAGGTAGTAGGCCTGGGCGTGGGCGATCTCGTCCTGGGCGATGGAGGAGAAGGCCAGGTCCTCCTCCAGCATGGGCGCCAGACCCGTCCAGTCGGAATTGCGGTGGCCGAGCAGGAACACGTCGTCCGCGGCGGCGAGCAGCCAGTCGGCCAGGATGGGCCGCAGGTCGTCGGGCAGATCGGCGGGCTTAGAAAGCTTCCTTGAGGTCATCCTTCTGGTACTCGTCCACGTCGCCCTTCCTGCGGAACTGCTCCCACTTGCGTCGGACCTCCTGATAGCCGCGGGCCTCCCGGTAGCCGCGGTCGCAGGCCCGCTCCATGAAGTCCTCCCCGTAGACGGTGCCCACGAGGTGATCGCGACGGACCACCCAGATGTGGGCGCAGGCCTGCCGCCGGCCGAAGGTCTCCCGGGCGAAGTCCAGGGCCATCTGGTCGTCGGCGGCGTTGACCGAGCCGACCTGCACGTGCGGCTCGTTGCGCGTCGGCTGAAGGAAGACCTCGTAGACACGGGTCAGCGGTTCGGCGGGCAGCGGTTGGCCGTCGGCGGGACCGGGCAGGTTTTCGCGAATCTTGGACATCCAACGCTCTTTGCGGTCCGAGTCGGCGTTCCGCCGACTGCTTCACGGAGCTTACCCTAGGCGGCGCTGAGGCCCAATTGCCCCGTCACCGCCCGGCGGACCCATTGGCCCTGTTCGTAGGAGAGCCGCCGCAGGGCGAGACGCTTGGCGTTGCACGGCCCGTTGCCGCGGATGACGCGGAAGAACTCGTCCCAGTCCGGCGGGCTGGTGAGCCAGTTGCCGGTCCTGTCCTCCCGACGCAGATTCGGGTCGGGAATCCTGAAGCCCAGGTCCAGGGCCGCGGGCACGAAGCGGTTGACGAACTTCTGCCGCAAGGTGTCGTTGCTGGCCGTCTTGATCCGCCACTTCAGGTGCGGGGCGTTGTGCCTGCTCTCCTTGTCGGGCGGGCCGAAGAACATGAGCACCGGCCACCACCAGCGGTCAAAGGCCTCCTGGGCCATCTGCTTTTGGCGCCCGGTCCCGGACATGAGCGTCAACACCATGTCCTCGCCGTGCTTGAAGTGGAAGGCCTCCTCGGCGTTGATTCGGCGCATGGTACGCACGTAGGGGGCGTAGCTGCCGTCGGCCAGCGTCTTCTGGTTCAGGATGGCCGCCCCGTCCACCAGCCAGGCGATCATGGCCACGTCCGCCCAGGTGGGTACCGGGTAGTTGAAGACGTTGTGGTACTTGGTGCGGCCCTCGATCAGGTCGCGGAGCATCTGGTCGCGCGGTTTGCCGAGGTCCTCGGCGACGCGGTAGAGCATCAGGCCGTGGCCGACCTCGTCCTGCACCTTGGCGATCAGGGCCAGCTTGCGGCGGAGGCTGGGGGCCCGGGTGATCCACTCGCCCTCCGGCAGGGCCCCCACGATCTCGGAGTTGGCGTGGTGCTCGGCCATCCTGAGCATGCCCGTGCGGTAAGCCTCAGGCATCCAGTCGTCGCGTTCGATGAGGTCGCCGGAGTCGATGCGGGCCTGGAACTCGGCCAGCTTCTGGGGGTCCTCCGTTTCCGTCCCACCGAGCTTGGGTTCTTCCATCTGACCGCCGATGCTCATCAGCGCCCTCTTTTTACAACCTTTGGCGGGCTCTTCCTCGTCCGTCTTGCCGCCGGCCCGCGATCTTCACGACCGACGCCAGGGCGAAGTGGGCAAACCCGGCCAGCCGCCCGCGGCGCTTGTAGAGCACCAGGACGGAGTTTGTCCCAGGCACCGCGGCGTCCGGATGGTCCACGCGAATCCGCTCACCGCTGGACGGGTGCATGACGAACGGTTCGAAAGGCCGTCGCTTCAGCCATTGCTCCAGGTCGCCCACGTGCATCACCGATCGTTGCTCGCGTCGTGGTCAGACTCCCTCAATGATCGTCGAAACGCCCTGCCCGACGCCGACGCACAAGGTCACCAGGCCCAGCCGGGCCGACCGCCGGCGCATCTCGTGCACCATGGTCGTGACCAGTCGGGCACCGGAGCAGCCCAGCGGGTGCCCGATGGCGATGGCCCCGCCGTTGACGTTCACCTTCGCCGGGTCCATCCGCAGCTCGCGGATGACGGCCAGCGACTGAGCGGCGAACGCCTCATTCAGCTCGATTATATCGAAATCCTCCATCCGCCGCCCCGTCCGTTCCAGCAACTTTCGCGTCGCCGGGACCGGGCCGAGGCCCATGTACGCGGGGTCCACGCCGGCCGTCGCGGAAGGGCCCACCAGGGCCAGCGGGGTCAGGCCCAGCTCCCTCGCCCGCCCCTGCTCGACGAGCAGGACGGCGGCCGCCCCGTCGTTGATGCCGCTGCTGTTGCCGGCGGTAACCGTGCCGTCCTGGGCGAAGGCCGGCGGCAGCTTGGCGAGCTTTTCCAGGGTGGTGTCGGGGCGGGGATGGTCGTCGCGGTCGACGATGATCGCCTCGCCCTTAGGTTGCGGGATGGTGACGGGGACGATCTCCTCTTCCCATTGGCCCGCGTCCAGGGCGGCGGCGTACTTGCGCTGGCTGCCCAGGGCGAACACGTCCTGGTCTCCCCGCGAGACCTGGTGTTTGCGGGCGACGTTGTCGGCCGTCTCGCCC
>Ga0073934_10008873_pt1 | contig 13158 bp, 12 predicted proteins | sample LarsenN4metaG_FD_76834 | JGI IMG/M metagenome (GOLD analysis project Ga0073934, IMG submission 76834) | Hot spring sediment bacterial and archeal communities from British Columbia, Canada, to study Microbial Dark Matter (Phase II) - Larsen... ...
CAGCGCGGGCGTTCAGCCCGAGCGGGGCGCCCCGCTCACGTCGCGCGGGCGTTCAGCCCGAGCGAGGCGCCGGCCCCGCACACGCGGCGCCCTGCTCACGCAGCGCGGGCGTTCAGCCCGCGCGAGTCTCGCAGGCGTGCGCGGCTCCCTGTGTCCGTCCAGCCGTGCCGAACGAAGCTCTAACAGCCGCAGATAGCAACAGACCACCGATCGCTCGGTGGCCTGTTGCCGTTGGAGGAGGAGGCTGTCAGTGTGAGCGAAAGAGAACAAAAACGGCTGAAGGTCGCTTCAGCCGGCCTTCTCCCTCTCATGCCTACGGGGTTAGCTGACGGGTTCGGCTCGAAGGAGTCTGGCCTACGCACCTGCCGGTGCGATTCACCCCGGGAAACTCTGGTTCCCCCGTCTCGCTCGCGCGAGTTCGGCTCTATTCTGTTGTGTCGGTAGCCTACCGATTCGCCCGCCAGCGCGTCAACCGCGCACCAGATTCGCGGCACTCACCTGCCCGAAAAAATCACCTCGAACGTCGTATCCCACATCACGTCTGCGTCGAACAGCACCGCCCCATCCACCGCCTCGAACGCCACCGGTGCCCCGTCGACAAGCACCGATTGCACTGGCATGGGCGCCGCCACACACACCCTCCGCGCCGGCGCCCCGACGCCCACGAGCGTGCCCGACAGCCGTGGCCCCGCCAGATCCCAGCGCTCGTCCCGCACATCGAGCGCGCCCATGCTGATGTGTCCCGTCGTCCCGACGACCGCCGGCGCTCCGTCTTCGCCAGCCGGAACCAGCGAGACGAGCCGGCACCCGTGCGCCTCCACATCACCAGACCGCAACGTCTCTTTGACGACACCAACGTACGACCCCGACCAGCACTCGAACGCGTGCCAGGCACCCTCCGGCAGCGCGCACGCGAGCTCCCGCGGCGCGTCCGCGAAGTTGAACAGCCCCACGACCAGCCGGCCACTGCCATCACCTGCTTCCCAGACCACCGTCTCCGGCATATCCCGCTCGATCAGGTCTACGGGCCTTCCCGCGTGCGGCAACCCGGGCAGCAGCATCGAGATGATCGCCCGCCGCTCGTCCGGCACACGCACCAGGTCGTCACTCGAGAGCATCATCCCCGCGCTCAGCCCGATCGCCGTCGCCAGCGTCCGCACCTCGGTCGTCGTCAGCTTCGTGAAGTGCTCGCGCACGAGCAGGCAGTCCGGGTCGTTCGCCCACAGCCGCCCGTGCATCCACGCGCGCGTCAGCGTGTTGCGGATCGCCGTCTCCGCGCTCAGGTCGTCGTCCGGCCGCCGCGCCCGCACGACCGGCGCCGCCCGCTCCTCGCGCGTCAGGTTGCGCCAGAACGGCGCCACATCCGGCCCGATCCGGTTCCCGTCGACGTACCCGACCGACGGCGCCATCAACGCCCCACAGCCGAGGATGAACCGCTCGGGCCCAACGCCCTCACGCACGGCCGCCAGCGCCTGCCGGTACGCACCCACGCGCGTCGCCTGCGGGTCGTGGCGCCGGCCGGCGACGGCCGCGCCGAACAGGAAGTCGATCTTCACGTACTCGTAGCCCCAGCCGTCGCAGATCTCCCGGAACAACTGCGCCAGCCATGCCCGCGCCTCCGCGTGCGAGCCGTCGAGCCCGAAGTTCCGGCGCTCCCAGTTCCCGATCGCCAGCACCGGCTCGCCATCATCGCCACGCACAACCCAGTCCGGGTGCGCAGCGTACGACTGCGACGTCTCAGCGAGCAGAAACGGCGCCAGCCAGATCCCCGGCGTAAAGCCGGCGCGCTTGGTCTCAGACGCCAGCCAGCCCATGCCGCGCGGAAACTTCTCGTTGACAGTCAGCCAGTCTCCGATATCGGCCTGGTAGCCGTCGTCGATCTGCACCGTCTCGACGGGCAGCTCGCGCCGCCGCCGCTCCAGCTCGCGCAGGTTGCGCACAACGTCGTCTTCCGTCACGCGCGTGTAGAACTCGTACCACGAGCACCAGCCCGACGGCGTCCGGCCGGCGCGCGCGCCCATCTCACGGCCCAGCGCGTCGCCATAGCGCTCAAGCTGATCCAGCGGTCCGCCGGCGAGGTCGAACGCGAACCGCTCCGACCACGCCGCCTCTCCCGGCGCCACCGCGATGCCATCACACAAATTGCGCGCATCGACCGCCCGCGACGGCGGGTCGACGATCACCTGCGAAATGAAGTCCCGCGCCGTCACCGCGCCGACGAGCAGCGACCGCCCCGCGTCCGCGTCGTACAGTACGCCCACATCGTCCGACGCGAACCGCCCTGGCTCACTCGTCGGCGGCTCGGGCGAGAGCACCGGCGGCGCGCTCCGCACATCCATCTCGCGCCCGCCGAACGACAGCGTCGGCGCCCACGACTGCCAGCCGTTCCGGTACACGCGCACGCGGTCGGCGGGCGATGCCAGCCGCAACCGCCCGCGCCCTTCGTCCGCCGTGAACGCGTGCAGCGCCGCCAGCCGCAACGGCGAGCGGCCTTCGTTCGCGATGCCCACGCGCGTCACGCCGTACGGCGCGCCGTCGTACAGGCACACCTCACGCCGCAGCACCAGCCCGCGCAGACGTGATGTCAGCGTGATCCGCCGCCCGCGCCCGAGCCGGTCCTCGAACGGCTGCACGTCGTAGTCGCATCGCCCAAACACCGCTGTCGCGCCGTCGGCCAGCTCGGCATACGCCCGCACGCGCTCCGACGGCCGGAACCCGGTCGCGCTCGCGACCGGCGAGATCGTCCCGTCGTCGAGCCGCGCCTCGACCCGCAGCCAGTCGTTCTGCAACCACGGCCCGTTCCGCCCGCGCCCGGACATCACGCCGGACATCAGTTGCCGCCCGGCCGTACCGCGCGCACCCGGTGCCGCGTCCGCACGACCCGCGCGCTCGCCGGCACGATGCTGATCGTCCCGTCGACCTCAAGCACGGCGCTGTGCACCTCTGACTCATCGGCGAACCCGTGCTCGCGCATTGCCTGCCGCACCAGCTCGCGAGAGAGGGCCGCGCGCCGGATGTGGTCATCGAGCCAGCGGCCGTCCTCGAACAGCAGCACCGGCTCGCCTTCGAGCGCGCGCCGGAGGAGCGGGATACGCTCCGTCACGCTCGTCGCCACCCGATTGACCACGAGCAACGTCCCGGCCGCCACGATCCCGCCGAGCACCGTCGTATCCGGCCCCACCATCGCGTTCTGCACAGCGTTCGCGATGAGCAGGATCAACACCAGGTCGAACGGCGTCATCTGCCCGAGCTGGCGCGCGCCCGTCACCCGCATGCCGACGACGATCGCGACGTACACGAGCGTCGAGCGCAGCACGATCTCGCCGAGCGGCGCCTGCAAGCCCCAGACCTCGAGGAGCACCACGTCAACGCCAGCCGCCGTAGCGGATCAAGATGCCCTGCTTCGACCGCCGCCGGCGCTCGACCTCTCGCTCGTCCGCCAGCCGGTCGTAGTCGATGCCCGACCCCGCGTGCCGGAAGCCCAGCGAGCGGTACAGCGCCACGGCGCCGGCGTTGTCGTCGTCCGTGCGCAGGTCGACGCGCTCGGCGCCCTCCCGAAACAGCCGCCGCGCCACCCGCATCGTCAGCGCCGCGCCGACCCCCCGCCGCCGGTACGCCTCGCGCACCGCCAGCGTGTGCAGGTAGCCCGCGTCCGGCTCCGGCAGCGAATACAGCGCCATGCCGGCGACTTGGCCGCGCACGCGCGCCAGCATCAAGCGCTGGCCCATCGCCATCGCCCGCACGACCCCCTCCCGCGGGAGCGGCGTGGCCGGGAACGCCTCGCGGTCGACGGCCAGCACCTCGTCGATGTCGTCCGGCCCGCCGTCGGCGAACATCACCCCCCGCGGCGCCTGCCCGGTACCCTTGGCGTCGGCCCGCACCAGCGAAAACAGCCACCACACCCGCTCCTGCTCAAACCACAGCCTCCTGAGCACCTGCTCCACGGCCGGCCGTGACGGCCCGTGCGTCAGACGGAAGCGCAGTCGCTCCGTCCCGAACCGCTCGCGCAACCGCGGCAGCAGCTCCTCCAGCATCGCCGCGAAGTGGTCGACGAACGCGCGGTCGCTCGCGAATGCGTACGCCAGGTTCGCCCGCAGGGATACCGGCACCGCGGTCAGAATGTTGCCCCCGCGCTCGATGACCAGGTCGGCGTGCTCGCGCTCGACCGCGTCGATCTCGCCGCGCCTCCAGGCGCAACTCAGCGCCTCCGACTGCAACCGGTCGTACAGCGACGTGCGGGCGGGTCCGCCGAGCCGACGGAGTGGTCGGACGGCCATCTCAGTCCGGCCAGACGCCGCGGAACACTTCGACGACGGGGCCCGTCAGCACCACCGCGCCCGCGCCGTCCCACTCGAGGTCAAGTTCGCCACCGGGCACCCGCAGCCGCAGCGCGCCGTCGGCGAGGTCGTTCAGCCGCGCCGCCACCATCACCGCCGAAGCCCCTGACCCGCACGAGAGGGTCTCGCCCACGCCCCGCTCCCAGACGCGCATCTCCGCGCGGTCGCGGCCGAGCATGCGCACCACTTCGAAATTCGTCCGCTTCGGGAACAGCGGGTGGTGCTCCACCAGCGGGCCCAACCGCTCAAGCGGGTACGCCTCCACCGGCGCCTCCTGAAAGAGCACCGCGTGCGGGTTCCCCATCGACACCGGCGTCACCGCCAGCCTGGCACCATCGACCGCGACGTCTATCGCGTGGGCGCACGTGATCGCCCGCTCCCCCGACCCTCCAGCTGCGATCGCCTCGAGGGCGAGCGGGATCTCCTCCGGCGCCAGCCGCGGCATCCCCATGTCCTGTCGCACCCGCGTGACGCGTCCGCCCGCATCGCGCTCCACCCGCACGCCCAACACACCCGCCCCCGTCTCGACGTCGAATGCGTCACCGGCTGGCCGTACGAGGCCGCGGTCGACGACGTACTTCACCAGGCAGCGCATACCGTTGCCGGACATCTCTGCCTCGGAGCCGTCGGCGTTGAAGATGCGCATCCGCACCGCCGCTACGGGCGATGGCTCAGCGACGATCAGGCCATCCGCCCCCACACCGAAGTGCCGGTCGCAAATCGCCCGCGCCCGGTCCGCGTACGCACCGCCACGCGATGGTGCATCGATGACGACAAAATCGTTGCCCGTGCCGTGCAGCTTCGCGAACTCCATCGCGCGTTTAGCATAACAGCAGCGGCACCGATTCCCACTCGACTCGCAGCGCGGGCAACCAGCCCGCGCCTGCCACCGACTCGCAGCGCGGGCAAACCCCGCGTCCGCAATCGACTCAGAGCGCGGGGCATTCAGCCCGCGCGCCGTCGCGGGCCGGAGCACCGGCTGCTACCCCCGCGAACCACCGCCCCGCCCCCGAGCGCACGCGAGGGCGGATGTACATCCGCCCTCGTGCGTAACCTCTGTCGACGCCAGGGTCAGGCAGGCCGCTCGTGCGGCCGCAGATGTGGCAGCCGCCGCTCCACTCGCTGCACCGCGGTTCCCGGCTGCCATGGCGTCCCCAGTGCCGGCAGCAGCCAGCGGTCGACGCCAATCCAGCCCGACACCTTCCACCCCAGCATCAGCAGCACGGCGAGGATGAACAACACCGGATTCGTGCTCGCGCTGCCCGCGAGCATGAAATTGAAGTTCATCGTCGCCCCGGCGAGCGCCGCGAGTCCCGTGAAGCAACCGACGATCAGCAGCACTCCCACCGTGACCTCACCCAGCGCAATCACCCACGCGAACCAGTGGTACCAGCTGTGGTCGAGCATGTACTGCAGGAAGTCTCGATACCAGTCGTACTTGATCGGCGGCGCGCCCTGCGCCGGCACCGCAATCGCGCGCTCCCAGAACGACTTCAGCGCCAGCCCGTCCGGACCCTCGCGCGCGATCCAGCGGTCATCGCCCCAGACCTTGTGCGACCCTGCGAGCAGCCACTGGTAGCCCAGATAGAGGCGCGCAATGAGCCAGAGCGGCGCCAGCCATGTGTTCGAGAATACCGCCTGCACCGGCCGCGGGTCCTCGAGATGCTTCCGCTCGAACGCCTTCCGGAAGAATGTCATCGCGCGCCTCCTTCCTCGTCGAACACACGCTCCGTCACCGCCTCGCCGACCGCCCATGCCAGCACCACCGACGCGAGGATCGGCAGGAACATGAGCACCTGGTTCTTGTCGCCGATGTTGAACGTGATCAGGATGGCCAGCGCCGCCACGCCTGCCCACGCCAGCACACCGAGCGCCAAAGCGACACCCTTTGTCATGGCCTTGCTCCTTTCTGCCTCAATCGTAGGCACCGTGACGACGCCTGCAGAGGGCGCATCGGGAGACGCGACGGGGGCCGATCGGCCCGATTACGACGCGGCGCGCTTCGTAAACCCTTATGGAATCCAGAAGTTGGTATTGCGCGCCGCGGGTTCGTCCCGCGCGGCAGCGTGCCGTCCGCCGCCCACGCCGCCAGGGATGATCGACGGGTCGACCGCCGCCCGGGTTGGGTCCGGGAAGTCACCGAACACCACCTCGCCCGTCGCCGTATCCAGCACGGCGTACGAGAGCTGGAACGCGTTCCGCGCGTCGCGCCCCTCGCCCGCCGACCCCGGATTCACCACCAGCGTCCGCCCGACCCGCTCCGCCATCTTGTAGTGCGTGTGGCCCAGGATCACGTAGTCGGCGCCGGTGTCGGCCATCCGCGAGACCGTCGGCGAATTCGGGTAGACGTACTCGAAGCGCGGCTCGAACGGGCTCCCGTGCACCACCAGCAGCCGCTTCCCATCCACCACCGTCTCGATGCGGTCCGGCCGCGCGGCCATGTACGCCAGCTCGCCGGCATCGACCCAGGCGGCCGAGCGTGCGTGCTCGCCCCAGCGCCCCAGCAGCGTCTCCTCGTGGTTGCCGAGCACGTACCGCGCCTCGCGCTCCCGCAGCAGCCGCATCACCTCGTTCGAGAACCGGAACTGGTACACGGCGTCGCCCGCGCAGACCAGCTCGTCGACATCGCCCATCCGCTCCAGCGCGATGCCCAGCGCCTCGGCGTTGCAATGCACATCCGCCACGATGCCCAGCCTCATCGGCCGTCCCCGCTGGCCGCCCGATGGTGCGTCTGTACCCCGCGGATTCGGTTCGTTCGTCCCTTGGCCCGCGGGGCGCCGAGGGCCGACAGTGGGCGTAGGAGCTGAAAGGAGCACACCATGTGGGTCTTGGGCATCCTGGCGCCGCTCGCCATCCTCGGCATCATCATCGCCACCATTGTCGCCATCGTCCGCTTCCGCGGCGAGGGCAAGGGCATCGACTTTCCGTCGGTGCTGACGGCGTACGCCGCGCTCGTCGTCCTCGTCTGCGTCTTCCTCATCGCGACCGGCGCCTCGCTCCTGCTGAAGGCAGGGCTCGCGGAGGCCTTCGGCCGCGACTTCTCGTACGAGGTGCCGGCCGTCTCGCGCGGGGTGCAGTTCGCCCCCACGGACGAGTCCGACGCCCGCATCCGCGACGACATCGCCACCGGCATCTCGCTCCTCGTCGCCGGCAGCGTCCTCGTCGTCCCGCATGCCTTCGGCGCCGTTGCGCTTCGCCGCCGCGGCGGCGCCTCGGCCCGCCAGATCGTCGACCGCAGCTTCAACCTGCTCGGCCTCGCGACGGCGACCCTCGCCTTCCTGGCCGCCGGCGCTACCGCCCTCAACGACGTGCTGCGGCGCTACGTCGTCGCTGGCGCCGAACCGGAGTGGTACGACGTCCGCCACCCCGGCGAACCGCTCTCCATTGCTGTGACGATGCTCCCCCTCGCCCTCTGGTTCGGCTGGCGCGTCTGGAGCGACTTCGCCGGCAACGGCGGGCGCCGCGCCGCACCGGACGCTGATGTCCCGCCTCTCGGGGCCGCCGTCACGGCGAGTTGACCGGCGCTACACGCGCAGCCGCTTCCAGCGCCCCTGCTCGAACCTTCGGGTCACGAGCAGGGCGCGCGTCCAGTTTTCCGCCACGGCGCCAAGCCAGGCGAAGGGCGCCCCCAGACCGAAGCCCAGCACCAACAGCGCCGCCAGCGGCACCCGCACACACCAGGCGCTGAACGTAAACGTCGCCAGCACAAAGCGCACGTCGCCTGCACCGCGCAACGTGCCCGACGTCGAGCTGTGGACCCCGAGCGCGGGCAGCGCGATGGCGAACACCCGCAGCAGCCTCGCGCCCGTGTCCACAACCTCCGGCTTCGAGACGAAGATACGCACGATCTGCGGCGCCAGCGCGAACTGCACCGCCGCCATCGCACACAGCGCCATACATGCGAACGCGCGCACCCGCCGCCCGACCGCCTCCGCGCCTTCCGGGTCGCCCGCACCGAGCCGCTGGCCGACGAGCGCCGTCGCCGCCGTCCCCAGTGCGAACCCCGGCAGGATCGCCATCTCCACCGACCGCAGTGCCAGCGAGTGCGCCGCCAGTTGGTCAGTGCCGAGTGTCGCGACGATCCGCGTGTACACGAGGAACGCCAGCATGAACTGCGCCTCTTCCAGCCCCACGGGCACGCCAATCCGCACAAGCCGCCGCAGCGCCTCCGCCGACATCCCGAACGCCCGCCGCGGGTCCCACGCCACCGGCGCATAACCGCTCGCCGCGACGACAAGCGCCAGCATCCCGCCCGTCGTCGCCGCGCTCGCGTAGCCGATGCCCGAGGCGCGCACACCGAGGTCCGCCACCGTGCCGTTGATCAGCAGGAACGTCACGAGCGCGTTCACCGCGTTGACGACGAGCAGGACCGCCATCGGCAGCCAGGTATTCCCCATCCCGCGCAACGAGCCACTCACCGCGTACAGCGCCATCATGAGCGGAAATCCCAGCGAGCCGGCACGCAGGTATTCGACGCCAAGCGGCTCCACCGCCGGCCGCGCGCCCATCAGCCGCATCAACTGCGGCGCCAGCGCGAACACCACCGCCGCGCACGCTGCGCCCCACAGCAGCGCCAGTGCCACCGCCGTCTGCAGCCCCGCCTGCACGCGCGAGCGGTCGCCCGCGCCGATGTCCCGCGCGACGATCGCCGTCGAACCAACATCGACCGCGAGCGCGCCAGCCAGCGGGATCCAGAACAGCAGCGCGCCAATACCCACCGCCGCCAATCCGTCGGCGCCGACGTAGTGGCCGACGAGCGCCGCATCCACACCGCTCAGCACCGAGATCGACAGCCGCTCGACGACGACCGGCCACGCCATGCGCACAATCGCGCGCGACGTGCCATCGAACGCGAACAGGCGCCCGCGCATCGCGCTACGGACGTCGGTTTCCGCGGCCATATGTGCCTTCCGCTCGGTCGTGGGGTCGCGCGCAGCGTATCACGCGCCATCACGGCGCAACGGCGGGCGGACCCGGCGGATCAGGCCTGCGACTGCTCCTGTGGCGGCCCGCCGTAGCTCCCCGGCGCGTCGAGCTGCTCGTAGAGCTGGAACAGCACCCCGCCCGCCGCCTTCGGATGGATGAACATCTCTTTCCAGTCCCAGCTCACCCGCGGCCCACCGAACGGCTCGATGCCCTTCTCGCGCAGCGCTGCCGCCGCCTTGTCCGCGTCCGCTACCTCCAGCGTCACGTGGTGGAGTCCCGGCCCGCGCTCACGCAAGAACTTCGCGATAAAGCTGTCCTCGCCGATCGGCTCCAGCAGCTCCCATTGCATCTGCCGCTGCCCGTCGGCGCCCGGCACGTCGAGCACGACGCCCGCGAAGCCCTCCTGCTCGTTCCGGAACCGCCCGGCTTCCTTCCATCCGAACAGCTCCGTGAAGAATGGCAGCTGGTCGTCGATCTTCCAGACGGCCATGGATACATGGTCGACACGGCGCAAGCCCAGGGTCACGGAGCCTCCAGCGCGGCGATGTCGCGCTCGCGATGGCGATGCGCGCACGCGCATTGAATCAGACGGCACGCCAGCCCGGTAGCGTCGCCACGCCCCTCACGCGGCCGCGGGAACAGCGCAGCCGGGGGGCGGGCGCTCAACGCCCCCGCCGCCGGCGCGGGAAGCCGGCACGCGTCAGCCGCTCAAGGACAGGCCCCGAAGCGTGCGGCCACGAGCCCGAGGTCCCCGGCAGTGATGTTCCCGTCCTTGCTGACGTCGAAGTCCGCCACGTAGTTCGGGCTCGAGGACGACCCGAACGCCGACGCGACCGATCCGAGGTCCGCGGCCGTCACCGAGAAATCCCCGTTCACGCTCGCGATCTCCCGCCCGTCGCCGCACGAATCGCCGTCGGTGTTCGCGTTGTTCGGGTCGCTGTTGTACCCGCACACCTCGATGCGGTTCGAGAAGCCATCACCATCCGCATCACCGACGGCGCCACACGACGTAAACAATGGCTTGCTGGCCGCGCTCGCCGGGTCCGTGCCCAGGTTGCACTCCGCGCCGTCTGCGAAGAGGTCGCCGTCGGTGTCCAGCTTCAGCGGGTCGGTCGGCCCGCTCGATGACGCGCACGGGCCCGCCATCTCGGCGGTGTCGCTGAGGCCGTCGTTGTCGTCGTCGGTGTCGCCGCAGTTGTCGCCGATGGTGTCGGAGTTCGGCCACGTGAGGTCGTCGAACGACTTGGCCGGCCGCAGCCCGACGTGCAGGTCGTGGTTCAGGCCGATCGCGTTCGTGTTCGCCTGCGGCGAAGGGCACGCAAGCACGAAGTCGGTGCTCGTGTTGTGCACGTTGGACACCCGCGTGAGGCTCTGCGTCCCGTCGCCGAGCCCGAACGGCGAGGCGGGGCCGTTGCGGATGTTCGCCGCCGCGTAGCCGTTGTAGGGCACGCAGTCCACGTAGTTGAGCGGGTTGGTCGCGTCCCAGCTCGCCGGATTCGGAGGGATGACGCCGGGCGCACCCCAGCAGATCATGCCCGTCGAGGGCAGCGCCGCCGGCGCGAAGATGAAGTCAGGGTAGATACCGGACGCCGCCGCGAAGGCCGCTGTCCCCATCGTCCAGCGGGCGTTGGCGGCGCTGTTGCTCACGTTCGAAGGCACCAGCAGCAGGACGCCGAAGAACGAGCCGTCCGCGTTCCACGCCGAAAGCCGGGTGTTCGCCACCAGGTTCTGTCCGCTTGTCTGCAGCCGGATCTCGACGAACTGCTGGTTCGGGTCGCCGTTGATCCCGAACATCGCTTCGCCGATCTCGGCGAGGTGGAAGGCCGCGTCCGCGCGCCGCACCGGGGCCAGCACGACCGCCGCGACCATCGCGGCCAACGCGCCCGCAAGAGCGAACCGGATGCCGCGGCCCACGAGACGGCGGCGAATCTCCGAAGCATGTCCGGCACGCATGGCGCAACTCCCTTCGGTCATGCGGGGCCCGGCGGGTCACCATCATATACGGGCGCCGTCGGCGCCCGGATGCACGCGGCCACCGCCTAATCCGGCACAACCACCGTGCCGCGCGCCCGCCCCGCGAGCGCATCCGCGAGCGCCCCGGCCCGCGTGCCATCGACGATGCGCGTCGCACAGCCGGCCGCCGCCGCCCGCACCGCCGCCTCCAGTTTCGGCACCATGCCCCCAGCTGCCACGCCGCGTTCGACCAGCGCTCCCGCGTCCGACGCGGCGAGCCGCGCGATCAGCCGCTTCTCCCCATCCAAAACGCCCGCGACGTCCGTCAGGAACACCAGCGACACCGCCCTCAGCGCCGCCGCAATCTCGCCCGCCGCCGTGTCCGCGTTCGTGTTCAGCAACCCGCCATTGCCCGACGCCTCGATCGCCACTGGCGCGACGACCGGCAGGTACCCGAGACGCAGCAGCTCCTCCAGGACGAAGGCGTTCACGCGCACGATCCGGCCGACCGCGCCGAGCTCCTCGTCGAACCGTTCCGCCTGCAGGAGCATGCCATCGGCGCCGCTGATACCGATCACCGGCGCGCCGAGCGCCGAGAGCTCCGCCACCAGCGTCTTATTCACGAGCCCGGCCAGCACTGCAACCACGACCTCGAGCGACGCCTCGTCCGTCACGCGCAGCCCGCGCACGAACCGCGCCTCGAGCCCCGCGCGCCCCAGCCAGCCGCTGATCGTCGCACCGCCGCCGTGCACGACGACGACCGGCGTCCCCCCGCGCCGCGCCTCGGCGATGTCGCGCAGCGACGTGTCGTGCGCGCCGAGCGTCGACCCGCCGAGCTTGACGACGGCCGGGCGCACCTCAGGTGGTGTAGTCACTGTTGATGTGCACGTACGCGTCCGTCAGGTCGCACCCCCATGCCGTCGCCGCGGCGTCGCCTGCGCCCAGATCCACGGACAGCACGACCTCCTCCCGCGCCAGCTCCACCGACGCCTTCGCCGCATGGAATCGCACGATCCCGCCGCGGTACACCTGCACGCCCCCGATCCGAACACGCGCACGGCCGAGGTCCACGCGCGCGCCACTACGGCCGACCGCCATCAGCAGCCGGCCCCAGTTCGGGTCATTCCCGTGCACCGCCGCCTTCACCAGCGGCGAGGCCGTGATCGTCCGCGCTGCCGCGCGCGCCTCCGTGACCGTCGCAGCGCCCGACACCCGCACCTCGATCAGCTTCTCCGCGCCCTCGCCGTCCCGCGCGAGCATCCGCGCCATCTCCGTGCACACATACCGCAGCGCCCGCTCGAACGCCGTGCCAGCGGGCGTACCCGGCGCGATCGCCGGTCCGCCGCCCGCGCCGTTGGCGAAGATCGCCACCGTGTCGCTCGTGCTGGTGTCGCCGTCGACGCTCATCATGTTCAGCGAGTCGTCGACAGCGCTGCGAAACATCCGCCGCAGCGCCGTCGCCGCCACCGGCACGTCCGTCGTCACGAAACAGAACATCGTCGCCATGTCCGGGTGGATCATCCCCGACCCCTTCGCCACGGCACCGATGTGATATGGCCGCCCACCCGCCCGGAACCGCACCGCCAGCGTCTTCGGGTGCGTGTCCGTCGTCATGATCGCCCGTGCGAACGCGTCGCCCCCCTTGCGCGACAGCCCCATCCGCCCCAGCCCGGCGACGATCCGCTCGATCGGCAGCCGCTGCCCGATGACGCCCGTCGACCCGACAAGCATCTCCGCCGGCCGGCAGCCGACGACCGCCGCCGCCCGCTCGCACATCGCCTCCGCGTCCCGCAGCCCGCGCTCGCCCGTCGCCACGTTCGAAATCCCCGAATTCACCACGACCCCGCGCGCCCGCCCCGCGCGCGCGTGCCGCCGCGACACCTCGACCGCCGCACCGCGCACGGTGCTGCGCGTGAACATCGCCGCCACCGCCGCCGGCCGC
>Ga0073934_10008874_pt1 | contig 13157 bp, 11 predicted proteins | sample LarsenN4metaG_FD_76834 | JGI IMG/M metagenome (GOLD analysis project Ga0073934, IMG submission 76834) | Hot spring sediment bacterial and archeal communities from British Columbia, Canada, to study Microbial Dark Matter (Phase II) - Larsen... ...
CAAAGGCGACTCCTTGCGCCGGGGCGTACTCGTTCATCATGCGCCCGGCTCTTTCCTTGATGAATTCCAGGATCTCTTCGGCAGAGGGCACGTTGCCGCCCACACGGCTGTAGAACTCCACTGGGGTCCGGCCCTGGAGTATCAGGCGGACGTCGTCGAGCAACTGGCCCGTGCTCATCTCCACCACAAAAAAGGCATGCGCCTGGCGGCTCAACTGCAGCAGGGAAGCGACCGGGAACGGATAAAGGGTGATGGGCCGCAGCAGGCCTAGCCGCAACCCATCCGCACGACCCAGCTCCACAACGGCCTTCAGGATGCGCGCGATGATTCCGTAGCCGACCAGGATGATTTCCGCGTCCTGGGTGCGCCAGAGTTCCGCGCGCGCCTCGCGCTGCTCGGCGCGGCGGTACTTCGCCTCCAGGTGGTGGATGTGGGCCTCCAGTTCGTCGGGCTCGAGATAGATGGAAGTGATCAGATTGGCGCGCGTCTCGGCGGTGCCTTCCACCGCCCAGCTCTTCTGCCGCGGCCGGGCCACGCGTGCGGGAAACTCCACCGGCTCCATCATCTGCCCGATGTAGCCGTCGGCCAGCACCACCGCGGGGTTGCGGTACTCATCGGCCAGCTCGAACGCGTACCAGGTAAGGTCGGCCATCTCCTGCACCGAGGCTGGCGCGAGCACAAAGGTACGGTAGTTTCCGTGCCCGCCGCCCTTGACCATCTGGCGGTAGTCGCCCTGCTCGGGGGCAATGTTTCCCAGGCCGGGGCCGCCGCGCATGATGTCCGCAATGACGCAGGGGAGCTCGGCGCCGGCCAGATAGCTGATACCTTCCTGCATCAGGCTCAGTCCCGGTCCGCTCGAGGCGGTCATCGCGCGCACCCCGGCAGCGGCCGCGCCGTACACCATGTTGATGGCCGCGACCTCGCTTTCGGCTTGCAGGAACACACCGCCGACCGGGGGCAGGTAGAGGGCAGCGGCCTCGGCGATTTCGCTGGCCGGGGTGATAGGGTAGCCGTAGAAAGCACGGCAGCCGCCCAGGATCGCGCCTTTGATGATTGCGTCGTTGCCTTTGATGAGTTGTTTGGCCATCTGCTATGCCGCTGCCTCCGCCCGTGCGTCTGTCTGGCTCTGCTCGACCAACCGGAGCACGCGGATGGCCCCCGGCTCGGGGCAGACAAAGAAGCAGATGCCGCACGCGGTGCAGCCCGAGCCGAGGTACGCCACCGGGTGAATGCCGTAGCGGTTCAACTCTTCCGCGAGATGGAGCACGTGGGGCGGGCAGGCTTCGACACAGAGCCCGCATCCCTTGCATTCCTCCGCATCAAGCTCCACCAGTCCGCGATCGTCCGCATCCGTTTTCTTCATGCTACCTTCTCCAGGCTCACGGCTTCCCGTTGGGGCAGCAGGTTGGTCCTCACGGCCCAGGCCGCGAGCTCGTCGCGAAATCTCGGATGCGCAATCCGAATGAGTTCGCGGGTGCGTTCGCGGACCGATTTCCCGAACAGGTCAGCGACTCCATACTCGGTAACTACGTAGTGAACATCCGCGCGCGTGTCCACCACGCCGGCACCCGAGTCCAGCATCGGCACAATCCGCGAAACCGTTCCATCCTTGGCCGTCGAGGGCAGGGCGATGATGGGCTTGCCACCCTGCGAGCGGGCAGCACCGCGGATGAAGTCTGTTTGCCCGCCAAAGCCGCTGTAGAAGCTTCGCCCGATAGAATCCGAGCACACCTGTCCGCTCAGGTCCACCTGCAGGGCGGAGTTGATGGCCACCATCTTGTCGTTCTGGGCGATGATGAAGGGGTCGTTGGTGTAATAGACGGGGTGAAACTCGATGAGGGGGTTATCGTGGATGAAATCAAACAGTGCGCGACTGCCGAGCACAAAGCCGGCGATGATCTTGTGCGGATGAAGGGTCTTGCGTTCGCAGGTGACTACGCCGGCCTTGACCAGTTCCATAATCCCGTCGGAAAACATCTCGGTGTGGATGCCGAGGTCGTTCTTGTCCCGCAGGTAGAGGAGCACAGCATCGGGGATGCCTCCGATGCCCATCTGCAGGGTCGCACCGTCTTCGATAAGGCCAGCAACGTTGCGTCCAATAGCGCGGTGAAGCTCGGTAATGGGATAGCGGGGCAGTTCGAGCAGGGGTCGGTTCGTCCGCACCATGTAGTCAATGTCCTGCACCCGCAGGAAAGAATCGCCGAGCGTGCGAGGCATCTGCTCGTTCACCTCAGCCACCACCAGGCGGGCACACTTGGCGGCGGTGAGCGTCGTATCTACGCCCACGCCGAGGCTGCAGAAACCGTGAACGTCGGGCGGGGAGACCTGGATGAGGGCGACGTCGAGCGGCATCGCGCCCGACCAGAACAGACGCTCGATCTCACCGAGGAAAATCGGCACGAAGTCGGCGCGGCCAGCGTTGACAGCTTCGCGCACGTTGGCTCCGATGAAAAATGCCACATGCCGGAAATGGCTCTCCATATCAGGCCGGATATAGTCGGCGTCGCCGAACGTCAGGAGGTGGACGACTTCAACGTCTGTCAATTCCGGAGCACGGCGGGCGAGAGCCTTCACGAGAGGCTCCGGCGTCGCACAACCCGGGTGAATGTAGACGCGGTTGCCACTTTCCACGCAGCGGAGGGCTTCTTCGGCAGACGTTTCTCTTGCCAGTCGCGGCGCCATACTCTCCTTTCGCGCACCTCTGTTTCCATTCCAACAAGGGCAATCGGAGGGCCGGTTAAGGCAGGCCTGACACGGGCCGGGTTGCGATTATCCTGCCTCCTGTCAGACAGTTAAGGGATGACCTGGGAGGACTCGCCCCTAGGGCGATACGCGAGAGAACAATTTGTCCTTCCCCTCAAGCCCCCTTCTGCACCATGCCGACAGAAAGTCGGGTGAAGGGAACCACCCAAGCGGCCCCCTGCTTCCATTCCAGTTGCGAGCCAACCGGACTGGAGCGCCGATGCGCGCTCGGTTGAGCGGTCTTGGCTGGCTCTGTCGAGTTCCTCGCCGGCGCTGTAGGGAATCGCGGCAGCCAGGCAAGCGTCCTTCTGTTGGTGCCTTTGAGGTCGTCCGGCGATATCGCCACAGGCTGCGTGGGATTCTTCGACATGTGGTCGTTTCTCATCGAAAGAGGCGGTCGCGCACTCTTTTAGAAGTCTCTTGAAACACGCCATTTAGAAATTTGGTGCGATTGGTGACTCCTACGTGGTTTGGCCGCTTGGGTGCGCCTATGTGAGGTGGCTGTGTGAAGCCAGCCCGGCCCGCAAGGTCGGGAGAAAGGAAGGTGAGCCATGACAGTCATCCTGGTACTCCTGACGCTACTGGCGTTCATTGTCCTTGACGCTTTGCTGACCCGGCAGAAGGCTTCTCAGCCAGCCGCCAGACCGCAGCCGCGGCCCCTTCCCGGGGTGCTCCAGCCTTCCTATGTGGAAGGGTTCCTGGTGCCGGAGGCGTTGCACTACCACCCTGGCCATTCCTGGTTGCTGCGTGAGCGGAAGCACGTCGTGCGCGTTGGCGCAGACGAATTCGCAGCCGCGCTCGCCGGGCAGATGGCGAAGGTGGAGCTTCCCAAGCCTGGGCAGTGGCTCCGGCAGGGACAGAAGGCGTGGACGTTCTACCGGAACGGCGAGAAGGCCGAGATGGTGTCGCCCATCGAAGGCGAGGTGCTAGAGGTGAACCCCGAAGTCCTGGCCGAACCGTCGCTGATCCGCGAGGACCCCTATGGGCGCGGTTGGCTGGTGACCGTCTACGTCCCGGACGAGGAAAACACGGCGCGCAACCTGCTGCCCACCAAGCTCGTGCGGGATTGGATGCGCGACGCTGTTGAGCGTCTCTATGCCCGCCAGCCGCAACTGGCCGGAGCCGTTGCCGCCGATGGTGGTCGCCCGGCGGACGACGTGTTTGCCGCTCTGCCGGACGTCTCCTGGAGAGAGCTAACGCGCGAATTCTTCCTCTCCTAGGGGCTAGGGCTGTGGTGCCAGACGGCCCTCCCGCCGGAGGTAGCTGTGGAGAAACTCTGTCGTGTTTCCCGACGATAGAGAGGCAGGCCCTGACAAGTTGTCCACGGCCGGTTCTCACGGCTCCCGCAAATTCCCCTATTGCGTTGCGAATGCTTGGGTTAGAGGCCACTGCCACGTGGCTGGGGAATTGCCCTACAGAGGATGAGAGGTGGCAAGATGGGAAAAGCCATCCTGTACGACACGACCCGGTGCATCGGCTGCCGCCTGTGCGAGGCCGCCTGTGCCGAGCGCTGGGGGCTACCCTACGACGAGAGAATTGCCGGAGAGGAACAACTCTCTGAGCACAAGCTAACCACGGTCGTCACCCACGGCGAGCGATTCACGCGCCGTCTGTGCATGCATTGCCTGGAACCCACTTGTGTGTCGGTGTGCCCGGTGGCGGCGCTGCAAAAGACTTCTCTCGGCCCTGTCATCTACGACGAAACGCGCTGCATCGGGTGTCGCTACTGCATGCTGGCCTGCCCCTTCCAGGTTCCGGCCTATGAGTGGAGCCGGCGTCTGCCCCGCGTCAAGAAATGCGATATGTGTTACGAGCGCCAGTTGGCGGGGCAAGCGACGGCTTGCTCCGAGATCTGCCCGACCGGAGCTAGCGTCACCGGCGAGCGCGATGAGTTAATCGCGGAGGCACGCCGCCGCATCGCCGAGAGCCCCAACGGATACTACGACCACATCTACGGCCTCGAAGAGGTCGGAGGCACATCGGTTTTGGTTCTTGCGGCAGTGCCCATCGAGCAACTGGGAATGAATCACCGCCTGCCGCACGAGCCGCTTCCCATCCTGACCTGGCGTGTGCTCTCGCTGGTGCCCGATATCGTAGCCGTCGGGACGGTGTTGCTGGGTGGAGTCTGGTGGATTACGCATCGCCGCGATGAGGTGGCTGCCTCCGAACACGCGGAAAAGGAGAAGCAGAAGCGATGAACCTCTCTCTGCGCTGGCCTCGACTCACGGTCTGGCAATGGGTCTTTGCGTTCGTGATGTTGGCTGGCCTTTATGCCGCGTATGTACGCGGTGCCTACGGCCTCGGCGGCGCCACCAACTTGAGCAACCAGTTCCCCTGGGGACTCTGGATCGGCTTTGATGTTCTCTGCGGCGTCGGCCTGGCCGCTGGCGGCTTCACACTGGCCGCCATCGTTTACATTTTCAATATCGAGCGCTACAAGCCCATCCTGCGCGCCACCATCCTCACCGCTTTCCTCGGCTATGTGCTGGTGATTCTGGCGCTGCTGTTTGACTTGGGTCGCCCCTATCGCATCTGGCACCCCCTGGTGATGTGGAACCCGCGCTCGGTGATGTTCGAGGTGGCCTGGTGCGTGATGCTCTACACCGCTGTGCTGGCCCTGGAGTTTGCCCCCGTCGTCTTCGAACGTTATGGGTGGAAGGCACCGCTGCGCTGGATGCGCGCGGTTTCCCTTCCGCTCGTGATTGCGGGCGTGATCCTGTCCACCCTCCACCAATCCTCGCTCGGCAGCCTCTACCTCATCGTCCCGCACAAACTCCATCCGCTCTGGTACAGCCCCCTGCTTCCTCTGTTCTTCTTTGTCTCCGCTCTTTGTGTCGGCTTCGCGATGACCATCTTCGAGTCCTGGCACAGCAGCCGGGCTTTCGGGAAGCAGTTGGAACGGCCGCTGCTCGCCAGTATGGCGCGTGTGTTAGCGGTGCTGCTGCTTGTGTATCTGGGTATGCGCTTCCTCGACCTTCACCACCGCGGCGCCTTGCCGCTGTTGCGGGAAAACCGGACGGAGACCTACTTGTTTGGGCTGGAGATTGCCCTGCTCTTGATTCCGGTCCTCTTCCTGTTCCGCCGGCGGATTCGTATGAATCCGGCCGCGCTCTATGCCTGTGCCGTAGCGGTGATTTTCGGGTTTGTGAGCAACCGCTTGAACGTCAGCGTCACCGGAATGGAAGCTGGCTCGGGAACGAGTTACGTGCCGCGGTGGACGGAAGTGGCTGTGACACTGGCCATCATTGCGCTTGGCTTCGCCATCTTCCGCTCCGCCGCCAAGCATCTGCCCATCTTCGCAGCGGAAGAGGCGCCCGTGGAGAAAGCGGCAGGGGAGCCAGTGGCTGTTCACACAGGGTGAGCTATGAACTTACTGACTCGCAGGACTCGGTCCCTCCGCGTGAGACTGGCCGTGAAGCTGGCGGTGGCGGTGGTGTTCAGCACCGCCGCTCTGTGCAGCTTGTTCGGCTATCTGAATCTGCGCTTACAGCGCAGCCATGCAGAGGAGATCGTTCTGCAGAGCGCCGACCGCATCAGCGACCTGATCCTGCGCAGCACGCGGTACCAGATGTTGCGCAACGACCGGGAGGCCCTGTATCAGGTGATCGACACGATTGGCAGCGAGCCTGGAATCCGCCGCATCCGTATTTTCAGCGAAGAAGGACGCATCAGCTTCTCGACCGAACCCAGCGAACTCAACACGCTGGTGGACAAACGGACGGAGGCCTGTTTTGCCTGCCATGCGCAGGCTGCCCCCTTGACCAAGCTCGCTCGTCCCGACCGCGCCCGCATCTTCACCGACGCGCGCGGGGATCGTGTGCTAGGCCTGATCCGGCCCATCGAGAACGAACCTGCCTGCGCCAATGCCGCCTGCCACGCGCATCCGCTGGAGCGCCGCATCCTGGGCGTGATTGATACGGACCTTTCCCTGGCTACCGTGGACCGCCAACTGGCCGAACAGCAACGCAACCTTCTCCGCTTCACGGTCATAGCCGTTGTCATGATGTCGCTCATCAGTGTGGTGTTCATCTGGATCGTCGTCCACAAGCCTGTCAAAGAACTAACCGCAGGGACGCAACGCGTCGCGCAAGGAGATCTGACCTACCAGTTGCCCGTGCGCTCGGGAGACGAGCTGGGCGACCTGGCTGCTTCCTTCAACAAGATGACGGCCGAACTGGCGGCGGCGCAGGCCGAACTCACGTCCTGGGGGCGCACGCTGGAGGAACGCGTCGAGGCCAAGAGTCAGGAGTTGCTGCGTGCGCACGCCTCCCTGGCGACCAGCGAGAAGATGGTGTCGCTGGGCAAGCTGGCGGCCACCGTGGCCCACGAGGTGAACAACCCGCTTTCCGGAATCCTGACCTACGCGCGGCTAACACACAGAGCGCTGGAAAAATGCCCGCTCGAGGGACTGCCCAAGGAAGAAATGCTCGAGCATCTACGCATCATCGAGCGCGAAAGTCGTCGCTGCGGCCAGATCATGCGCAACCTCCTCACCTTTGCGCGGCAGGCACCGGCCCAGCGCGAACCCAACGACGTCAACACCCTAGTGGAACGTGCGTTGACGCTGGTACGAAATCAACTCGAACTTCAGGGCGTGGAACTCGTGAAGAAGCTGGCCGCAGGTTTGCCGGCGGTAGCCTGCGATGCCGGCCAGGTTCAACAGGTGGTCTTGACCCTCTTGGTTAACGCCTGTGACGCGATGCCGCGCGGCGGGAAGCTGGAAGTTGCAACCGAACTGGGGGCGGAGGAGGACAGCGTGCGAATTCGCGTCCGGGACACGGGATTCGGGATTTCCCTCGACGTGCTCGCGCGCATTTTCGAACCGTTTTTTACTACCAAGGAAGATCCCGGACGAACGGGCTTGGGGCTGGCGGTTGCCCGCAGCATTGTCGAGGCCCATGGGGGCTCGATCGCTGTTCGCTCCCGCCCGGGGGAGGGAACTGAATTCACCATCGCGATTCCCCTGGACGGTGCTGGAAGCGTCTCGCCTGTCCCAGAACCCGTCGTCCAGTCGGAACAAGAAGGAAGGTGAGTGCTGTGGAAACTACGGAAGTGAAAACCAAAGGGAAGATTCTGGTCGTAGATGACGAGCCGGTGGTGCGCGACTCCCTCGGCAAGTGGTTCACGACCGAAGGCTACGAGGTCCGCGCTGTGGCCAGTGCCCGCGAAGCATTGGAGGGGTTGCAGAAGGAAGAGCCAGACCTGGTTCTGATTGACATCAAGATGCCAGGCATGGATGGGATGGAGCTGCAACGTCGGCTCCACGAGGTCGCGCCGGACGTCATCCTCATCATCATGACTGGCTATGCCTCCGTCGAGACCGCCGTGCAAGCGCTGAAGGGAGGTGCCTACGACTACATCACTAAGCCCGTCGACCCGGACGAGTTGGAGCACCTGGTCGCCAACGCCCTCGCGCATCGTCAGGCAAAACGCGAAGTCGTGCGCCTGCGCGAGAACCTGCAGGAAATCTTTCCTGAGACGCAGTTGATCGGCAAGAGCGCGGGGATGAAGCGGGTTTACGAGTTGGTCGAGATGGTGGCGCCGACCGATGCCACCGTCTTGATTACGGGGGAAAGCGGGACGGGGAAGGAGTTGGTCGCGCGCGCCATCCACGCGGCGAGCCCGCGCCGCTACATGCCCCTGGTCGTCATCCATTGCGGCGCGCTCACAGAGACGCTGCTGGAGAGCGAGCTCTTCGGCCACGAGCGAGGTGCCTTCACGGGCGCGCAGTACCGCAAGAAAGGGAAGTTTGAGGTGGCCGATGGCGGGTCTGTTTTCCTGGACGAAATCAGCGACATCAGCCTCAAAACCCAGACCGACCTTCTGCGTGTCCTGCAGGAGAAGGAGATTGTGCGAGTGGGAGGAACGCAGCCCCTGAAAGTGGATTTCCGGTGCATTACGGCCACCAATAGAGACCTCGACGAACTGGTGAAGGCCGGCTCCTTCCGTCCTGACCTGTACTATCGCTTGAATGTGTTTCGCATCGACCTGCCCCCGCTGCGCGGGCGACGGGAAGACATCCCACTTCTCGCCGAACACTTCCTGCAGAAGTATGCAACCGCAATGAACCGACCGCTGCCGCACTTGACGGCCTCGGCCCTGGACCTCCTGATGAGCTACGAGTGGCCGGGCAATGTGCGCGAGTTGGAAAACGCCGTGGAGCGTGCGCTGGTGATTGGGCGGGGTACAGAAATTCAGGCCAGTGATTTCCCCTTCCAGTTGCATCCCCGCGAAGCCCAGACCGGCCGCAGCCTGGAGGATGTCGAGCGCGTGCACATCGAGCGGGTGCTGGAGGAGACGGAATGGAATCTCTCGCGCGCAGCTCGCATTCTGGACATTGACCGCACGACCCTCTACAACAAGCTGCGACGCTACGGGCTCAGGCGGCACGAGTCAATGCCGTGATCCAGGCAATCCACCTGCAAAGGGTGGGCCGGTCAGGTCTTTCTCTGACCGGCCCGGGCGAGCAGACCGAGGACGACTGGCTGGGGCTGTTGGACGAACTAGCGGCCGCCCTCGCGCCGGTCTTTCGGATATCGTGTCATGTGCGGACGGAAGCGGTGGAGGCTGCCTCTGCCTTTGACCCTGCGCGGAACCAGTACTATTCCACGGCCATCCTGCAACTGTTGGCCAGAGACAATGACGCGGAAGGCATGCGCGTGCTGGCTGTCACTTCCCTTGACCTGTACGTTCCTGTGCTGACGTTTGTTTTCGGTGAAGCGCAGCTGGGTGGCAGTAGCGCCGTGATTTCGCTCCATCGTCTGCGGGAGGAGTTCTATGGGCTGCCGGCCAATGGCAATCTCCTGCGGGAGCGTTTGCTGAAGGAAGCCCTTCATGAGCTCGGCCACACGTTCGGACTCCGCCATTGCGCCGATTGGCGGTGTGTGATGGCGTCTGCCCATGCGGTGGAGCGCTTGGACCTCAAATCCGCAGAGTTCTGCCCGACCTGCCGGAACCGGGTTGACCGCGCCCTGGCTGGCAATCTCTCTTCCCTATCTGTCTGACGTGCTGCCGCTGGCGAGCAAAGGATCAGCAGTCAAGTGGGTGAGAGACCGGTGTGGCGGAGTGCTAGTCTGCGGTGAACGCCTGAGGCTGCGGGGACAGGGGGATCAATTCCGACGAGGTGGGAATGTGCGGCCGGAAGCGCTCCTCAGGAATCTCCACCCTCTCCGGCACACGGTAGCGAGTGGGCCTCCCGTTGCTGAAATCCAGGTAGAGTTTGCGCCGCAGGAAGCGTTCCGGGAAGTGGGCCAGCCGCAGCAAGGGATACTTGATTTCGGGGCCGAAGAGGCGCCGGCCGAGGAAGTAGTAGTAGATGGGCACGCCGAGATTGAACGACCATTGCACGCGGCGTTGCTTACGCCAGAAGTCGATGTTGTAGCGCCAGCAGGTGAAGAAGAATTCCCACTGCAAGTCGGTCAGCTCCAGCAAGCGGGCGCCCGGCTTTTTCTCCAGACGGGTGCCTTCCAGCGGGACGAACAGCGTCGGGACCACGCACCATTTCGAATCCTTGAGGGCGTGCAGAAGATCGAGAGACTCCCTGGTGTCCTGTGGGGTCTCTCCCGGCAGGCCGAGAATGAAGGTGCAGAAGGGGAACCAGTTGTGCTTGTTCAGAATCTCCATCCCTTTCAGCACCACATCGGGCCATTGTTCTGGCCGGAAGGGGTAGCACTTGCCCTTCATGTATTGCTTGAACAAGCGTACCGAGCCGGTTTCGAGTCCAATGAAGAGGTCTTGGAAGCGCTTCTCCGGGTGGGTGGAGGCTTCGTGCTGGTGGATGCTGCGTCCGACTCCCACGGGCGTCAGTTCTTCGATGATATGCGGATTGACGACCACGGGCGTCATGGTCCCGTGCGTCAGCATGATGTGCTTGACTCTGGGAACATCGACGACCGATTCAAACAGGCGCTTGAGCGCGGGGATATTCACTTCGAAGCGCGGCCCCTGCTCGTAGAGGAAGAGGTCTTCGGTGACGAACAGGATGGTGTCGGCGCCCTCGGCCGCCTGCACACGGACGTTGTGCAGGATTTGCTCGAGGGGGATGCTCTTGCCTGCGCGCAACGCCACTGAACAGAACTGACAGCCGCGCCCGCACCCCCGGGTAATCTCAACCGCCCCGAAGCTGGAGCGGTGGTGAATGGGGGGAACTCGATCCAGCAGCGGACTCTGGCCTTCCACCTTGCGGGGTAGAGGCTCGCCGCGGAGAGCAGCCTCGAACAGCGGCCCCACCAGATCCTCGGCCTCTCCGTCCACAAGGCAGTCCACCAACCACTCGTCCTGCAGGCCCATCTTCTCAATCTGCCAGGCGCCTGGCCCCCCGACAATGATCTTGAGGTGGGGTTTGTGCTTGCGCAGGACGGGGTGGAGAATTAGTTTCCGGAATTCTGTGGCGTTGATGGGTTCGGCACCCATACCGTAGAGGTGGGAATAAATATCGGTGGCGAAGGTGATGCCGAGCGGGTTGTGGGCGTGGATACCCACCACGCGCGTGTCTTCGCCGACAAAGCGCGGCAACTGGTCTGGATAACAAACGGCAATATCTTGGGGTGGAAGTTTTTGCAGGAGCAGGGACTCTACAATGCGCAGCCCGTGCGGCACCCAGACCGCTTGACCGTCGGGCGCGCTCTCGTTCTCGATGGACCAGTCGGCGCGGATGAGCTTGGTGTAGCGCGCCGGCAGCGTTGCCAGCAGCATCTGCCGCCAGGTGCTCTTCAGGTACTCGCTCGACTCAGAGTTGCTGGCCGCAAGTACAATCTTTCGCCCCCGCGTCGCCATCCTTGGATACCCTCGCCCGCTTTTCGAATCGCCCAAGCCCAACGGGCATTCGATGTGGCCTCCTTACTACTTGATTCGCAAAGTTTTGGCAAGTACTTCGTGCCCGCTCGAATCTCCGTTGCAGCGAATGGCGCCAGAAAACGGTTCGAAGGCTTGGAGAGCGGGTTGATTGGAAGGGAGGTTCTGTGGAAGACGAACCTCCGCCAACTGTTACAGTTCTTGTCGGCTTGCTCACTTTGTTACACGCGGGGGCAACCAGCTAGGCAGACGCCCGACTGGTCCTGCGGAGTGATTGGATGCAGAAAAGATAACCCTAGCCGTGCTCCGTCTGAACGGAAAGCTACGTGCAAGGGTTGGACGTAGGAGGCAAGCTATCACCGCGTTGCCGAAAATCGCAATGGCAAAGCCGCAACAAGGAATCGAGAAGCGGCGGAGCATTCGGGTGGAGTTGCGTATTCCGGTGACCGCGAGGTGGGAGGCGGTGAATGGCTCTCCCGCAGAGGAGCGAACCGAAACCCGCGTGGTCAACGCCCACGGCTGCCTCCTGCTGCTGAAGGCGCCTGTTTTCCAAGGGCAGCGCATCGAGTTGGTGAACCGCAATACCGGGAATGCCCGCGGCGGCCGGGTGGTTTGGTGCGGCGCCATTGAAGCCGATGGGCGGACGCAGGTAGGCGTTGAGCTGGAAAGCCCGGATTCCGATTTCTGGGGCGAGCAGTACACCGGGCTCTTGCAATGGGCGGCGTTGCAGAAGCCGAAAACTACGGGGGGAAGTCACTGAAGGAGACGACCTATGTCGAGAATCAAGCCACAGACGCCGGGGCGCGTGCACGTTCCAGAGCGTTTTGAGGAAAACCTCAAGCGATTGACCATGGAGTCCAGGGAGGCGGCGCGCTATCTCGTGCACGCGGAGTTGTCGGAACGAACCCTAGAGGAATTGAGCGAGGTCGTGGACCACCTGCGGGCCACGGTCTGGGCGGTCCTGAACTCGCTCGTGGACGAGTTCAGCGACGGACAGCGCGCGCGTCTCGTCCTCACCTCGCATCGCATTCAGCGCGCACAGACCTTGCTGGAGGTCTTGAACGATGAGATCGAAACCCGACGCATCACCGGCACCACGCCTGGCACGCCTGAATTACTTGCCGCGATGGGCCGTGTCTATAAGAAGCTCCACTACCTGTCTACGGGCAAGGCGGCTTCCGAGGGGAAATAATCTTCTGAGCTTTCATCGAGCAAGCAATGGGAAGGCCGTCAGCCACTCACGCGAATGCCCAGGAGACTGCTCACGCGCACGACGGCGTTAGCTGCATCGTAGCCGTAGGCATCGGCTCCAATCTCTCGCGCAAATTCCGCGGAAACAGGTGCGCCGCCGATAATGGTTCGGATCCTGCCTGGCAGGTTGCGCTGCTTCAAGAGTTCTACTACTTCCCTCATGCGCGGCATGGTTGTGGTCAGTAAGGCCGACATGCCGATGATGGATGCGTTCTCGGCCAGCGCTGTGTCCACAAACCGCTCAGATACGACGTCATGACCGAGGTCAATAACCTCGAAGCCGGCTCCTGTGAGCATGACCCCGACCAAGTTCTTGCCGATATCGTGGAGATCTCCCCGAACAGTGCCCAGAACTACTTTCCCGAGGCTGG
>Ga0073934_10008875_pt1 | contig 13156 bp, 5 predicted proteins | sample LarsenN4metaG_FD_76834 | JGI IMG/M metagenome (GOLD analysis project Ga0073934, IMG submission 76834) | Hot spring sediment bacterial and archeal communities from British Columbia, Canada, to study Microbial Dark Matter (Phase II) - Larsen... ...
ACGGCCGACGTCCGCGGCCGCCGCTTCTCCTACCTCCTCGGCACGCTGACACTCACGCTCTCAACGCTGCTCTATCTTCTGATGTGGCGCATCTCCGCCGGCCTGTGGGCGTGGGCGCTCGCGTCGGCGCTCCTCGGCCTTGGGTTCACGTTCTTCTCGGGCGCCGTCCAGGCATGGCTGGTGGACGCGTTGATGGCGACCGGCTTCGAGGGTCAGCTCGATGCAGTCTTCGCAAAGGGCGAGATCGTCGAGGGCGTCGCGATGCTCACGGGATCGGTCGCCGGCGGTTATCTGGCTCAGGCCACCAACCTTGGAGTGCCCTATGTCGTCCGGGCGGTTGTGCTCGGCCTGTCGTTCGTCCTGGCGTTCCTGCTGATGCACGACGTCGGCTTCACGCCGAACAGCAGCGGCCGCCCGCTCGAGAAAATCAAGCGTGTGCTGTCCGGCGCCGTGACACACGGTCTCGGCAACCGGCCTATCCGGTGGGTGATGTTGGCTGGCGTCTTCATGGACGGAGTGTCGATCTACGCCTTCTATGCGATGCAGCCATATCTGCTCGAGCTGTATGGCGACCCGGCAGCCTACGGCATCGCCGGACTCGCCGCCGCAATCGTCGGAGGCGCCCAGATCGGCGGCGGACTGATTGTGCCGCGGCTCGGCCGCCTCTTCAGACGCCGCACCTCCGTGATGTTGACGGCAGCAGCAGTCAGCACTCTCGTGCTCGCGGCCGTCGGATCGCTGCCACGGTTCTGGATTGCGATCACGCTGCTGATGCTGTGGGGACTCGTCTACGCGACGGTCATGCCGCTCCGGCAGGCGTTCATCAACGGCATGATTCCCTCCGACCAGCGGGCGACCGTGTTGTCTTTCGATTCTTTGATGGGATCGTCGGGCGGGGTGATGTTCCAGCCGGTCCTGGGCAGAGCCGCTGATGCGTGGGGATATGCTGCGTCCTACCTCTGTAGCGCAGCCATCCAGGGAGTGTCCGTGCCGCTGATGTGGCTGGCGCGCCGCGAACACGCCGGTGCGGATTCGTTCTCACCGGGGCAGACGACACGTCTGTGACGTCGGAGCAAGAGCGGCCCATCATCGAGTCGGGTCTGGCGCGGGAACACGACGCGCCAGCGTCGAGTGCATAGGATCCCGCTCATTGCGATCGTGATCTTCGCGCGCCGCCCGCGGCGCGCGCCCGCGGCTTGCCGCCGAAAACGGCCGGACGACGCGCTGTCGGACCGCGGCGGGCGGATCCAGTGGGGGAAGCGCGCTGTTTCTGCCGTTCACGCGCGAGATCGTCCGCCGTAAGGCGTCCGGCGACTTTGTAGTGGTCCGGGTTGACCTTGTTGCGACGGCTCATCGTCAGTCTCCGACTCTCTTCAAATCCGGAAACGCAGCAGCGCCGCGACGCCACCGCAGTCGCGCAGCAGGTCCGCGTTCTCGATGATGCGGATCCGCGCGCCAGTCTTTTCGGCTCGTGCCGCGAGCTCACCTGAAAGACGCAACTTCGTCGTATCCGCTCCACCCGGCGCCGACGTGTCAGCCGCCACAAGCGGCGGTGCCGCATCCTGCGGCAGTTTCTGAACCGATTTGAGCTCCTGCGGCGTGGCGGTGATCAACAGTTCCTCGACCTGTCCCATCTGCAGCGCCTGCAAGGTCGCCTCCGGGCCGGCCACGGCAAGCCCTCCCGCCCGCCATGCGTCAATCGCCTGCTGCACTCGCTCCTGGTCGGTCTCCGCATCCTTCTGCCGCAACGCCTCGAGCGATGCCTGCGCGATCTCGTGTTCGACAGCGCGTCGATCGAGCTTCACGACGTCAACGAGCTTGTCGGTCAGGTGCGCCGGCAGCGCTTCCTTGAGCAGCGGTATGGCGACGTCGTCACCGGAGACGATGATGTGTTGAATGTTGTCGTGGCGAACGATGCGATCGAGTGTGTCGACCACTTCCTTCACGTGGTGCAGGTGAAAGTTGTCCGCACGCCGCTGGTATCGCGCCTGCGACCAGCCGCCCATCGCGCTGCGGCGCGTCTTCACTCCGTTCACCTCTGCGCGCTTTTCAACGGTGCCCAATCCGAACACGAAGATCTGCGCATGGGCGGTGTCCAGCATGACGGTCGCGTAGCGTGGATACTGGTCCACGAGCCGCGCCAGCGGGTAGACGTGGGGAACCGCGCCGATGAACAGCCAGTGGTCCGCGACCGGTACATCGAGCTGAACAGCGTCGAAGAAATCGTGTGCGCCGGCCGACGCAAAGATCGCGAGCCCGTTCGCTGATCTGTTGAGCTCGTTGGCGAGGTACGTATTGATGCGCTCGACATCGCGCTCGAAGCTGGCACGTTCCGGCGAGCGCTCCTTGAAGGTGTTTAACCGTTCTGCAAACGCCTTCCTGCAGAATGCTTCGTGGTGGTCGCGGCCGTGCTGGTCCGGGGTGAGGTTCAGATACAGGCTGATGACCGGAGATCCTTGAGGTTCGAAGGCGGCCAACCGTTCCAGGCGGTCACGCAGAGGTGTGTCGAGTCCCGAGCTCGTCTTGGCCATGCGCTCAGGACGTGCAAGCTTCGCGCCTCGCCGTCGGGGAGAGTGGCGGTGCTCAGTGCTGAAGCAAGCGGGCCATCGTCCGCTCGCGGGCGCTGCGGATGGGCACCGCGCGCGGGGCAGCGTGATCGCGTGAGAGGGTCAACGGCAATCGAATCTTGGCGACCATGTCTCCGCCACGCTGAATCGTCATCCACAAGTGGCCGCCGCAATCGTTGACCAGACGCTGAAGGGTCCCAAGGTCCACGCCCGGCTTGGAGGCGACCCTGGCCGAAAGGCGGCTGCTGGCGGGGCCCCCTAGCGCCCCGTCGGAATCGGAGGTGCGCCCGCTTCCCGTGACGGTGATCAATGCGTGAAGACCCAGCCGGACGTTGGGATGTTTGGCGGCGAAGCGGCGGTCCACGACGGTCGTCCCGAGCTCGATCCCCAGCCGTCCGCCGAACGGCATGCGCTCGCGGCCGTAGCTCGCCAGGTTGACGAGCAGCCGCTCGACGCGATCGTTGCCGACGGCAAGATTCAGCGCGGACGCCGAGTCGCGCACGTGGATGTCGACATCGTCTCCAGCCACGCGTTTCAGGACGGGCTCGAGATCGCGGACCAGCGTATTGAGGTCAACCATTACCGGGGTGCGGGCCTGTTCGTCTCCGCACTCGGCGAGCTGGCGGAGCAGTCCGCCCGCGCGCCTCACCTCGTCGAGCAGCATCTCGCCGTGCTGACGGGACGCCATGGCGCCGCCGGCCATCAGCCAGGTCTGGCCATTCTGGTGAATGTCGTCGAGCAGGTGGCTGCAGGTGACGGCGACCTCCGCGGCGAGCCGGCCCACTGCTTCCATGCGATGCGCCTGGCCGAGTCTCTCCTCCAGGACGCGCAGCCGGGTCAGATCTTCGGCCACGATCTCGATGACGCCCGGTGACGATTGGCACGCCGACAGGCGAACGAACAGGCGGCCGCCGTCCTTGCGAAGCCAGGTGGTTTCGATCGACTCCTTCGCACGAGTGCTCACGCAACGTTCGATCAGCCACGACAGCACGTCGGGAGCTTCGAAGACCGTCGTCGCAAACTGCGCCCCGCCGAGCTCGTCACCGGTACGCCGGCCGACCAGCGTCGTGAAGGCACGGTTCGCTTGCGTGAGGACGCCCTCGCGCGTGCATCGCACCATGGCCTGGCCGGCCTGCTGGAACAACCGATGGTTCTCGAGGCGGCTCTCTTCGATCTGCGACTGCAGGCCCGGCACACGCGCGGCTTCATCCGCGAGACGATCGGCGCGGTCGCGAAGCGCAACGAGCGACTGATTGAGCGCGTCGCGCTCGGACGTGAGCCTGCGGGAGCGCTCCTGTTCCTCAGCCATCCGGCTTTCGTGTTCGAGTTGCGCGTGAGCCAACTGCACCTCGAAATAGGCTTCCCGCTCGATCGCGCGATCGCGCAGGGTGGCAGCCTCCTGGTGAAGCGCGCGCTCGGCCTCGACCGCGGCTGAACGCGTCTCGCCGAGTGCCTGCTCTAGAATCGCGCGCGTTTCCATCTCCTGCGCGAGTCGGGACTCGAGCCGCGTCATATGCTCGGCCGCCTCCTCGCGCTCGCGCGACGCCTGCGCTTCCGCGGCGACGATGGCGTTTGCCGCCTCGTTCAGTTGCACCTGCAGCGCGTCCCGGGTGTCCTCGAGCGCGCGCACATCGGCGGCCAGCTCGCGTTCGCGCTGCGTCAGATGCGCGATCTCCGTGGCCGCCGCCTGCAGCTTCTGTCGCTCGTCGTCGGAAGCCATCTCGGCGACGGTCAGCCGCCGCTGGAGATCGTCGTGCGCCGCTGCGGCGCGCGACAGCTCACGGTCGAACTCCGCCTGCCGCGCGGCGAGGTCGCTGGCGACTTCTGCGAGCGTCTCCTCGTGACGGCGTTGTGCGTCCCTGAGCGCCGTGTTGGCGTCGGCAATCACCTGCTCCAGCTCGAGGGCCTTGGCGCGTTCCTGCCGGATCGCCTCATCGAGCTCGGCTTCGCGTTCGGCGGCATGCGCCAGCGCGCTGCTGGCTTCCGTCCATTGGATGTCGAGGCTGTGACGCGCGGCCTGAACGTCGGCGAGCTGGGCGGCGAGCTCGGCCTCGCGCTGCATCAGGCGCTCGACTTCCGACGCCGCCGATTGGTGGTCGCTCCGCGCGTGGTCGAGCGCGGTTTCGACGTCGTTGACGCGCTGAATGAGGATGTCGCGGTCCGTTGCCGCCCGCGACAACTCTCGATCGAAGTGTTCCTGCCGCTCGGCGAGCTCCTGCGTCGCGGCCGACCGGGCGGCGTCGTAGCGCTGTTGCGCATCGCGCAGCGCCACGTCTGCATCCGCCACTGCCTGCTCGAACATGGCGCGGGCTGCGCGCTCATCCCGCAGTCGCTGCTGAAGCTCCGCGTCGCGCTCGGCCGCGCGGGTCATCGCGATCGCGTCGTCGGCGAGTTGCTGCTCGAGGGCGAGACGGCCGGCGTCGAGGTCGGCGATCCGGGAGGCGAGCTCCGCCTCGTGTTTCGTCAGGCGATCGACCTCGGCGGCAGACAAGCCCAGGTCGCGACGCGCGTCGTCGAGCGCTGCTTCGGCATCGCTCAGGCGCTGCGCCAGACGATCGCGCGCGAATTCGACCCGCGCGATCTCGCTGTCGAAATGCGATTGGCGGTCGGCAAGCTCGCCAGCCGACGCGGCCATCGCCGCCTCGTGCTGCTCCCGCGCGTCGTTGAGAGCGGCCACGCCATCGGCAACGGCCCGCTCGAGGGCGAGGCGGCCGGCGTCGAGGCCGGCGATCTGGGACGTGAGGTCGGCCTCGCGCTGCGTCAGGCGATCCACGTCGGCCACAGATGACTGGTGGTCGCGCCGGGCCTGATCGAGCGCCGCTTCGAGATCGATCAATTGCTGTCTGAGCTGATCGCGCTCGGACGCGACTTGCGCCAGCTCTCGATCGAAGTGCGCCTCGCGATCGGCGCGCTCCCGGGCGACCGCTTCTGTCGCCGCCCGGTGCTGATGCTCGGCGTCCTCGAGGGCAGCAGCAGCGTCGGCAACGGCCTGCTCGAGCGTTGCCGCCTTCGCGCGTTCCTGGCGGAGCCGCGCCTCGAGCTCAGCCTCCCGGGCTGCCGCCTTCTTCGTTGCATCGAGGCGTTCGCGCGTGGCGCGTGCGGCGGCCTCCTCGAATGCGGATTCGGTTGCAGCCAACCGGCGCTCGAGAGAGGCGCGATCGGCCGTCGCCTCGTCGAGCAGTGCGGTCAGGTCCGCTTCGCTCCTGGCAAGCCGTTCCAGGTCTGACACCGCCGTTTCGAGTTGTCCGCGGGCGTCTCGAAGAGCGGCGTCCAACTCGCTCGAAGCCGCCGCCGCGTTCCTCATCTCGGATGCGTGCTTGCGCGCGGCCTCATCGGCCGTGCTCACGGCGTCGGCGAGCATGTTTTCGGCCGTGCGGCGCCTCTCGCCCTCTTCGGCCAATTGTGCCTGGAGCTCGCCGCGAAGCGTGATCGCGTCGGCCAGTTGCGCGGACAGCTCGGTTTCGCGGCGTGAGAGGCGCTCGGCTTCGGCAGCCGCGGCCGCATGATCCTGGCGCGCGTGCTCGACCTCGAGCGCCGCCGTGCGCAACTGCTCTTCGACCATCTGCCATGTTGCTTCAGCGCGCGATGCCGCGAGGTCGTACTGGACCTGGCGTTCGGCCATCTGCGCAGCCGACGCGGCTACGGTGGCTTGATGGCGCTGTTCCGCCTGCTCGAGAGCGGTGGTGGCGAGCGACAGTTTCTGTTCGAGCTCGGCTTGCGCCGCGGCATGTGCGGCCAAGGCTGCCTGATTGCGCTGGTCAGCCTGCTCGAGAGCGGTGGTGGCGAGCGACAGTTTCTGTTCGAGCTCGGCTTGCGCCGCGGCATGTGCGGTCAAGGCTGCCTGATTGCGCTGGTCAGCCTGCTCGAGGGAGGCGGTGGCGCGCGACAGTTTCTGTTCGAGCTCGGCCTGTGCCGCGGTATGAGCAGTCAAGGCTGCCTGATGACGCTCGTCGGCCTGCTCGAGAGCGGCGATGGCGCGCGACAGTTTCTGTTCGAGCTCGGCCTGCGCCGCGCGCTGTGCTGTCGCCGCTGCTTGACGGCGCTGTTCTGCCTGTTCGAGAGCAGTGGTGGCGATCGACAGTTTCTGTTCGAGTTCGGCGCGAGCTGCGACCAGCGCATCGAGCTGCGACTGGGCGACGGCGATGTCTTTCGACCGCTGCTGAGCCTGCTGTGACTGACGTATCCGGGAGACTGTCCGGGTGACAACGACCGGCAGGTCGCGAAGGAGGGACCCGTTTCTCGCGACGTAGTCGTCGACCCCAGGCTCGAGCGATTGGGCTCCGGGATCGGTTGCCGCCGGGGTGATGACGATCACTGCCGGGCGCACGGCGAGGCTGCGCACCTGCTTGAGCAGTGATGGCCAGCCTTCGCCCGTGATCGGGGCCTGCACGACCAGCGCGCTGACGTCACGGTTCTCGCCTATCCACCGCGCGGCGAGATCCAGCCGGGACGCCCATGACACGCCGACATTCCTGTCGATGCCACGCAACGCACCGGCGACCGCCTGTGCGTCGCTCCGTTCGCTCCCGATGAAGAGAATCTTCATGCAGCCCTACGAAGTTGCGGGACAGTCCGCACCGTCTATCGGTCATATCGCGATCGGGCTGCACCCCTTCCCGTGTAATTACCCACTTCCGAGTCGACATCCCCTGGTGGATCGCTCGCCGGCGCCTTGACCCGTCGGCACCGTCCTTTTCGCGGAGGTACCCGAAGTTCTCCGCGACTATTTTTAGACCCGCGGGCCTCCCGCTTCGCGACCGATGATCCCTAGACGGCGGCCAGCGCCTTTTCGACGCCGGCCTTCATGTCGGCGACGTCCATCACCGGCAGGAACTCGACGTTCGCGTTGAGCCCGAGAAAGAGAGGTTCGGCGATGGACGGGATGTCGGCCGGGCTCTTCAGATCGAACACGATGTAGCCGCTGCGCATCCCGTCGGTGGCGCAGAAGTAGGCGGTCTCTGCTTTGACCCGATCGAGCACGCCACCGATGATCTGGGGCAGTGTGCCGTTCTTGATGGCGGCATTGCCGGCTTCAACCGGGATGGTCACTTTCAGCATCGTACGCATGATGTCTCCTGTATTGAATGCTGGCAGGGGTAAGGCACGCCGCTTTGGCGCGAAGCGAGACAGGACTGTATCACGGCGCTGATCCAGGGCGGGAGAAACCGCGTCGCCGGCGGCGCGGCCTGCTCCAACCGCACCTTTCCATTCACGCGGACGCGAGCGCATGCCAGGCCCATCATCCGCATTGACACAATGGGTAGAGTGCTCTGGGGCCGCGTGTACTCGATTGCGTACGGTTCTAAGCGTCACCTCCCTCGGCATCCACAGCCAACATCGATTCTGGTTTCCACATTGGTGGGCAGTTGGAGGACTGGTCGTCCTGGCGTCGGCTATCTCGCGGCACGTCTCAAGCCACGGGGATGGAGGTACGTTGATCTCAGCGCGATGCTGCCGAGCGCCTACAACCTGTTCGGTGGGGCGGTGACGCGCGACCGGCAAGTTGATTGAAGTGTCCTTGCCACGTTCGGGACATCGACCATCCACGGGCGGTGTCTCGCGGTGCGAAGGCAACGCCCGGCGTTGTGAGCATCCAGCTTGTGCTTAAGGTCTGAAGTGACGCCGGTGTAGCAGCGCGGCGGAATCTCGGCGTTCTTGAGAATGTATACGGTGCGCCTCGGTGCGTCCATGCGGGCACCCGGCGCAAGGCGACTGCCGCGTGACGAACCGAAGGATTCGAGTGGAACCTCGCTCGGAATCTTGGCGAGCCACGGTGGGCATCTTCGCCTGGACTGAGCGAAGGATGGTGGACCAGATTTGTGCGAGTTCGAACCGATTGCTCTGCTGGTTGCGACAACTCGATCGGCTTCGGTACGCCGCTTGACTCGGATTCGCGGGCATTGTCCGATTTGACTTGTCACGTGTCTCTTTGCCCGCATTCGAGGTTTCCGCACGTTAATATCAGCGCGTGGGTACGCGCTGCTTCAACTCTTCTTGCCAGTTCAGAACGACATCGATCTGCGCATGTCGGGCGCTTGGATCTGCTTCGACCATGACGAACGTGCCGTCGGGAAAGACGTCGAAGTTGTTCGCTCCCATATCGAACGGACCGTCGAACAGGGCTATGGGATCGCCGACTTCGAGTACCGCTGGCGTGCGGCCCGGCTGAATCGGCACCGCCACCAATGTCGAACCATTCAGGTAGAAGAGCTCGCGTCCGTTGCGAGACCAGGCCGGCGACAACCCGCCGCCTCTGGAGACCAGCCACTTTCCATCATCCACGTTCGGAAACGGATGGACATAAATTTCCTGGCGCCCGGACTCGTCTGATTGATAGGCAAGCCAACGTCCGTCAGGGGAGAGCCTCGCCGTCAACTCGTGCGCTGGCGTCGCCACGAGCGCCCGCGGTTCGCCTCCGCGCGGCCACATCCAGATGTCGAACCGGTTGGTAGTCTGGTCGGCGAACACGAGCACTTGCCCATCGGGCGACCAGTCGTTCGGGCCATCAGGACCGTCACGCGCGAACAGCCGCTCCGCGGGCGCGCCCCCGTCGGCACGCCGCCAGTAGATGTCGCCGCGATAGGCAAACGTGACCCGCTGACTATCGGGCATCCATGCACTGCCAAGAGCGTCGGCAATCTGAATCCCCGTCCGGCGGATGAGATCGTAGACCCAGAGCTGCGACGGACGCGGGTCGATGGCGACGGCAAGACGCCGGCCGTCGGGAGAGATTCGCGGGAGGCGGTATCCGCGGCGCTCATCGAGGAGCGGCGTTCGTCGGCCGTAGCGGTCGACTCGGACGACCGTTCGTGCCCAGCCGCCGCGGCCGAAGACCAGATGACCGCTTGGGGCGACCGCGAAGTGGGCGCCGCCATTGTTCTCCGAGCGAAACACGCCGTCGAGTACGGAGACGGGCTCGCCACGAAACGCCAGACGCTCGACATCGAAGCCGACAGCTTGCAGCTCGCCCTCGCGCAGGTGCGGTGCGTGAAAAACCAGATGGCCGGAGGGCAGAAACTGCGCCTGCGATCCCCGCCCGATCGGCTGCCAGGCGCCGGTTGCCAGCGACACGGCTGTCAACGACTCACCTGTTCTTGGTTCAAAGACCGTCGCGATCAGGGTGCGACCATCCGGCAGAAAGTGTGGCCAGGTCACGCGATAGACGCCCGCGCCTGCGTTCTTCTCACCGAGCGCTGTCGGCGTTCCGCCGCTGGAAGGGACTTTCATCAGTCCGTCCGGCCCGGCGATGACGATCACGCCGTCCGCGCCCCAGGTGCCTCCTCTCCCCGGAAACGGGAATTCGCAGATCGTGATCGGCGAGCCGCCAGCGACCGACTGGCGTTTCAACTTCCCGTCCGCTAAGAAGGCCACCCATTCACCATCCGGCGAGAAGAAAGGGAACGACGCTCCCTCGGTTCCCGACATTGGCTTCGCATCGAAGGCATTGAGCTCGCGCAGATACAAGCGTGTTCGGCCCTCGCGACGAGCGACAAAGGCCAGCCGCCGGCCGTCGGGCGAAAGCGCCAGCGGCTGGGAGCTGTTCAAAGTCTCGAGCTGTTCGCCGACGCCGAGCACGACCATGGATCTGACAACAGGGCGGGAGCTCTCTGGATTAATGCTTCGCGAACGCATCCAGAGCGCGGTCACCATGCTGCTCACCACGACCAGCGCGATGGCGACCACGAGGTGCCACATCCGCAGCGAGCCGCGTGGTGGCGGCCCCGACGCGACCGGCGCGGTGGCGGCGTCCTCGAGTTGCATTCGCACGTCGCCAATGTCGCGAGCGCGCCGACGCGGGTCCTTGTTCAGGCACTGCGCAATGAGACGAGCGACACCGGCGGGCACGTCCGGCGGCAGGGCGCTCCAGTCCGGCTCGCGTTCAACAACGGCCGCCAGCGTGTCAGTGGTCGTCTGTCGAGCGAACGCCGCCCGGCCGGTGAGCATCTCGTAGAGCACACAGCCGAACGCCCAGATGTCGGTTCGCTTGTCGACTGCATGCCCGCGCGCTTGCTCGGGGCTCATGTAGGCGGCGGTGCCGACAATCTGACCGTCAAGGGTGCCGACAGCCGTGACGGTCGGTGCCGCATCCACCGAGTCAGCGCCGGACGCCAGCTTGGCCAGACCGAAGTCCAGCACCTTGACATCGCCCAAAGGCGTGACCTTGATATTCTGCGGTTTGAGATCTCGGTGAACGATGCCCTTCTCGTGAGCAGCGTCGAGTGCCTCGGCAATGAGGCCGCCGATTCGTACCGCGTCAGCAACCGGTAGGCCAGCCCCGCGAGAGCGATGTGCGTCGGCAATCGTCTCCGCGAGCGTCCGCCCGGGCACGAGCTCCATGACGATAGCGCGAATGCCGCCGCTCTCTTCGAGGCCGTGGATCGTCGCGATTGTCGGATGATTCAGCGCCGCGAGAGCGCGTGCCTCTCGCTCGAATCGCGCCAGACGATCGGGATCGGCCGTGAACGCCGTCGGCAGGACTTTGATCGCGACGTCACGCCCGAGGCGCGCGTCCTGCGCGCGATACACTTCGCCCATTCCGCCGGCGCCGAGGGCCGACCGGATCTCGTACGGGCCGATGCGCGTCCCGATGGCAAGCATCACGTGCGAACTGCCAATTCTCGTGGTGATTTTAGCGAAACATGCGAAAGCCGAAGAAGCAGGGAGCTGGTGCTGCCAGGCTCCTGATCTCGGCGAGAAGCCGAGAGATCTGTCCGGGGCCAGCGACGAAAACGGTCGGCCTCGTCACGGTGCGCAAGGCTCGATGATCGCTGGAATCGCTGTCGGCCTATGCGGCCCGGGCGGGCCTGTATTCCTGCGCTGCAAGAGGCGGCTCGCCAAGCTCCGCCAGGAGCTGATTGAGGCGGTCAAGCGGCACCGCCTGTGGCGCCGTGATCTCGACGCCCAACGGCCGTCCTGATGCCGCGTAATCAACAATGAGCAGCCCGTCAGGCGATGCCACGGTCCGCGCGCTCTTTTCGCCGGTCGGGTGCGAGAGGTGCAAGTAGGCGCGCCTCGCTGCTCCATGCGCAACTCGGCGTGCCCGGTGAACGAGAGATCCCAATTCCACCACTCCGCGCTGTCGGAGCGATCGCCAACAGCAGTCCGGTGGCGTGAGCGACCACCCGAAATGACCGCTCGACCTGCCAAGCCCTCGGCCATGGATGTGGTCGCTCACGCCACGCCGAAGGACGGCGGCTCTCATGACGGCGGCGGCCGTTCGCGGATGAGGAGCGCGCAGATTCTGCGGATCGCGTTATCTGGCTGACCTAAGACTCCTGCGGCGAGTCGAGTCGAAGCTTACGTTGCAGATGTCAAGCGCGGAGGATAGAGAGGGTCGCGTGTGAAGGTTTGGTGGACCAGACGGGAGTCGAACCCGTGACCTCATGAATGCCATTCATGCGCGCTCCCAACTGCGCTACTGGCCCACTGGGACTGCCTGACCGAAGCTCCACGAGCCTGCCACCGCCTCGCTCGACAACGCTGCGGCGGGCAGCCTTCGCGTTCAATCATGCGCGAAGGTCGGTGAACATTCAATCGTAGCGCAGGGGAGTGGGCCCGGCAACCAGGTCCAGCCCGGACGCCGTCCCGGCCGGCCGCACGGTGGCCGACGTCTGACGGGAGTGGGCGAGAATCAGCCAACGCGTCAGCAGCGCGGCCGCTTCCTCGGGCGTCGCGCCGTAAAACGGCATCAAGGCCGTCGGCATCCCCGCCAGCCGTCGAAGCTGGGCTCGCCACCGGTTGCCAACCAGCGTCACTTCAATCTGATAGGGGCGGCCGGCGATCTCGTGTTCGAAGCGGTGAACGTTCACAGATGTCGATGGATGGTGTTGTCGAAAACGAAGCCGAGATCTTACGCGGCCGTTACGTCCGGTCAAGCGAAACGCGGCGCGAAGACTTCGTCCACAACCCCTCAGCGACAGGATGGCCGGGCGTTTTGGAGGAAGAAAAATATCGGCTGTCAGCTTCTGCACAGCTTTTGAACCATTCATGCACAGCTTTTCCACACCGCTCCCTGAGCTGGTGGTCTCGAGCCGAAACCTGATCGAGGATGAAGCCGAAACCGGATCCTGCAGGTAGAATGAACCCCTTAAGCCTTATGCCTCACCTGGTTCGGGCGCTCGTCGTGGTCCTCTGTCTGGCCCTGCCGCGGCTGGTGGGTGCCGCCGAGCCAGATGCCACGATTTTCCGCCTGTTCCTGCTCGACGGCAGCGTCTTCGTGAGCTACGGCGAATACGTGAAGCTCGAGGACAACGTCATCTTCTCGATGCCCGTCGGCGGGACGCCCGAGCAACCACGCCTGCAGGTCTCGACCGTCCGCACCGATCTCGTGGACTGGCCGCGGACCGAACGCTATGCCGCCTCCGCCCGTTATCAGCGCTACGCGGCCACGCGCGGTGAAGAAGACTATCTGCGCCTCAACAACGAGGTCGCCGATGTGCTGAACACGATCGCGCTTTCAACCAATCGTCAGGAGGCGCTCGCCATTGCCGAGCGTGCGCGGCAGACGGTGGCCGCCTGGCCCGGGGCGCACTACGGATATCGCCAGAGCGACATCCAGGAGATCCTGGCAGTGCTCGACCAGGCCATTG
>Ga0073934_10008876_pt1 | contig 13155 bp, 10 predicted proteins | sample LarsenN4metaG_FD_76834 | JGI IMG/M metagenome (GOLD analysis project Ga0073934, IMG submission 76834) | Hot spring sediment bacterial and archeal communities from British Columbia, Canada, to study Microbial Dark Matter (Phase II) - Larsen... ...
CGCTGCGCGACGCCCAGGTTGCGTGTTGCGAGGAGGCGCGCGGGCAGCCGATGGACTGCATCGACGCGAGCGGCCTGGTGGCGATGTTCCGCGAGGAATGGCGGCTGGCGCGCGGCGGCCGGGCCGCGCCGCTGCAGCGTATCGCCATCGTCGACGACGATCCCGGCTCGCAGTACCTCCACCCGGAATTCGCGCTGTTCGTGCGCCTGTTTGCCGCGCACGGCATCGAGGCGCAAATCCTCGATGCCGGCAGCCTTCGCGTTGATGGCGGCGCGCTGCAATCGGCGGACGGCTGGCCGATCGACCTGGTGTACAACCGGGTCACCGACTTCCTGCTGACGGATCCCGGCCACGCGGCGCTGGCGCAGGCCTGGCGCGATGACCTGGCGGTGGTGACGCCGCATCCGCGTGCCTGGGCGCTCTATGCCGACAAGCGCAACCTGGTCACGCTGACGGATGCCGACAGCCTGCGTGCACTCGGTGCCGATGCCGATGCCATCAGCGTCCTGCAGTCCGGCATTCCGCAAACCCTGTTGCTGACGCCGCAGAACGCGGCGGACCTGTGGACGGAACGCCGGCGCTGGTTCTTCAAGCCGGCTGCCGGCTACGGCAGCAAGGCCGCCTACCGCGGCGACAAGCTCACGCGCGGCAAGTGGCAGGAAATCCTCGACACCGACGAGCCCTACGTCGCGCAGCGCATCGTGCCGCCCGGCGAGCGCCGGCTGCAACTGAACGAGGCCACCACGGCGCTGAAGGTGGACCTGCGCAACTACGTCTACGACGGCCGCGTGCAACTGGTCACTGCCCGCCTGTACCAGGGCCAGACCACCAACTTCCGCACCCGGGGCGGCGGCTTTGCCGCGGTGTTTGCCGTCTGACCGCCCGCCGTGTGGCGAAAAAAAAGGCCGGCAAGGGATGCCGGCCTCCTGCCCCGCCGTGGCGGGTGTTGCCTTACGGCATCAGGTGGTTCGCGTACTGCTTGCGCAGATCCACTTTCAGCAACTTGCCGGTGGCGGTGTGCGGCAGTTCCTTCACGAACAGCACGTCGTCCGGCAACCAGAACTTCGCGACCTGGCCACTGAGGAATTCCAGCATCTCGTCCTTCGTGCAGGCGTGGTTGTCCTTCAGGATGCACAGCAGCAGCGGCCGCTCGTCCCACTTCGGGTGCGGCACGCCGATGACGCAGGCTTCCTTGATCGCCGGATGGCCGACGGCGACGTTCTCGAGATCGATTGAACTGATCCACTCGCCGCCGGACTTGATGACGTCCTTCTTGCGATCGACGATCTGCATGGTGTTGTTCTCGTCGAGCGTGGCCACGTCGCCGGTGTCGAACCAGCCATCGAAGAACGAGGTGCGGTCGTCGTTGTTGTAGTAGTTCCCGACGATCCAGGGCCCGCGCACCATCAGGCGCCCGAAGGTCTTGCCGTCGCGCGGCAACTCGGTGCCCTTGTCGTCGATGATCTTCAGTTCCACGCCGAACACCGGCCTGCCCTGCTTGGTCTGGCGCAGGTAGCGTTCTTCCGCCGGCAGCGCGAGCAGTTCCGGCGTCGGCGCGTTGACGGTGCCGAGCGGGCTCATTTCCGTCATGCCCCAGGCGTGGATCAGGAAGGCGCCGTGTTTCTGGTCGAAGGCCTTGATCATCGCCATCGGTGCGGCGGAGCCGCCGACCACCACGTGCTTCACCGTGGTCAGGCGCGCGCCGATGGAATCCAGGTAGTTGAGCAGGCCGAGCCAGACCGTGGGCACGCCCAGCGCCAGCGTGACTTTCTCGCGCTCGATCAGTTCATGCAGGCTCTTGCCGTCCAGCGCCGGGCCGGGGAAGGCGAGCTTGGCGCCGGTCATCGCCGCGGCGTAGGGAATGCCCCAGGCATTCACATGGAACATTGGCACCACCGGCAGGATCACGGAATCGCGGGAAATGTTCAGGGCATCGCGGGCGGCGGCGCCCCAGGCGTGCAGCACCGTCGAGCGGTGCGTGTACATCACGCCTTTCGGGTTGCCGGTGGTGCCGGAGGTATAGCAAAGCGCCGCCGGGGTTTTCTCGTCGAACTCCGGCCAGGCGTAGTCCGTGGACTCGCGGGCGATCAGTTCCTCGTAGCAGACCACGTTCGGCAGGTTCACCTTCGGCATGGTGTCGCCGTCGGTCATGATCACGATCGCTTCCAGCGATTTCAGGTGGTCGGCGATGGCCTCGACCAGCGGCAGGAAGGTGAGGTCGACGAACAGGAAACGGTCCTGCGCGTGGTTGACGATCCAGGTGATCTGTTCGGGGAACAGGCGCGGGTTGATGGTGTGCAGCACCGCCCCCATGCCGGACACGCCGTAGTAAAGCTCCAGGTGGCGGTAGGTGTTCCAGGCCAGCGTGCCGATGCGGTCCCCCGGCTTCACGCCGAGGCGGGTCAGCGCGTTGGCCACCTTCGCGGCGCGCAGCGCGGCTTCGCCCCAGGTGTAGCTGTGCATGTCGCCTTCCACGCGGCGCGTGACGATCTCCGACTGCGGGTGGTTCTGCACGGCGTGTGCAAGCAACGAGGAAATCAGCAGCGGGCGGTCCATCATGTGGGCGGTCATCGGGAATCTCCTTGTGGATGGGCGAATACGGTTCCGGCGCGGCCGGCGGCGGGCCGCCGCCGGATTGTGCAGGGCGGCCAGACGCGGTGCCAATGCCGGCGGTGACCGAGCGGTCATGCGCTAATATCCGCGCCTTTCCCGCTGAACCCGTACGGAATTTGCCGCCATGCCACGAGCCAATGAAATCAAGCGCGCCGACGTCATCGACCTCAACGGGCAGTTGCTCATCGTGCGCGAGATCGAGGTGCAGAACCCGTCCGCGCGCGGCGCCTCGACGCTCTACAAGATGCGCTTCTCGAACATCCAGACGAAGCTCAAGCACCAGGAGACCTTCAAGGGCGACGACATGCTCAGGACCGTCGACCTGACGCGGCACAAGGTGACGTTCTCCTACATCGATGGCGATGAATACGTGTTCATGGACCAGGAGGACTACACCGAGTACCGCTTCGCCCCGGCGGACCTCGAGGACGACCTGCAGTTCATCACCGAGGACATCAGTGGCGTGCAGGTGCTCACCGTCGACGGCATGCCGATCGGCATCGAGTTGCCGCAGCACGTCGAGCTCACCATCACCGAAACGCCGCCGCCGCTGAAGGGGGCCTCCGCGACCGCCCGCAGCAAGCCCGCGCACTTCGTCACCGGGCTGGTGATCCAGGTGCCGGATTACCTGGAAACCGGCGAGAAAGTGCGCATCCACACCGCCGAGAGGCGCTACATGGGGCGCGCCGAGTGATGCGCGCCTGGCGCGCGCCGTGCCTGCTGCTGTTGCTCGCGCTGCTCGGCGGCTGCGAGACGCTGGGTTACTACCGGCAGGGCATCGCCGGGCAACTGGCGTTCTACGGCGCGCGCGAGCCGATTGCCGAGGTCCTGCAGAAACCTGACCTGCCTGCCGAGACGCGCCGCAAGCTGGAACTGGTGCCGCAGATCACCGCCTTCGCGAAAGAGGAACTGAAGCTGCCGCTCAAGGGGCAGTACCGTGATTACGTGCAGTTGCCGTCCGCGGTGGTGCTCTGGAGCGTGTTTGCGGCGCCGTCGCTGTCGCTGGAGCCCTACCGGTGGTGCTACGGCTTCCGGCTCGTGTGCGTGGAGTACCGAGGCTATTTCCGCCTGGAAGAGGCGCAGGCCTACGCTGCGAAGCTGGCAGCGAAAGGCTATGACGTGCACATCGGCGGCGTCTCGGCGTTTTCCTCGCTGGGCCTGTTCGACGATCCGGTGACCAGCGTGCTCACCGGTTATCCCGATGACCTGCTCGCCAGCGTGCTGTTCCACGAACTTGCGCACTCGGTGCTCTACGTCGGTGACGACACCGCCTTCAACGAAAGTTTTGCCTCTGCCGTTGCCGACGAGGGCCTCACGCGCTGGCGTGTCGCACGTGGCGTGCCGCCGCACAGCACGGAATTGCAGGACTTCCGTGTGCGGCAACAACGGGTGACCGAGGTGGCGCTGGCGGTGCGCAGCGAACTGGCGGCGCTGTATGCCTCGTCGCAACCGGCCGAAGAGAAACAGCGGCGCAAGCGCGAGATTCTCGCCGGTGCGCAGGCGCGCTACCTGGCGCGCTGCGGCGCGGTGCCCGGTGACGTGCCGCCGGAGGCCTGCAGCGGCGCGGCCTGGTTTGCCGTCCACGCCGACGGCAGCGGCCTGAACAACGCGCGCCTGAATGCGGTGGCGACCTACGAGCACCTGGTGCCCGCGTTCGCCGCGCTGCTGCGTGCCCATGACGGCGATTTCGCCGCTTTCTACGACACCGTCGAGGCGCTCGGCGACCTGCCGCGCGCGCAGCGCGAACGCGTGCTGCGCGCCATGGCCTTGCCCGCAGCGCCGGCCGGCCCCGGAGTGCCCCCGCCATGATGCTTGCCCGCTTCGAGAACCTGCGCACGGCGCGCGCCTTCAGTGATTTCCTGCGCACGCAGGCGTTGCCGCACCGGCTGGAGACAGCGGGCGACGCCGTCGAGTTGTGGGTGGACGACGCCGCCGCGGTGGATGCCGTCAGCCGTGAGCTGGCGCGCTTTCGTGCCGAGCCGGCGCATCCGCGCTACCTGCAGGCGAGCTGGGAATCGCCGCCCCCGGAAGCGGACGTGGACGCGCTGGCGCGCCGCTACGGCGGCGCCGGCGATCTCTCCCCCGGGCGCCTGCTGCGCTCGCGCGGGCCGGTGACGCTGCTGTTGCTGTTTGCCTGCCTGGTGGTGGCGGCGGTGACGGATGTCGGCGAGCGCCTGGTGGCGGTCGAGGCCCTGCTGTTTCCCGCCCTCGCCGGCGCCAGCCTGTTTGACGTCGGGCAACCCTGGCGGGTGATCACGCCGATCCTGCTGCACTTCGGCATCGTCCACCTGGTGTTCAACCTGCTGTGGTGGTGGTTGCTCGGTGGCGTGATCGAGCGCTTCCAGAGTTCGTTCCAGTTGCTGATGCTCACCCTGGGCATCGGCCTGGTCAGCAACGCTGCGCAGTTCTACGCCGCCGGCCCTGCCTTTGGCGGGCTGTCCGGCGTGATCTACGGCCTGATCGGTTACCTCTGGCTGTACGGCAAGACCAACCCGGCGGCGGGTTACCAGCTGCGGCCGGCGATCGTGAATTTCATGCTGGTGTGGATGGTGCTCGGGTTCACCGGGCTGGTCGGGCCGGTGGCGAATGTCGCGCATCTTTCCGGCCTGCTGGCGGGTTGTGTCATCGGCACCGTGTTCGGCCTGTACCGCCGCCGCATGCACTACCGCGACCATTACCGCGACGAATGAGCATCGCGCCGCCGGGTTCACGCGTCCTGCCGGCAGCCTGCTAGAGTTAAGCGCCCGTTTTCCTTTTCAGGCGCCCCGGCCGGCAACACGCCGGCCTGCCAAAAGAGCGTCAGCAGTAGCCCTGCAAGGATTCTTCGATGCTGGCCAAACTCCGTTTCCGTCGCCACCGTGAACGTCTCTACACCTGGCTGATCGTCCTCGCGGGGATCGGGCTCGCCGTGGCGGCCGCCTGGTTTGCCGGCGAGTACGCCAAGCGCCTGGCCGAGGACGGCTTCAAGCGCGAGGTCACGGCGCGCAACGCGGCGCTCGACGCGCACATCGCGCGGCACGAGCAGATGGTGCGTGCGCTGGCGGCGTTCATCGCCACGCGCGACAGCGTGACGCCGGCCGATTTCGCCGCGTTCGTTGCCACCATGAAGGGCGGTGCTTCCGGCATGCAGGCGATGCAGTGGATGCCGCGCGTGGGCCTCGCCGAGCGCGTCGCCTTCGAGGAGGCCGCGCGCGCTGACTACCCGGGTTTCCGCATCACCGAGCAGGTCGGCCAGTGGGAAATCGTCGATGCCGGCGAACGCGAGGAATACCTGCCGGTGCGCCTGCTCGAGCCGCTCGAGGGCAACGGCCCGGCGCTCGGGTTTGACCTGCTCTCGGACCTGCTGCATGCCGATGCCGTGCGCCGCGCCGCCGGCGGCGACGCGCTGATCGCCACCGAACGCCTGGTACTGCTGCAGGAAGAGGGCGTGCAGTACGGCGTCATGCTGCTGGCGCCCGTGCGCCGTGGTGCCGGCGAACTGCGCGGCTATGTCGCCGGCGTGTTCCGTATCGGCGACCTGCTCGAGAGCTCGCTCAAGGGGCTGCCGCCGGTCGGGCTGCACATCAGCGTCACCGACGCCACCGGGCCATCCAGCGAGCGCGCGCTGCACGTGTTCAGCGACACCCTCAACGATGTGCGCGACCTCATGGCCGTGCCGGTGCAGACCGAGGAGGACGACAAGGGCGTCGCCGACGAGCTGCTCGCCACCCACGACCTCAAGGTCGGCGACCGGCTCTGGCGCGTCTATTACGAACCGGGCCCCGGCTACTACGCGCCGCTGCCGCCGGTGCCGACCTGGGTGGCGGCGCTGGTCGTGCTGCTGATGACCGGCATGCTGACCTCGCTGCTGTTGCTGATGCAGAAGCGTGCGCAACTGCTGGCGCGTGCCAGCCTCGCCGACGGCCTCACCAGCCTGGCCAACCGCGCCTTCTGCGACCGCACGCTGGCGGCGGAGTGGGATCGCGCCGTGCGCTACGGCAAGCCGGTGTCGGTGGTGCTGGTGGATATCGATGCCTTCACCGGCTACAACGCCGCGCTCGGGCCACTGGCGGGCGACGACTGCCTGCGCCGGGTGGCGCAGACGCTGGCGCACGTTCCCGGCCGCTCCTCCGACCTCGTCTGCCGCTATGCCGGCGACCGTTTCGTGGTGGTGCTGCCCGAAACGCGCTACGAGGGCGCGCACGAACTCGCCACGCGCCTGGTGCAGGCGGTGCGTGCGCTCGACATCGCCTATCCCGGCCGCAAGCCGCAGCCACGCGTCACCGTCACCGCCGTGGTGGCGTCGGCGGCGCCCCGGCGCGGCGATTCGCTGCCGGATTTCGTTTCGCGCGCACTGGACCTGCTCGATGCCGCCGAACGTGGTGACGGCGACACCGTGCTCGGGCTTTCCGTCGCCGGGGCCTGAACCGATAATCGCGCCGCCAACGCGCTTCACCGCCTGCCACGGGGTTCCCGCATGAATTTTTCCTCGCGCTCCTGCGCGTTCCGCCTGGGTGCCGTCGCGCTTGCCGGCGCGTTCGCCGTTACGCCGGCGTCGGCGATGGAGCCGATGCTCGGCCTCGAGTTGACCCACACCGACATCGATATCGCCGGTGCCGGCCTCAGTCCGCTGGCCGCGCGCCTGCGCCTGGCGCTGGCCGTGAACCCCGACTGGGAAATCGGCCTGACCGCCGGCAGTGGCGTCACCGACGACAGCGAGTTGCTGGTGTCGGCAGAGATCGGCGGTTTCTATTCCGGTTACGTGCGCTACAGCGCGCCGCTCGACGACGATGCCCGGCTGGTGCTGATGCTCGGCTACGGCAGCACCACGCTGGACGTGGCGTCGCCGCTGGCCGGCTTTCCCGGCTCGCAGGATTACAGCGGCGTGGTCTACGGCATCTCGCTGCAGGAGCGGCTTGGCCGCCACCCGCACTGGATCGGCTCGCTGGACCTTGAGCGCTGGTACGACGACGCCGGCCTCGAGATCCGTTCACTGAGCTACGGGTTCCGCTATGCGTTCTGACGCCCGGGTGTCCCTCTGGCGCAGCGGCCTGCTGGCCACCGCGCTGCTCGCCGGCGGCTGCTACGACGGCGACCCGTCCGGCTTCCGCGAGGCCGTGGTGGTCAATCGCGAGGGTGTCACCGCCCTCGCCATCGAGGGCGAGCAGCCGGTACTGGAAACCGGCACCACCCTCGCACTGACGGCGCGCGCGACGACGACGTCGGGCGCACAGGACCTTTCCCGCCATGCCACCTGGCGCAGTTCGAACCCGGCGGCGGTGCGCGTCGATGCCCGCGGCCATGTCACCGCGGTCGGCAACGGCGTGGCGCAGGTGAGCGCGACGCTGGCGCAGTTCACTGACACCGTCACCCTGACGGCATCCGACGCCACGCTGCAGTCCATCACCCTCAGCGGCCCCGCCGCTGTCGATGAATGTGCCAGCGCCAGCTACAGCGCCAGCGGCCATTACGACGACGGCACGGACCGCGACATCACCGCGCTGGTGTCCTGGGTTGTCGGCGATGCCGCTGTTGCGCGCATGAGCACGCGCAGCGACGCGAAGAACCTGCTGGTGACGCGCAACACCGGCAGCACCGGGCTGACGGCCGTGCGTGGCAGCGTGGCGTCGGCACCGTTCACGGTGACGGTCGCCGACACGCTGGACAGCCTGGTGATCACGCCGGCGGCGCCGGCCGCCATTGCGCGCAATGGCAGCCTGCAGTTCACCGCCACCGGCCATTGGGGCAGCGACAGCGCGGACATCTCCGCCGCCGCGCTCTGGGCGCTGGCGAACGACGACACCGCCGCGTCGGCTGCCGACCTCGGCAGCGTGCGCAACGGTGATACCAGCCCCGGCTTGCTCAGCGCCGGAACGCGCGGCGGCACCGGCACGCTCAGCGCCGCCTGCGGCGGGCAGTCCGATGCCGAGGACGTCACCGTGGTCTACCTGGCGTCGCTGGCGATCACCAACACACGGCCGATCGAGCTGGCACCGAACGCGACCCTGCTGCTGGCGCTGGAAGGCACCTGGTCGGATGCCGGCAAGGAACCGGCGAACGAATCCGCCACCTGGAGCGTGACCACCGTCAGCGGTACGCCGGTGACCGTCAGCAACACCGCCGGGTCGCGCGGGCGCATCACCGCCGGCAATGGCGAGGGCGTGGCGACGGTCACGGCCAGCCTGCACGGCAAGTCGGTGTCAGTCTCGGTGTCCGTGGTGCGTTGACGGGGACCGCGGTGCAAGGCGCCGGCGCGCCGGCGGATCAGCTGCCTGCGTCGGGCGCGGCGGGCGCGAACCCGCAGGGGCCCAGCACGCTCTTCCACGCCAGCGCGTGGTTGCGTACGGCGTTGTTGAAGTCCTCGCGCACCGAGCCGGGCGCGTCTGCCCACACGGCCTCGCGGTAGCGGGCCAGCGCCGGCGGTGCCGTCACCTGCTGCGCCAGCCAGAGTTTCTCCAGCGCATCGCCGAGCACGCGGCTGTCGCCGGCAATCGCCGACAGCCACGGCTGCACGCGCGCCAGGTAGATTTCGGTGAACACGTTGCGCAGGCGTTGCGCGCGCATCGTCGGCGCGCCGCCGGGACACAGCGTGCCGTTGGCAGCCGCCCGCTGCAGAACGTAGGTGCCGCGATCGAGTTCCCGGCTGGCGAGGTCCAGGCTCAGCCAGGTGCGGCCGCCGCGCCGTGTGCCGACCAGCTGGTAGTAGTGCTGCTCCATCGCCTCGCTCGCCGGCAACGGTGCATCCGGCGACAGCCGCCCGAGCGCCGCCAGCCAGGCCAGCGCGTTGGCGGCGTCGCCGGCGGCACCGGTTTCGTTGCGGCGCAGCGGCAATGCACTGACGCTGAAGAATTCGCGCAGCTCGGCGGCGCCGAAAGTCGCGTTCCAGTAAACCAGCGGCAGGTCGCGGGTCTTCAGCTCCAGGATCTGCCGCACGGTGTTGGCGAATTCACGCGCGTCGCCGGAATCCGGCTCGCCGGCGGTGAGTTCGCTGCAGTGGCGCAGGCCACGCAGCAGGCGCATCTCGTAGAGCAGGCGCTGCGACGGTGCCTGCACGCGGCCAAGCCCGCTGTTGCGCTCGCTGATCTCGCGCAGCAACCCGCAACGGCCGAAGTCGAGGAAGGTGAACATGCCCACGCGCACATCGGTGGGCTGCAGCGTGATGTCGGCGCTGGACGGCCAGGTGGGCACGCGGGTGGCGGCGGCCGGCGGCAGCTCGGCTTCCAGCACGCGCGACAGCCTCGCGTTGTAGTCGGCCAGGTTGGACGTGGGGTTGTCCGGCGAGGAGCAGCCGGCGAGTGCCAGCAACAGGGCCACCGCCGCCCATGCGGCGCCAAGGCGGCCGGCACGGCACCGGGTGTTTGCGCGCGGGATGGCGGTCATCCGGCAACAGTACGCAAGCGCGGAATAACCTGCCAGCGACGCCATGCCGGCGGCCGTGCTCACGCGCGGCGACGCGACAGCCAGCGCAGCGTGTGGCGGCCGAGCGGGGCACCGCCATCATCGCGGCGCGCCAGTTGCCGCCACAACCAGGGCTGCGCGTCCTGCAGTTGCGCCTCCAGGGCCCAGGGTGGATTCACCACCAGCATGCCGCTGCCGTTCAGGTGCAGGCGGGCGTCGTCGGGCCACACGCAAAGTTCGGCCACGAGCACGTCGCCGAGCGCGAGTTGCTCGATGCGGCGATGAAAACGCTCGATGACCACGCGCTCCTTGATCGGGTACCAGAGCGCGAAGACGCCGTTGGCGAACTTGCGCTGCGCGGCCTGCAGCGCGTCGGCCGCCTGCATCAACTCCGCCGCCTGCGCCTCGTAGGGCGGGTCGATCAGCACCAGCCCGCGTTTTTCCTTGGGCGGCAGCAGCGCGCCGAGAGCTTCCCAGCCGTCACGCGCGTGCACGGCCACCAGCCTGTCGGCGCGGAACTCCGCCTTCAGCAGCGCGTTCTCCTCCGGGTGCAGTTCGCAGGCCATGATGCGGTCCTGCGCGCGTGCAAGCAGCCGGGCCAGCCGCGGTGAACCGGGGTAGGCGGCGAGCGCGTCGCCGCCGCTGCGCTCGCGGTTGAAACTGCGCACGCACGCGAGGTAGCGCTGCACTGCAGCCGGGGGCGCCGGTGCGTCCCAGAGGCGGGCTATGCCTTCCAGGTACTCCAGCGTGCGCTCGGCCTGGCCGGTGGTGAGGTCATAGCTGCCGCGGCCGGCGTGCGTGTCCAGCACCGCAAAGCCGGCGTCCTTCTGCCTGAGGTAATCGAGGATGGCCACCAGCACGACGTGCTTGTGCACATCGGCGAAATTGCCGGCATGGAATCCGTGGCGATAGTTCATCGGCGGTGTTCTGCAGGGGGCAGGGCAGGCGCCGCGGGTTGCACGGCGCCGCGCCTTCGCGTGTCAGTAGTAGACGGCCTCGGCGCCCTTGTCGTAGACCTTCACGTCCTGCCAGCGGCCCTCGCGCACCTTCATCACCCATTGCGGGTCGGCGAGCAGCGCGCGGCCGACACAGGCGATGTCGAATTCGCCGCGGTTGAAGCGTTCGATGAGCGGGTCGATGTCGGTGACCTGGCGCACCGGCTCGGTGGTGGTCATGGTCATGGTGAACTCGGTGTCGAGGCCGATCGAGCCGACGGCAATCACCGGCTTGCCGGTGATCTGCTTCACCCAGCCGGCGAGGCCGAGTTCCGGTTGCGCGCTTTCCGGGAATTCCGGCACCCAGAAACGCCGGGTGCTGCAGTGGAAGAGGTCTACGCCCGCGCTGGCCAGTGGCGACAGGAACTGCGCGAGTTCTTCCGGCGAATTCGTCAGGCGAGCCTTGTAGTCCTGTTGTTTCCACTGTGACCAGCGCAGGCACACGGGGAAGTCGTCACCCACCGCCTTGCGCACTGCCTCGACGATCTCGATCACGAAGCGCGACCGGTTGGCGAGCGAGCCGCCGTACGCGTCCGTGCGCTGGTTGGTGCCTTCCCAGAAAAACTGGTCCAGCAGGTAGCCGTGCGCGCCGTGCAGTTCGACGCCGTCCATGCCGATGTCCTTCGCATCGCGCGCGGCCTGCGCGAAGGCATTGACCACGGCGCGGATGTCTTCCGTGGTCATTTCATGGCAGACCACCTTGCCGCCGGCCTTGGCGATGCCGCTGGGCGAGAAGCCGGGTACGGCCGGGTCCGGTGGCGTGCCCGGCTTGCGGATGGCGCCGACGTGCCACAGTTGCGGAAAAATCATGCCGCCGGCCGCGTGCACCGCCTTCACCACGTTCTGCCAGCCGGCGAGCGACGCGTCGCTGTGGAAGAACGGCACCTGCGGGTAGCCGTTGGCGGCGGCGTGGTTCACCACCGTGCCTTCGGTGATCAGCAGCGCGACGTCGTTTTCCGCGCGCCGGCGGTAGTAATCGGCGACGTCCGCGCCGGGCACGCCGCCGGGCGAGCGCATGCGCGTCATCGGCGCCATCGCCCAGCGGTTCTTCAGCGACAGCTTCGGGCTGGTGAACGGGGTGAACAGGGGAGCGACGGGCAGGGACATGGGCGGGCTTCTTCAGCAGGAGGTCAGGGAGTGAACCGGCGCGATTCTGGCCGATGGCGGTGGCGATGGACAGGCGGCGCCGGCGGTGCTGCCGGCGATCAGCCGCAGCCGCCGGCAGGCCGCGGCGCGTCTTTCGCCGCCACCTCGCGCATCACCAGGCCCATCGTGTAGTCGGCGTCCGCCGCCGGCATCGGGATGCGCACCACCCAGCCGTCGCCGGGCGCGACGTCCACGCGGCTGCCGTCCTTCGCGTTTTCCAGCGCATCGAGCACCACGCGATGATTGCCGCCGGGCGTCATGATCTCGAGGGCGTCGCCGCGCGCGAACTTGTTCTTCACCTGCACGGTGAGCAGCCCGCGCTGCGTATCGGCATCGACGATGTCGCCGACGAACTGTTGCGTGCCGGAACTCGAGGTGCCGCCCTCGTAATGCTGCATGTCCTGCGGCAGGTGGCGGCGGTAGAAGCCCTCGGTGAAACCGCGGCTGGCCATCTTCTCGAGGTCTTCCATCAGCGCCATGTCGAAGGCGCGGCCGGCAACGGCGTCGTCGATGGCGCGGCGGTACACCTGCGCGGTGCGCGCCACGTAGTAATGCGACTTGGTGCGGCCTTCGATCTTCAGCGAATGCACGCCCATCGCCGTCAGCGCGTTGACGTGCTGGACCGCGCGCAAATCGCGCGAGTTCATGATGTAGGTGCCGTGTTCGTCCTCGTAGGCCGGCATGTACTCGCCGGGGCGTTCGTCCTGCTGCAACAGGAACACGCGCTGCGCGAGCTGCTGCTCGTCCCACGGGCTCTCGTTCACCTCGGTGACGGCGGCATCCGCCGGCGTCCAGCGGCCGAGGCCCTGGCCGTTGCTTGCCGCCACCGCGCGTTGCACCTCCGGGCGCACGGCGACGATGTCACCGGTTTCCGTTTCGCGCGCGTCGTGCACCTGGTAGGGCCAGCGGCAGGAATTGGTGCAGGCGCCCTGGTTGGAATCGCGGTGGTTCATGTAGCCCGAGAGCAGGCAGCGGCCGGAATAGGCGATGCACAGCGCGCCGTGCACGAAGGTCTCCAGCTCCA
>Ga0073934_10008878_pt1 | contig 13152 bp, 15 predicted proteins | sample LarsenN4metaG_FD_76834 | JGI IMG/M metagenome (GOLD analysis project Ga0073934, IMG submission 76834) | Hot spring sediment bacterial and archeal communities from British Columbia, Canada, to study Microbial Dark Matter (Phase II) - Larsen... ...
CTCGCGGTTCGTGAGGCGCCGATACTTTTTGATGTTTTGCATACGAATGGATTGTACCCATTCGTTGCGTTAAATGTCTGACGCCAAGATCATAAATTATCTTTTAGATTTCTCATTGAAACTTGAGTTGTTAGTGTTATGGGGCTGGGCGGTGCCTGCGGATTTTTATCAATCACAATAGCGATCTTTACCAGCCGCACTGCGGATATATCTACCGGTTCGGTTAGCGCCGGCGTGGTGCCGTCATAATTTTTGTCATAATAGCTGAAAACCGATGTATTTTCGGCGCCGACGACGATATTGTGTATCCGTTCGGTAATGGTTTCGTTTGACTGGTTGTATGCGAGCGGCGAACCGGATGGCTTGATAACCCCCTTTTTAAGGGTGGTGCCGTCAACAAAATACCGCACCCGCTCTTTAAGAGAGTCGTTGTCAATATCGCTGTAAAATATGAATGACGAGGTCGCGGTTTGCACGAGCGGATAGGCCCCGAGACTTGATGGGGATGCGGTGCGAATCTCTGCGCTCATACTTTTTAAGGCCTCCCGCGCTTCATCCTGTGCCGTCAAACTGTCTGAGATAGTCTTGTTTAGGGAAAAAACATCCCCTTGGGAGGTGAAGATAACCAAACCTACGAGCAAAATAATGAATATAACGACCAGGACTTCTATTAAAGAGAATCCCGACTTTGAATTGTAATTATGATGGCTAGGATTCATAGCGGTTTACGGTGATAGAACAATTTCACGTTGTTGCCAAGGTGAAGAAACGGAGATTGTATCGGTGAATGTCTGATAACCAGTCTTGGATACCGTTAAGGTATAATCGCCGACGCCAAGTCCGGTAAAAAACACTTGACCAGAGGGCACGCAGGATGAGGTAAAGGTGAAGGAAACGTCAGAGACCGTGGGTGTCCACGTTGTGCTTGCGGTCTGTAAAAACGCTTTATAGCGGAAATAACGGTCGCTGTTGTGCAGAGGATTAATATTCTGGTTCGCAAGTGTGTAATAAGTGTTTGCGGTACCGTCTGGTCCCAGAAAGTTCCAGGTTGTTTTGTCGTTATTAGTGGCTATCTGAAATCTGACGCTGTCAGGCCCTGTGTCTGGCGGTTGATCTTGCGGTTGCCACAGAATTTGGTGGAAATTGCTGGCAGAACCGGTATCAAACGTGGAAGAAATAAGGTAGGCGGAAGACTCGTATTCGCCAAACGTCTTTCTCAAATGGAGTTCTCCCGACGGATCGTTGATTTCCACATTTCCGTCTGAATCGAAATATCGCGCAGGATCAACAAAATCATCCTGCCCGGCCCCTCCAGACCAGTCGGTTTGACGGATGAAGCCGCGGCCGGTGATTAGTATTGTATCGTAGCCGGCCCCCTCAATCCTTGCTATTGCGCCGGAAATTGGCAACTGGGTTGATGCGTCTTTGATGGTGATGAGAATTCCGTTCGGGTTTTTTGGCGCGACGATTAACTTCAAATCCTGATTGGCATTCGGATTAAGCGCAAGCGGCAAGAGGGGAACAGTCCCCGCCAGATCATACAACCCGTCAGTAGACTGGAGGTCATATGTGTCCCATTCAAGGGATGTTATCGTTTTTCTCCCGACGCTGTCAGTAGTGTGAGAGGCGTTGTATTTTAAAACATTGGGATTAGTACCGATAAGTTTGGAGCCGCTCAGGGAAAAATCAATTGATGGCACCGGACTGCATGTGTCCGTTACGCTTGACACATCCAGCGTGCTTGTTCGGTCAATCGCAAAACTAATCTGGGTGAGTTGCTGTACTGCAACAGTCGCGTGGGGCTTTGTCGGATTGGGATTTTCCGGCGCGCCAGTTTGATATGTTTGATCGCTGGAATATTCAGATTTTGAAACTGTGATTTCATACGTTTCAACACCGGGAGGCGCGTCAACAATCTGGAGAAACCCGTTGTTATTGGTGGTGTCATCAATGACAACTGCCGGAACTTGCTGATTGTTTTCAATGTGAACGTTGGCGCCAACAACCGGCTGTCCAACAGCATCAAAAACTTGGACGAAAAGAGCGCCGTTTGTCGAGGCGGTCTCGAGGTCTCTGGGGCCTACTTGGGTAGTAAAATGGAGGTTAGTAAAATCCCTGCAGGAAGGGCAAGAAATTTCTAATTCCGCGAGTTTATAATCTGCGGGAGAAAGGTCATTAGGAGAGCCGCCTATGGTGCCGTCAAACGGATCGTCAATGTTTCGTATGGTGGTTTCTACAACGAACTCGGTATTGTCGCGAATAAGATTCTGTATGCGGGGGATCTTTCCGTTTGGAATACCGCCAACCACGCCGACATCGGCGTATGGTAAATTGCGGATAATTTCAAATTGTTCGTTTGCGAGCGCTGTCGCGGTAACTTTCAAACGAGACACGCGAACAGCATTCATTGTTACGATAAACGCTTGGTAGACGCTTACTGCTATAATCATAAACACGGCTATGCCGACAAGTGATTCAATGAGGGTAAATCCTTTTTGTGACGATGTGCAGTCCATAAGACGCAAGGAATGTTTCCATTGTAACAAAAAACATATCTGTTTTAAACAAGAAGACAAGGGAAATAGCTTCCCCTTTCCAGTCCCAGGGGTATGTTCTCCTCGCGGACCATGGACCATATAGTAAGGTCCTCGGCCGGCTACAAGGCAAGCGAGAGGGCTTGCTTGTTCCGAGGGCAGATGCGAAGCGTCTGCGCAGTAACCATAAAGTTATTTAAATCTCGATGGTTGTGTAGCACACTAATTAAATTACCCTAATAAAAGGGGGTGCTCCCAGAACCTTCTTTACGATTTCGCGCGCGCCACCAAAAGGAGTTCTTCTAGAAAGGGAAGGGCTTTCGCCCGGCCCCGCCTTGACGCGCGAGCGGCGGGATTCTCTCGGACGGCTTAGCATTCCTCCCCCACTCCCTCCTGCCAAGCCGTCCCTGATCGAAAATCGGTGAGGTGCTGATTTTTAATGAGTGGAATATATGTACTCAAGAACAGCATGCGCCACTGTTTCCAATGGTGATTCTCGCTGGTGACACCGGCAAGATACCGGAGTGGCGCGAATTCGCCAAGAAAGTCGGTCTTATAGTTGTCGCTGAAATCTTTTCAGATTATCAGGGGGCGGAGGATAAAGTCGAGGGTTTGGGCTAAGACGGAGTCCTTCGCGGATCGGTCCATCACCTCGAAAGGGGTGAATCGGTCGCAGATAGGCCCGTGATTAAAGCGCTCGCCCGGTTGATAGTGGAAACACCTGGGGCCTTTTTTCTTTTCAAATTTTTTGTATTTCTTTTTGATAGTTGTTTCCCAACATCAACAATTTTCACTGAAGGAGATCAAAGCTTGATTTCTTTTAAGTACACCCGGACAAAACTTTTTGGTTTTTTGATGGCCGAATCGCGGGCGGCACTTTGTGCCGCCCATGCTGTTTTGTCTGATTTTTGGGGTGAGGTTGGCGCGCTGTTGCACTAAGGTCGCAAAGTGACGGCAATTAACCTTTCTCCTTTTGCGTCGTTTCATGGCTATTTAAGGCCGTGTTTTTACCATTGACTATAAAACCAAACTGTGATAGTATTTAAGGTAGAGTCTGGTCCTTCAAACTTCAAAGTAGAAGAAACTAGACAGAGAAAAAACTGCGGGGGTTTTACCCCATTGGAAAGGAAATGATGAAAAATCCCGTAAAAGTCGGGGCCTTGAAGGGTCCCAATGGAGAAATTCGGTTTGGAGATGAGCTAGTACCGCCGGGGAGGTACCCGGTCAAGGAGATCGTGTGCCACACTGGTCCCCATTGGGACGAGGTGCTGGCCGTGTTTATTCTCCGGGAGGCGGGGAGGAGGTTCTTCCCGGGGATAGAGACGGCGGTAACGGTCTTTAGTGGTTGGGACGAGTTGCCCAACGCGTTGACCGCTTTGAAAGAAAGAGGGCAGTTGCTCGTTGGGTGCGGGGACTCTCCGTTCAACGAGCATGAGACGGAGACTCGTGGGGAAGTGAGCAACCACTGTGCGGCGACGCTGGTTGCCGAGTTGCTGGGTGTTGGTAGAAAGCCAGAGCTTCGGCTGATGCTAGCTGACGCTCTGGCATCAGACCGCAATCCCCAAAAAGATTGCGGACACATCAGCAATCTCCTCAAGTCAATGCGGTCGGTTGGTGAGTCGGATGAGGAGGTGTTCGCTTGGGCCAGCAAGGCCGCGGAGGCCTTACTTATCGCCCAGTTAGATTACTGGGAGGGCGCCGCAGAGTCGTTCTCCCAATTCGCAAGGGTTGTGGAGTGCCGCTCTTCATCCGGGCGCGTTTGGCAGGTGGCTGTAGTGAACGCCGACGAGGAGGTGTACACAAAGTATGCCGTATCCCGGCGGGGACTGAATGTCCCCATCGTGGTGGCGGTTAACAGCCGGCAGCAGGTTACGATCCTCACGAACAGGCGCTCCGATTTGCCGCCATGGTTCATCCGGGAGCTCTTTCGGGTGCTTTCGGTCAAGCATTTGGCGGTGATGGGGAAGAGCGTCCCAAACGGGTATCTCTTGGATCGGGCAAGTCTCCCCGATGATGTTGGGGGTCTTCACCTCTGGCGGGAGGGGAGCGGGATCCTTAACAAAGGGACCCCAATCGGGATACCAATTGAGGAGGTGGTGTTGGCCGTTCGGGATGTGATCGGACGGATGAGAGAGAGAGATGTGAGAGATGGGAGAAGGGGAAAGTCTAACCAGAGTCAGCTAGGAGGCCGTCCAGCAGTGCCCCGTCCGCCGGCACCGGAGTCCTGTTCGATACAGGGCGATGGGATAAACTTCCTGAACAAGGTTTTGGATGAGGCCCTGGCTAAAAAAGGGAGTGAAAATGGGGAAACGAACCCAACTTAAAAGGGGGTTCGTCAAAGAGTCCGAGAAATCGGACTCTTTTTTATTTATTGCCGCACCGCGCTCACTACCATTGACATTTAAACTTTGTTCTTTTAGAATGAAAAAAGTTCGCGTTCCTGAAAAGCAAGGGCAGGCATAAGTGTGTCTGTTCGCCGAACGGCTGACTTTCGGGCGCGGGATAGGATAGGAAGGTAAGTATGATGATTACTGCAGAGGCGGAAATCGGGACAGTCGTGAAGGTTATGGCAAACCGGGGTATTGTCAGGTCAACAACCAAGCTTGGGCGTAAGGTGCTTTTTCACATCAAGGACGGCCGGCGGATCGGTCTCCTCGGTGGGGAAATCTCCTTCCTTAAGGAGTTCCTGAAGCGGCTTCCTCGGGTTGGGGATAAACTAGTCTTCTTTCGGCGGGAGCCGGGACGGCCGGGGAAACTGCCGGCGGCGGCGCCGTGGGGGTTCTGTGTGTCTTTGGAGCAAGCTCGCCGGTGCGCGGCCGCAGACCGCTACCGCGATGTGAACAACCGTCATCAGCCGGCTGGGGACTCGCGGGTTGGAGCAAGAAGAATAGAAATCTCGGCTTCGCAGCCGGTTAGGGTGGAGGCGCCGGTGAAAGTTTTGGGTTTTTTAGGTGATGACAGTACCTCCCAGCCGTCTTGCCGCAGTGTTGACGGCGGTGTTGACGGTGATGCTGGCGCGCCGGCATTGGTTGAGATTCGCGCGTCGGAAGCCGGGATATCCCATCCCCCTCAAGAAGTGGCGGGAGACGCGGAACAGAAAGAGCTTGAGGAATTGGTGAGGCGCGCCGGTGGGTTGAACAACGTTCCCCACCCGCGCCCCAAACCCCACCGCTTCAAGCGGCGTTTCCAGCGATTCTAGCGGGATCCTTGTTTCTGCGGCCCTGTCCGCCATGGCGGACAGGGCCTTTTTTATGGAGGGGCATTTCTGCTACCATAGCTGGTATGCAAATGTCGGAGCTTAAGGCGTTTTTTTCTGGTAAGAGGGTGACGGTAATGGGATTGGGACTCCTCGGCCGAGGGGTCGGTAGCGCCATTTTTTTGGCCGAGTGCGGAGCAAGATTGACCGTTACCGATTTAAAGAGCAGACGGGAACTTCAGCCGTCTTTGATGAAACTTCGGAGATTTAAAGGCATCAGATATGTTTTGGGTGGGCACCGCTTGGAGGACTTCTCCGCCGCCGGAGGGCGGGTGCGGCCGGATTTTATTTTGAAGGCCGCCGGCGTGCCGCTGGATTCGCCATTTGTAGCCGAGGCGAGGAGAAGCGGCATTCCCATTGAAATGGACGCCTCACTTTTTATGAAGCTCGCGCCAGCCGGAGTGAAGATCATTGGCGTCACTGGAACACGCGGCAAGACCACGACAACGCTTCTGATTTACGGGATATTGAAAAAAGCTTTTGGCTCGCGGCGGGTTTTTCTTGGCGGAAACATAAAAGATGTAGCCACTCTGCCGCTTTTGCAGAAGGTCCGGAGCGGGGACTTTGTCGTTTTGGAACTGGATTCCTGGCAGCTTGAAGGTTTGGGGGAGGCGAGGCTGTCGCCGCCCTTTGCTGTTTTTACCACTTTTTACCCCGACCATATGAATTATTATCATGGGAGCATAGAGAGATACTTTGAGGACAAGGCGGCAATTTTTCGTTTTCAGCGGGCCGGTGATATCTTGGTGGTGGGGGAGCAGGCGGCCGAGCGCGTTAGACGCGCTCGGCCGCCGGCGCCGCTCATTGTCGCCCGCCCCGATCTTGTCCCGTCGGCTTGGCGGCTGAAGATTATCGGCAGGCACAATCGTGCCAACACCGCTTGCGCTGTCGCCGCCGCCCGGGCGCTTCATGTTTCCAACACCGTTATCAAAAAGGCGGTTGAGAGTTTTCGCGGCGCGCCCGGGCGGCTTGAACTTATCCGCGTTATCCGGGGCGTCAAAATTTACAACGACACCTGCGCCACGACTCCGGACGCGACCATCGCCGCCCTCAAGGCGCTTAAATGTTCAGGGCCCAAAATTTCTTTGGGCTCCAAACATCAGAACAGTCGGGGAATAATTTTGATTTTAGGCGGCTCGGATAAAGGTTTGAATATGTCAGAACTTGTCACCGAAATTACCAGATATTGCAAGGCGGTTGTGCTGTTACCGGGTTCCGGCACGGAAAAAATCGAAAATCTAAAAGTAAAAACGCAAACTGAAGATCAGAAATCAAAAGTCGTGGAGGCCGCAAGTTTGAAGGCGGCGGTGAAGCAGGCGATAAAACTGACCGGCAGGGGTGACACTGTCCTTTTTAGTCCGGCCTTTGCTTCTTTCGGTTTGCCGCCCGGCGGTTTCAAAAATGAATATGACAGGGGTGAGCAGTTTGTGAAAATAGTCAGCAGGTTATAAGGGAGAGGATTGGAGCCCAAGATTTGAGGAGCGCGAGACGCGAGAAAATGTCCAAAATTAATCTGAACAAGGCGAAGTCCGTGCACTTTTTCGGCGTCGGCGGTATTGGTGTGTCGGCCATTGCCAAAATGGCCCTTGCCGGCGGGAAGAAAGTCAGCGGATCGGACGTAACGGATTCAGAGATTCTGAACGAACTACGAAAAGGAGGAGCCGAAATTTTCGTTGGGCAGAAGATTCCCAGTATCCCGCGGGGTGTTGATTTGATCGTTTATTCGGCGGCCGTTGAAGTTGCTGATCCGAAGTTTTTCGGAGAAATAAAAAAACTGCCGGTACCTTCCATTTCCTACGCTGAAGCGCTCGGCGAAATTTCCCGCAACAAATTCACCATTGCTGTCGCCGGCACTCACGGCAAGACCACGACAACGGCGATGCTGGCTACAATTTTGATCGTCGCCGGTTTTAACCCGACGGTTGTCGTCGGCAGTTTAATGGTTGATCCAAGAACCGGCCGGCGAACGAATTTCATAGGAGGCGGGGGGAAGTATTTTGTGGTTGAGGCGGATGAGTATCGCGGAAATTTTTTAACCCTTTATCCTGATCTGCTCGTCATTACCAACATTGACGAGGATCATCTTGATTTTTTTCGCGACATTTTTGACATTAGAGGAGCCTTCGCCGCTTTAGCGGGGCGTTTGCCGAAGAATGGAGCGGTCGTTACGGATTTTTCCCTGGAACACGCCGCCTTCGTGGTTCAAAGCGCCGGCCGGCCGGCTTTTGATTACCGGTCTTTTGACTGGCCGCTTTCGCTGGAGGTGCCCGGCGCGCACAATTTGGCGAACGCCAAAGCGGCGGCGATGGCGGCGGCCGTTTTGGGTGTTGCCCCAAAAGCGGCCGCCGCCTCCCTCTCCGATTTTGGCGGCGTCGCCCGCCGCTTTGAGCGCAGAGGCAAAACGGCTGCCGGGGCTTTGGTTTACGACGATTACGCCCACAATCCGCCCAAGGTGGCGGCTCTTCTTGCCGGCGCCCGCGAGTTTTTCGGCGGCAAGCGCATTATTGCCGTTTTTCAGCCGCACCTTTACAGCCGGACAAAAACCCTTTTTGAGAAATTTGCCCGCGTTTTCCAAAACGCCGACGAGGTGATTTTTGCTCCAATTTTTGCCGCCAGGGAGGCGCCGGACGGGACGGTTTCCGCGGAAATGTTGGCCGAGGCCGTGAGGAAAAACAACCCGGGGAAGCTGGTGCGCTGCATCGCGGGTTTTGGGGAAATCGCCGGCTACCTTAGCGGGGCGGCCGGCAAGGACGATGTTATTATCACAATCGGCGCCGGCGATATCTACAAAGTCGCTGACGTTTTGGTAGCTTAATAGCTGAATGATTTTTAGGTACTATTTATTCCTAAATTCTTGAGAATTTAGGAATAAATGATAAGATATGGATTGTGAATGCCGTCACGAATTTCAGGCGTGCCGATTTCAGGCGGCTTGAGAGGTTGGTGAGGGGGTTTTCAAACCACCGCCGGATTGAGATTCTGGTGTTGCTGGAGAAAACCCCTGAACTGTCGGTTATTGAGGTCGCTCAGGTGCTCAAGATAAATTTCAAAACGGCCTCCGAACACGTCCGCCGGCTTGCCATCGCTGGTCTGGTGCTCAAAAGAAACGAAGGTCACAATGTCCGGCACAAGCTTACCGGTCGAGCGGAGTTAGTTCTTAAATTCTTAAGAACTTTGGAATAAAAAAATTCTGGCGAGACGGGTGTCGGGCAAGACGGATGTGGGCCGTTTCCGGCGCGCCCGCCGGCACGCCGCAAAAACACCATGGGTAGATTATTCGTAGTCGCTACGCCAATAGGCAATTTGGAGGATATAACGCTGCGGGCGCTGCGGGTTCTTAGAGAAGTTGATTTGATTTTTGCCGAGGATACGAGGGAGACGAAGAAATTGCTGGTACACTTTGGAATAAAGACGCCGGTGGCGGGAGTGCACGCGCGCGACGAGAAACGGGCGGCGGCGGTAGTCGTCAAGGCGCTGCGGGGCGGCGGAAGCGTCAGTTTAGTTTCCGATGCCGGTACGCCGGCGGTCTCCGATCCCGGGGCTCTTTTAGTGAGTGAAGTCAGGAAGATTTTGCCGGAAGCGGAAATTGTCGCTGTGCCCGGGGCGTCGGCTTTAACCGCCGCTCTCTCCGTCGCCGGCCTCGCCGCTTCGCGATTTGTGTTTCTCGGTTTTCTGCCGCACAAAAAAGGGAGGGCTGCGTTTTTCAACGAGATTGCCTCATCAAAACACACCGTCGTTTTTTATGAGTCTCCTCATCGGCTCATCAGGACGCTGAAGTCGCTTGCGGTCGCCGTTCCTGACCGCCCCGTTGTGGTTTTAAGGGAGCTGACTAAAGCGTTTGAGGAGTGCCTGACTGGTTTCCCCGCCGATCTGCTGAAAAAGTTCAGCAATCACCCCGAGACGGTTAGAGGAGAGTTTGTTGTTATGGTTGGCAAGTAAGAAAAAAGCCCGCTTGCAGGCAAGGGCAAGCAGGCTTGTTTGGTTTGGGTTGCAGATTATCGCTTCTCTTCTACTTTGCCCCGGTACCACTTTGTGCGTTCCTGACCTGGGGCGTAGAACTTTAAAATCTCCCGGTCCACGTTTACACTTGATGCCGAGAAGAGTTCCTCGGGTTTGGGTGTTTCACCACTCCATTTGAACACCAGGGTTAGTGTTTTATCCCCGGGTGCCATGGTAGTCTCGGGTGTCACGGCCGATCGGTGGAGGATGAAAGCCTCACCCTCAATGGTTGCGACATTCCGGCACCTCGCCCGGACCTTTACGGTGAACGCTGGACAGGGCGGCTGCTCTTTTCCCGGCGGGATCGGTTCAATCACGATCTCCTCGAAGGAAATTATCTCGCCGATGAAGTGGTAATCTGTCCCTATCACCTCAAGCACTCCGCCGACGAACGGCTGGAGGTCTATCTCGCAATCTCCATCTGTAGTTTTCATAGGGACACTGCAGGAGTTCTGTTCCTGCTCTAGTACTCTAATTATTAATTATAGCACACATACCTGCCGATGGGAAACGGTGTACAGTTAACACCCAACACCCAAGTTTTATAGCGAGGACTTTTATAGCGAGGACTCCCCTCGATAACTCCCTAGCGAGGACTCCCCTCGATGGGCGTATACAGGTGTCGCCGTTTAGGTTTATACTGTCTCAATTACCAGCCGAGACGTGCCATATGTGGTGGACGCATACAGCCAATTGTCCGATATCATCTTTGCTGCTATAATTTTGATCTATGATTCGGCTCCGGTACGTCGTTCTGCTTGGAGTCTGGCTGGCCATCCTGCCTCTTTTGGGGATTCCCGGTTCTTGGAAAAGTGTTTTGACTTTTGTTACCGGCGTTTTTCTCGTGATTATGCCGCTGGCGGGGATTTGGCGGCGGCCGCCCCGCGCCTCCGGTTCAAGTGCGGTCAAGACGGACACCTTCGTTGAGAATGGCGCCGCTTCAGCTGGTCGGGTGTTTAGCGGGAGTAACCGGCCAAGCGATGATAAATCGTCTCCTTAGTGATGGCGCTTTTCCTTTCTGGAAAGCGGCGGCTGGCGGCGGTTTACTGATCGCCGGTTTCGTGTTCGTCGCCTATTTTGTTCTGCCGGCGTACTTTGGAACTGACCTTGATCAGCCGGCGGCGGCTGTTGAGGTGTTTCCGGCTCCGCGCGAGGCCAGTCACCTCAAACCGCCGCCGGTGGTCCGGGGTATATATTTGACAAGCTTCGTGGCTGGCAGCGAACGTTTTCGCAGTTCGCTTGTTGAGCTTGTTGACCGGACGGAGCTTAACGCCGTCGTCATTGATATTAAAGATTACTCCGGCCGGGTGGCCTTTCCGCTTAACGACCCGATGCTGGCGCGTGTCGGATCGGCTGAGTCCAGGATCAGGGATATTTTTGATTTCCTTGAGATCCTTCACAAAAAGGGAATTTATGTAATCGGTCGGATCGTGGTTTTTCAGGACCTATTCCTCACCAGCCGACAGCCGGAACTGGCGGTCAAGCGCCCCGACGGGAGCGTTTGGAAGGATTTCAAAGGGCTTTCTTGGATTGATCCCGGCGCCAAGGAGTATTGGCGCTACATATCAGCGCTGGCCGTGGAATCCTACAAGTTAGGATTTGACGAACTGCAGTTTGACTATATCCGTTTTCCCTCGGATGGTGATATGAAAAATATCATTTATCCCTGGAGCGGCGGCAGAACCAAGGCCGATGTTCTTGATGAGTTTTTCTCTTTTTTGTCGGCTGAACTAAGAGGCAGGGGTATACCCATTTCCGCCGATATATTTGGGATGACGACCATCGACACCGACGATCTGAACATCGGCCAGATTTTTGAGCGGATTCTGACTCATTTTGACTATATCTCGCCGATGGTTTACCCATCCCACTACCCGCCGAATTTCAATGGTGTCAAAAATTCTGCGGCAGAGCCCTACGAGGTTGTCAGGTACTCTTTGGACAGGGCAATGATTAGGGCAAGCACCACACCAAGTAAAATCCGGCCGTGGCTTCAGGATTTCAGCTTGGGCGCCAACTACACGGCTGAGATGATTAAGGCGGAGATTCAGGCCGTCTACGACTCCGGCTTTGAAAGCTGGCTGCTCTGGAGTCCGTCAAACAAGTACACCGAAGCGGCTTTGGTGCCAGCGAAATAGGGGGTGTTCCCTGCGGATTTTGGAAAGACTGAGCGACTCCAAACAGTCAGCGTTTTTTTGACAGGTTGAATTTGCTGTTTGGTAACTTGACAGGATGGTTGATTTTGAGTACACTGACTCACCAGTCACCAGAAGTCCCGCCGTGTCGGCTAAGGGAAGCCGGCAAAAAGGTGGGGCAGAAGTACAACAACAAAAAATCAATTCAGATGAGTGCGTCTCAACAACAGCAGATCGGAAAAGTCACAACGCAGGGCATCCAGGAGATCCGGATGCGGAAAGACCAGCCGTTTAAGCTGGCCGATCTCCCGATTCCAGACGAAATTCGTCGGCAATTAGCCGAAGATATTTTCAAACAGCAGTTTCCGGCTGTTTTTCGGCCGGGGGAGGTGCCGGACAGAGGGGCAATGTCCACGTCGAACGAGACCCTATGGCGGCGGATGTGCACCCGTTTGTGCAATATAGGCTGATTCACTACGGTTTCCGACTAAAAATAATTGACTAGTTTGTGAAGTTGTGAAGATGGCGCACCGGCGGCATGCGATTGCCGCCGGCAACACCCCCCTTCCTTTAAGGCGAGGGGGCTTTTTTGTTTTCGCGTCCGTACTATAATTTAACTGAATGAATCGCGAAGTTGTCACATACTTTGCCGAGACCGATGCCCGCGGCAAACGGGTGGCTTTTGGCATAAAGTCCAGGGACCGGACGCGCCACGTTTACGTCATTGGCAAGACGGGGATGGGCAAGTCCACTCTCCTTGAGAACATGGCCGTTCAGGACATGAGAAACGGAGAGGCTTTGGCTTTTATAGATCCTCACGGCAAAACCGCCGAGCTTCTTTTAGACTTTGTGCCGGAGAGCCGCCTGCAGGATGTTTTGTATTTCGCGCCGTTTGACACCGATTACCCAATATCCTTCAACGTTATGGAGGATGTCGGTCCTGCGAGGCGTCACCTTGTCGCCAGCGGTTTGATGAGTTCCTTCAAGAAAATCTGGGTGGATGCCTGGAGCGCTAGGATGGAGTACATTCTCAATAATATCCTGCTGGCTTTGCTGGAGTTCCCCGACTCTACTCTGCTTGGAGTAAACCGGATGCTTGCCGACAAAGAATACCGTAAGCGGGTTGTTGACAACGTTAGTGATGTTTCGGTGAAGGCGTTCTGGACCGACGAGTTTGCCAAGTACGGCGATCGTTATATGCAGGAAGCCGGCGCCGCCATTCAGAACA
>Ga0073934_10008879_pt1 | contig 13150 bp, 2 predicted proteins | sample LarsenN4metaG_FD_76834 | JGI IMG/M metagenome (GOLD analysis project Ga0073934, IMG submission 76834) | Hot spring sediment bacterial and archeal communities from British Columbia, Canada, to study Microbial Dark Matter (Phase II) - Larsen... ...
CCGCGACCGGTTCAGCGAATGGAAAGCGCGTCACCACCGGCGCGTGGCGGGCGCAGAGGGGGGCATGTCGCTGATCGAGATCATGGTGTCGGTGTTTTTGCTGGCCGTGATCATGATGGGATTGTTTTCCGCGTTTTATCAGACCCAACGGGCACTTTCGATGAGCACCTCGCAAACGGACGTGCTTGAGGGGGGGCGCGCGGTGGGGTCATTGATGGCGCGTGATCTTCAGGAACTGAGCGCCTCGGGGCTGAGCAACGTGGTGAACCTGGCCGCGGTGGACGTGCACAGCACACTGCTGCCGCTGCCGGGGGGGCCGATTCAAACCAACCGGCTGCAGGAAGTGTATTGCCTGACGCGGCAGAATGATTTCTGGCAGGGGGTGGGCTACCTGTTCCGGGTGCAACCGGAGGAGGCGGTGGGGACGTTGTTTCGCTTCAGCCAGACCGCCTCGAATCGGCAGCCGGCGCAAATCGCGCAATTGTTCAACATGTTCACCAACGCCCAGCCCGGGATGACCAACGTGGGGCGCGTGGCTGAAGGGGTAGTGCATCTCACGGTGCGCGCCTTCGACACCAACGGCCTGGAGTATGCTCCCGGCGGAGTGCCCTCGACCAATAACGCCTGGGTGTGGAACGGCGGCTACCGTTTGATGGAGAAAGCGCTTCCCGCGTGGGTCGAGCTGGAAGTCGGGGTTGTGGACTCGGCGGTGTACCGGCAATACAAGATGCTGTTCGACGCCAACCCGGCCTCGGGGCGCAATTATCTGACCAACCAGGCGGGCAAAGTCTATCTGTTCCGCCAGCGGATTCCGACGCGAAATTTCAATGAACCGTAATTGCCAACGCATGGCCACCTCCCAGGGATCAGGGAAGAGATCAGGCACGACGGCGAATCCGAGGGACGCCGCCCCTGTCTCTTACGAGAAGCCCTCGCAGCGGTCAGCGGAGAGCCGCCCGGAAGGACGGACACCGGTGACAGCCCCGGGCGATCCTGCGTTGGCGGCGGGGTTTTCCCAGTCAGGCCAGCCCTCAACCTGTGGGCAAGCGAGGTTTATGGGCGGCGCCTGGAGAGATCTTCAGCAGTCCGCGCGGCGGGGCGGGGCCGCCACGAGCCGCGGGGTGGCCCTGGTGATCACGCTGATCATGCTGTCCATTATCACGGTGATCACCATCACCATCCTGGCCATCGCCCGGCATGACCGGGCGGCGGTGACCCAGGCGAGCAACCTGACGGACGCGCGGCTGGCGGCAGAGGCGGCGCTGGAGCGGGCCAAAGGGGAGATTCTGGCGCAGATTTTGCAGAACAACGCGCTCATGGGCTACGACTTCACCGTCTCGCAAGCCCAGTTGACCAACGCGCTCAACCTGTGGGTGGACCCTGCGGTGCCGGTGTTCGTGGACACCAACCGCGGCGGTTCAAGCGGGCCGCTGGACGACCGGCGGTTCCTGGACCTGAATCGGAACGGCCTGATGGATCCGACGGTGGTGATCTCGAATGTGTTTGGCGATCCACACTGGATTGGATTGCTGGAGAAACCGTACCGCCCGCACGATGGCAACAACCGGTTCACGGCCCGGTACGCTTTCCTGGTCGTGCCCGCGGGCAAGACCCTGGACGTGAACTGGAGCCACAACGAAGCCATCAGCGGGCCGCCCACGGGCTACGGCTTCATGCGGAACCAGGGGTTTGGCCCGTGGGAACTGAACCTGGCGGCGTTCCTGGCCGACCTCGAGCCGACGGTTTGGGGCGGGAATCTGCGCTACAGCTTCGAGCCCTATCCCGCGCCGCTGGCCATTGGGCCGACGTTTGCGGACGCGCAGTCCTTGCTGAATTACCGCCGCGGGGGCAGGCCGGCCAACTTTTCGAGCGTATGGGCGTTGTTCGGGCCGGCGGGGGCAGACGCGTTCCGGTCCGACCTGATTGACGGTTACGCGCTGGGGCCGGCCATGGGACGAACCTATCCGTGGGCCGACCTGGACGACCCGACCAAACCGTGGCCGGGTTCGGATTCGGTAAGGCACTACTTCAACCACCAGGATTATTTCGACCCGGCCAAGACGTCCTCGAATTTCGTGGCGCATCTCAAGGACGCGATCGCGGCGGACCCGAGCGCGTTTTACCGGATGCTGGCCCAGTTGGGGACGGATTCGGCGGCGGAGGATCTGACGGACAAGATCAACCTGAACTATGTGGTGCATACCTATACGTTCAGCCCGATTTACGCCACCAATTTTGTGCCCTGGAGCATGGTCACGAACGGGGTGGACTACAGCGTGTTTTTCCTGACCAACACGGCTGAGCGGTTGCTGCGGCAGCAATACCTGGATTTCAATCCCGGGCTTTATGTGACCAACGTCCTGGGGCGGCTGGAGATCCGCGGGGTGACCAATTTCCCGAGCATGACCTGGATCCAGGTGGCGCCGAGCAACCACTATTCGCCGTCGGTCCACCGGCTGTTCCAGGTGGCGGCGAACATTTACGACGCCACGCAGACCAACATCTATCCCTCGGTGTTTCGACCGTTGTTCACCACGGTGGGCACGAATGTGTTTTTGAGCGGTTTCACCAATGACAGCCAGTATTCGACTCTGCCGGGCTGGCTGGCCAGCAGCCGGCAGTATGGCATCCCGCTGGTCATCGGGGCCAAGAAAGGTTTCCCAAATTTCAACGAGTTCACGCTGCAAACGGACGTGACGGTAACGCGCAAGCTGGTGTTTTTCCGGCCGGACACAAACTCACCGCCCAACCGGACGAACCAGATGTATATTCTGAGTGTCTCGAACCTGTTTGCCGCGGAGGCGTGGAACTCGTACGAGGCCCCCTACCCGCGGCCGCTGCAGATTGTGGTCACCGACCAGGCCACGGTGATGATCACCAACAACCAGGGAGTGATCCTGAATATGCCACTCTCCTTTGTTGGAAGCTCCACCAACCTGGGGCCCAACTGGTGGCGGGGACAGCAATTCCTGCTGCCGATTAACGAGCGGCGCGTGATCCTGCCGCCCTCGGTTTATAGTGATCTCAACCGGGCGTTTGAGCCAGTGGCCGTCACGAACCGGTTTGATCCGGGTTTCCCGACGCCGGAGTGGTACCTGACCATTTCGAACAACTTCCAGTACATCCTTGTGGAAGGGGACCGCATTCTGGACTTCGTCATTTCCAAGGATTTCAATGCGGAACTGGATATTGATCAGGCACTGATGGGTACGTCATCTGTGCTTGGAGCCAACGGGGTGCAGGAGAGCGCGATTGTGGCGCGCCTGTGGGACACCAACCGACAGACGGCCTCACTGCTGGCGCCCACCGACGGCATCCGGCTGCAAATCGCGATCTGCCTGGGCATGACCACCGTGGGGGACGACGTCTGGACCAGTTATCTCAATGACACGATGCGCGGTCTGGATAAGCAACGCGGGATCGCAGCGTGCCAGGAGTTCTTCAAGATCGGGCGCACGCAGTATCCCAACGTCCCGGTGGCGATGAGCGGACTGAGCATGCAATCGCCCTTCTGCCCAACGCGGCGCATGGTGCGAACGGCCACGTGGCAAGTGGACGATCCGCTGGTGCATTACCATGTGGGCGACCTGCTGATCAACCCATCGGGCAGTAACTGGATTAATGAGTTCATCGTGCCCCCGACCGCGCCGGTGCCGACCAACATGACCCTGGCGAGCCTGGGGCGGGTCAATCCACGCTATTCCCCATGGGGCGGACCGCCGGGGATGCAGGATCCAAACAACCCGCCTCCGGGCGCTTACGACATGGCCCTCAAAGACCCGGGCGTGCGGAGCTCGGATGACTGGGATTTTCCGAATGGGCGGTTTCCCAGTGTGGGCTGGCTGGGCCGGGTGCATCGCGGCACGCCGTGGCAGACGATTTACTTCAAAGCCAAGCCGCCGGAGCAACCTGACATCACCTTCGATGACTGGACGCAGCGATCAGCGGAGTATCTCTGGGACCGCGGCCGATGGTATGTGGCGCATCCCACAAACGATTGGGCACTGGCCGACCTCTTCACCACAGCGGTGGGGCCGAACTGGACCCATGGCAAACTCTCGATCAACCAGGCCAACCTGCCGGCGTGGTCGGCGGTGCTGGGCGGAGTGGTGCTGCTGCGGAACACGATGACGGATGAGGATCTGCTGAGTGTTGGCCTGAGCGCGTCCAACAGTCCCATACCGCTGATGGAGGAACTGGTGGCGCCGAACGCCAATGACACGAATGTGGTCAGCCCGGCGATGGTCCGGCTGGTGGCGGGGATTAACGACCATCGCCGCAAACAGCCGCACCAGACTTTCACGAACCTGGCGCAATTCCTGCAGACGCCGGAACTGACTGTTGGGTCGCCGTGGTTGAATTGGCAATCCTCGTATCAGCGGCAGTTGGGGTTGACGGACACGGCCTACGAGCGCATTCCCCAACAGATTCTCTCGCTGGTGCGGGTCGGCGAGCCGCGCTTTGTGGTGTATGCCTACGGGCAGTCGCTCAAGCCCGCGCCCGACTCGATTGATACGGCCAATCGGAACGTCTGCACGAACTATCAGGTGACCGCCGAGGTGTCCACCCGGGCGGTCTTTCGGGTTGAGGGCGGTTATGACGTGAACGGGCGGCTGTCAGGCCTGCGGACGATCATGGAGAGCTTCAACCTGCTGCCGCCGGACTGAGCGGCGTTCGCTGCGCATGAGCCTGAGCGCCCATATTCAAGCAAGTCTGAGGCACACGGCTTCGCGTGGGACTCCCGCGTGGCGAAGGGCTGGCGGCGTCCAGACGCGGGTGCCTCGTGGGGCATCCGGTCCCGCCTCCGGCGGCTGTTTCAAGAGCCCGGAAGTCTGCACTGGTTTGAAGCGATTCCGGCAGGGCGTCCTCGACGGTGCGGCAGGCCGTGTGAGGCAAGAATCTTTCCACCCATGGATGTGTTATGAATTTGCGACCTAGCACCTGGGCGTTGATCAGCATCAGCGCCTTCATTGGCGCGGCCTGGTTCTGGCATTTGGGCAAGCAGGAGGCCGCCCGGCGGAATTCATCGCCGGGAGTTCTCCAGGGATCCAATCAGATGGCGGGCGCGACGAATGCCCGCCTGGAGAAGCCGTTTCGCATCGTGTCTCCCCCGCCCGCTCCGGCCCGGCGATCCCTGGAGGATTACGTGCTCCGCAACACCAGCGAACCGCTGGAACGACTCGCGTTCAACGAACGCGCTCTTCTTTTGCGCAATGCGCGGATAGACACCGGCCTGCGCCAAGGGCTGGACATCCCGCCCATGCTGAAAGCCCAGAACGATCCGGAAAGCTATGTGGTCCAGGCCCGCGGCCCGATCACACCGGCCTTTCGCGCGATGATCGAAAAAACCGGAGCGGAGGTGGTGGCCTACGTGCCGAACAATGCCTACCTGGTGCGGGCGGCGGCGGCCACCGCGCGGGTGATCGGCGCGTCGCGGCTGGTGCGGGCGGTGCAGCCCTTCGAGCCGTATTTCAAACTCGAGCCGGAACTTCTCCGCCGCGCGGTCGAGGCAATTCCGCTGCCAGACAACGCCCGGCTCAACGTGGTGGTGTTTCCCGGGCAGGCCGAGCGAACAGCGACGGCGATAGCGGGTCTGGGCGCCGAGGTCACGGGCGAGGAACGTTCGCCCTTCGGTCCCATCCTGCACGTGACGGGGCGGGGCGGGATGTTGGCGGGCCTGGCACAGTTGCCGGGAGTGCAGTTGATCGAGACGGCGCGCGAGCGGCGCCCGGCCAACGACCTGACGCGCCTGCGGTTGAACGTGGTGCGCGGGACCAACCTGAGCGACGCAGTGCTGGTCGCGAGCAATCACCTCAATCTGGACGGCTCGGGCGTGCTGGTCAGCGTGGGGGACACCGGCGTGGAGGCCCTGCATCCCGACCTGGCGGGGCGGGTGTTTGGCGACACAAACGATTTGAACGGGCACGGCACGCATGTGGCGGGAATCATCGCCAGCAGCGGCGACCACTCGGCGGGGGTGACCGCTTCGGGGTCGCCGAGCAACTCGAATTTCCGGGGCATGGCGCCCCAGGCACGGATTCATTCGATCAACGTGTTTGCCGCCGGGGTCACCGACGCAGACGCCCAGCGCTGGGCGGCGCTGAGCAACGCTTTCATTTGCAACGAGAGCTGGACTTACGGCGCGCGCACCTACGACATACGGGCGGCCAGTTTCGACGCCGCCACGCGGGACGCGCTGGACGAGGTCAGGGACGCGCAGCCGCTGCTCTTCGTGTTCCCCGCCGGCGATGCAGGCAATGGCCAGGCCGACGGTCTGGGGGGCACGCCCGGGTCGGTGCAATCGCCGGGCACGGCGAAGAACGTCATTACAGTCGGGGCGAGCGAACTGTTGCGGCGCATCACCAATGAGGTGGAGTATGTGGACTCCATCGGGGGCGGGTTGTTGATCACCAACATTGTGGCGCCGTGGCTGGGCATGACCGACAGCAGCAACCAGGTGGCGGGCTTCTCCGGTCGGGGCAACGTGGGGTTGTTGCGCGAAGGGACTTACGGGCGCTACAAGCCGGACGTGGTCGCGCCGGGGGCAATGGTGGTTTCGTGCCGCAGCTCGACATGGAATGTTTCAGCGACCACCAACATGATTCTGACGGAGGCTTACACGGGGCTATATCTGCCGCCGAACACGACCAACCGCTTTTTCTTCCTGGTGGGCGTAAACAACGCCCTGTGGCTGCAAGTGGTTTTGTCTCCGAATCCTCAGGGGCCGAATCCTCTGCCCACCATGCCGATTCACATGGCCATGGAGCGGGACCCGGATGCGGCGGATTTTGTCTCCAACAACGTGGCCACGATTTACCCGCCCACCCTGACCAACGGCACACTGCACTATAGCGTGGGCAACCCCGGCTCGAACGAGGTGTACTACAACATGACGGTGTTGTTGAACGTGCCCGTCAATCCCGGCAATTACGCGGAGGTGGTGACGAACATAAACCACAATCTGGACCCGAACCACTATTACCGCTACGAGGCGGGCAGCAGCATGGCGGCGGCGGCGGTCTCGGGGACTCTGGCGTTGATCAAGCAATACTTCGAGCGCGACCTTGGGGTTAGCAATCCCAGCCCGGCCCTGCTGAAGGCGCTGCTGGTCAATGGGGCGCGGAACATGAACCCGATTTACAATTTCAATTTCCGATCGCCGGTCGCCAACCCGCAAGGGTGGGGTCTGGTGAATCTGACCAACAGCATTCCCGCCGTGCCCGCCGGCTCCAGCGCCGGACCGGTGCAATACATTGAGCAAAGTGTGACCAATGCCCTCTCCACCGGTTACAGCCACACCCGGCGGCTGACTCTGAGCGGAGCCAGCATCGCCTTTCCCACGCGGCTGACCCTGGCGTGGACGGACCCCGCGGCCAACCCCTTGACCGGCCTCAAACTGGTCAATGACCTGGACCTGATCGTGACGAACATAGACACGGGCGACGTGTATGTGGGGAATTACTTCCGCGAAGGCGAGTTGTTTTCCCAAAAGGTCAATTCGGTGACCTATGACACGAACAACGTGGCCACGACCAATCTTTCGGTGACGAATTTTCTCGAGGCACTTGATTACACCGGGAACCTTGAGAACATCTATCTGCCGGCCCGGGCCGGGACCAACTTTACAGTGACGGTGCGGGCCCGGCGCGTGAACGTGAACGCGGTGGACGCGGCGACGCCGGATCGCATCGCGCAAGATTACGCGCTGGTGGCCTCGTGCGGTGTGCCGGGGTTCACGAACAGCACGTTCACGCTGGATCCCGTGCCGGTGCTGGGCGTGGACGCGGCTCCGCTGGTGCGCTATTTCGACACCAACTACGTGGCGGTGGCGGGACAGCGCGTTGGGGCCAACCCTCCCTTCCTGACCACGACCAACGGGCTGGGCGAGCAGTGGAATTTTTACGTGTTCACCAATTCCACCGTGTACACCAACGTGGCGTTCATGACGTTTCAGCCGCGCAACGCGGCCTTCCTCCAGCCCAACCGGGCCAACACGCCGCCGCCGCCCCCTCGCCCGCGTGACCGGCAGGCCGACCTTGACATGTATGTGTCGCAAAGCGCCCTGCTGACCAACCTGGATCCGGTGGTGATCGCGGCCAGTGACCGGTCGGTCAGCCGCGGGGGCACGGAATTGATCGTCTATTCCAACGCCACGGCCGGGGCGATTTATTACATTGGCATCAAGTCCGAGGATCAACAGTCCGCGGAGTATTCTTTTCTCGCCCTGGCGAGCCAGAACCCGTTCAGCATGCTGGACTCGAACGGCAACCAGGTGGTGCGAGGGTTCCCCGTGCAAATCCCTGACGGCACACCCGACTTTCCCGGGGGCACGACCATGGTGGCCATCGCCGTGATGCCGATGCAGATTCAGCGGGTGGTGGCGGAGGTGGAATTCGAGCATGAGTTGATCAGCGACCTCTGGGCGGCCCTGAGCCATGAGGACGCCGAAGGCAACCAGCTTACCACGGTGCTGCACAACCACAGCATGGATACGAACGGGCCGGTCTTCATCTATAAGTACGACGACAGCCAGCGCAACGACGACCCGGACGTCCTCCCGCCGGATGGCCCGGGCGGGCTGACCAACCTCATGGGGGGCGAGGCCTCGGGAGTGTGGTATCTGGACGTGACCGACAACGCGCTGAACCACACGGGATGGGTGAATGGGTTGACGCTCTACATCGAGCCGGTGAACGACACCAACCGGTATGGGCCGGTGGTGGCGCGCACCATCGGGGCCGGGGGCTGGATTTACTCGGTGGTGGATGTGCCGCTGGACGCGACCAACCTCCATGTGTGCGTGTCGGACCTGACCGGGCCGGTGGATCTCTACATTCGCAAGAATCATTTTCCGAACACCAGCGCCTACGACTGGGCGGTGACCAACATCAGCCCGCCCGGCAATTGTTACGACTGGAGCATTTACGACACGCCACCATTGACGCCGGGCCGGCATGTGATCGGAGTCAACAATCCCGGGGCGGGAGCGATCCAGGCGGCGCTCACCTATTATGTCGAACGCGACCTGCGGCCGGGCCCGCACATCGTGTATTCATCCACCAACGGCGTGCCATTCCTGGACGATGCGGTGACGAATGCGTCCATCTACGTGCCGAACGCGGGGCTGATTTCGATGCTGAACCTGGGGCTGCGCATCAATCATCCGAGAGCCAGCGACCTGGTTATCCACCTTATCAGCCCGGACGGCACACGCCTGCTCATTGCCGAAAACCGCGGACGCACCAACGAACTGGGCTTCGGGCGCGACCTCGCCGGAGGAGACACCAACCTCCTGGCCCGGCTGCTGGATGATGGTTTCGAAGAAGGACCCAACGCGCACGTGATCCTGACCAACGGCATCGTCTGCGGCTGGAGCATTGACCAGCCGGACATCGAGTTTTTCACAAACGGCTGGCGCGGCGGCGCCGCATGGAGCGGAACGAAGTTCATTGATCTCCACGGCAACACCGCCGGCATCCTCTCCTCCAACCTCGTCACCAGCGCCGGCTCGTTCTACCAGTTGAGCCTGGCCTACACGCGCAACCCGGATGACGCCACCAATACTCTGCCCACGCAGTGCGAGATTCTGGTGAACAGCAACCTGCTCAGCACCCTCAGTGACGGCCAAGCCAACGCCTGGACCAACCTGAACTGGAAGGCGGCCTCGATGTTCTTCCAGGCCACGGGATCCATGACGCGGATCGAGTTCCGCGGCGTGGGACCCAGCCGGCACGGCATGCTGTTGGACGGGGTGCGCGTGGATCAGGTCGCTCTGACAACGAACAATTTCCAATACGCCTATTTCACCGAGGACCCGCTGCTGACCAGCACTCCGATCAAGTTCGCGCCCGCGCCCTACGCGGACGCCGGCATCAGCGGAGCGAATCTGACCGCGGGCGGATTCGAGACGGCCACCGCTTCGAACTATCCGGCGGGGAGCTCGTTCGAGGGCTGGACCGTGCTGACCAACCAGGCCGCGGTGATCAACGACCTCGCCCTCTCATTCATCGGCACGCAATGCGTGGCGCTGTCCAGCGCGTGGATCACCACCAACCTGCCGACGCTGGCCGGGCACGAATACCGCGTGCGCGTCTCGCACCGCGCGGCGGGGCTGGTGGGCTGGTGGCCCGCCAATGGCAACGGCGCAGAGATGATTCGCGGGAACAACGGGGTGCCCACCAACAGCCTCTACGATACGGGGCTGGCCGGGCGCGCGTTCCGCATCGGCCAGCCCGACGGGCGCGTCAACATCGGCGATGTGCCGGCGTTTGCGTTCTCCCGGGCCTTCACCATCGAAACCTGGGTAAACGCTGACGCGCCGCCATTCCATCCGTTCGGAGCGCAGATTTTCTGCTACGGGCACAATCCGCTCACTTTCGAGCCCTACTATTTCTATTGGGACACGACCACGCAGCGCCCGGTGTTTGGGATTGCCCAGGATCCTCTGGACACCAGTTTTCTTTACGCGGGGTCCACGCTGCCCACCAACCAGTGGGTTCACCTCGCCGCCACCTTCGACGGCGACCGGCGCCTGATGAAGCTCTACATGAACGGCGTGCTTTCGGCCCAGACCAATACCCCCTGGCAACCCATGCCACGCGACCCGTTTGTGCCACCGCTGGCCACCATCGGCAACCTGCCCCCGGGCCCCGACAGCCAGGCATTTCCGGGGCGGATTGACGAGATGTCGCTGTATAGTCGCGCCTTGACCGACGCCGAGATCTGGGGGGTCTTCCACGCCACCAACAACGGCAAGGTGGATGCGCTCTCACCCTACGCCAACTTCGAAGTGCGCGTCGAAGGCGTGCGTACCAACACGGTGGTCAGCGGCGACAACTGGACCACGCACACCTTCACTTTCCGCGCCCTGTCGAACAGCACCAGCCTGACGCTGGCCGGACGGCCGCTTGGTGTGTTGATTGACGAAGTGGCCGTGGTGGACACCGGCAACACTTACTATCTGCCCGAGGAGCCCATCACCCCCTTCCTCGGCCAGAACGCCCAAGGAGTCTGGCAGCTTGAGATCTGGGACAACCGCCTGGGCGGCTTTGTCACCAACGGGGTACTGGTCAGTTGGGAATTGGGTATTACCTACGCCCGGACCAATATTGTACCCATTCTGCTGACAAACAGTGTCACGTATGCCGGCTCGCTAGACGGTGGGGACTCGCGCTACTTCATGGTGGTGGATGCCACCTGCACCAACGCAGGGGCGGTGACCCACACCCTGGTGGCCGACCGCCCGGTGGACCTGATTTTCAACCGGTATGGCATCCCGGGCACCGCACCAGGCGATTTCCCGCTCATGATCGCCGTGACCAATGCCTCGAATACCATCGTGATTGGCGCCATGCCTCTGCTCGCGCCCGGACGTTATTTCCTCCAGGTGCGGGATCGGGGGCTGGTACCCACGAATCGGTTCACCCTGCGCGCCGATGTTGTTTGTGGCACCAACGCCTTCATGCCGTTCCTGCCTCCCTCGAAGCTTGCCTTCACTCCAGCCGGGTTCACCATGAGTTGGCACGGTCCGCTGGGCGCCCGCTATGCGGTGGAATACACCGACAGCCTGGATGCCATGGTATGGAAACCCTGGCCCGGGCCTATTCAAAGCCAGGATGGGACCTTCGGCATTGTGGATGACGGCAGCCTGACGGGCGGGTTCCATGGCCCGCGATTTTACCGGGTGACTTTCCTGTCCGTCGGCCCCCCTTAAGCGCGGGCTCATTGGTGCAACCGGGATGGGCCGCGTGTGGTGATTGACCCCGGAGCCAGCGTCAGGGGGAGGCGTAATGCTCCGTCCCCAACCTTGTCACCAGTACTGGTGACTGGCGCCTATGAGGGAGTGAGCTAAACTGACCTCGTTACTGGCAGTGCAAAAGTGCAGGTTTCTGTGTGGATCGGATGGCGTCACGCTGCAGCGCCGCACGGGTCGGTAAATCTCGGTGGCCAGCACAGGGTTGCTGAGACAGGCTTTTAGCTGTGTTCTCATGTTCCGGGCCGGACGGTTGTCCGGCTCGTTTTTTTTCTGAAGCAGGATAGGCCCGCAACGCAGCGGGTGGAGTGGCCTGCGACAGCGCCAAGCCTTACCGCCTTGGAGCCGGAGAGTCGGACGGACGGGGTGAGGCTTGAGGAGAGACCCTGATGGTCAAGGCCAGCACACCCATGGCCAGCAAGGCGCCTCCGAGGCAAAGCAAGGCAGCGAGGTTGCTGCCCGTGCGGTCCTTAATGACGCCCACCAGGTAGGGACCAACGAACCCTCCAAGATTACCCACCGAGTTGATGAGCGCAATGCCTCCCGCCGCCGCTGTACCACTCAGGAAGGCGGTTCCCATGGCCCAGAAAGGCCCCAAAGTCGATTTGATACCCACAAAGGCCAGCGTGAGAGCGGCCATGGCGAGGTAAGGGTTATGGAGGTATCCGCTCAGGGCAAATCCGACGGAGGACACGATCGCTGCGGCCGCCACATGGCCTTTGCGCTCTCCGGTGCGATCCGAGTGCCTGCCGACCAATAACATGACGACGCCAGCGACAATATAGGGGATGGAGTTAATCAGGCCCACAACCGCATTGCTCTGACCGGAGAAACCTTTAACGATCGAGGGCAGCCACAATTCGTAACCGTAACCTCCCACGTTCATTAGAAAATAAAGCAAACACAGGAGCCAAACCCTGCCGCTGGCAAACGCTTTGGCCAAGCCGTGCTCCGAGGCCGACCCCCGTTGCGCCGCTTCCTGACTCAATCGGTGCTGCAACCATTGCTTCTCGGTTGTGCTGAGCCAGGAGACCTCCCCGGGCCGGTTGGGAAGCACCCACAATACGACCAGGCCAAGCAATACGGCGGGGATGCCTTCGAGAAGAAACAGCCACTGCCAGCCCGCCAGTCCGCCGAGGCCATCCAGGCCCAAAAGGGAGCCAGAGATGGGCGAGCCGATGATACCGGCCACGACGCCGCCCGTAGCAAACAAGGCCACCGTCTTAGCCCGCTCTTTGGCGGGAAACCAATAGGTGAGGTAAAGAATGACCCCCGGGAAAAAGCCTGCCTCGGCCGCGCCCAGCAGAAAGCGCATGAAGTAAAACATGGGCACACTTTTCATGAACATCATGGCCGCCGAGATGATGCCCCAGACGACCATGATGCGGGCGATCCAGA
>Ga0073934_10008880_pt1 | contig 13149 bp, 13 predicted proteins | sample LarsenN4metaG_FD_76834 | JGI IMG/M metagenome (GOLD analysis project Ga0073934, IMG submission 76834) | Hot spring sediment bacterial and archeal communities from British Columbia, Canada, to study Microbial Dark Matter (Phase II) - Larsen... ...
CCATCGCTGCCATCGTGACGACGGTGACGTTGTGGCTGACGTTCGAGATTGCGTTCAAGTATCCGCTCTACCCGGGCGTGCTGTTCGGCGGCTACTGATCGTCCTCACCCGGCTGCAGCGGCCTGGCCCACGGCACGCGGTGCCGGTTGCCATTCCTTGCCGGTGGCGGCGGTGGTTGGGAAGATCAGCGATTTGATGACCACGGGCACCGCCCCCGATGCCGGCAGCATGGTGCCGATGTCGATGTAGTCGAAGTCCTTCAGTTCGAGCCCGTCGATCGAGACGATCGCGCTGCCGATTTTCATCTCCTCGCGCAGATGAATGCCGATCAGGCCGCCGACGTCGCCGTCGCCGGCCAGCACCACCGGATGGCCTTTTGCCAGGATGTCGGAGAGTCCTTCCACGACCCCTTTGCAGAATGCATCGAGCCTGTGGAACGTGGCGGAGCCGCGCCAGGGCACGAACACGGCCACGGGGCTGTCGCCGGCGCCAAGATCGAGCCGCCTGAGCACGTCCTTGATCGCGGCGGCGACCGTGCCTGAATCGATGGTCTCGTCCTCGATCGTCATCACCGGCGCGATCACCGGCACGTTGCGCAGCGGCAGCGCCTCCATCGGCGAGACGAAGATGGTGCTGCCGGAAACCTGCGTGGTGTACTGCGAGGCGCCGATCACGGTGGCGCGGATGCCTTCGTTGGCAGGTTCGAGCGTCGGGCCCCAGCCGTCGATCCGCGCACGAATCTGCTGCGCCAGCAGCACGCCAAGATCGCCGAAGGACGTCGCTTCGCGGCCGTAGATGTATTCGGACACGCCGCCGGAGAAGGTGACGACATCGACGGCATGGCCGGAGCGCAGCGGGTCGAGCCGGCAAAGTCCCGATCCGCCGACGGTGGGCACCCGCCCCTGCATCGCATCGAACAGCCGGCCGGCCATGTGGACGGCCAGCGTACGGGCCGACTCCGGTGGGAGCGGCACCCCGATGTCGAGCGTGATGCCGAGCTCGGCGGCGAAGCGGCGGCCGGCTTCCTCGATGCGTGCGACACGGCCCGCCTCGTCGAGACAGACCAGCCGTGCGCCCACGTCGACGGCCGTCAGATCGATGACCTTGCCATCGGCGCAGATCGCGATCTTGGAGGTCCCGCCGCCGATGTCGACGTTCATCACGGTCGTGTTGTCGCGGATCGAGCGCGCCACCGCGCCCGAACCGTAGGCGGCCATGACGGTCTCCAGATTGTCGCCGGCCGACACCGCGACCATCTTGCCGGCCTGGCGCGCGAACAATTCGCCGATGGCGCGCGCATTGCTCCGCCGCACGGCGACGCCGGTCAGGATCAACGCCCCGGTGTCGATCTCGTCAGGATCGATCTTGGCATCCTCGTACTGCTGCTCGATGAAAGCGCCGAGCGCTTCGGCATCGATGGTCTCACCCGTCGAATATGGGGTGAGCAGGATGTCGGACTGGTGGAACGTCTCGCGGGTGGTCACCACGTAGCGGCTGTCGAGCCGCTCCAGCACGATGCGCGAAAACACCAGATGAGAGGTCGACGAGCCGATATCGACGCCGACGCTGAGCACGACGATCTCGTCCTCGTCGACCAGCGACCGTCCCGTGCTGGAGAAGAAGATGCGTCCGCCGACCGCTTCGTCATTCATAGCGACATCCATCCAAATACGTCATTGCCGGGCTTGACCCGGCAATCCACCCTTTTCGCACGATGATGGATGTGCGGATCAAGCCCGCGCATAGCAACCGGGAGACTTGCGGCATTCCTAGGCGCCCACGAACTTCGGCACGACGGCGCCCTTCTTGTAGAACTCCGGCTCCATCCGATTGTCGACGCCTTCGGCGCGCAGCTTGGCGGAGTATTCCTCGCGCAGGAACGGGTCCTCCATCCAGTACGGGATGGCGGTGCCGCCCTCCGGGATATCCATGCCGGTGTAGTCGGTATGCTTCTCGCCGGGCGGGCCGGGCTCGCGTCCGGGATTGTGCGGCCCGAACCAGGCGGTGAGCCGGAACGGCTCCTTCGATGCGCCGAAATGCTGGTGATACCAGCGCGCGCCGCCGGGTGCCGCCGACACCATGCCGAACGGCTCGTAGTCCACGCGCTTCACTTCGCCGGCCTTGCCGTCCTTCCATGGCGTCACGCCGTTCCGCTCCGGCCAGGTGTAGGTGTAGCCCTTGCCGGTGAGGCAGATCAGCACCGCCGCCGAGGTGTGGGCGTGCGCCTTGGAATAGCGGCCGGTCTCGTGCTGGCCGATCCAGAGGTAGAAGGTGTTGCCGGTCATGAACGGTTCGACCCGCCGCCATCCGGGCGAGCGCCGGTTGTCGAGCGGCAGGTCGCAGTTGATGACGTCGGGCACGAAATTGGTGCGGCGCATGGCGAGCCCGCGCACCGGATCGGGCTCGATGTCGTCCTTGTACTTGTAGAAATCGTCGGCGCCCGAGAACCGGTCCTTGAACTGGTAGGGCGTGTTGAAGATGAAATCGGTGTTGTTGACGAGGTTCATCAGGTTCGGCGCCGTGGTGCCCGCGATCAGCACGGCCGGCGACGAACTGGCGTTGATGATGCGGTGCGACGCGTTCACCGGGATGGAGAACAGCGAGCCCCGCTGCCACTCGAAGACGTGCTTCTTTGAGTCGCCCTCAAGCCAGACCTCGGTCGTACCGCGGCCTTCGGCAACAAGATAGACTTCCTCATAGAGGTGCTTTTCCGGATTCAGCGCGCCAGCGCCGGGCACCTCGACCACGTAGCAGCCCCACTTGCCCTCGGTCCCGTGCAACTGAATATAGGTTCCGCGTCCGCCGAGACGTTTCCAGGGTGCCATCGGAAGGTCCAGGACGCACTTGAGCCCGATGTCGCGGAAGCACGGAATTCCCTCCGATTCCATGAACAGGTCGTAGGGGGTCTTCGGCCGACCGAATGCGCCCCGACCGGCGCGGTCGATGCCGCTCGGCTCGTGCCAATGGGTCGTCTTTCCGGTGATTTCGTGCATGGGGCTGGTCCTGCTGCGATCGGGCTGTCCGGTGTTGTTGCGGGTTTTATAGGCCCGCATCCGGGATAAGCCAAGTGCGCGCAAAAGCGCGGTCGAACGGGACTTTTGAGCGCCGGATTGATCCGTTAGAATTGGCGTCGTCCCGCGTACCAGGGAGGGGAATCCATGAGGAAGTTCGTCATCGCCGTGTCCGCCGCGCTGATCGTGTTCGCGGCCATGCCTGCGCCGGCGCAGCAGAAGAGCGTCAAGATCGGTTTCGTCAGCACGTTCTCGGGCCCGACCGCCGTGATCGGCAACGACATGCGCAATTCGTTCGAGCTCGGGCTCGACCACATCGGCCGCAAGATGGGCGGCCTGCCGGTCGAGGTGATCTACGAGAACGACGAGCAGCGTCCCGACGTCGGCCGCCAGAAGACCGAGAAGCTGATCCAGTCCGACCGGGTGAATTTCGTGGTCGGCTACATCTGGTCGAACGTCCTGCTCGCCTCGCTCAAGCCGGTGGTGGACTCGCAGACCTTCCTGATCAGCTCCAATGCCGGGCCTTCGCAGATTGCGGGCGAGCTGTGCTCGCCGTTCTTCTTCTCAACATCCTGGCAGAATGACTAGACCCCGCAGGCCATGGGCCTGTACATGAACAAGAAGGGCGTGAAGGGCGTCTATCTGATCGGTCCGAACTACGCCGCCGGCAAGGACATGCTGACCGGCGTGCGCGCGACCTTCAAGGGCAAGGTGGTCGGCGAGGACCTCACCCAATGGCCCGGCCAGCTCGACTTCTCGACCGAGCTGTCGCGCGTGCGCGCCACCAAGCCGGACGCGGTGTTCGTGTTCTATCCGGGCGCGGCGGGCGTGCAGTTCCTCAACCAGTACTCCCAGTCGGGCCTGAAGGGACAGATTCCGCTCTACACGGCCTTTACCATCGACTCCGTCACGCTGCCGTTGCAGAAGGACCTCGCGCTGGGTGTGCCGGGGGCGCAGCACTGGGTCAACGACCTGCCGAATGCCGCCAACAAGAAGTTCGTGGCCGACTTCCGCGCGAAGCACAAGACGACGCCGTCGTTCTACGGTGCGCAGTCCTATGACGCCGCCCTCCTGCTCAACAGCGCGGTGACGGCGGTCAAGGGAAACCTCGCCGACAAGGACGGCATGCGCAACGAGATGCGAAAGGCGAACTATGCCTCGGTGCGCGGCCCCTACCGCTACGGCAACAACCACTTCCCGATCCAGAATTTCTACCTTCAGGATGTGGTCAGGGCTGCCGATGGAAGCCTGACGTTGAAGACGGTGGAAACCATCGTCGAGAACAGCCAGGACCAGTTCCACACGCGCTGCAAGATGAAGTGGTGAAAGCGGGCGACAAAGACGGATCGACGGAGGACAGACAGGCCAGGTCAAACTGTAATTCGCTGATCTGGCCTCCGTCGCGGATCCTCTGTCGTTCGTCCTCCGATCCATGCTGCTTATCTTCGAACAGTGCCTCAACGGCTTGCAGCTCGGCCTGCTGTTGTTTCTCGTCGCCGCCGGCCTGACGCTCGTCTTCGGCATCATGGACATGGTGAACCTCGCGCACGGTTCGCTGTATATGATCGGTGCCTATTTCGCCGCGAGTTTCGTGGCCTGGACCGGAAGTTTCGTTGCCGGCGCCGCGTTCGCGCTCGGCGCCACGCTGCTGGTCGGAATGCTGATGGAAGTGGTCGCGATCCGGCCGCTTTACGGACGCGACCATCTCGATCATGTGCTGGGCACCTTCGGTCTGATCCTGTTCTTCAACGAACTTGTCCGCATGGTCTGGGGCCCTGCGGGTCTGCGGGTGCCGCTGCCGGACTGGCTCAATACCGCGGTGCCGATCCTGCCAGGGTTGCAGTATCCCACCTACCGGATCGCCATCATCGTTACTGCGCTTGCGGTGGCATTGCTGCTCTATGTCCTGGTGATGCGAACGCGCATTGGAATGCTGATCCGTGCCGGAGCCTCCAACCGCGAGATGGCGGGCGCATTGGGCGTCAACATCAAGCTGCTCTATACGCTGGTGTTCGGGCTCGGTGCGGCCCTTGCCGGGCTTGCCGGTCTGATGCAGGCGCCGATCCTCACGGTGCAGATCGGCATGGGCGAGAACATCCTGATCCTCGCTTTTGTCGTCATCATCATCGGCGGCATCGGGTCGATCCGCGGCGCCTTCATCGCTGCGATCATGGTGGGACTTCTGGACACCATCGGTCGCGCCTTCCTGCCCGATCTCCTGCGTCTGGTGATGACCTCGCGCGGCGCTGCCACCGTCGCGCCGGCGCTGTCGTCGATGATGATCTATCTGGTGATGGCGGTCGTGCTCGTGGTGCGGCCGCAGGGTCTGTTCCCGGTGGCCAACAAATGATCGGCTGGCTCACGCCGCGCAATGTGGTGGTTGCGGCGCTGCTCGTCTTCCTCATCCTGATTCCGATCTACACCGCGGCCACCGGCAATCCCTTCCTGCTCACGCTGTTTACGCGCATCGTCATTCTGGCGATGGCGGCGACCAGCCTCAACCTGATCCTAGGGTATGGCGGCATGGTGAGCTTCGGCCACGCCGTCTATCTCGGTATCGGCGGCTATGCGATCGGCATACTGGCGCACGAGGGCTTGAGCTCCGGTTTCATCCAGTGGCCGATAGCGATCGCGGCCTCTGCTTTGTTTGCGCTTGGCGTCGGTGCGCTCAGCCTGCGAACCCGCGGACTCTACTTTATCATGATCACGCTCGCGTTCGCGCAACTGGTGTACTATTTCGGGGTCGGTCTTGATCGCTACGGCGCCGACGACGGGATGCAGCTCTACCAGCGCAGCCAGTTCGTCGACGCGATCAGCCTCTCCAACCGCACCTTGTTCTACTATCTCTGCCTCGCGCTGCTCGTCGCCAGCATCTATTTGGTCTGGCGCATCGTGAACTCCCGCTTCGGCCTGGTGATCCAGGGGTCGCGCTCGAATGACCGGCGCATGCAGGCGATCGGCTTTCCGACCTACCGCTATCGCCTGGTGTGTTTTGTCATCGCCGGAACCATGTGTGGGCTGGCAGGCGCGTTGTTGGCGAATCACACCGAGTTCGTCAGCCCCGCCATGATGCACTGGACGCGGTCAGGCGACCTGATCGTCATGGTGGTGCTGGGAGGCATGGCCTCGACCTTCGGTCCGCTCATCGGCGCGATCGCGCTGATGGTGCTGGAAGAGAGCCTGCCGGCGCTGATCAAGCTGGCGGCGGCGCCAATCGTCGGCGAGGCCGCAACGCGCGTCGCCGAATATTGGCAGATCGTGCTGGGGCCGCTGTTCCTTCTGGTGGTGCTGTTCGCGCGCGGCGGCATCAACGGTCTGCTCGAAAGCCTGGAACGACGCCGTGGCTGAACCCCTTCTCCGGATCGAAGGACTGACCAAGCACTTCGGCGGCGTGGTCGCCACCGACGGCGTCAATCTCGAAGTGCCGCCGGGCGAGCTGCATGCCGTCATCGGCCCCAACGGCGCCGGCAAGACCACGCTGATCGGCCAGCTCACCGGCGAGGTCGTGTCCGATGCCGGCCGCGTCCGCTTTGCGGGAGAGGACATCACGTCGCAGCCCGTCTACCGGCGCAGCCGCCGCGGACTTGCGCGGTCGTTCCAGATCACCTCGCTGTTCAACGACTTTACGGCGCTCGACAATGTGGCGCTGGCGGTGCAGGCGCACGCCGGGCATTCGTTCCGGTTCTGGCGCGATGCGCGCAGGGAGGACGAATTGCGGGAGCCCGCGCGCGCCGCGCTGGCGCGTGTCGGCCTGGCCGGCCGCGAGAACACGATCGTCTCCAGCATGAGCCACGGCGAGCATCGCCAGCTCGAGATCGCCATGACGCTGGCGACACGCCCGCGCATGCTGCTGCTCGACGAGCCGATGGCAGGGATGGGCCCGGAGGAATCCGTTCGCATGATTGCGCTGCTGCGTGAGCTGAAGCGCGATCTGACGATCCTTCTGATCGAGCACGACATGGACGCGGTCTTCGCGCTTGCCGACCGCATCAGCGTGCTGGTGTACGGGCAGGTGATTGCATCCGGCGAACCGGCTGCGATCCGGGCCAATGAGGACGTGCGCAAGGCCTATCTCGGCGACCAGGACGATCATGGCTGATCCGCTGCTGGAGCTTGACGGCATCGAGACCTGCTACGGACGCAGCCAGGTGTTGTTCGGCATCTCGCTCAGCGTCGCCGCCGGCGAGATGGTGACGCTGATGGGCCGCAACGGCATGGGCAAGACCACGACCGTGCGCTCGATCATGGGCCTGACGCCCGCCATGGCGGGGACGATCCGTTTTTCCGGCCAGAGCATGCGCGGCTGGCCCCCCTACCGCATCGGCAAGCTCGGAATCGGCCTGGTACCGGAAGGCCGGCAGGTATTTCCCAATCTCACCGCGCGCGAGAATCTCGTTGCCACCGCCGCCAACCGCAGCGGGACGTCGAGCCCCTGGACGCTTGGCGCGATCTGCGACCTGTTCCCGCGGCTGGCCGAGCGTCTCGACAGCATGGGTCACCAGCTGTCCGGCGGCGAGCAGCAGATGCTGGCGATCGGGCGCGCGCTGATGACCAATCCGCGTCTGCTCGTGCTGGATGAGGCGACTGAAGGGCTGGCGCCGTTGATGCGCATGGAGATCTGGCGGTGCCTGAGCCGGCTGAAGGCGCAGGGTCAGTCGATCCTGGTGATCGACAAGAACGTGGACACGCTCACCCGCATCGCCGACCGGCACTACCTGATCGAACGGGGCAGGGTGGTCTGGAGCGGGACATCGGCGGCCTTGGCGGTCGCGCCCGACGTGCAGCGCCGCTATCTGGGTGTGTGACCTTTTCCACACAGCGGCGATGCCTCGTACGTCGCTGCCTGGGTTTGTTAACCCGATGGCAAGGTTATCGCCGACTTGCCGCCCGCGATGTCGGCTCGAACGACCGCAAAGGGGCTCCCGGTGGCCGCCTTGTAAGACTTTGGTAACCGACGTGGTTTCCTATTCGTCAACTACGAGTGAGGGAACCGCCCATGAGCAAGCGTAAGGACGACGAACCAGCGGTCGCCGCAGGCGCCGAAACCGCCGCGCCTCCCGCTGCGGACCCCGCCCCCGCGGGTTCCGAACCGCAAATCAGCCTCGCCTCGGGCGAACCGGCAAAAATTCCGATGGAACAGATTGCCGTCGCGACGGCGGTCGAAGCGCCGAAGCCGACCGAGCCGCCCAAGGTCATCGAATTGCCGAAGCCGGTCGAAGCGGTGATGAAGGCGGTGGAGGCCATGAAGCCGGCGCCCCAGCCGCTGGCTGAGCCGGTGACGCCGTTGGCCGCGCAGCCCGCCGCGGCTGCGCCAACCGCGGCGACCGAGCCGTCGCGCTCGCACAAATTCGCCTTGCTGGCCGCGTCGGTCGCGTTTGCCGGATGCATGGGGGCCATGGCGGGAGCGCTTGCCGCCGCCATGATCGCGCGCCCGCAGGCCAGTGCGACGCCGCTCGCTGCGCTTGATCTGACATCGGTGCAGGACACGGTCGCAGCGCTGCGGTCGGAGCTGTCGTCGATCAAATCAAGCATCGACAGCAACAGCCGCAATTCCGCCGCGCAATTCGCCAAGTTCAACGAACGCCTCGAGCGCATCGATCGCGTCCAGGCTGCTCCGGCCGCGCAACTCAAGCAGGCGATGGACGCCATTGAGCGGCTGGAGCGGCGCGCACAGGGTCCCGCGCAGACTGCACCGGAGACGACCGGCTCGGTCAGGCCGCAGCAGGCAGCTGTGGCACCGCCGCCGGAGCCGCAGCGCCCGCCGGTCATCGAGGGCTGGGTGGTTCGCCATGTCAGCCGCGGCGTGGCCGTAATCCAAGGACGGCGCGTCGGCATCATCGAGGTGGAAACCGGCGATGTGGTTCCCGGCGTCGGCCGTATCGAGTCGATCCGGCGCCAGGACGGACGCTGGGTCGTGGTGACCTCCAAAGGCTTGATCAGGTCGGCCACCGGGCCGGCCATGCTGCCGCCGATGCCGATGCCGCGCTGATCGTTTTCTGTCCCGAGCGTATCTCCCCCAACTTGTGGTGCCCGGGTTCGTCCCGGGCACTTTTTTCCCGGGCTTTGGCTTGCATGGCGGCCATGGCCAGGAGGGTCGTGCCTCGCCGACATTTTCGTGCCAGAGTCGCGCGGTCCAGGGAGGACAGCCGCATGGCAACCCCGATCCGTTCCGCATTGGCCGTGCTTGTGCTGATCGTTGGCATCGGCGTGTCGGGCGGGGCCGGCGCGCAGGTCGCGCAGCCGCCGGCCGCCAAGCCGGAAATGACCGAGAGCTGCCCCGGGCTGATCGCCTCGCATCGCCCGCGCCCAATGCCGGCATCGTTGCGGATCGCGCTCAACCCCGATCAGGTCCGCGTCACCTATGTGGGCCACTCGACCTTCCTGATCGAGAGCCCGCAGCGGGTGCGCATCGCCACCGACTACAACGATTATGTCAGGCCCGCGGGCCTGCCGGATGTGGTCACGATGAACCGCGCGCACACCACGCACTACACCGAGCGGCCCGACCCGCGCATCCCGCACGTGTTGCGGGGCTGGGGCGAGAGCAGCGGGCGGCCGGCGCGTCATGACGTGCAGGTCCGTGACGTGCGGGTGCGCAATGTGCCGACCAATATCCGCAGCTGGGCCGACGGCGGCACCGAGCGGCACGGCAATTCGATCTTCGTGTTCGAGATCGCCAATCTGTGCATCGGGCATCTCGGCCACCTGCACCACACCCTCAATCAGCAGCAACTCGACGAGATCGGCCGGCTCGACGTCGTGTTCGCGCCGGTGGACGGTTCGATGACGCTCGACTCCGACGGGATGATGGAGGTGCTCCAGGCGCTGAAGGCGCCGCTGATCGTCCCGATGCACTTCTTCAGCGTCCACACGCTCAACCGCTTCCTCGACCGCGCCCGCGACCTGAAATGGCAGGTGGAGACCGCGGCGGTGCCCACGTTTACGATCTCCAAGACGACGCTGCCCGCCACGCCGAAGATCCTGGCCCTGCCGGGCCGCTGACGCTGGGCTCGCTTACGCTCCCCGCAATGACCCGCAAGCGAGCCAATCCATGCCTTTCTAGGCGCCGAAGAATCCGAAATAGACCAGCCCGTAGCCGGCGACCAGGAGTGCCGTACTGATCACCAGTACGACCAGCACCGGGCGGTCGAGAAATCCCTGCCGGGCTTCGACCGCAGATTCGACCGTTCTACCTTGCTCTTTGTGCATTGGTCGGCTCCCATGTCTCACCCCCCGTGACAACGCGGGCCTGTCCGCGGCGGTTCCGGCGCCGGGCGGAACTCGATCCGAGCGATTGCATGTCGTATAAGCAATGCACGTTGCGTGCGAGAAACCAGGCATGCTGAGCCAGGAACAGAACGATCTCATCACCCGCATTGGACCGGGCACGCCGGCGGGAACGCTGATGCGCCGCTATTGGCAGCCGGCGGCCCTGGTGGACGAACTGGCCTCCAACCGTCCCGTCAAGCCGGTGCGGCTCCTTGGCGAAGACCTCGTTATCTTCAGGGACGAACAAGGGCGTCATGGCCTCATCGGCCGGTCATGTCCGCATCGCGGCACCGATCTGGCATTCGGACGCCTCGAGCACGGCGGGTTGCGTTGCGCCTTCCATGGCTGGCTGTTCGATATCGCGGGCCGTTGCCTGGAGACGCCGGCGGAGCCGGAAGGCAGCCGGATGTGCGAGAACATCCGTCAAAAGGCCTATCCGGTGGTGGAGAAGAGCGGCATCCTGTTCGCCTATCTGGGGCCCGGCGAGCCGCCGCCATTCCCGCATTTCGACTGCTTCGTCGCGCCCGACACGCACACCTTCGCGTTCAAGGGCTTCATCGACTGCAACTGGCTGCAATCGCTGGAGGTCGGGATCGACCCCGCGCATACCTCGTTCCTGCACCGCTTCTTCCATGACGACGAGTCGGGCGACACTTATGGGCGGCTGTTCCGCGACAAGTCGGCGGACTCCGAGATGCCGATCACGCGCATCGTCCGCGAGCACACCCGGCCGCAGATCGACATCGAGCCGACCGACTATGGTCTGCGCATCCTGACGACGCGCCGGCTGAGCGACGCCTCAACCCACATCCGCGTCACCAATCTCCTGTTTCCGCATGCCTTCCACATCCCGCTCAGCCGCGAGATGACCATCACGCAATGGCACGTGCCCACCGACGACCTCAAGCACTACTGGTACGCGATCTTCACCAGTTTCGGCGGTCCGGTTGACAAGGAGGAAATGCGCCGCCAGCGGCTCGAACTCTACGAACTGCCGGACTACATCCCGCGCAAGAACAAGAGCAACGACTACGGTTTCGATCCGCACGAACAGGCGCACGACACCTTCACCGGCATGGGCGCCGACATCAACGTCCACGACCAATGGGCCTGCGAGTCGATGGGCGCGATCCAGGACCGCACCAACGAGCACCTCGGCCAGTCGGACAAGGCGATCTCGGCTTACCGTCGGATCCTGCGTCGTGCCATCGACGAGGCGGGCAATGGCGGCAGGCCGCTGATGGTGCTCGATGCGGACACCGCGCCGAAGCTCACCGGGCCGGCGGCGATCGACGGCATCGGTCCGACTGCCGACTGGCAGGGCTACTGGCGTCGCACCGACGAAGCCCGGCGCAAAGCCTCGAGTTGGGCAAACGGCCGCTGACGCCGCCCACTGTGCGTGCGTGCTAGCGACGGAGTGCGATGAAGTCGAGGATTTCCCGGCCGAGACTCTCGTCCGGCGTATTGAAGGCAAGCACCTGTGAGAAGTGGTTGTGCCGGCGAAGGCGCGAAAAGCGCGGGCACCTGCCGTCGCGTTCGCAAAGTGCGTTGAACAGCTCGGCGCCGCGCAGGTCCAGGCCTGGGTTCTCGAATTCGGCGATGACGATGAAGATCGGCACGCGGGGCGCACTGCCGATGTGGGTGATGGGTGAACGGTTGCGATACTGCGTTTGGTCGGCGCCGAAATAGGCTTGCATGTTGCCGGCATTGGGATCGGCCGGATCAAGGAACACGCGGTAACGGCCGCTGATCAGCACCGCACCGGCGATACCAGGGCCACCCGGAGGTTGGAGCGCCTTGTCGAAGACATAGCCGGCCACATTGGTCGCGCCCGCTGAATGCCCCATCAGGACGATGCGGTCGGGATCGCCGCCATATTTCGGCCCGTTCGCTTTCGCCCACGCCACCATCCCGGCCACGTCTTCGGCGGCCGCCGGCCATTTGGCGGCGGGCGCAAGGCGATAGGTTGCGTTGATGCCGAGGAGGCCTTGACGTGCAAACCAGGTCGGAATGTTGCCATAGGCTTCGCCCCAGTGATCCCGCTCTCCTTCCACCCAGGCACCGCCATGGACGAAGATGACGATCGGGGCGGGGCTGCGCGGCGTCGGCTGGTAGATGTCTAGGAGCTGCCGGGGGTGGCCGCCATAGGACAGGTTCTTGATCACCGTCACGCCGTCCCTGGGGGCCGTTCTCAGCAGCGGCCGGAAGGCCGCGACGGTGGTCAGCGTGCCGGTCCCGATATCCTTCCGGAACAAGGGCCCGATCTGCGCAAGCGTCTCCTGCAAATAGCGCGGCAGTTGCTCGACGCCCGCACGGGCAGGCTCGCCGCAGAATATGCCAGCGAACGACAGTGCGGCAGCGCTTGCTGCCACGCGCAGCAGCATGCCGCGGGACAGGGACATCGTGATCTCCCGGTGCCGGCATTGGGCCAGGCAGGCTTGAATTTATCGTGGTTGCTCGGGGGCAGGAAAGCAGCATGGCCGGGGCAGGCCCGGCCATGACACTCGTTGTGCGGGCGTAACCTACGCAATGACCGGCGGGGCGAGATAGTCCCGCGTGATCTCCTTGACGTTCTTCGTGCCGGCAAGCCGCATCACGATGATCAGGTTGTCGCGGATGTGTTCAAGCACGCTCTGCACGCCCTGTGCGCCGCCGAGCGCCAGGCCGTACATCACGGGCCGTCCACAGCCGACCACATTGGCGCCGAGCGCCAGCGCCTTGAACACATGGTCGGCGCGCCGCACGCCGGAATCGAAGACGATCGGGACGCGGCCATCCTCGGCCTGGGCGATGCGCGGCAGCATGGTGATGGTCGCCTGCACGCCGTCGAAGGCACGGCCGCCGTGGTTCGACACCCAGACGGCGTCGA
>Ga0073934_10008881_pt1 | contig 13147 bp, 7 predicted proteins | sample LarsenN4metaG_FD_76834 | JGI IMG/M metagenome (GOLD analysis project Ga0073934, IMG submission 76834) | Hot spring sediment bacterial and archeal communities from British Columbia, Canada, to study Microbial Dark Matter (Phase II) - Larsen... ...
CTTCAAACAGCGCACGATGGGCGGGACTCTTTTGATGGGTCGCAAGACCTGGGAGGCGATCGGGCGTCCGCTTCCCGGCCGCACGAGCGTGGTGATCACGCGTCGGTCGGATTATACGGTGCCCGAGGGGGTCCGGGTCGTGACGCGGTTCGCGGGGCCCGGATCGCTCCCGGCCGATCTGCCCGGGCCGCTCTTCGTGATCGGGGGTGGGGAGATCTACCGGCAGGCGCTCCCGTGGTGCTCCGCGCTGTGGCTCACGCTGGTGCGCCGCACGGTCCAGGGCGACGTCCGGTTCCCGGAGTTTGAGGATCGGTTCGCGCTGGCCGGGGTCGCGCACGCGGGTCCCGACTTCGAGATCCGCGAGTATCGGCCCCGCTTCTCCGGCGCGCCCTCGCAGAGGGTCTCCGCGGAGTAGCATCGGCCGTCTGGTTTGACGCGCGCGGTGGGGGTGTCGGGTGGCCTCAGCGCGGGGTGCGGCCCGGCTTGTGCGGCGCGGCACTGCGGGAGGCCGGGGCGTCCGGCGCACAGCGCAGGTTGTGCCCTTTGAACCGGATGCCGTTGAGCTGTTCGAGCACGCGCCGCGCATGGGCCGGATCGATCTCGACGAGCGCGCGCTTTGCCAGCATCCGGATCGCGCCGACCGATTCCCGCGGGATGCGGGTGACGCCGAGCACGACGCCGAGGATGTCGCCGGGAGCGATCCCGTGCTCGCGTCCGACGTTGAGGACGAGGCGGACCGGGGGTTCGCCCCGCGGATCCCGCTCGCGCGCGCCCCGCTCGAACCGGGGTTCTTTCGGGGAATGCGCGAGGCGATCACCGGCTGGTTGCGCGGGCGGCGCCGCGTGTGGGCGCGGCCGTGCCGGCTCCGCCGGGTGCGCGGGGATCGGTTCCTCCTCCACGCGGGGCGGCACCGGTCGCTGCGCACTGGCGGTTTCCGCGCCCGGGGCGCGTTCGGGTTCCGGGTCGCCGCTCAGGAGGTGGATCAGGGCGGAAGCGATATCGGTCGGGCTGTGGTTCTGGTCGAGCAGGCGCTCGATCAGGTCGTCTTCGCGCCGATAGGCGCCGCTCTCGAGGAGTTCGCGCAACCGCTCGTAAAAGGCATGGCGACGTTTCTGTTCGACTTCCTCGGCCGAGGGCACCCGCTCGCGGCGGATCCGGCCTTTGGTCATGCGCGCGATCTGCTGGAGCTTGTAGATCTCGCGTCCGGCGACGAAGGTCACCGCGCGCCCGCTGCGCCCGGCGCGGCCGGTGCGGCCGATGCGGTGGACATAATCCTCGGCGTCGTTGGGCAGGTCGTAGTTGAACACCACTTCGATGTCATCGATGTCGAGACCGCGCGCGGCCACGTCGGTCGCAACGAGGAAGTCGATGGCCCGCTTCCGGAAGCGGCCCATGACGCGCTCGCGGAGGGCCTGCGTCATGTCGCCGTGGATCTTGTCGGCGGCGTACCCGCGGGCGGCGAGGTGTTCGGTGAGTTCGTCCACCATCCGTTTCGTCGCGCAGAAGACGATCCCGAAGCGGACGTCGTGGAGGTCGATCACGCGGCAGAGCACCTCCAGTTTGCCGCGGCGATCGACCTCGTAGTAGGTCTGTTCGATCGCCGGAGCGGAGAGTTCCTGCGCCTCGATCTTCAGGTTGCGGGCGTCGCGGGTGAAGGTGCGGACCAGCTCGAGGATCGGGCGGGGGAGGGTGGCGGAGAAGAGCACGGTCTGGCGCTCGGGCGGCGCGGCCTGGAGCACGGTGCGGATGTCGTCGAGGAACCCCATGTCGAGCATGCGATCGGCCTCGTCGAGGACGATCATCCGGAGGGAGTCGAGCCGGAGGCTCTTGCGCTGGAGATGGTCGAGCACGCGGCCCGGGGTGCCGATCACGATGTGGGCCCCCTGTTGGAGCCCGCGGAACTGGCGCTCGTACGAGGCGCCGCCGTAGATCGGCAGCTCGCGGACCCCGCGCTTGAACTGGGCGAGCCGGGCGACTTCTTCGGCGACCTGAACGGCGAGTTCGCGGGTCGGGCAGAGGATCAGGACCTGCGGGGCCGCGATGCGGGGATCGACCCGCTCGATCGCCGGGATGGCGAACGCGGCGGTTTTCCCCGAGCCGGTCTGCGACTGGCCGAGCACGTCGTGGCCCTCCATCAGGACCGGGATGGTGAGCGATTGGATCGGGGTCGATTCCTCGAATCCGATCCGCTCGATCGCTTTGAGGATCTCCGGGCTCAGGCCCAGTTCGGTGAATCGCTTCTTGTCCATAGGGCATTCTGGAGGGTTCGGGGGCGTTTGCCCATTGGAATCCGCGGGGGCGCACCCCTCGCTTGATTCGTGCGGATCGGCCTCGCTATGCTCCGCCTTCCTTCCATGTCTTCCGAGACCACCCCGAGCGCTTACTCACGCAAACATCCCTTCTCGGCACCGGTCCGGGCCAACCGGTCCTTGTGCGGCCCGGGGTCCGAGAAAGAGACCCGGCACATCGAGCTTTCGCTGGCGGGGTCGGGGCTGCGGTACGACGTCGGGGACGCGTTGGGCGTTTTCGCCAGCAACGATCCGGCGCTGGTGGACGAGATCATCGCCCGGTTGCGGCTGGATCCGGGGGAGCCGGTGATCAACGCGGACAAACAGACGGTGCCGCTGCGCCACGCCTTGGTGCACCAGTGCGTGATCACACATCCCGACCGCAAGTTCCTGGCCCTGGTGGTCGAGCGCGGGTTCGCCGATCCGGAGCTGCCTTCGCTCTTGGATCCGGCGCGCAAGGCGGATCTCGACCGGTATCTGTATGGCCGCGAGGTGATCGATTTCCTGCATCCGGAGTTCCGGGTCGAGGCGGCGGAATTTGTTGCCACGCTCCGCAAGCTCCAGCCCCGGCTGTATTCGATCGCTTCCAGCCTGAGGGCGCATCCGGACGAGGTGCACCTGACGGTGGCTTCGGTGCGCTACACCTCGCACGGACGCGACCGCAAGGGGGTCTGCTCCACGTATCTCAACGAGCGTGCTCCGGAGGGGAGCGCCGTGCCGGTGTTCGTCCACGTGGCCAAGGCGTTCCGTCCGCCGGAGGATCCGGCGCGCGATATGATCATGGTGGGGCCGGGCACGGGTGTGGCGCCTTTCCGGGCGTTCCTCGAGGAGCGGGCGGCGATCGGGGCGACGGGCCGGAACTGGCTGTTCTTCGGGGAACAGCGGGCGGCGGCGAATTTCTTCTACCGCGACGAGTTCGAGCGGGCGTTGGCCTCGGGGGTGCTGACCCGCCTGGATACGGCGTTCTCGCGGGATCAGGCGCACAAGATCTACGTACAACACCGGTTGCTCGAACAGGCTGCGGCGGTGTGGGACTGGATCGCCGGCGGGGCGGAGTTTTTCGTGTGCGGCGATGCCAACCGGATGGCGAAGGATGTGGACGAAGCGCTGCTGCGGATCGTGGCCGAGCAGGGCGGGATGGATGCGGGCGGTGCGGCGGCGTATGTCGAAACGATGCGCAAAGAGAAGCGCTACAAGCGGGACGTTTACTGATTGAACCGGGAGAGCGCCAACGGCGGGACACGGGGCGTGCTTCCGGCGTACGCGGTGGCGGCTTCGGTGTTGCTGGGACTCGCGGTCCAGGTCGATCTCGGTCGGGCCACACCGCTTGCGCTGATCCTGCTGGTGGCGGCGCTTGCGGTGCTCGGCTGGATCGTCGCGCGACTCCTGCTCCACCCGGCCGGGTCGCTCGACGCCTCTGCGGATCCGGTCCGGGCCGCGCTGCTGCTGGGGCTCGCGGCCAATGCTGTTTGCCGGATCACCGCGTCGCCGGGGTTGTATGTGGGTCCGTGGGCCGACGCGCTCGATCATTTGCGGTTGGTCCTGGTGTCGGCCGGGCTCGGCTTGCTCTGCGCGCTCGGTTCGCCCCGGTTGGTGCGCCGGGCGGTGTTCCCCGCGCTCTTGCTGTGTGAGGCGTTGCTGGCGGTTTGGATGCTGCAGGCCTCACCGCGGCCCTACATCGATGTGTTCGCGTTCCATCGCACCGCATCGCGGGAGTTTCTGGCCGGATCAAACCCCTATGCCGCGGCGATGCCGAATCTCTATGGCGACCGCGCGCCCGTTTATCCGGAAGGCCTCGCACAGGGCGATGTGCTGAAGACCGGCTACCCCTATCCGGCGCCCGTGCTGCTCTCCGTGGCAGCCGCCGACCGGGTCTTCGGCGACCCGCGGTTCGCGATGGCTGTGGCCTGGCTGGGAGCCGCGGTGATTCTCGCGACGTTCGGGACCTGGGGGCCGGCGCTCGGGGCGATCTGGCTGTCGCTTCCGCGCGGGCTCTTCGTCCTTGAGCAAGGCTGGATCGATCCGCTCTGGTTTTTCGGATTCGTCCTGGTGCTCGCGGCCGTCCGGGCGCGGTCCGCGTTTGTCCCGTGGCTGTTCGGTTGGTGGATCGCTTTGAAACCGGAGGCGTTGCCGTTGGCGCCCTTGGGTGCGTTGTTGGTCCCCGAGGGAAAGTCCCGCGTCCAGTGGTGGGTCGCGGCTGCGGCGGCGTTTCTCCTGCCCGCGCTTCCGTTCCTTCTGGCGGATCCTGGCGCGTACTTGGCGAGCGTTTTCGGCTACGCCGCCCGCCAGGTCTGGCGACTGGAGAGTCTCTCGCTTCTGCCGCTGTTGACCCGCCACCCGCCCGGCGTGGCGGTCGCCGGCGCGCTCGCCGCGTTCGCCGTCTCGCTTTTCGCGGCCGTGCGGTTCGCGCGGGGCGCTTCGGGGTTCGCTGCGGGGACAGCATTCGCTCTGGCGGCGGGGCTGGCGTTGGGCAGGAGCACGGGGTGCGCCCAGTGGATGCTGCTCGCGGGTGTGGTGCTCGCGGGCGCGCCGCTCCTGGCCGGGGCAGGCGTGCGCACCCGCGAGGCCGGCGGGGTCGCGGCTCTGCACTGGCCGCGGCTCGCGCGGGTTTCACCGTGGGCGTTGTTGGGTTTTGGGTTGGTCGCTGTTGCGGTGGTCTGCGGCTGGGGTTGGTTGCGGCAGGGGCCGTCGGATCACGAGTTGCTGGCCAACGTCTCCAAGGCGAGCGATCTCGCGCGAGGGCTCGCTGCCGATGGTGATTTTCCGTGGTGGACCCCGTGGTTCAACGGGGGAAGTTCGATGGCGTCGGCGCTTGGCGCGCTGCTCACGTATCCCTGGATTCTGGTGGGCATGCTCTTCGGTGGCCCCTTCGTCGGGGCGAAATGGGTCGGGCTCCTCCAAATCCCGCTGGCCGGGTTGGCCATGGCGCTGCTCGCGCGACGGGTGACGGGCTGTTCCTGGACCGCGGCGCTCGCGGGGTTGCTCTACGCCCTGGCGCCGCAACTCGCGATCGCGCTCGCGGTGCGCGAGCATCTGGTCGTCGCGTTCGCGCTGGTCTGGCCGCCGCTGATCCTTCTCGCTCTGGTGCATGTCCGCGATCGCGGCACCTGGACCGCCGCTGCCCTGCTTGCTGCCGCCGTCGGAGCGATGGGGCTCACCTGGATCAAGAGCGCTGCGGCCCTGATGCCGTTCCTCGGAATGGCGGCTTTCTGGCTCTGGTGGTCCGCGCCGGATGCGCGTCACCGGTTCCTCGTGGGTCTGGCCCGCGCGGTGCTGGTCGCGGTCCCGCTGCTGGTGTTCCCGCTGTTCCCGCTCGTGCGTGAGACGGCATTCATGACGCTGTTCTCGGTCGATCCCTTCGAGGGATGGCAGCGCACCTTCTCGCTGAAATCGCTCGGGTCGATCGCCGATCGTGCCGGGCTGCTTTTCGCCGGGATGCCCGGCGAGTTCGCGGTGGAGGAGGGCCGTTTCTACTGGGGGCTGGTTCCGCTTTCGGTCGGGCTCTGCGCCTTGGCGTGGCGTCCTTTCCGGGAACGTCTGTTCGGCGGGCCGCTCGGCGGCTGGTTCCGGTTCGCGATGCTCTCGGCATTCGTGTTGGCTTGGCTCTCCGCCGGTCCGCGCTCGTGGATCGGCGGGATGCTGGAGTATCTGGGTGGCGCGCAGGGGGCGGCGAACTGGACAGTCCCGGTCGTCTGGCTGGTGTTTGCGGCCGCGCTTCTGGGGCTCTGGCATCTGCTGCCCTGCCGCTCCCCGTGGCTGCGGGCGCTCGCGCTGGCGGCGTTCCTGGCGCTGCCCGGGTTCCAAGGTTTGGAGAAGCTGCCGGGTTTCGGGAATCTGCGTGCGCCTTGGGCGATCTGGGAGGCCGGAGGCGGGCTCTGCATCGCGCTGGCGGGCGCCATTGGGTGCGCGACGCTGCTTGGGGCGGTGCGCGAACCGGCGCGTCGGGCGGTTTGCGGTTTGGGAATCGTGCTGGTGGTGCTTCTCGACTTCTCGGCGTACGGGCGCTCGTTTTTCCGGGGGGAACTGCCCGAGGGAACGTTCCGCGACTTCCTGCAGGCCTCCGCGTTCCTGGAGACCGCGCCGCGCGCGGGTCGTGTGAACGCGGTTTCCGGCCGCTATTTCCCGCTGCTGATTCCCGCATTGAGCGGGCGCGGCTTGCTCGGCGAAGCGTTTCACGGGCAGTTCGCGCTCCGGTGGCAGCGCTTGCTGGAGCGGGCGGCGTACGAGAGTCCGGAGTCGCTGCGGATGCAGCACACCTTGAGCGGGGTGGCGTATGTGTTGCTCGACAAGAAGGATCCCGACACGGGAACCGAGCTGCAGGATTTCTATCGGTTGGCTTTCCCGAAAGTGGCTTTCGAGAACGATCACTTTGTGCTGCTGGAGAACGAGGGATCGCTCGGGCTCGCGTTTCGTGCGACCGATTACGTGAGCCTGATGCCGGGCACCTTCCAACGGGCGGGGGAACTGATCTCGCTGGCCCGGTACGGGTATCTCGGGGTGGAAACGGGAAGCGGTCAGCCGTTTCCCGAAGGGCTCGCGGGTTCTGGCGACGCCGGGAACGGGATCCGGATGAACCCGGCATACAAGGATCGCATGGGCAAACCGTTCGAAGCGGTCGCCGGCGCGGGGATGGCCAACTACCGGACGTTCGCGGTGACGGCGTCCGGTCGTCCCGAGGGGTGGGTGGTCCTGACGCAGGCGTTCCACCCCGATTGGCGGGCCTCGTGCGGAGGGCGGGAGGTACCGGCTTTCCTCGCCGCGGGCGGGCTCCTCTGCGCGCGGGATCCGGGCGGGGACGATCCGTTGGTGTTCCGGTTCACGCCCCCGGCATGGTATGGTTGGAGTCTCTCGGTTGGCGCGCTTTCGTGGGTCGGTCTCGCGGGGTGGGGGTTGTCGGGTTTGCTGCGCGCGAGGCGAGGAAAGCCGCTCGCCGCACCGGGATCACAAGCGTCCGCGGAAGGGTCGGGCGTGGCGCAGGCAGGGGGAGAAGTGCGCGGGGCGGGTGTGTTGCATCCGTTGGTGGTGGTGCCGACCTACAACGAGGCCGGGTCGTTGCCCGGGCTGTTGGCGGACGTGCTCGCGGCCGATCCGCGGATCGAGGTGCTGGTGGTGGACGACGCCTCGCCGGACGGAACCGCCGGGCTGGTACGCACGCATCCTGCCTACGGTCAGCGGGTCCACCTGATCGAGCGTCCGGGCAAGTTGGGGTTGGGCACGGCGTACCGCGACGGTTTCCGTTGGGCACTCGCCCGCGTGTACGATGCCTGCATCGAGATGGATGCGGATCTCTCGCATGATCCGGCCGATCTTCCGCGGTTGATCGCCGCGCTGGATGAAGGTGCGGACGTGGCGGTCGGCTCCCGGTACGCGGGAGGGGTGCGCGTGGTCGATTGGCCCTTGCCGCGCCTCCTGCTGAGCCTCGGCGCGAGCCGCTACGTGCGGTTGCTCACCGGGCTCCCGCTCTCGGATCCGACCAGCGGGTTCAAGGCGATCCGGCGGGCGGTGCTCGAGCGGCTCGACTGGGGCCGGTTCACCTCGGGCGGATACAGTTTCCAGGTCGAGTTTCATTACTTCGCGTGGCGTGCGGGGTTCCGGTTGCGCGAGGTCCCGATCGTCTTCACCGAGCGCCGGCGCGGGGCGTCGAAGATGTCGCACGCGATTGCGGTCGAGGCCGCGCGACGCGTGATCCAACTGGGGGTCTTCGGGCGATGAACGGGCCCACGGGAGTTTTTGCGAAGCCGGACCGGTTTGCGGCCCTCGTCGCGGGCTCGCTCGCCCTGGTGCTCTACGTGTTCACCGCGGCGCCGAATGTCACGCTGCTCGACTCGGGCGAGTTCATTGTGGCCGCGCAGCACTTCGGCGTGCCGCATCCGACGGGGTATCCGCTCTGGACGATCGGCGCGTGGCTGATGACCTTGCTGCCGCTGGGGAACGCCGCGTGGGAGGTGAATCTCTTCTCGGGGCTGTGCAGCGCGCTGGCCGTCGCGGTGTTCGCCGGGCTGGGTTCGAGCCTGCTCCGCTGGTTCTTCGCCCCGCTCGGGCTGAGCGATCGCTGGTCCGCGCTGCTGGGAGGCGCGTTCGCTTTGGCCGCCGGGTGCAGCGTGCCGGTCTGGTCGCAGGCGGTGATTGCGGAGGTGTACGGGCTGCACGCGCTCCTGACCGGATGTCAGGTTGCGGCTTTGTATGTCTGGGTGCGGGAGGGGGACCGCTGGCGGGGGTTCCTGGCGGCGCTGTTTTTCTTCGCGCTGGGGATGAGCAACCATCATCTGACACTTTCTCTGGCCCCGATCCCGGTCGTGCTGCTGTTGCTGGTCCGGCCGGGGGCGGCTGCGGAGGTGCTGTTGTATCTCGGGATCATCGGCGCTGCGGTTTTCTGGGGGTTCGGCCTCATCTCCGGGGAACCACCGACGCTGGACGCCTCGGTGCGCACGGTGCTCTGCGCCCTGCTGGTCGCGGCGCTCTTCCGGCTGTTTCGCGGCCGGTTCGTTCACGGGCGGTTGCTGCCCCGCATGGCGCTCGCGGTGTTCTTGGGTCTGCTGCCGCACGTCTACATGCCGTTGGCCTCCTCGACGAATCCCCCGATGAACTGGAGCTACGCCCGGACGCGCGACGGCTTCTTCTACGCGATCAACCGTTCGCAGTACCAGGGGACGCTTTCTTCCCAGTTGCTGCGCAGTGTGGGGCGCGTGGTGGGGGCGACGCCGCGCGAGACCGACCCCGCGCCGCAGGCGGGGGAGGGGTCGGGCGAGCCGAGCCGATTCCAGGCGTTCGCTCTGTTTTCGACGATGTATTGGGGCAAGCTGACGTCGAGTCTCAGTCCGGCGTTGCTGGTTCCGTTCCTGATGGCGTTCACGGCCCTGCGCCTTCTGGAACGTCGACAACGGGCGATGCTGCTCGCCGGGTATCTGGCTTTCTTCCTCGCCGCGTTTTTCCAGCCGCTGTTCGATCGGGCGTCGGACGACCTGAGCGGATGGCTCTTGCAGATGCCATACCATGGGTATGCGTTCCTGCTCTTCGCGCTGCTCTGCGCGATTGGCGCGGCCCGCCTGCAATTGCTCTGCGCCGGGAGGCTCGCGCGGCTGGGTGCGATCCGGTTTCTCTGGCTCGCCATCCCGGGCTGGGCGCTGCTCGTGAACGCGTCCGCATGCAACCAGCGGGGGCACTGGTTCGGTTGGGAGTACGGCGCGGGGATGGTCGGCCCGCTGCCGCGTGATGCCGTTCTCTTTGGCGGAACCGATCCCGGCCGCTTCGTGCCGACCTATATGATCTTCGGCGAGAGCCCGCAGCCCGCCCGGCACAAACGGGACCCCGGCTTCGACCGGCGGGACGTGTATATCATCACGCAGAACGCGCTCGTGGATCCGTATTACCAACGCTATATCCACGATCACTACGGACCGGCACGCCCCCGGCCGCGGGGGATCTGGGAGCGGTGGCTCGGGAGGGCGGCGCTCTATCCTCGCAACCCGCTCGATCTGCCGGGTGACCCGGAGATCCGTGGGGCGATCCAAGCGGAGCTGGAAGCGGCCGAGCGGAAAGGGGAACTCGGGGAGGTGAGCGGCGACTCCAGCCGGTTGAATGCGGCGGTCGCGAAGCAGATCTGGGAGCGCAACAAGGGGCGCCACCGGTTCTTCGTGGAGGAGAGTTTCCCGATGGAGTGGAGCTATCCGTATGCGATCCCCCGGGGGTTGGTGTACGAGATCGCGCCCGATCCGCTCGATGCGTTGCCCGGCGAGGCGGTGGCGGCCGACCGCGAGTTCTGGTCAGACCTGGTCCGGCGGTTTCTTGCCGATCCGGCCTTTCTGCGGGACGTGGATGCCCGGCGCTCGTTCTCGAAGCTCCGGAACACCGGTGGCAACCTGTATCGCCACCGCAAACTCCTCGACGAAGCGGAACTCGCATACCGCCAAGCGATCGAGCTCTGGCCCGCGTCCGGGGAAAGCCTGAGCGCCCTGTGCGAGATCCTCACCGATGCCGGGCGTCACGGGGAGGCGCTCGAACTGCTCGCGCGAGGGCAGGGGATCGACCCTCGCAGTCGTTCGCTCGCGCAGTTGCGCCAGTTGGTGCTCGCGCGCCGCGCCCTCGCCGCGGAGATCCGGGTGCTGGAGGAATCGCGTCGGGCAGCTCCCCGGAACCGGGACGTGTTCATCGAGCTGCTTCAGAACTATCAGGTGACCCGCCGGTTCGATGCCGCGGACGCCTTGATCCGGGACGGCCTGGGCGCGTTCGAATCCGATCCGGTGGTCCTGCAGGAATGCATCAATCATCGCGTGGTGCGGATGCAATGGTCGGAGGGGCTCGAGCTCGCGCGGAAGTGGGACGCGCTCGATCCGAAGAATCCCGAGGTGAAGTTCATGCTGGCGAAGTTCCTGCACGCGACGGGCGCAATGCCCGAGTTCTATGCGGCCGCGCGCGAGGCGATCCGGCTCGGGGGGATCCCGCTGCGCGAGCGGTTCGCCGCGGAACCGCTCTACCGTCCGCTCCGCGCGGAGCCGCAATTCCGGGCGCTGCTCGATGCCGGGCTGCCCGGGCTGCCGGATCTACCGTCCGGGGGGGCACCCCCCGGACCATAGGCCCGGCCGGATGGCAGTGAGGGATGCCCGGTGGTCCGGCGTCCGGCGTGCGCCGTGCGGATCAGCTCCCGTGGGTCTGCTTCCAGTCCGCGATATCCCGGAGCGGTGCGCACCAGACGCGCGCGTGCTCCTCGCCCAGCCACCGGAGGAGGGAGGCGTGGGCTTCAGCGCCGAGGGTGTCGAGACGGTCGCGATCCCATTCCCAAGCGCTCCACGCGCCCGTGGCTTTGTCGGCTGCCACGTGTTCTCGCACCCGGTCCGCCGTGACACCCGATCGCTTCGCGGGCGCTGCGGTTCCGGGCTCGGGCGGTTGCTCGCGAAGATCCCAGTTGCGTGCCCTGAGTTCGGACGCAAAAGCGTCTGGCGCGCCGACCACGGTGGCCCGGATCCCGACCGCCTGATGGTTCGCGGCGACCCAGGCCATCTGGGTCTCGGTCGGGTTGATGTAGAGCAGGGTCGCGGCGCAGAGCCGTCCTTCTTTCCAAGGGCCGGTTGTTGTGGGTTCGGTCATAGAGTGGAGCGGGGCTGGATCATTGCTCGCGGGCGAGCGCGACCCGGAAGCCGAGGTGATGGTTGCGCAGAGTCGGCAGGTCCTCGAACCGGCGCGCCGCCCGGGACATGGTGGCGTAATGGTTCCAGGATCCGCCGCGGAACAGCCGTTTCGATCCGGTCTCCGGGCCGCGTGGATCCACGGTCGGTTCTTCCGGGTAATAGGCGGAAACGTCGGCGACCCACTCGTACAGATTGCCGAGCGTGTCCCGAAGCCCCCAGGGGTTCGGCGCTTTCTGCCCGACCCGGCGGGGCCCGGCTATCTTGCCCGGGAATGCCTGGTTCGGCCAGTTGACCGTGGTCCAGCCGCGCCCCGCGTAGCCGACGCTGCTGTTGCCGCCGTACCAGGCGATGGCGTTGAGGACCTCGGCATTGTTCTCCCCCAGCGGGATCAGCGGGCCGGCGTAAGTCGCGGTCGTAGTGCCCGCACGGCACGCGTATTCCCATTCCGCTTCGGTTGGGAGGCGGTAGGCCCAACCGGCCGGCAACCAGCCCGCCTGGCGCTCCGCTGCGGTCAGCTTCGCGCAGAACTCCGCCGCTTCCTCCCAGCTCACATAGTAGATCGGAATGTTCGGCGCCTCGGCAGCGGCCACGCCTGCGACATCGTCCGGACCGGCCGCCCGCATCGCTTCGCGCAGCGTAATGTCCTTGCCCCCGATCCGGTAGAGTGTCGGATCGGCGAGCATCCGCCGCGCCTGATCGCGCAACGAGCGGCCGGTGACGGCTTTCCATTGGCCTTGGGTCACTTCCGTTTCGCCCAGCCAGAACCCTCGGGTCAGGGTCACGCGGTGCAGCGTCTCGTCGTGATCGCGGCCCGGTTCGGTCTCCGGACTCCCCATCCAGAACTCTCCGGCCGGACACCAACGCATGGCGATCTTGAACTTCGAAAAGCTGCGCATTTCGCCAGGCTTTGAGCCTTCGAAGGCATCCTGGCCGACCCCATCCGCGAGGGCGGCGAGGATTCCGGCGAATACGATGGCCACGCGCATCCGTGGAGCATGCGCGGCAGGGCCCGTCGGCACAAGCGCAGGGGCGGGGGCGATGGGCGCGGGGACGGATCCGGGCAACCTGCCGTGGCGTCGCGGATGTTCGGGAGAAAGATATTTGGAATTGTTCTTGATAAGCTTTCGGATCGGGGCATGTTGTCCCGCCATGCGAAACGGGAACCCACAGAGCCGCGCTGCCGCCGAGACGATCTCGCGCGGGGGGTTCCGCATGACCAAGCAGCGGCAGGAGGTGTATGACGCGCTCCTTCGCAAGCGGGATCACCCCACCGCGATGGAAGTGTTCCTGCGGGTAAAGGACCGCCTCCCGGCAATCTCCCTGGCCACGGTGTACAACTGCCTCGAAACCCTCACGCGCTGCGGGCTGGTCCGCCAAGTGAGCCTCGATCGCGCCGCGGTCCGCTACTGCCCGAACCTGCATCGGCACGGACATTTCTTTTGCGACTCGTGCGGCACGGTGATCGATGTGGAGGAGCCGGCGGGGGAGGAGGGGACGGCGCACTACCGCCTGCCGGAGCGGTGCGTGGTCACCCAGCACGAATTCACCCTGCGTGGGCTCTGCCCCCGCTGCTCGGGGGGCGCGGCCCGTTCCCGCGTATCCGCATCCGCTTCCCGCGCGTTTTCCACCTGAACCCAACCCAACCACCCAACCCATGAACTCACTTCAGATCCAGGATCTCCACGTCAGCATCGGCGACCGCGAAATTGTCCGCGGCCTTTCCCTTGAGGTGAA
>Ga0073934_10008882_pt1 | contig 13146 bp, 13 predicted proteins | sample LarsenN4metaG_FD_76834 | JGI IMG/M metagenome (GOLD analysis project Ga0073934, IMG submission 76834) | Hot spring sediment bacterial and archeal communities from British Columbia, Canada, to study Microbial Dark Matter (Phase II) - Larsen... ...
CTCCGGCGCGAGCGACCGCGACGACGAGGCGGGCGCCGCGCCGGCGATCCGGTTGCGCGACGCCTTGCCCGCCACGACGCTGCCGGCGCCGGTACAGGTGGACGCCCCGATGGTGGACGACGCGGTGGCGTCGCCCGACGGTGAGTCGCTCGACTCTCCGCTGCAATCGGCCGACGACTCGCCACACGGCCCGGACTCGCTCGATTCGCCGGAGGCGCCGCCCGTGACGGAGGCCGTGCCGCCCGTCGTGGAGCCGGCACCCGAACCGCCGCCTGCGCCGGCCGGTGGCGACTCGCCCGACGACTCTCCCGACGCGAGCGCGCAGAGCGAGGACTCGCCCGACTGAGGAGACGCATCCGGGGGCTCCGCCCTTGCGGCGGGGCCTCGCCGCGCGTCACTCCGACGGCAGCCGGTAGCCCATCCCGCGCGCGGTCTCGATCACGTCGTCGCCGAGCTTCTTGCGCAGCGCCCGCACGTACACCTCGACGACGTTCGAGCCCGGGTCGAAGTCGTAACCCCACACGAGCGACAGCAACTGCTCACGCGACAGCACACGGTCCGCGTTGCGCATGAAGGCTTCCAGCAGTCCGTACTCGCGTGCGGTCAGCTCGACCGTGCGGCTGCCGACCGTCGCGCGCCGCGTCCGGATGTCGAGTGCCACGTTCCCGGCCCGCAAGACCGTTGGTTCGTCACTCGGCTCCTTGCGAAGCCGCGCCCGGATGCGCGCGAGCAGCTCCTCGAACCGGAACGGTTTGGTGACGTAGTCGTCGGCGCCCGTGTCGAAGCCGGCGACGGTGGTGTCGATGCCGTCGCGTGCGGTGAGGATCACGACGGGAAGCTTCTCGCCGCGCTTGCGGATCTCGGCGAGCGCATCGAGGCCGTCGAGCCCGGGCAGGCCGAGGTCGAGCACGACCAGGTCGAAGTCACGGTCGCGCGCGAGTGACGCGGCCATCTGCCCGTCGGCGACCGTCACCGTCGTGTAGCCGTTGGCGCGGAGACCCTTCTCGAGGAAGGTCGCGATGCGTTCCTCGTCCTCGGCGATCAGGATACGGGCCATGCGGGCTCCTCGCGGTCGGTGCGGCGGGCGGGCAGCGCGACGGTGAACTGCGCGCCGCTGCCGGGCTCGCTGGTGAGGTCGATGCGGCCGCCGTGCGCGAGCGCGATCGCGTTCGCGATGGCGAGACCGAGTCCGGCACCGTCGGTGCGGCGCGGCCCGGGTCGGCCCCGCGCGAACCGATCGAAGAGCCGCTCACGGTCGGCAGGGTGCACGCCCGGGCCCTGGTCGCGCACCCAGAGGTGGAGCTCGCCGCCCGCCCACGCGCTGCCCAGCTCGATCGGGCTGCCCGGCTCGGTCTGCTCGACGGCGTTGCGTGCCAGGTTGAGCATGGCCTGGGTGACGCGCTGCTCGTCGAGGTCGGCGACGCCTTCGGCGCAGCCGCCGAGCGACCAGGCACGTTCGCCGAGCGCACGCGACTTCGCGAAGAGCTCGGTCGTGAGATCGCTCACCTCGACCGGGGCGCGCTGCACGAAATCAGGTTGCTCGGCCTTCGCGAGCAACAGCAGGTCGTCGACCATGCGGGCCATGCGGTCGAGCTCGTCGGTGACCAGCGCAATGGTCTGGCGCCGGTCGTCGGAGTCGTCGCCCATCACCTCGAGGTGGCCGCGCACGATCGTGATCGGCGTGCGCAGCTCGTGGCCGGCGTCCTGCACGAACGCACGCTGGAGCAGGAAGGCACGTTCGAGCCGGTCGAGCATGTCGTTGAAAGTGCGCGCCAAGGCGGCGATCTCGTCGTCGCCCTCAGCAGGGATGCGGCGGGCGAGGTCGGTCTCGGTGATCGTGCGCGCCGTCTCGGTGAGGTCTCGGACGGGCCGCAGCAGCCGGCCCGCGACGACCCACGCCACGGCGATCGCGAGCGCGACGACCACGACGGCGACGGCAGCCGCGACGCGAATGTTCGACTCGATCTCCTCCCGCTCGCCGCGCAGGAAGTTGGCGACGACGAAGACACCCTGCGTCGTCCCCGAGCTCTCCATCGGGACGGCGAGGTAGCGGACGGGGCCGGCGTCGGTGTCGAACTGGCCGCGTTCACCCGTGACGAGCGCGCCCCACCGGGCGACCAGCGCCGGGTCGGAGTCGAGGGCGATCGGCGCCGGTGTGCGCTTGTACGGCTCGCCGTCGACGAACGTCAGGAACGCCTCGCCTTCCACGGGCACGTTCCGCCGCAGGAACGTGTCGAAGATCGCGCGGACGTCACCGGCGAATGGCTGTCCGGTGGCGGGATCGATCCCTCCGGCGAGGCGCTCGAGCTCCTCGCGCTCCTGTTCGAGGGTCGCGTCGACGTCGTTGTCGAGCCGCTCGAGCAGCACGGCACGCTGCACGAACAGACCCGCGACGATCGCGCCGGCGAGCAGCGCAGTCGTGAAGCCGAGCACCCGGGCGCGAAAACCCAAGCGCAGCCGCCGCCGTTCAGTCGGTGCCGTTGCCGTCACGGTCGTCCTCGACGTCGTCGTCGTCATCGTCGCCGGGTGCTGGTGCCGGCGGCGGCTCGGGCGGTGGATCGGCCGGCGCCTGGACCGCCGGCGGGTCGGGCGCGACGACCGGCGGCACCACCTCGGCACCCGCGCCCGCGACGGTCGTCGACGTGGTCGTCGTGAGGGCTACAGGGTCGCGACGGTCGAGGTCGATCGGTGCGACCGGGGGAGGGCTGCCGGAGCGGAACGCGCGCGCAACGGTGAAGCCGAGCGTGACGCACACGAGCGCGATCGCGACCAGCGCGCCCGCCCGCTGCACTCGTGACATCGCGCCGATCGTGCACCGCCCGCCCTCCGCCGAGATGAGCCGAACCTGAGGATTCCCTCATGGAGGCGGAGGTGAACGCAATTTCACGCGCGCTTCACGGCGTGATCAGGCGGCGGGTGCACAACGACTTCGTCAGGAAGCCCCAACCGAGGAGAACACCATGCGTAAGGCACTGGCGGCGCTCGCGATCGGCGCCGCGACGATGGGAGCCGTCGGGCTCGCGGCCGGGCCGGCGGCGGCCGAGGAACGGACGTGCCGCGGCACGATCGGCGCGACGACGCTCGACAACGTGCGCGTGCCGCAGGGTGCGACGTGCACGCTCAACGGCACCTACGTGAAGGGCACGATCAAGGTGGAGCGCAGCGCCAAGCTCTACGCCAACACGGTGCGTGTCGTCGGCAACGTGCAGGGCGAGAACGCCGCGCTCGTGCGCGTCGTGAAGGACTCGCGAGTCGGCGGGAGCGTGCAGGTCGTGCAGGGTGGAGGCGCAGCCGTCGTCGACAGCCGCGTCAACGGCGACATCCTCTACGACGAGCAGCGCGCCAAGGTCACGGTCGGGTACACGACCGTCGGCGGCAACGTGCAGGCATTCCAGAACACCGGCGGCGTCAACATCGCGTTCAACCGCATCGACGGCAACCTCCAGTGCAAGGCCAACGACCCCGCACCGACCGGCGGCTACAACGTCGTGCAGGGCAACAAAGAAGACCAGTGCCGCCGATTGTGACCCGGGATCAGCCCGATGCGACGGAGCCGCTCCCCGCGGCTTTCGCGCGATAGGCGGCGGCGTCGGCGCGACGAAAGAGCGCGTCGACGCCGTCGCCCGGCCGCGCGAACGAGAACCCGATGCTCGCGTCGATCGACACGTCGTGGTTCTCGATCTGCATCGGCGCGGCGACCGCGTTGCGGATCCGCTGCGCGAGTCCCCTCGCGTCGCCCTCGCTGCCAGGTTCGCGGCATACGACGACGAACTCGTCGCCGCCGAGGCGGGCGCACATATCACCCGCGCGTACCGTGGAGACGAGCCGCTGCGCAGTGATGCGCAGCGCGGCGTCGCCGGCGGCGTGGCCGAACGTGTCGTTCACGGCCTTGAAGCGGTCGAGATCGATGAACATCAGCGCAACGTCGATCCGGTCGCGCTGCTTGAGCAGCGTGTCGACGAGCTCGGTGATCGCCGCCCGGTTCAGCAAACCCGTCAAGGCGTCGCGGGTGGCGCGGTGCTCGAGCTCCGCCTCGAGCTGCCTGCGGTCGGTGATGTCCGCCTGGAGGGTGACGACGTACGCGTCAGCCCCGGGCTCGGACGGTTCGACCATGGCGGCGTTCGACAGGACCCACCGTTCGTTGCCCTCCGCGTCGAGCAGCCTGAACTCGGAGCGTGTCGCGCCGCCGGCGAGCTGGCGCATCGTCATCTCGATGGCCCGATCGCGGTCGTCAGGATGGACGGCGGTCTCGGCCGGCTGGCCGACGAGCGCCTCGCGTGCACGCCCCAGCAGCGCGCACGCCGCCGGGTTGACGTCGACGAGGTTGCCGTCGAGGTCGACGATCGAGATCGCGACTGGCGCGCGTTCGAACACGACACGGAACCGTTCCTCCGCCGCTCGCAGGGCCCGCTCGGCCCGGCGCCTCTCGGTGACGTCGCGCGCATTGATGACGACGCCGCCGACGTGCGCGTCGTCTCCGAGGTTGCGACCGACGCAGTCGAACTCGCGGTACGTCCCGTCGATCGCTTGCAGCCGCAGCGCGATCGGTTCGGTGACGGTCCGTGTCCCGGCGACGACTTCGCCAAGCGCCGTCGCGGCGAGTTCCGCATCGTCGGGGTGCACGAGCGAGAGCACACCGCCGGGCGGGTCGAACCCCTTCGGGTAACCGAGAATGCGCGTGCCCTGCTCGTTTGCCTCCCACGTTCCGTCCGGGTAGATGATGACGACGATGTCGGGGGAGTTGTCGACGAGCGCGCGGAACCGCGCTTCGCTCGCGGCCAGCGCGTGCGTCGCCTGCGAGTAGACCGTGACGTCCTCGATGGCGACCAGCAGGTGCTCGAGCCCGCCATCGGGAAAGCGCGACGCGGTAGCGGCGACGCGCCCATCGAACACCTCGCCTGTTCGCCGGATGTAGCGGCGTTGCGCGTGGACCTGCACCACGTCGCCGCTCTCGAGGCGGAGCCGGTCCGTGAGCATCTCGGGCCGGTCGTCGGGGTGCACCAGGTCTTCGGGCGGGATCCGAAGGAGCTCCTCGCGCGTCGTCTCGAAGAGGCGTGCGAACGCGCCGTTCGCGATGATCCCGTCGAGGTCGGGAGGCAGCAGTGCGAGCGCGACCGGCGACTGCTCGAACAGCGTCCGGAAGCGGCGCTGCGCCTCCATGCGCGCCGACGAGTCGCGGCAGAGCCACACGATGCCCTGGACCGCGTCGTCATCGACCATGTTCGTCGCGACGACCTCGACATAGCGGTACGTGCCGTCGTGGTGCCGGAGCCGGACCTCGACCGGTTCCTTGACCCCGGGCCTCGCCGCGGTGGTCGTGAACAAAGCCGCGGCGTCGCCGACCTCGTCGGGGTGCACGAGGTCGAGCGCACACGTGCCGATCAGCGCCGCCGGGTCGTGGCCGAGGATGGTTCGCACCGCGGCGTTGCCGTACTGCACGATGCCATGCACGTCCGCGACGACGACCGCTTCCGATGCCCGTTCGACGATCGCGGCGTAGAGCCGCATCGCAGCCTCTGCTCGGGCCGCGGCGCCGCGCTCTGCTGCCACCGGTGCCGACATCACGGCTCGCGCCCCTTTCCGGCAGTCCGTCCGCGAACTGCGTCGACGTATCGGACGCGGTGGCGCGCGGCTCGACCGGACGATTCGGACCAACTACAACCTAGGCCGAAAGAGTCACAAAGATCTGGTCGCTCGCCGACGAGCGTCAGCCGGCCTTGCCCTCCGCGAGGCCGCACGACTCGCCGCCGCGCAGGCACTCCGACACCCACGCGCTGAGCTCGGCCTGGTCCCACGTGTTCCAGAAGTCGGCGTGGGGCAGCACCTCGCCGTCGGAGAACCGGTAGCCGCGCCCGTCGGCGACGTCGTACTGCACGCGGAAGTTGAGCTGCGGCACCTTGATCGGATGCGACGGCGGGCAGCGATCGGGGTCGGTCGGTTCGACGCGGCCGTCGTCGTCGATGCCGTACGCCATGTGCGATCGATGGTCGGGCGAGTCGAGGTTGACGCCGTCCCAACACGACGGGAACCAGATGTGCATCTTGATCTGGTGGTCGTCACCCGTGTTGCGGCAATCGGGGACGTAGCGCTTGCGGCCCTCGAAGCCGGTGTCGCTCTCGCCGTCGCACGTCCAGTACACGTACGCGGTCGAGAGGTTCGCGGCGCCGGCGATGATGCGCAGGTCGCGCGGGAAGTCCATCGTGCGCGAGTAGTCGGTCGGGCGGTTGCGATAGTAGAAGATCGCGGTCTCGACCGGCGCGGGTGAACGGTCGGGTGCGACGAGCGTCGGCGCCCAGTAGCCCGCGGTGTCGCCGTCGGCAGTGCACGTCGTGGTCGCGGCCCGCATCGTCGCGTACGTCGAGTCCGCGTGTGTGCGCTCGTTGCCGAAGAAGTCGTGCTTGTGCGCGCTGATCCCGCCGGGCGCGACGATCGGGTCGGCCTGCGCGCGATGCGAGAGGTCGCACTCGACACGGAACGAACCGTCGTCCTCGTTCGCGTCGGGCGGTGGTTTCACCGTGCTCGGACGCGACGTCGTCGTCGTCGAAGTCGTGCCCACGTTCCGGCACGCGGGGATCGTGGGGTGCAGCGTGCAGTAGTGACGGCGGAACCGTTCGCGTTGTTCCGGTGTACACGCACCTACGAGCGCGGCAATGGCAACGGTCAGGACGATGAGCGCGGTGAGTCGACGCATCGGCGTCACCTCCTCGGTCGGTCTTCATTCGATCGACCTTGGCCACGTCGAGCGTAAGGAGCTTCAGCCGGATCTTCGGTGACCGCGCGCGGGATGCCCCGATTTCGCCGGACCGCGCGTTGAGGCACAAGCGCACGTTGTTGCGTGTGTTGGCGGAGCGCGTGACGGGAACGGCGCGCGTTCGTTACACGCTCGCAATGACCTATCGAGGTGTGGATTGGAGTGTCGCGACGCCGGGTTCGTCGGCCGCGTTGCGCAGGTGCCGCAATCCGCGTGGCCCGTTCTCGAGGTACCGGTCGAAGAACGCGACGAGCGCGTCGACGGTGACCACCTCGCTGGCGGGAACGGTCGGCGGGACCGTGAAGCCGATGCGGAACGGTACGTGACCGGCACCGAGCAATGTGACGAGGAACTTCGGCGCGGGCGCGTCGGCGTACGCACTCGTGCTCCCGGAATACGGCACGGTCGCGTCTGCGTCGCCGTGGATCAGGAGCAGCGGCGGTGTCCCCGCAGGAAAGAACGAGCCGGGAAAGCCCGCGCGCAGGCCGGCGATCGGTGCGATCGCATCGACGCGGGGATCGAGGCAGCACGTGTTCGCGAACCCGAGCGTGGTGATCGCACCGAGCGAATGCCCCGAGACGCCGATGTGGTCCTCGTCGATGCGACCGGCGAGCGGCGAGCCCGCTTGCGCGTCGAGTGCGAGCAGCTGGGTGATCACGAAGCTGACGTCGGCCGGTTGGTTGACGTAGTCGCCGAGCTGCGGCCCACCGGGTGTGCCTGCGCTCGAGAGCGGGAACGTCGGAAGCGCCACGACGTAGCCCTCGGCCGCAACTTGGCGCAGCAGGTTCGTGTAGACGGGTCCGTTCGCGCTGAAGCCGTGCGCGAACACGATCAGCGGGTGATCGTGGCGGCCGTCGGGCACGAGCACGCGCGCCGGCAACGTGCGCACGTTGCTCTGTGACCCGGCCGGGCGGGACGTGTCGACGAACGTGAACGACAGCTCGGCGACCGCGGTGGGCTGAGCAGTGCCCGTGCTCGGTGCGAACATCGCGAGCGACGCGACGACGAGGACGGCGAGGCAGCGACGGAGGTGCATCACGCGCAGTGTTCTCCGCGCCCGCTCGCGGCGTCAACGCTGCCGATTCGCCGTACTGGCTGCGCGACGAATGCGTGACGGCCGAACCGCTCGCCGGGCGGCCACGTAGACCACGCGGTCATTGGTCACCGGGCGGCGCAGTCCCGGAGGTGATCATGCTCGTTCCCAAGCTCGCAGGAGTCGCGGTCGCCGCGACGCTCGTCGCCGGCGTCGGCGCCGCCGCCCTCGCCAGTGGCGGCGACGACTTCAAGACCCGCCTGAGCGGTGCCGAGGAGGCGCCCGGACCGGGCGATCCCGACGGTCGGGGCAAGGCCGAGATCGAGATCCGTGCTTCGGTCAGCAAGAGCGAGGTGTGCTTCGAGCTGGAGTGGGACGACATCGGGACGCCGACCGCCGGTCACATCCACCAGGCCCCGCCGCGAGTCCCCGGCCCGATCGTCGTCGACCTGCTCGGCGGCTTCACGCCCGACGAGCTCGAGCGCGACGACGAGGTGAAGGCGTGCGTGCCGGGCGACCCGGCGGTGCTCGCCGCGATCCTTGCGGACCCCGGCGCCTACTACGTCAACGTCCACAACGCGCGCTTCCCGGCGGGCGCGATCCGCGGGCAGCTCGACGGCTGAGCCGGCTTACGCGGCGAGCTGTGCGGGCTCGAGCGCGACGACCGGGAATCGGCCGCGGTGCCAGTCGCGGTGCACCGCGGCCGGGCGGGCGACGACCGCGACGTCGACGCCGTCGCGCCCCGGCGCGCAGTGCAGCCGGCACGACACGTCGAGATCGAAGCCGATGCGCGCCGCGAGGTGGGGGTTGGTCGCGACGTAGACGAGGTCGCCCGCCCGCCAGCCCGCCGCGGTGCAGTAGTCGTGCAGCGTGGCGAGCGCGGCGTCGCCCGACGCCCGTGGGTCCCCGAGCAGGTTCTCGAGGTCGACGAGGTGCAGCGTGCGCGTCATGCGCCGAGCTTCGCAACCGCGTGAGACAGTTACATCGATGTCGTTCACGGCATGACGGCGACCGACATGATCGGCCACGCGGGCGGGCTCGCGCCGAGGCTGCCCCAGAACGGAACGTCGCCGAAGGTGAAGATCCCGCCGTCTTCGGCGACCATCAGGTAGCCGCCCCCGGTCGGCGACTCGACGATGCCGCTGATCGGCTGGTTCAGCGGTGTCGCGCCCATCGAGCCGTAGAACGGGGCGCCGAACGCGAAGATGCCGCCGTCGCTCGCGACGAGCCAGTAGCCGACGCCGTCGGGGTCGGGCGCCATCGACATCACCGGCGCGTTGAGTCGCTGACCGCCCATGCTGCCGTAGAACTGCGCGTCGCCGAAGCTGAAGATGCCGCCGTCGCTCGCGACCATCCAGTAGCCGCGGCCGGTCGGCGTCGCGACCGAGTCGAGCACGGGCCCGTTCAACGGCACGTTGCCCATGTCGCCGTACCACTGCGCCGCGCCGAACGGGAGAGCGCGCCCGCGGTCGGTGAAGACCCAGTATCCGGTGCCGTCGGGGAGCGCGGAGATGCTGATCGGGATCTCGCCGGGCAACAGCCGCTCCTCGAAGAAGTTGTTCCATTCGTAGTCGAAGAACGCCCGGTCGTTCGGGTCGTACGGCTCGTTCAGGCCGCAGTGCACGAAGTCCACGTAGTTGAGGCCGTCGAGGACCCAGTAGCCGCGCCCGTCGGGCGTCGGTTCGATGTCGGCGCCGAACTCGCCGATCGACACGAACACGTCGAGGTGCCCGCAGTGCGGCGCGCTCCCGAACGCGTACACCGTGCCGTCGAAGCCGAGCATCCAGTACCCCGAGCCCGGGAACGCCGTCGCGGCGTCGACCGGTGCGGCGCTCGTACCCGTTGCCGTGGCCGCGATCAGCGCCACGCCGACGCAGAGCTCCCGCCAGCGCATCCTCCGCCCTCCTGCTCGGTTCCACGTCGCCGCGCACACTACGAATGACGTGGGACACGCGACCCGAGGCGATGACCCGTCGCTACGCTGGGCGGTATGGCACGGACCGCCACGAGACGGCACAAGGGCTGTGCGCTGTGCAAGCCGTGGAAGGACTGCCGGATGCCACATGCGCAGCGCGCGCACGTCGCCGAGCTGCGATTCGTCGGCCGGACGCGCCGCCTCACGCGGCACGAGCTCGGCGACCGGTTGACCTGACGACGGCGCGTGTCCCATGCGTCCGCATGCTCTTGCGCATGGTGGACGACGACGTACTCGACCGGGCGGCAGGCTGCCTCGTCGGCCTGGCGGTCGGCGACGCGCTCGGCGCGCCGTACGAGTTCGGCATTCCGGGGCCGGCCGAACCGGAGATGCGCGGAGGCGGCATCGGGCCGTGGGAGCCGGGCGAGTGGACCGACGACACGCAGCAGGCGATCTGCGTCGCCCAGGGGCGCGCCGAACCGGTCGGCGTCGCGGCGCGGCTCCTCGCGTGGTACCGCGCGCAGCCCAAGGACGTCGGTGTGCAGACACGCGCCGTGCTGCGCAGCGCGGCGTCCGGCGAGGATCTCGCCGAGATCGCCGCGTCGCTGTACGACGCCCGCCCGGACCGAAGCGCCGGCAACGGGAGCCTCATGCGCACGGCACCGGTCGCGCTCGCCCACCTGGGCGACGACCGGGCGCTCGCGTCGCACGCGCGTGCGATCTCCGCGCTCACCCATGCCGACCCGTTGTGCACCGAGGCGTGCGTCGTGTGGACCGTCGCGATCGACCGGGCGATCCGCGAGCAGCGACTCGACGGCGTGCACAACGCGCTGCACCTGGTCGTACCGCAGTGGCAGGCGCAGTGGGTCGCGGTGGTCGACCAGGTCTACCGGATGGAGCCGGCCGACTTCGTCCCCAACGGGTTCGTCGTCACCGCGCTCCAGGCGGCGTACGCCGCCATCGTCCACACGCCGGCCTGGGGTCCCGATCACTTCCGGCGGGCCATCCTCAACGCCATCCGAATCGGCCATGACACCGACACCGTCGGAGCCATCGCGGGCGCGCTGCTCGGGGCGCGCTGGGGGCTTGCCGCGATCCCGCCGGAGTGGCGCGCCCGTGTGCACGGCTGGCCGGGGCTCGACGCCGGCGGGCTCGCCCAGCTCGCCCGTGCGCTGGTGAACGGCTGAGCGCGGGCCGCGTACGATGACCGCAGGGTGGATGCGGGAAACGGCGACGACGTCATCGCCCGCGTGCTGCGGCTCGCGGCGCACTTGAAGGCGCGGCGGGGCGCACGCGTCACGCTCGACGACATCTGCCGCAACGTGCCGGGCTACAAGGCGACGTTCGACGCCGACGACCGCCTGGTCCACGACGCCACCTGGGAGGCGGTGCGCAAGAAGGTCCGGCGCGACGTCAAGCTGCTCGACGACGTGTTCGGCATCGAGGTCGACTACGACAAGGCCGCCGACTCGTACACGCTGAAGCCGCCGTTCCTGACCCTCGAGGAGCGCGACGCGCTGGTCGCGGCGTCGGCGCTCGTGCGCGTGGAAGGCGTCGACGACGCGCACCTGGCCGCGATCGGCGCCGCGGTCGACGAGGAGGGCCGCCGGGTCGTGATGCGCGTGCACCGCCACGTGCTCGCGCTGCGCGACGCGCTCGCCGCGCGCCGGCCGGTGACGTTCCGCTACCACGGCAAGGAGCGGGTCTTCGACCCGTGGGCGGTGGGGTTGTGGCACGACCGCTGGTACACGGTCGGGTACGCGCACGGCGCCGGGCAGCGCGTGTACCGGCTCGACCGCATCGAGGATCCCGACGTCGGCGAGCCGATCGAGCAGGACGTGACGGGCGCCCCCTACGACGTGCCCGGCGACTTCGACTCGGAAGGCGCGCTGCTGCTCGACCCGAACACGTGGGGGAGCGACGACCCGGTCACCGCGAAGGTGCGTGTCGACGCGGACTGGGTGACGCCGTTCCTCGTCGAGTTCGGCGGCACCATCGAACAGCGGTCCGACGAGTGCGCGGTGGTGGTGTTCACCGTCCGGCACTACGAGTCGTTCCGCGACCGGCTGCTCTCGTTCGGCCCGCACGCGATCGTGCTCGAGCCGGTGGTCCTGGTCGAACTGATGCGTTCGTGGCTGGCGGGGATCGCGGGGGAGCGGTGAAGCCGCGCACTGCTGCGGACCGGCTGCGCGCGCTTGCCCGCGTGCTCGCCCTCGCCGACGAACGGCGCGCCATCGCGCTCGCCGACGCGGCGGACGAGGTCGGCATGACGGTGGCCGAGCTGCGCGAGCTGCTCGACCCGGTGCTCTACCTCGAGTGGCGCGACGGCGACGGCGAGGTCCGTGGCGAGGCGCGGGCGTTCCTGCTCACCGAAGACGAACATCTCGTCGTCACCGACCAGCACTGGTTGCGCGGCTTGGTGTCGCGGCCGCCCGATCCGGCCAGCGCGCTCCGCCTGTTCGTCGCGGGGGTGGTGTTGCAGGCGGCAACGAGCGACACGCCGCTGCGTGCCCTCGACCGTGCCCTCGACAAGCTCGCCGACGTGCTCGACGCGTCGGTGGTCGTGCGCGTCGAGCGCCCGGAGTTCACCGACCTGTGCGAGCGGGCCGCGCTGCGGCGGCACACGCTGCACGTGCGCTATCTCTCCGCGGTGCACGGCGAGCCGCGCGAGCACGAGATCGAGCCGCACCTCGTCGCGTCGCGGTGGGGGCACTGGTACGTGCTCGGCCGCGTGGTCGGCCAGGACGGCATCGTCCCGTTCCGCATCGACCGCATCCTCGACGCGTCACCCGGCGAGCGGCGCTTCGAGCCCGAAGACGTCGAGCTCCCCGAGTGGTGGGACCTGACGGAGCACGAGCAGACGGTTCTCGCGCGGTTGCCGCGCGCCGATCTCGACCGCCTGCCGCAGCCGAACCGCTGCATCGTCTGCCACGAGCTCGACGACGATCGCGTCGAGGCGGAGATCACCGTGATCGGCCCCCGCCGTCTCGACCACCTCCTGCTCGCCCTCGGCCCCGCCGCCGAAGTCGTGTGGCCGCAGGAGTGTGCCGAGCGGCGCAGGGAGCTGGCGCGCGACGTGCTGGCTGCGTACGCGTGAGGCGGCCCGGTCGTAGCGCCGAGGATCCCGCACGCGGCTTGCGCGTCGTGAGTTTCCTGGCGCTCCATGCGGCGCAGGCGGCGCAGAGACGAACTGTGGCGGCCGGCGCGGTCGGCACGTAGACGAACCCGCCGCACCGCGCGCGACCGTCAGCGTCGAGGAGATGCCGACGAACGATGAACCCCACGTGACCTCCCCACCCGGGTCACTTGCACCGAATGAGAAGGTACGACTCTTCGTCGGAATCAGCAACTATGGGGATACCTGGACCGAGCGCTCGGCGGGGAACTGCTCGTAGCGTCGTCCCACGCGTGAGGTGGACGAGACGCGTCAGAAGGGCGGCACGATGA
>Ga0073934_10008884_pt1 | contig 13146 bp, 12 predicted proteins | sample LarsenN4metaG_FD_76834 | JGI IMG/M metagenome (GOLD analysis project Ga0073934, IMG submission 76834) | Hot spring sediment bacterial and archeal communities from British Columbia, Canada, to study Microbial Dark Matter (Phase II) - Larsen... ...
AGCCGTGGTGCCAATAGGCCCGCTCGGGGGTGTCCGAATCGAGGTGGCGCTGGTCCACTTCGGTGAAGGGCGCTTCATCCTGCAGCCAGTCCCGAATGCGGTCCCGGCGGTGGATCAGCGTGGAGATGTTTTTGGTACTCGACATGCTGGCATTAGACGCCACGCCCACTTGCCGAGTCCTTACCGATCTCCTGCCATCGCGCCCGCTGGTTAAGACTTCGTCGCCGTGAAGGCCGATTTGCCGGGCGTTTAGGTTAATGCCGAAGGGCCTTTCGCTTAACCATGATCCCCGGCTCAGACGCCGAGGATCGCACGCAAGCGCTTCGCGATCGAGTCGAGCGGCACGACTTCGTCCGTGCCACCGGCTTCGTAGACGGAACGCGGCATTCCGTACACGACGCAGCTCGCCTGGTCCTGCGCGATATTGTAAGAGCCGGCCTTCCGCAAGCCGACGAAACCCTTGGAGCCGTCGTTACCCATGCCGGTGAGCATGACGCCGATGACGCTCTTTCCGAACGACTGCAGAGCGCTGTCGGCGAGGACGTCGACGCTCGGACGATAAAGGCTTTCGCCGCGGTCGGGTGACACCTTCAACTGGGTCGTCGAGACGCGGAGCTGCATACCGCCCGGAGCGATGTAGACGACGCCCGGCTCGAGCGCCATGTCGTTTTTGGCTTCGACGACGCGCGGTTGGCACGTTTCGTCGAGACGCTTGGCGAGCGCGAGCGTGAATTGCTCCGGCATGTGCTGCGCGACAACGACCGGCACCGGCATGTTGGCGGGCAGGCCGCCTATCACGTGCTGGAGGGCCTGCGGGCCGCCGGTGCTCGACCCGATGATGACGAGCTTGGTGCTGAGGCGGCTCGGCGGCGTCCGCATGACCACGGGCTCGATGCGACGCGGGGCGATCTGCGGCTGCGGGGCTGCGACCGGGGCGACGTCGGGGGTGGCCCGGCGCGCGACGTTCGACGTGACGGCTGCCAGCAGCTTCTCGTGGATCTGCTCGGCGCCTTTGGTCTTCGGAATGAAGTCGACGGCGCCGGCGGCGAGGGCGTCGAGCGTAACTTTGGCGCCGGCATCGGTCGCCGCGCTGACCATGATGACGGGGATGCTCGTCTTGGCGACGATCGCCTTGAGCGCCTCGATGCCGTTCATGATCGGCATTTCGACGTCGAGCGTGATCGCATCCGGTTTCAGCTGCAACGCCTTGTCGACCGCTTCGCGGCCGTCCTGCGCCGTATCGATGACCTTGAAGCGGGGGTCTTTCTCGATGCGGCGAACCAGTGCGCGACGGATGAACTGGGAGTCGTCGACGACCAAGACCCGATACTGCTTGTTCAGCCGGCGGTTGTTCAGTGCTGACGACGAGTAAACATCGTTCATGACGGGCGCACGCGATCCTGAGGTTCTGTTTTCAACCGGAAGTTACATGGAACTGTATTTAGCCTCCGTTAATCGAGGGGCGGAGACGGATGATCGCACGTCAGATGAAGTTGATGACCGGACCGTGCGGCAACTTAACGTTGTATAAAGGCTGCCCCGGCATAGTTGGCCCTCGAGGGATTTCCCCGGGCTGGCGACTGAGCGTGCTCGGGTCAGTTCGGGCAATACGGAGGCGTTGATATGAGCACCCTGTCGGGGCCGGTACTCGTGGTCGATGACTACAGCACGATGGTCCGCATCATGCGCAAGTTGCTGAAGCAGATCGGCTACGAGGACGTCGACGAGGCGGCGAGTGGCGAGGCTGCCTGGCAGCTCATCGAGAAGAAGAAGTATGGCCTCATCATCTCCGACTGGAACATGGAGCCGATGACGGGGTACGAGTTGCTCGTGAAGGTGCGCGGCAACCCCGAGACCGCGAACATCCCGTTCATCCTGGTCACCGCCGAGTCGAAGCCCGAGAACGTCGTGGCGGCGCGCAAGGCGGGCGTGAACGACTACCTGATCAAGCCCTTCAACGACAAAGTCTTGAAGGAAAAGATCGACAAGGTGCTGGCGTCGCTGGCCGCCGCGGCCTGATCGATCCCGCCGAGCGTTGCTCCGCCGCACGGCGGCCGGCGCCTCTGGCGCCGCCGCCGGCCCGGGTGGCCCGGCGACAGGCTCGCGCAAGGTTCGGTGCCTAATGCCGGTCTATTGGCCGGGAAAGGTATCGAACCCTGATGGCGCAGGAGCCCGCCGCCCACATCCTGTTGCAGCGTCCGAAGCTGCAGATCGACCGTTTGCCGGTCCTGCAGAGCATCTTCGAGCGGCTGGCCCAGGCGTGCACCGAAGGCTTCCGTCAGATCTGCGTTCCGCCGGTCACGTTTTTTCTCAATCAGGTCGAAAACAAATATTCCTGGGATGTCCTCGAAACCTACGAGGACAGTATCGCCGCCATTGTCCATTGCCGGGAATGGGACGCGCCGATGCTGGTCGGCGTCGATCGCCGTTTCGTTTTCTCGCTTGTCGAAGCAGCGGTCGGCGGCGACGGCTCCGAAATGCCGTATGAGTCGGATCGCCCTTTCTCCAGTTTCGAGGTGCAACTCGCACAGCGCATCCTGGAGATGGCCGTCAATAGCCTTCAGGCATCCTTTTCAGCCTTGGCGCCGACCACACTGAAAATCGAGAAGGTCGAGGCGAAACTCGAGTTTTCGGCGCTCGGACCACGCAATATCCCTTCGGTGGTGACCCAGCTCCTGTTCCAGGTCATCGACCAGGGCGGCCGCATGTTCGTCCTGATTCCGCAGAGCGCGCTCTACAATCTGAGAACCAAACTCGGACAGGAGCGCGCATTCACGTCTTCGTCGGGGGTCGACCCGACATGGGCCCGCCGCCTCGAAAGCGGCGTTGCCAAGACGGAAGTCACGCTGACCGCCGTGCTGGAAGGGCGGAGCATGACGCTTTCCGAAATCGCAAGCCTGAGGCCCGGACAGGTTCTGGCACTCAATTCGACGCCGGCGAGCCTCGTCTCGCTGCAGAGCGGGACGGAGCCGGTCTTCCTCGCCAAGCTCGGACAATCCGACGGATACTTCACGGTCGTCGTCGACCAACCGGTCAAGAAAAAAGACGATCCGCTCGAAGACGCCCTTTTCACGGGTCCCAAAAAGCGCTGACCGGAAAACAGCGTAGACGGAACAATTCTACCGCTTTCGTCTAGCCCTTAGCACGCGCCAGGTATTGGTGCGTTTAAAGCATTTGCTAAGGGTTCAACGTCACTAATCAATTCGTGACATCAATAAGCTGTAAGGCAATCACGACTAGTTTCGTGATGACAGCCGGGCAATGGCGGTTCCAAAAAGAGGTGGCTAATGGATGCTCTGACGAATGATGGATCGATGGATGCCGGCGACCTCGAGGCGCGTGCAGCCGATCTCGTCAATCCGGCCTCCGGCATTGCCAACGATTACCTGAATCATTTCAACGAGGTTCTTCTCCTCATCGAGAACCTACCCGTGATGCTCCCCGAGATGGTCGATGAGATTCTCGGATGGACGCCCATCAGCTATCGCGAGTACTTCCAGAAGTCGCGCCTGCCCGGCAGCGCCAAAGCCCTCCAGATCTATGATTCGCTCGACGCCGATTTCCGCGCCTACTTCGAGCGGGAGATCGAAGGCCTCAACCGGCTCGCGCTCGAGAGCATCGACGTGATCAAGCATCACCGCGCCGAAGACGGTTCGATCGATCCGGATGCGGTCTCCGATTACTGCGAGCGCGCGTCCGCGACGATGCGCAAGTCGCTCGAGCACACCGCCGACATCGTCAACAACGGTCGCAAGGCCGTCGTCGAGGCTGCCCAGAGCATGGCCGATCGGCTGCTCGTGGCGCCTGCCGCCTGAAATAAAGCAATGCCCAGGGGAGGGTTGCAGACATGGACGAGCTGCTCCGAGACTTCCTGACCGAGACGAGTGAGCATATTCAGGGTGCCGAAACGCAGCTCGTGATGTTCGAGCGCAATCCGAGTGATGCCTCGCTCATCACCAGCATCTTCCGCCTGGTGCACACCATCAAGGGGACGTCGAGCTTCCTCGGCCTCAACCGCCTCCAGCGGGTCGCGCACGCAGCCGAGACGCTGCTCGGGCAGATGCGGGACGGCGCGCCGCCGACGGAGCGCTCGGTGTCGCTCGTTCTGACGGCGATCGACCGCATTCGGAACATCATCGAGGAAGTCGAGCAGATCGGTGCCGAGCCGGACGGCGACGACGGCGATGTCACGATCGCGGTCGAGCAGTATGCCGAAGGCGGCCATGGGCCGGAGGCCGAGGCCGAATCGCACAATCAGGTCGAAAAGGTCGAAGCTGCCGCACCCGCTGCCGCTCCGGTCGTCGCTGCTGCACCGGCAGCCGCATCTGCGCCGGCGACGCCGGCTGCGAACCACGACCATCACGACCACGATCACGACGATCACGGCGACGACCATCACGGTTCGCCGGCTTCGGCTGCGGCCGCGGCCGCCGGTTCGTCGCCTGCCAAGGCGGATGGCGCACAGGCGAAGCAGCAGGGTAACGCCGGCGCTGCTCGCAGCCAGGAGAGCATCCGCGTTGCGGTCGACACGATCGAGCGAATGATGCAGCTCGTGTCCGAGCTCGTTCTGACGCGCAACCAGCTTCTCGAACTCGCGCGTCATCGCGAGGACGAAGAGGTGAAAGCTCCGCTTCAACGCCTGTCGGCGTTGACCACGGATCTGCAGGACGCCGTCATGCGCGCCCGCATGCAGCCGATGGCACGCGTGTTCGCGAACCTCCCGCGGCTCGTCCGTGAGCTGTCGACCGAACTCAGCAAGAAGATCGATCTCGTCACCGAGGGCGCCGACACGGAACTCGATCGGCAGCTGATCGAAGTCATTCGCGACCCGCTGACCCATCTCATCCGCAACTGTGCGGACCACGGCATCGAAACGCCGGAAGCGCGCGTCGCAGCGGGCAAGCCGGAATTCGGCCAGATCCGCGTGTCGGCATCGCATGAAGCGGGTCAGATCACGATCGACGTCGCCGACGACGGTCGCGGGCTCAATATGGAGAAGATCAAGAAGAAGGCGGTCACCAACGGCATCGCGTCTGAAGCCGACCTCGAACGGATGACGGACGAGGAGATCTACCGCTTCATCTTCGAGCCTGGCTTCTCGACTGCCCAGAAAGTCACCAGCGTCTCCGGTCGCGGTGTCGGCATGGACGTCGTGCGCTCGAACATCGAGTCGATCGGCGGTTCCGTGTCGCTCTATTCGAGCCCCGGACGCGGCAGTCGCTTCTCGATGAAGATCCCGCTGACGCTCGCCATCGCGCCGGCACTCATCATCGAAGTCGCCAACCATCGCTTCGCGCTGCCGCAGGATGCTGTCGTCGAAGCCGTCGGGATCGGCAAGGATTCGCGCCATCTCATCGAGACGGTGCAGAAGGCGCTCGTGCTCAAGCTGCGCGAGGAAGTTCTGCCGGTCGTCGACCTCAAGGACGTGCTCGGCCTCGAGAAGACGTCGGAGCCCGGTTCCGGTGACCAACTGGTGGTCGTCGTGCGCGACGGCGGACGCTCGTTCGGCGTCATCGTCGATGGCGTCGCCGACATCCAGGAGATCGTCGTCAAGCCTCTGAGCTCGTCGCTCTCCCACATCAAGGTCTTCACGGGTCACACGATCCTCGGCGACGGTTCCGTCGCGCTCATCCTCGATCCTGCTGGCATCTCGGCCCGGCTCGGCATCGAGAAGACGGGCGAGAAGCGCCGCGACAGTGGCGGTCGCGATCTCCATCGCAGCGAAACGAAGACGCGGGTTGCGCTCTTCACCGCCGGCGACGGTGCCCAGAAGATGCTGCCGCTGTCTCTCGTCTCGCGCATCGAGATGGTGGAGACGCAGCGGATCGAGCGGTCCGGTTCGGACTACGTCATGATGTACCAGAACCGGCTCATGCTGATGTTCCCGCTGTCTGGCATGATCGACCTGTCACGGGACTCGGTGCCGGTGCTCGTCGTCAATGCCGAGGGCACGAGCTTCGGCCTGGTGGTCGACGAGATCATCGACATCGTCGAAGAGAGCCTCAACGTCCAGATCGCCGGCGACGATCCGTCCGTGATCGGTCTCACGGAGATCCGCGGCAAGGCTACGCAGCTGATCGACATCAGCCACTTCCTGCAGTCGGCGCAGACGATGGTGCGGGGCGGCCAGACCGCTGCGAGCAAGAGTGTCCTCGTGGTCGAGCCGCGGTTGCACGAACGCGAAACGTTGCATCCCGTCCTGACGGCGAGCGGCTACCGGACCTTCGCTGTCGGCACTTCGGACGAGGCGTTCGCCCTCGCCGAGCAGGGTGCGAAGTTCGACGCCGTGATCGTCGGGTCGACCTTGAAGGTCGCCGACATGGCGCAGCTCGTCGATCGCATGAAGCGCAAGCTCAGTCGCCCGGACATGCCGGTCGTCGTCTTCGGTGAGATCAGCTCGCGCGAGTTCCACAACGAGGCGCGGCTGGAAACGGCGGTCACCGTTCCGCGCGGCAACCGGACGATGTTGCTCGCGGCGCTCGCGGACGCGTTCGCCAGCATCGCCGCAAGCAAGGCTAGCATGGAGATGGCTGCATGATGTCGCTACAAACCGATCACGCGACGGCTGCCGCACAGAACGCCGCGTCCGCCCAGACGCTCTTCTCGGTCGAAGAGAGCTATTTCACGGTCTTCGCCGGTGGCGAAGTGTTCGGGCTCTCCGTGCAGAGCGCTCAGACGATCTTCCGGATCGAGTCGGTGTCTTCCGTACCGGGAGCGCCGCGGGAGATCGTGGGTCTCGTCAATCTGCGCGGCAAGATCGTGATGGCAGTGAGCCTTCGCCTCCGGCTCGGCATGCCGCTCGAAGACAATTTCAAGGACGCACTCGCCATCGGGGTCGAGCACAAGTCCGAGAACTTCGCGCTCATCATCGACCAGGTCGGCGACGTTTTCTCGCTGCGTGCCGCGACGCGGGTTCCGACACCGCCGCACCTCGATGCAGCCCGTATGCGGCTGATGTCGGGTCTCTATCAGGTCGGCGACATGCTCGTGCCAGTGCTCGACATCGGAGCTCTGTTCGACTTCTCACGCTGATCTCTGGTCCCTGTTCCTGTTCTCGTTCCGAGTGGAGTACTGCGTATGAAACAGGCCCTGATCGTCGACGACTCGCGCTTGACGCGAAAGTTGGTGCGGCGAATTATGACTCGCCTCGAATTCGAGGTGAGCGAAGCGGAAGACGGCAGTGCTGCCCTGAAGCACTGCCAAACGCACACCCCGGACGTCATTCTTCTCGACTGGAACATGCCCGAGATGGATGGGCTCGAGTTCCTCATCCATCTGCGCAAGCTGCCGCGCGGCGGTGAGCCGAAGGTCGTCTTCTGCACGACCGAGAACCAGCGGGAGCGGATCGAGTCGGCTTTGTCGGCAGGTGCCGACGAGTACGTGATGAAGCCGTTCGACGAAGAGATCATCAAGACGAAACTCGAACAAGTTGGATTTGCATTGTGAGCTCCCCCGCAGCACTGCCCAAAGTCAGCGCGCCGTCTCAGCCCGGGGCGCCGGGGATGCAGTCTTACGACGCTCTCTGCGCTTACCTGAAAAAGTCGTCCGGTCTCGTGCTCGACCGGGACAAGCGGTATCTCGTCGACAGTCGCCTACTGCCGATCGTGCAGCGGGAAAAGCTGTCCGGGCTGCCCGAACTGGTCAACATCCTCGAGAAGGGCTCGTCGCCGTCGCTCGCCAAGGAAGTCGTCCAGGCGATGACGATCAACGAGACGTACTTCTTCCGCGACAAGCTGCCGTTCGATGCGCTCCGCGACGGCATCATCCCGCGGATCATCAAGGCGAAGGGTAACGACAAGACGTTGCGGATCTGGTGTGCTGCCAGCTCCACGGGCCAGGAGCCGTACTCGATTGCGATGACGCTGGCCGAAATGAAGGCCAAGCTCGCCGGGTGGCGGATCGAGATCATCGGCACGGATCTCGCCCAGCACGCGATCGAGAAGGCGCGCGCCGGAACCTACAGCCAGTTCGAAGTGCAACGCGGGCTGCCGACCCCGTTCCTGCTGCGCTATTTCACGCAGTCGGGCGATGTCTGGCAGATCAGCGACGCCATTCGCCAGCAGGTTTCGTTCCGCAACTTCAATCTGCTGTCGGACTTTGCCCCGCTCGGGAAATTCGACGTGGTGTTCTGCCGGAACGTGCTCATCTACTTCAACGCTCCGGGCAAAAAGGACATCCTGCAGCGGATGCTCAAGCAGCTGAACCCGGAAGGGTTCGTCGTGCTCGGCGCTGCGGAAGGGCTGGTCGGTATCGACATCGACCTCGCGCCCGATCCGGAAGTCCGGCCGTTCCTGACGCGGCCGCAGAATATCGCGAAGACCCCACGCTGATCGGATGCCCCGGCTCCGGCCGGGGCATGATGCTTACTCGTCGCTGCTCTGCTCGCTCGCCATCTCGATGAGACCGCGCTCGATCATTTCGAGCGCCAGGTCGGCGATCGCGCGACGTGCCTTGACGATCTCCTTCTGCGGAGCGCTGGCACCACTCGTCACTTCCTGTTCGATCATGCGGCGGGCGCGGGCACCAACCGACGCCAGGATGAGATCGCGCAGGTAAGGCTCGGCGCCCTTGAGCGCGAGGATGACCCGCTCCGGCGGAACCTGGTCGATGAGCTTGCTGCGGGCCTCGTCGGTGAGCTTGGCGATGTCGTCGAACGTGAACAGCAGGCTCTTGACGCGCTTGGCTTCCTTCGGTCGGTGCTGCTCGAGGTTCTGCAGCACCTCGTCCATGTGCTGGCGCTCCATCTTGTTGATGATGTCGGCCAGCTTGGCATGAATATCGGGGCCCGTGTTGCGGGTGACCTTGATCATCAGTTCGTCGTGCATGACGAACTCGAGCACGCGCTGCGGCTGCTCCATGATCGGCTTGATCGACAGCATGCGGCGCATCAGCTCGTTGCGCTGCTCGGCGGTCATGAAGCTCAGGACGCCCGACGCGGTCGCCGCATTCGCCTTTGCGAGGATGTAGGCGCCGACTTGCGGATGCTCCTTGCTGATGAATTGGGCAATCGCCTGATGCGGAATGTCGGAGAGCCGCGTCCAGATCGACTGGGCCGGCTGGCCACGCACGTCCGACATGATCTCGGCGATGCGCTCGGGCGGGATGATGCCGGCGAGCAGCGCTTCGACGTCGGCGAGTGACCCCTGGAGGTCCGTGCCGGTCGCGAGGGATTCGGCGAGCTCCTCGATCAGCTTCTCGAGGACCGGCTTCGCAACGGTGCCGAGCATGGCCGCGCTGCGCGCGATCATCTTGATCTCGGTTTCGTCGAAGTGCCGGAGGACGCGGTCGGCCATGGGTTTGCCCATGGCGAGCAGCAGCGCCGCGACCTTGTCGGGGCCACTCAACGGCTTCGCCAGGGGCTGATTGATCGACTTGGCCGCTACCACATCGCTCATGCCGGTCCTTTCCGGTATGGCGGTGTAGCCGGCGCGACGCTCCGATCGAAACGAGCGCCAGGGATCGCGCGGGCGGGCATTACCGCTTCGGGCGCCATCGGCTTCTCGGTCGTCGGGTCGGGCATCGGCTTTCGGCGCTCGTCAAAAAGCGGGTCGAAACACGGAACGGCTGTCGCGGAGCAGGACGAGCCGCGCGGCGGCCGGGCAAAGCTCGACCGCGATGAGACTTCGCCCAGTACCCCATTGTTCGGATTAGGCGCCGAACCTTACGCAAACCTTTAAGCGGGGGTTGCGGCGGCCGGCTGGTGAGGAAGTGTGTCCCTCAGGCGCTGCGGGCGTGGCGCAAACGCTCGTCGATCAGCCGGTTGAAAAGCGCCATGCGGTGGTTCGCGGCATCTCGTTCGCTGCTCGGCACCCGGTCCGGGTGATTGACGCGGGCAAACAGGCGGCGAAGGCGCTCCAGTTCGGCCCGAGTCGCTTTTTCGGGCACGGCGGGCAAGTGATCGGAGGTCGGAGCGTCGCCGAGATCTGCCTCACCGTCGAGGAAACGCTGATGGAGACGGGCCGGTCGAACGTCACCCATGTCGGATTTACCGGCAAGGGCCAGGGCGATTCGGGCTGACAGTGCCGCCCACGCGTCTGCCCCTGCGCGACGGTTGGAATCGCCCGCGTCGTCCGCTGCGATCTCGTCGAGCAGGCGCGCGAAGGCGTCATCTCCCGGAGCGTGGTCCGACACTGGTCACCGCGGAAGCCGAAAACTATCGAAGGCTAGGCGAGAGTGCCTAGCCTTCGGTTAACGGCGGGCGGTAGTCGAGGCTTCAGGCGGCGCGCTGCTTGCCGTTCTGACCGATCGAAGCGCGGAGGGTCCCCACGAAGCGATCGACCTGGGTGCGGACGTCGCTGGCGTGCGTCGACAACTCTTTCGCGGTCGCCAGCACCTGGCTGGCAGCGGCCGCGGTCTCACCGGCAGCAGACGTCACGCCGGAAATGTTTTCGACGACTTCGCCCGTGCCGCGTGCCGCATGCTGGACATTGCGGGCGATTTCCTGGGTGGCAGCGCCCTGCTCCTCGACGGCGGCGGCAATGGCGGTGGCGATCTCGTTCATCGATTTGATGACTTCGCTGATCGCGGTGATGGAGTGGACCGAGTCCTCCGTCGAAACCTGGATGCCGCTGATCTGGGACCCGATCTCGGCGGTTGCGCGCGTCGTCTGCTCGGCGAGCGATTTGACCTCCTGAGCGACGACCGCGAAACCCTTACCGGCTTCGCCCGCGCGGGCCGCCTCGATCGTGGCGTTGAGTGCGAGCAAATTCGTCTGCCGGGCGATCGCGTTGATGAGGTCGACGATATCGCCGATCTTCTGCGCGGCCCGCGACAGATCACGGACCTTCTCCGTGCTCTCGCCGGCCGTCTGCATGGCCTTCTCGGAGATCTGCGTCGACGTCGCAACCTGCCGGCTGATTTCGGTGACGGAGGCCGACAGCTCTTCGGCAGCAGCGGCGACGGTCTGAACGTTCGAGGAGGCCTGCTCGGCGACCGAGTTCGCCTTGCCAGCGCGGTCGCTCGTTGCATGAACTCCCGACTGCATCGTCTGAGCGGCTGCCGACAGCTGGCCCGAGGCGTTGTTCAGAACACCGAAGACCCCGCCGAAGGCCTGCTCGAAGTCGTTGGCGAGCTTCGTCATCATCTGATCGCGCTCGCGGCGCCAGGCGGCGACGTAGACGGAGACGCCGAGTTCCATGTCCAGCATGGCTGTCTTGACGAGCGCCTTCTGAAGCCGCGTCCGCTTCTCCGACGCATGGCGGTCGAGGAAGCCGCCGGGGAAGCGCTGGGTGACCATGTCGATCATCAGACCGGCCATCAGATTGTAGGAGCCGAGATACCACTCCGGCTCGAGCCCGAGGCGATTATGCGTCTCGCCGACCCGCTCGATCGACTCGAGGTAGGTGCGATCGAAGCGCCCGTCGAGGATCTTCGTCCAGTGCTTCAGCTGCATCTCTTTGGCATGAGAGATGATGGACTGTGATTTGAAGTGGTGCTTGGCCTCATCGAACTTGGTCACGTGGGCATAGAACTTGTCGAGGACCCCCGGCAGCTCCGTTAGGAGGAAATCACGGTGTTCCTTAAGGGTTGCGATGATCTCGCTGTCGATGCCGGTGAATTTCAGCCGCGCGTCGATGTTGTCCTGTGCCATGGTCTTGGGCCCGCTTCCTTTGCCGCTTGGCGGCGTTGTTTGCGTCGAGGGTTGAGCTTTATTCCCGCACCGCGGGACTCGGATTTTCAGCACACCCTCTGGTAGAATGTTGATTAAACGAGCACCAAAGACCTTAACCGAACCTTGCCGGCAGGCCTCTCTCCTCGAAAAAAGGACGAACTGCCCTCAAACCCGTCGCTTTAAGCGAAGCGGTCTGCAATCTGACGGGGAAGTGTGGCCCGGAAACAGTTGCTGGCTGCCGTGAAATTGCCTCTACAATCGACTTGTTGAAGCGCGCGACGCCGAGGGGAATTGGTTGCCGCGACAGCGAGAGGGGGTTGACGTGACGACCATCGCCACGGACGGGAAGGTGATTGCGGCCGACACCATGACGACGCGGCCCGGCGGGTTCCGCGAACCCGGCCATTACAAAAAAATGCATGTGGTCGACGGGCCGGGCGGGGTGCGCTGGTTAATCGCCGTCGCCGGCGACATGAGCATGGTCGAGCCGTTGAAGCGCTGGGTCGTGGACGGCGCGACGGCGGCCGACATCCCGTTCCGCGACGATCGCCATGCCGACTGGCATCTCTGGGTGTTCAAGCCGGAGGGACTGTTCGAGGCCATGGCTTCAGCGCCGCGGCTCTGCCCTTGCCATTGTCCAAATGCGATCGGTTCCGGCGCCCGCTTCGCCATCGGTGCGTTCGCGATGGGCGCGACGCCGCGTCAGGCGGTCGAAGTCGCCAGCCGCTTCGACATCTACACGGGGGGCGAAGTCGAAGTCCTCGACATCGCCGATGTACTGGGCCTGCCGAAGACGCGGACCTCGAGCGACGTGACACCGCTCACGCCGAAGATCCGGGCGGCCGAGTAGGCAGCCTATTCGGCTGCCTTAGCCGTCGCCGCTTTTCGCGCAGCCAGTTGCACGAAGATGACGATGCCGGCCAATGCCGCGCCGGCGAGGTCGGTTTCAAGCCCTGGCTTGATGAGCAGCAGCGAGGCAGCGATCAATAGGGCGCGCTGCCAGTGTGGGGCTGGTCCTATCAGGTACCCAGCGAGCCCGGCGGCGAGCAGGAGACAGCCCGCCGTCGCCGTGATCGACGCATGGATGATGCTCGGCCAGTCGCCGATCATGAGCAGCGCCGGCTCGTAAACGAACATGAACGGCACGATGAAGCCGGCGGCGCCGACGCGCATCGCCGCCCAGCCCGTTCGCCAGATATTGGACTTGGCGAGGCCGGCCGCCGCGAAAACCGCGAGTGCGACCGGTGGTGTGATGGCCGAAAGAATCGCGAAGTAGAACGCGAACATGTGCGCGGCCGGCTTGATCACGCCGAGCTTGATGATCGCCGGAATGAGCAGCGACGACATAATGATGTAAGCCGGCGTCGTCGGCATGCCCATGCCGAGGATGATGCCGGCGATCATGGTGAGGACGAGGGCGAGCAGAAGGGTATCTTGCGAAAGGGCGACGACCCACTGCGTGAAGGTTATGCCGAGGCCGGTCAGGGTCACGATACCGATGATGATTCCGGCACAGGCGCAGGCGAGCGCGACGG
>Ga0073934_10008885_pt1 | contig 13144 bp, 11 predicted proteins | sample LarsenN4metaG_FD_76834 | JGI IMG/M metagenome (GOLD analysis project Ga0073934, IMG submission 76834) | Hot spring sediment bacterial and archeal communities from British Columbia, Canada, to study Microbial Dark Matter (Phase II) - Larsen... ...
TCTGCCGCCTCAAGGACTTCAGACGGGTCGCCACTCGCTACGACAAGCTCGCCCGCAACTTCCTCGCCGGCGCCCTCATCGCCGCCGCCGTGACCTGGTGGCTCAATTGAGTCCGGACCCTAGGCGCCGTCCCGGGCGCTTGCGAGGCCGCGGAAGGGGGCCCGATGGCGCGGGCTCCGGTGCCGGCCCCGGCATCGCGGGCGCCGCGCCGGCGCGCGAGCCGGGATGGCGGCGGAGCAGCTCCAGCCGGTTTGTGGACAGCGTTGGCCCCCGCCGGTAGAAGATGCGGCGTCCGAGCTCCGCGTGTCGCGCTCCGCGGCGGGGCGCAAGAGTGGCAGGTCATGACCAGCGTCAATCAGGTCCGCAGCGCCTTCCTCGACTACTTCAGGAAGAACGGCCACGAGGTGGTCGCCTCCTCGCCGCTGGTGCCGAGGAACGACCCCACCTTGATGTTCACCTCCGCCGGCATGGTGCAGTTCAAGAACGTCTTCACCGGCCAGGAGACGCGGCCCTATGTGCGCGCGGCCACCGCCCAGAAGTGCGTGCGTGCCGGCGGCAAGCACAACGACCTCGACAACGTCGGCTACACCGCCCGGCACCACACCTTCTTCGAGATGCTCGGCAACTTCTCCTTCGGCGACTACTTCAAGGAGCGGGCGATTCCGCTCGCCTGGGAGCTCGTCACCCGGGAGTACGGGCTCGACCCCGAGCGGCTCCTCGTCACCATCTACCACGACGACGAGGACGCCTATCGCATCTGGAAGAAGGTCACGGGCTTCCCCGACGGGAAGATCATCCGCATCGCCACCTCCGACAACTTCTGGGCCATGGGCGACACCGGCCCGTGCGGGCCGTGCTCGGAGATCTTCTTCGACCACGGGCCCGGCATTCCCGGCGGCCCGCCCGGCTCCAAGGACGCCGACGGCGACCGCTTCATCGAGATCTGGAACCTGGTGTTCATGCAGTTCGAGCAGCGCGGGCCCGGCGACCGCGTGCCCCTGCCCAAGCCGTCGATCGACACCGGCATGGGGCTGGAGCGCATCGCCGCCGTGCTGCAGGGCACCCACGACAACTACGAGATCGACCTGTTCAGGGCCCTGATCGCCGCCTCGGTGGCGGCCACCGGCGTGCCGGCCGAGGGCGAGCACAAGGCCTCCCACCGCGTCATCGCCGACCATCTGCGGGCGACCAGCTTCCTCATCGCCGAGGGCGTGCTGCCCTCCAACGTCGGCCGCGGCTACGTCCTGCGCCGCATCATGCGCCGCGCCATGCGCCATGCCCACCTGCTGGGCGCCAGGGAGCCGCTGATGTGGCGGCTGGTGCCGGCGCTGGTGCACGAGATGTGCGAGACCTACCCGGAGCTGGTGCGCGGCCAGGCCCTCATCACCGAGACGCTGAAGCTCGAGGAGACGCGCTTCCGCAAGACGCTGGAGAAGGGCCTGTCGCTGCTGGGCGAGGCGAGCGCGGGCCTGGGCCGAGGCGACGTGTTCCCGGGCGAGACCGCCTTCCGCCTCTACGACACCTACGGCTTCCCGCTCGACCTCACCCAGGATGCGCTCAAGCCGCGCGGCATCGCCGTTGACACCGGGGCCTTCGATGCGGCCATGGAGCGGCAGAAGGAGGAGGCGCGCAGGGCCTGGAAGGGCTCGGGCGAGGCCGCCACCGAGACGGTGTGGTTCGAGATCAGGGAGCGGGTGGGCGCCACCGACTTCCTCGGCTACGACACCGAGACGGCCGAGGGCGAGGTGCGCGCCATCGTCAGGGACGGGCGCGAGGTCAAGGCGCTCAAGGCCGGCGAGGAGGCGGCGCTGGTGCTCAACCAGACGCCGTTCTACGGCGAGTCGGGCGGGCAGGTGGGCGACACCGGCCTCATCAAGGGGCCCAAGGGCGCCCTCTTCCGCGTCGCCGACACCCAGAAGAAGCTCGGCGACCTCCACGTCCATATCGGCCGCCTGGAGAAGGGCGCGCTCAAGACCGGCGACGGCGTCGAGCTCCTCGTCGACCACGACCGGCGCACCGCTACCCGCGCCAACCATTCCGCCACCCACCTCCTGCACGAGGCGCTGCGGCAGGTGCTGGGCGACCACGTGGCACAGAAGGGGTCGCTCGTCGCCCCCGACCGGCTGCGCTTCGACTTTTCCCACCCCAAGCCGATGACGGCGGAGGAGGTGGCGGCGGTGGAGGGCATGGCCAACGCCTACGTGCTGCAGAACAGCGCGGTCGAGACGCGCCTGATGGCGCTCGAGGACGCGTTGGAGACGGGCGCGCGCGCGCTGTTCGGCGAGAAGTACGGCGAGGAGGTGCGCGTGGTGTCCATGGGGCAGGGCACGGGCGGGCCCGACGCCAACCGCGCCTGGTCGGTGGAGTTGTGCGGGGGCACGCACGTCAAGCGCACCGGCGACATCGGCCTCATCCGCATCACCGCCGAGGGCGCCAGCGCGGCCGGCGTGCGCCGCATCGAGGCGCTCACCGCCGAGGGCGCGCGCGCCTACCTCGCCCAGCAGGACGGGCGGGTGCGCGAGCTCGCCGGCCTCCTGCGCGCCAAGCCCGAGGACGTGGTGGAGCGCGTCAAGGCTCTGGTCGAGGAGCGGCGCAGCCTCGAGCGCGAGCTCGCCAACGCCAGGCGCCAGCTGGCGCTGTCGGGCGCGGGAGCCGGCAACGGCGCCGCGGGGGCGCCGGAGGCGGCGGTGCGCACCGTGGGCAAGGTGAAGCTCATCGCGCGCGCCGTGCAGGGCCTCAACCCCAAGGACCTGCGCGGGCTCGTCGACGACGGCAAGAAGCAGGTGGGCTCGGGGATCGTGGCCATCGTCGGCGTAACCGAGGACGGCAAGGCCGGGCTCGCGGTCGGCGTCACCGAGGACCTCACCGGCACCTACAACGCCGTCGAGCTGGTCAAGGTCGGCGCCGCCGCGCTCGGCGGCAAGGGCGGCGGCGGCCGGCCGGACATGGCGCAGGCGGGCGGGCCGGACGGCTCCAAGGCGCAGGCGGCGCTCGCGGCGATCGAGGCCAAGCTCGCCTCCTGACGGAGGGGCCCGCCGCGGGCCTCAGGCGGCGGCCCGGTCCATCGCCTCGAGCTCGTCGATCATGGCCTCGATGACGGCGAGGCCCTTCTGCCAGAACTCGCGCTTGCCGGCGTCGAGCCCGAACGGGGCGAGCAGCTCCCTGTGGTGCTTGGAGCCGCCCGCTTTCAGCATGTCGAAGTACTTGTCCACGAAGCCCGGGTGCGCCTCCTGGTAGAGCCCGTAGAGGGAGTTCACCAGGCAGTCGCCGAAGGCGTAGGCGTAGACGTAGAACGGCGAGTGCACGAAGTGGGGGATGTAGGACCAGTAGGTCTCGTAGCCGTCGGAGAGATCGATGGCCGGCCCCAGGCTCTCGCCCTGCACCTCGAGCCACAGCTGGCCCAGCCGCTCGGCGGTGAGCTCGCCCGCGCGGCGCTCCTCGTGCACCTTGCGCTCGAAGCAGTAGAAGGCGATCTGGCGCACCACGGTGTTGATCATGTCCTCCACCTTCTGGGCGAGCAGCGCCTTGCGCTCCTTCGCATCGCGGGCGGTCTCGAGCAGGGCGCGGAAGGTGAGCATCTCGCCGAACACCGAGGCGGTCTCCGCCAGGGTCAGCGGGGTGGGGGCCAGCAGCGGCCCCTGCGGCGCGGCCAGCACCTGGTGCACGCCATGGCCCAGCTCGTGCGCCAGCGTCATCACGTCGCGCAGCTTGCCCTGGTAGTTCATCAGGATGTAGGGGTGCACGGACGGCACCGTCGGGTGCGAGAAGGCCCCGGGCGCCTTGCCGGGCCGCACCGGCGCGTCGATCCAGCGGCGGTCGAAGAAGCGTTTGGCGATCCCGGCCATCTCCGGCGCGAACCTGGCGTAGGCGGCGAGCACCGTCGCCTGCGCGTCGGCCCAGGCCACGGTGCGGTCGGGCCGGTCCGGCAGCGGCGCGTTGCGGTCCCAGTAGGCGAGCCTGGGCTTGCCGAGCCACCTGGCCTTCATGGCGTAGTAGCGGTGGGCGGTGGCGGGATAGGCCGCACGCACGGCCGCCACCAGCGCCTCGACCACCTCGCGCTCCACGCGGTTGGCGAGATGGCGGCTGTCGGCCACGTCCTTGAAGCCGCGCCAGCGGTCGGAGATCTCCTTGTCCTTGGCCAGCGTGTTGGTGATCAGGGTGAGGAGGCGCGAATTCTCCCTGAACGCCTTGACCAGCGCCGCCGCCGCCGCCGCCCGCCTCTCCTCCTTGGGATGCATGAGGAGGTTGAGCGTGGGCTCGAGGGCGAGCGGGGCCTCCTCGCCCGCCACCTCGAAGCGCAGCGCTGTCATGGTCTCATTGAAGAGCCGGCACCAGGCCCCGTGCGCGGTCACCGACTTCTCATGGAACAGGCGCTCGAGCCGTTCCTCGAGCTGGTAGGGCTTGTCCTTGCGCAGGTCGTCGAGCCAGGGCTTGTAGCGCGCCAGCGCCGGCACCTGCAGCGCGCTTGCCAGCACCGCCTCGTCGATCTTGTTGAGCTCGAGCTCGAAGAAGATCAGGTGGGTGGTGATGGCGGTCAGCCGGTCCTGCACGTCGCCATAGAACTTGGCGTTCCCGGGGTTGGAGGTATCGGCCGCATAGAGCAGTCCGGCATAGGCACCGAGCCTGCCGATGCGGTCGCTCAGGGCCTCGTAGGCGGCTATGGCCTCGGCCAGGGCGGCACCGTCGGCGGCCATCGCATCGAGCTTGCTCTGGTAGCGCGCCTTGATAGCCTCGGCATCGGCCGCCGCCCGGTCGAGGTCCGCCTTCACCGCGTCCGACCGAGGATCGGAATAAAGGTCGGAGAGGTCCCACTCCGGCATGGGGCCCAGATCCCCCGCAGCGGCCGGGGCCGAGGCCCGCCCATCCTGGCTGTGCTTGCTCATGCTCGCTCCCTTTGGTTGCGGCGGATGCGGGCCGCGCGGCCCGCTCCCGTCGCCCTCCCGGCGCCGCCTCGGCGCCCCGGCACCCGCCCCTATGGCAGCAAACGCACGGGCGCCCGAAAAAGCGTCAACGCGTGTCGAAGAGAAACGAAGCGTTTACCCAGATCCGGCATCCTAGCCTAGCCCCCTAGCGAGGGCGGCCATCAGCTCCAGCGATCGCCTCGACGCCTCGTATCAGTAATCAGTTGAGTTGAGTACCCCGCCTCATGCCCAAACTCGTCCTGATCGTCGACGACGATCCAGCCCAGCGCCGCATCCTCGAAGAGATCATCAAGCGCCTCGGCTACGAGACCCGGACCGCCCACGGCGGCGAGCAGGCCCTGCAGATCCTCCAAGGCCCCGACCACGGCTCCGTCGCCCTGGTGCTGCTCGACCTCGTCATGCCCGGCATGGACGGCATGGAGGTCCTCAAGCGGGTGGCCACCATTCCGGCGGCGCCCCCCGTGATCGTGCAGACCGCCCACGGCTCCATCGACGCCGCCATCATGGCGATGCGCGCGGGCGCCGTCGACTTCGTCGTCAAGCCCACCTCGCCGGAGCGGCTCGGCGTGTCGATCAACAGCGCCCTCAAGATCGAGGCCCTGCAGGGCGAGATCGCCCGCATCAGGAAGCGCGCCGAGGGCACGCTCACCTTCGCCGATCTCATCATCCGCGGGCAGGCCATGCAGCGTGCCATCGCGCTCGGCCGCCGCGCCGCCACCTCCAACATCCCGGTGCTGATCGAGGGCGAGAGCGGCGTGGGCAAGGAGCTGATCGCGCGCGCCATCCAGGGCGAGAGCGAGCGCCGCGCCAAGCCGTTCATCACCGTCAACTGCGGGGCCATCCCCGAGAACCTGGTCGAGAGCATCCTGTTCGGCCACGAGAAGGGCGCCTTCACGGGCGCCGTCGACAGGCGCATCGGCAAGTTCCAGGAGGCCGACGGCGGCACCCTGTTCCTCGACGAGGTGGGCGAGCTGCCGCTGGAAGCGCAGGTCAAGCTGCTGCGCGCCCTGCAGGACGGCGAGATCGACCCGGTCGGAGCCAAGAAGCCGGTCAGGGTCGACTTCCGCCTGATCTCGGCCACCAACCGCGACATGATCCAGCTGGTCAAGGACGGCAAGTTCCGCGAGGACCTCTATTACCGCCTCAATGTGTTCCCGATCTGGGTGCCGCCCCTGCGCGAGCGGCTGGAGGACGTGCCGGACCTCGCCATGCACTTCCTCGCCCGCTTCGCCGCCGAGGAGGGCCGCCGCGTCAACGCCATCTCCAAGGAGGCGCTGGAGCTGCTCACGCGCTACACCTGGCCCGGCAACGTGCGCCAGCTCGAAAACGCCATGTTCCGCGCCGTAGTCCTGGCCGACGGCCCCACCCTCACGGTCGCCGAGTTCCCGCAGATCGCCGCCCACGTGGAGGGGTACAGCGCGCCGATCCCGCCGGCGCCGGCCCAGGTCGACAGGCGCCCTGTGGTCGAAGGACCGGCCATGCTCGGGGCGGAGGATACGATCCCGCGCACCGTCGAGGTCACGGCGGCGGGCGGCGGCAAGGGCCCGCTCGGCATCCCCGCCGTCACCGAGCAGGGCGAGATCCGCTCGCTCGAGGCGATGGAGGCGGACATGATCCGCCTCGCGCTCGGGCGCTATCGCGGGCACATGACCGAGGTGGCAAGGCGCCTCGGCATCGGCCGCTCCACCCTCTACCGCAAGATGCGCGAGTTCGGCCTCGAGGAGCGCATGAGCTGAGGCTCACGCCTCCTCGTCGAGCTTGTCGAAGGCCGCCCGCGGCAGGTCGGCACGGCGCAGGCCCTTGTCGGCGAGGGCGCGGTCCGACAGCGGCTGGAGCGCCTCGTAGTGGGCGGCAGCGGCATTGGCGCGCCTGCATACGGCGAGAACGTCGAAAAGCCACGCCAGCAGCCCGCGGCGGCTGCCTTCCGTGTCCCGGCCGGCGGCGGCCGTTCTGTTCCAGGCGATCGAGAGCAGCATGGCGATGTTCCTCCCCGAGGGCGGCGGACGATCCCATGAGTGTCGCCGCGCGCCGCCGATCGCCGCAGCTTGCCCGCGCGCCTCGTGCGCGGCTGTTCCTCGAGGAACACGCCGATCGCCGCGGCTGCCCTGGGGCGGCGATCCGCCTCGCCATTGCCGCACGACTCCTGTAGCTTGCCGCGCGAAGATGGGGAGGCGGCATGCCAGCACGACACGGTCTCGTCCTCGGCATTCTTCTGGCGCTCGCGGCGCTCATGAGCGCAGGCGCGCGCGGACAAGGCCCGCCGTCCTCCGAGAGCGCATACCCGCAGCAGGCCGCCGCCGATCCATCGCCGGCCGATGCGGGCCTGGGCCCCGAGCTTGAGGCGCGCCTTGCCGCCGGCGGCGCGCGCAGCGCTCGCGAGCGCGAGGAGCGCGCCGCCCTCGCCAGGTTCTATGCTGGCCGCCGCGGCGAGCCCGTGTGGGTCGGGGAGGCCGGCCTCACGGCCGCGGGCAGCGGCGTGCTCGCCGAGCTGCGCCGCGCCGACGAGTGGGGCCTCGACCCCGCCGCCTTCGCCCTGCCCTCGCTGCCTGCGGGCGCCGCCTTGGGCCGCGCCGAGCGGGCCGATGCCGAGGTGGCGCTGAGCCTCGCTGTGCTGGCGTACGCGCGCCATGCCCGCGGCGGAAGGGCCGAGCCCGCCTCTCTCAGCAAGTACCTCGACCGCCCGCTGCGCCTCCCCGATCCCGGCGAGGCGATCGCGGCTGCGGCCGCGCAGCCCGACGCCTACCTGCGCTCGCTCCACCCCCGCCATCCGCAGTTCGAGGCGCTGCGCCGCAAGTACCTCTCGCTCAAGCGCGGCGAGGGGGCGCCTGCGGCTGCCGCCTCGGACACGGCCGTCCTGCGCCGGCTCCTGGTCAACATGGAGGCGTGGCGCTGGATGCCCGAGGACCTCGGCGACTTCCATATCTGGGTCGCCATCCCCGAGTTCACGCTGCGGGTGGTCAAGGCGGGCCGCGTCATCCACAGCGAGCGCGCCATTGTCGGCAAGGTCGACACCCAGACCCCTGTGTTCTCCGCCGATCTCGAGCAGGTCATCTTCCATCCCTTCTGGGGCGTGCCGGACTCCATCAAGCGCAACGACATCCTGCCCAGCCTGGCGCGCGGCTCCACGCGCCTGCTCGCCCGCTACAATCTCAAGATCCAGCGCGGCGGCCGCACCGTCGATCCCGAATCGATCGACTGGGCCAGCGCCGACATCCGCCAGTTCCACGTCTACCAGCCGCCGGGCGGCAACAACGTGCTGGGCGTGGTCAAGTTCCGCTTTCCCAACAAGCACGACGTCTACATGCACGACACGCCGACCAAGAACCTGTTCAACGCCCAGGTTCGCGCCTTCAGCCACGGGTGCGTGCGCGTGCGCGAGCCGCAGCGGCTGGCCGAGCTGGTGCTGGCCGAGGACCAGGGCTGGCCGGCTGCGCGCGTGGCCTCCGCCGTCGGCAGCGGCCCGCAGAACAACCAGGTGGGCCTCGCCCGCAAAGTTCCCGTGCACATGACCTACTTCACCGCCCGCGTCGACGACGACGGCCGGCTGCATCTCTTCCCCGACATCTACGGCCACGAGACCAAGATCGCCCTCGGCATGGAGGGCAAGGCCCATCTCATCCCGCGCTGGAAGGAGGACAAGGGGCCGGTGCGGGCCGATGCGGTGGGCCGGCTCGCCGAGACGGTCACGGGCGGCTCGATGCGGTCGAAGAAGGAGTGGGTGAACCGCGCGTTCGAGAATAATTGACCATCGCCGCCGAATAATCGGGCAGGCGCCATCGCGCCCGCCGCGCCCGCCCACAAGTTGCCGTACTGGCGGACTCCAATGGCGCTATTCGAGTCGCTCGAGGCGGGGCGGCCTCGCAGGCAGGCTGGGACGGGCGCTTGCGCCGAGGCCGGGTGACGGAGTGCGTGCCGCGGGCGCGGGGCATCGACGCGCGGCGCGCCGGTTCGAGAGGGATTGCAGTGCCGATACCTGTGCGCCGGAGCGCTGCCCTGCTGGCCGCCGCCGCGCTCGCCCTGGCGGCGGGCGCAGGCTCGATCGCCGCCCAAGGCGCGCGCGACCGCACCATCTCCTTCCACAGCGTCAACACCAAGGAGACGCTGACCGTCCAGTACATGCGCAACGGCAAGCACGTCCCCGAGGCGATGCAGCAGATCAACTGGATCCTGCGCGACTGGCGGCGGGACGAGGCCACCGAGATGGACCCCGCGCTCATCGACCTGGTGTGGGAGGTGCACAACGAGCTGGGCTCCCAGGAGCCGATCCACGTCATCTCCGGCTTCCGCTCGCGCGCCACCAACGACATGCTGCGGCGCACCGTCGGCGGCCAGGCCAGCCAGAGCCGGCACATCCTCGGCAAGGCCATCGACGTGCATTTCCCCGACGTGCCGGTGAAGCGGCTGCGCTACTCGGCGCTGATCCGCGAGCGCGGCGGGGTGGGCTACTATCCGACCTCGGCCACGCCGTTCGTCCATCTCGACACCGACCGGGTGCGCGCCTGGCCGCGGCTGCCGCGGGCCGAGCTGGCGCTGCTGTTCCCGAGCGGGCGCACCGAGCACACGCCCGCCGACGGCGGACCGATCACGCCGGAGGACGTGCGCCGCGCGCGCACAGCCCACGCCGATCTCGCCGCCGAGATCGCCGAGTTCCACGCCCAGCGCCTGCAGCCCAAGTCGGCGGTGCAGACCGCCTCGCTCGCGCCTTCGCTGCCCAAGCTCGTGTCGCTGCCACGGCTGGTGGAGCGCCTGTCTCCCTTCGGCACGCGCCCGAGCGCCGAGGAGCGGGCGCGGCTGGCCGCACTGGCCGCCGAGCCGCCGCCCAGGCTGGTGTCCGAGCCGCGGCCCGTCGCCCGTCCCGCGCCTATCCCGCCGACGCCGCCGGCCGAGGGCGCCCCCTGGGGCGAGATGCAGGTGGCCTCCGCCCCGGGCACCATCCCGCCTGAGCCCGAGGCAGCCGGAATGCGCGGGCGGCTGCGGCTCGGCTCCCCGCTCGGCGAGCGCGCGAGCTTCGTTTCCGCCCCGGCCTACGACGAGGAGCACCCCGAGGAGCTCTCCTACCGGCCGTTCCCGATCGCCCCCTTCCTCACCGCCACCTCCTCGCCTGACGATCCGGCCCTCATCCAGCTGGTGCCCCCCGATATTGCCAAGACGCTGGAGATGCTGAACCAGACCGGGTCCGCGCCGCCCATGCGCCTGCGCCCTGGCCGGCAGACGGCGCAGCTCCTGTGGGCACAGGAGTTCAAGGGCGAGGCCATCGACCTCTCGAGCCTGGCCGCCGCCGACGTGCCGGCCGCGCCCGCCCCGCCTTTCGCCGGCCGGCGGGTCGCCACCCAGGCCCGCTGATCCTCGCGCGTGCAATCGTAAGCAGGGACCGGCCGCGAGGGCGTCTCGCGGCCGGCCGCAGCGGGTCGATCTCGGTCGGCGCTGGCGGGCCTGCCGGCGCCGTCAGCCCTGCGGCTGGGTCTCGGGGCCCTGGGCCGAGCCCGGGCCCTCGCCGGCCTGGCGGCTGCGCCGCTCGCGCATGAACTCGTCGAACTCGGCGCGGTCCTTGGCCATGCGCAGCCGCTCCAGGAACGAGCGGAACTCGTTGGCCTCCTCCTCGAGCTTGCGCAGCGCCTGCTCGCGATACTCGTCGAAGGCGCGGTTGCCGCTCGGGCGCATGCCCGCGGGCCCCCACTGCTGCATGCGCCGCTCGAAACGCTCACGCCGGCGCTCCCAGCGCTCGCGCCAGTGCTGCATGTCACCGTAGTGCCGACCACATCCCATGCGTCCGCTCCATAACAGGTAGGCCAGGATGGCGAGCCCGATCGGCCAGAACACGATGAAGCCGATCACCATCAGCGCGATCCAAGCCGGCTTGCCGTAGTCGTCGATGCGTTCCACGACCTGGTACATTGGCAGTTCACCTCCGCGGGTCAGGCGTCATGTCAATGTTTATAACATTTACATAAGCGCCTGCCGCAAGGGCGTCAAGAGGGAACGGCAGGGCGGGGCCGGACAAGCGGCCGCGCGGGCGCGACAGGCGAACCGGGAGACGCGGGCGCGAAGAGAGAAGCGGGAGACGGAGCACGGCCGGAGCAGCAGCGCGAAGCGGAGAAGGGAAGGGTGAGGCGGGGGCAGGTCGGAGAAGCAGGTGCGAGGCGTCGAAGCGGGAGGGTGACGGAGCGGGCGGGAGAAGCGGAAGACCGGGCGGGATGGGAGAAGCGCGGCGAGGGCGAGGCAGGAGACACGCGACGCAGGCTGACGGGCGCGAAAGGCGCAAGCCGGCGCGCGGCGGGACGAGCACGATGCGGGGACCGGCAGGCGGGAGACCGGGCATGAGCGCTCGATCGGCCGGGCCGAGATCCAATCGACCATAGCGGTCGAGCGCCGGCAGGAGCTGTCCCGCGACTTGAAAAGCTGCCCCCCATTCGTCCAGGTCGTTGCCGGACAGGCTGACGGCGAGGCGGGCGCCGGCGCCGCCCTGCGTTCCCCGTGTCGAGGCCGTGGCGCGCCGCCGATCCAATCCTCACAGCCCCGGACAGCTCGCCTGCTACCGGCGGGCGGTCGCAATAGGGCTGGCGGCAGCTGCGGCTTGGCCCTATAAGCTCGGCCGGCCGCGCGGCGGGCGACCGGTGCGCGGCCTCGGCGAGGGGGTGCGTTTGCCTTCCCGGCCGCGTCCGAGTAGAAGCCCCCTGCAGGCGTCGGGCGAGGGACGTCCTCGAGGCAGGCCCAGGTAGCTCAGTTGGTAGAGCACGTGACTGAAAATCACGGTGTCGGTGGTTCGATTCCGCCCCTGGGCACCATGGCCCCGTTCGCAGATGTTCGCAGGCGTCCAGAATCGCCTTGAATTTCAAGGGTTTTTCGCATGATTTCGGTCGCGAGCATCCGCGGCCAATCGCCCAAAGCCGGCCAATTTGTTGGTACATGTGTTGGCCAAAGATGACGCCGACAGAAATGTACCAACACGTGCCATGCCGCTGACCGATACCGCGATCCGCAAAGCCAAGCCGGGCGCCAGCACGATCAAGCTGTCGGACGGCGGCGGGCTGCAATTGCACGTCCATCCCAACGGCTCGAAATACTGGCGCCTCGCCTATCGTTACGACGGCAAGCAGAAGAGTCTTTCCTTCGGCGTCTATCCCGAAGTCTGCCTTGCCGAAGCGCGCAAGCGCCGCGAAGCGGCGAGAGCGCTGCTGCGCGAAGGCAAGGACCCGATGGTGGAAAGGCGGGTGGAAAAGCTCGCCCGTGCGATCGCTGCCGGAAACACCTTCGCGGCCGTCGCCGACGAGTTGCTCGCGAAGATGACGAGGGAAGGCCGCGCCGAAACGACTCTAAGAGCCTGTCCGGAAGGTTCTTGAGTCCGATGAATCGGTTGTGATTCTGTTGCCCCAACGAAGTGATTCGCGGGGGCGCGCATGTGGACAGCAGAGAACCGTGGCCGGTACGAGCGCAAGGGGCAACGCTACCCGAGCGATGTGACGGACGAGGAGTGGGCGCTGGTGGAGCCGCACCTGCCGCCGGCGCGCCGCAAGGACCGGCGCGAGATCTTGAACGCCCTCCTGTACGTGCTCAGCACGGGCTGCCAGTGGCGCGCTCTGCCCAAGGACTTCCCACCGAAAAGCACCGTCCACGACAATTTCGTCGACTGGCACTGCGATGGCACGCTGACGCGCATCCATCGCGCTCTTTACGCCGAAGCCCGCAAGCTGGCCGGCAAGGAGCCCACGGCCAGCACGGCGATCGTCGATAGCCAGAGCGTCAAGGGCGCGGAAAAAGGGGGCCCAAGATCGACCCTTCCGGCTACGATGCGGGCAAGAAAATCAAAGGCAAGAAGCGCCACCTCTGTGTCGACACGCTGGGCCTGATGACGGGCTTCTTCGTCACGCCGGGCGACATCCAGGACCGCGATGCGGCCGCGCCGCTCCTGAAGGTCGCGCGCCGCATGTTCCCCTCGCTGGCGCGCGCCATCGCCGACGGCGCCTATCAAGGCGAGGCAACCGCCGCCGAGGTCCGCGCCCAAGCCGGTATCCCGCTTCAGATCGTCAAGCGATCCGACACCGCCAAAGGCTTCGCGGTGCTGCCCAAGCGCTGGATTGTGGAACGCACCTTCGGCTGGCTCGGCCGCTGCCGCAGGCTCGCCAGGGACTTCGAGAACCTCTCGCGCTCGCACGCCGCCTTCATTATCCTCGGCATGATCCGCCTCATGCTCCGACGGATCGTAAGGCTACGCGCTGGCTGAA
>Ga0073934_10008886_pt1 | contig 13144 bp, 11 predicted proteins | sample LarsenN4metaG_FD_76834 | JGI IMG/M metagenome (GOLD analysis project Ga0073934, IMG submission 76834) | Hot spring sediment bacterial and archeal communities from British Columbia, Canada, to study Microbial Dark Matter (Phase II) - Larsen... ...
CGCGCGCGCGAGCGCGCCGCCCGGGGCGAGCGCGGGCGCGAGGCGCGTTCCGAGCAGCGCGCCGAGCGCGGCGCCGCCGACGTTGGCGGCGACATCGGCGAGCGAAGGAATGCGCGCGGGCAGGAACGTCTGCGTCGCCTCCAGCGCGAGCGACAGCGCGCCTCCGGCCGCCGTGACCGCGAGAACCGCCGCCGCCGCGCGCAGCCGCGGATGCAGCGCGGTGGCGGCAAGCAGGCCGAAGGGCACGTAGCCGGCGACGTTCGCCCACAGGTCGAACGCGGTCCGGTAGCGAGGCCAGCCGGCGGCGAGGAATTCGAACGCCGAGACCCCGGGATCGCGCCATCCGGAGAGCGGATACAGCGAGGCGTAAGCGGTGAGGAAGACGTAGATCGCGAGCAGCAGCCGCCGGGCGGGCCGCGGCGCGCCCGCCACGTCAGGCAGGCCGCGCGCGCGCCGCCGGAGAATAGGCGCCCAGCGCCATGCCGAACGCGGAGAACGCAAGCCCGACGAGCTGCGGCGGCACGGTGGCGTCGGCGGCGACCGCCTCGGCGATCAGCCAGGACGCGAGCCCGAGCACGACCGAGAGCACGGCGCCGGCAAAGTTGGCCCGCTTCCAGTAGATGCCGGCGGCGAGCGGCACCAGGCACGAGACCAGCGTCACCTTGTAGGCGTTCTGCACCATCTCGTACATCGTGCTGCGCGAGTTGACGGCGAAGAGCAGCGCCGCGAGCGTGAAGGTCACCAGCACCACGCGCAGCAGCAGCAGGAACTGCCGGTCGCTCATCTGGCGCGCGAACGGGCGGATGACGTTCTCGGTGAAGAGCGCCGTCGGCGCAAGCAGCGCGCCGGACGCGGTCGAGAGGATCGCCGAGAGCAGCGCCCCGAAAAAGAGCACCTGCGCCCACAGCGGCGTCTTCTCCAGGATCAGGTTGGGCAGGATGCGCTGGATCTCGCGCGCATCGTCGGTCTTGAACAGCTCGCCGTAGCCCGGGTCGATGACGAGCGCCGCGTAGGCGATGAACATCGGCACGAAGGCGAAGCAGAAATACACCGCGCCGCCCACAAGGCAGCCGCGCACCGCGGTCTTCTCGTCCTTCGCCGACGTCACCCGCTGGAACACGTCCTGCTGCGGGATCGAGCCGATGGCGAGCGTCATCCACGCGGCGAGGAAGGCGAGCCACTCCTTCGCGCCGCCCTCGGGGAAAAGCTGGAACTTGCCGGCCTCGGCGGCGGCCGCGATCACCGTGCCCGCGCCGCCCGCCATGTCGCCGACCAGCCAGGCGACGAGAACCAGACCGACCAGGATCACCACCGACTGCACCATGTCGGTCATCGCCACCGACCACAGCCCGCCCATCACCGTGTAGCCGAGCACGATCGCGGCGCCGAGGTAGATGCCCGTCTCGAGCGAAATCGCGCCGCCCGAGACCACAGAGAACACCAGCCCGAGCGCGGTGAGCTGCGCCGAGGTCCAGCCGAGGTAGGACGCGGTGATCGCGACGCTGGTGGCCACCTCGACCGGCTTGCCGTAGCGCTTGTGGTAGAAGTCGCCGATGGTGAGCAGATCCATGCGGTAGAACGCGCGCGCGAAAAACAGCGCGACGAACAGCAGGCAGAACGAGGCGCCGAAGGGGTCGGCGGGAATGCCCACCAGGCCGTCGCGGGTGAAGGTCGCCGACACCGAGAGCACCGTCTCGGCGCCGAACCACGTGGCGAAGACCGTCGCCGCGCTCATGTAGAGCGGCAGGCTGCGGCCGGCGAGCACGAAGTCCTTCGAGTTGTGCACGCGGCGCGCCGCCCACAGGCCGATCGCGATCGTGACGATCAGATAGGCGATGACCGAGGCGGTAAGCATCCGCGGCGATTATAGCGGCGCAGGCTCAGAGGACGGCGAGCAGCGCGCCGAGCACGCCCAGCCCGAGCAGCGCGAGCACGAGCGCGAGCAGGATGTCGTTGCGGCGGGCGTTTTCGCGGGCGAGGGTCGCGATCGCGCGCTCGAGCGCCGCGACCCGGTCCTCGGCGAGCAGCCGGTGCGCCAGGCGCGGCAGCGCCGGCAGCGCGCCCGCCCAGTACGGCGCCTCGCGCGCGAGCGCCTTCGCCAGGCCCTTGAGACCGACGCGCTCGCCCATCCAGCGCTCCAGATACGGCTTGGCCGTCTGCCACAGGTCGAGGTCGGGGTCGAGCTCGCGCCCGAGGCCCTCGATGTTGAGCAGGGTCTTTTGCAGCATCACGAGCTGCGGCTGCACCTGCACGTCGAAGCGGCGCGAGGTCTGGAACAGGCGCACGAGCAGCCTGCCGAACGAGATCTCCTTCAGCGGGCGGGCGAAGACCGGCTCGCATACGGCGCGGATCGCCGATTCGAACGCGTCCACCCGCGTGCCGGCGGGCACCCAGCCTGCGTCCACGTGCGCCTGCGCGACCGCCTTGTAGTCGCGGTTGAAGAAGGCGAGGAAATTCCTCGCCAGCCACTCCTGGTCGGCGGCGCCGAGCGTGCCCATGATGCCGAAATCGAGCGCGATGTAGCGCGCGCGCACCGCGCCGGCGGCGTCCTTCGTCACCTCGACGAGGATGTTGCCCGGATGCATGTCGGCGTGGAAGAACCCGTCGCGGAACACCTGGGTGAAGAAGATCTCGACGCCGGCGCGCGCAAGCGCCGGGATGTCCACCCCCGCGGCGCGCAGCCGCTCGACCTGCGAGATCGGGATGCCGCGCATCCTCTCCATCACCATGACGCGCGGCGCGCAAAGGTCCCAGTGCACCCGCGGCACCACGAGCAGCGGCGAGTGCGCGAAGTTGCGCGCGAGCTGCGAGGCGTTGGCCGCCTCGCGCATGAGGTCGAGCTCCTCGTCCAGGTGGCGCGCGAATTCGGCCACCACCTCGCGCAGCCGCAGGCGCCGCGCATCCGCCCACAGCCATTCCGCCGCGCGCGCGGCCGCCTCCAGCACCGCCACGTCGCGCGCGATCGCCCGCTCGACGCCCGGCCGTAGCACCTTCACCGCGACTTCCTCGCCGTCTGGCAGGCGCGCAAGGTGCACCTGCGCGATCGAGGCGCTCGCCTCGGCCTCGCGCCCGAACTCGGCGAAAAGCTCGGCGACCGGGCGGCCGAGCGCGCGCTCGATCTCCGCCGCCGCCTGCTCCGGCGGAAACGGCGGCACCCGGTCCTGCAGCTTCGCCAGCTCGTCGGCGAGGTCGGCGGGCAGCAGATCGCGCCGCGTCGAGAGCACCTGGCCGAACTTGACGAAAATCGGCCCGAGCGTCTCGAGTGCCCGGCGCAGGCGCGCCGCGGCGGGCTCGCGGCTGCGGCGCGCGGCGAGCGCGAGAATCCTGCTCTCGGCGAGCCCCGGCACCAGCTCGTGCAGCCCGAAGCGCAGCCCGACAGCGAGGATCCGCGCAAGGCGCAGGAGCGTTTTCACCTCAGCCGCTCCGCTCCAGCCGCTCGAGGCGCTTTTCCAGGCGCTCGATCCCGTCGCGCAGCCGCGCCAGCGCCGCCGAGTGCTCGGCGAGCAGCGTGCGCGGCACGAGGATCGGGCGCTCCTCGACGGCGTATTCCACGGCGCCTTCGGCGACGCGGCGCACCGGCTGCATCGCGAGCGCCGCAAGCCCCCTGGCGAGCGCCACCAGCCGATGCGCCGGCGCATCGCCGATCAGGCGCGCGAGATCCTCCTCGGCGTCCCAGCGCAGATGGCGCAGCAGGAACATCAGTTCGTTCGCCAGGCGCGCGTTGCCCGAGACCTCGACGCTCGCCAGGAGATGGTCCTCGCCCTTCAGCATCGCGGCGAGCGCCTCGGGCTTGAGCGTGATCGCGAGCGAGGCCGCCGTCTGGCCGCCCGCGGGCGCGAGCCAGCCGCCGCCGCCCACCGTCAGGCGCAGCGCCGGCAGCGGCGGCGCGCGCAGCTCCACCGTTTCGCCCTCGAACGGCGCGAGGCGCTCGCGGGCCCAAGGCTCGGCCTCGAGCAGGTGGTTGAGCGCCGCGGCGAGCGGGGAATCCATCAGCATGCGCGCATCGCGAGGGCGCGCCGGCGCAAAAACAAAAGGCCACCGGTCGCGGTGGCCTTTGGCCCGGACAACGCCCGTTCAGTGCATCTGCTGGATGCCGGCGAGCAGCCAGCCGCTGGAGCCATCGGCGGGCTTGACGAGATTCCAGATCTCCTCGAAGCCCTGGGGCGCGGCGCCGGGCGATTCGCGCATCATGCCGGCGAAGCGCACGCTCGCCCAGTGGCGCCCGCCCTCGGTCGTCACCTCGAGCAGGTCGGCGTCGAGCGCCATCACGTCGGTGCGCTGCCGCGCCTGGCCGCGCGCCTCGATGTCGCGGCGCAGCTCCTCGAACAGCTCCGGCGTGGTGAACTCGCGAAGCTCCTCCAGGTCGGCGTTGTCATTGGCCGCCTGCAGGCGCATGAAGTTGAGCTTGGCGGCGCGCAGAAAACCGGCGACGTCGAAGCCCGCAGGCACGTTCGGGCGCACAGCGCGCGCCGGCTGCGACTCGAACCCGGCGATCTGCGACGGCGGCGGGGCGGCGACCGTTTCGCTTCCGAGCCCCGCGTATTGCACCGGCTGCGCGGCCGGCGCGCGGCGCGCAAGCGCCCGCACCGCGAACGCGACCGCGAGCACGATCAGGCCGGCGAGCAGGATTCCGACCATGAGACCGGCAAGGCCGTTCGCGCCAAGGAGCCAGCCAAGCGCGCCGCCCAGCGCAAGTCCACCGAGCACCGGCATCCAGCGCGCCAAGCCGCTTGCGGCCTGCGGCTGAGCGGCCGCAGGCGCCGCGGCCTGCGCCTGCGCGGGCGCGACCTGCTGCGTCTGCTGCATCGGCCTGGCCGGGACCGAGGCCGGCGGCGGCGCGGTCACCGAGCGCTGCACACCGACCGAGCGTCCGCCGCCGAGACGGCGCGCTTCGGCCTCCGTCACGAGAAATGCGGCGCCCACCGCCGCGACCGCGATTCCGAACATGACCCGATTCATGGGTTCCCCCGAAGAGAAGTCATCCGTCCGATCGCCTATGCTACCGCAGCTTCCAGCCGCGATGCACGGCGGCGATGCCGGCGGCGAGGTTGAAGTATTCCACCTGCTCGAGCCCCGCCTCCTCCATCATCGCCGCCAGCGTCGGCTGGTCCGGATGCACGCGGATGGACTCGGCAAGGTAGCGGTATGCGCCGGCGTCGCCGGCGACCTTCGCGCCCAGCCACGGCAGCACCCTGAAGGAGTACAGGTCGTAGGGCTTTTCCAGCGGCTTCCATACGCGCGAGAACTCGAGGATCACCAGCCGGCCGCCGGTCTTGAGCACGCGCGTCATCTCGGCGAGCGCCGCCTGCTTGCGCGTCATGTTGCGCAGGCCGAAGCCGACGGCGACGCAGTCGAAGACCGCGTCCGGAAACGGCAGCCGCTCGGCGTCGCACTGCACCGCCGGAAGGATCCGGCCCTCGTCGAGCAGGCGGTCGCGGCCGCGCGAGAGCATCGCGCCGCTCACGTCGGTCATCCAGGTATCGGCGCCGCGCCCCGCAAAAGCGCGCGCCAGATCGCCCGAACCGGAGGCGACGTCGAGCACGCGTTCGCCCGGGCGCACGCGCGCCAGCTCGACCGCGAACGCCTTCCACAGCCGGTGCAGGCCCGCCGACATCAGGTCGTTCATCAGGTCGTAGCGCGGCGCGACGCGCTCGAACAGGCCGCGCACGCGGCGCGCCTTTTCCTGCTCGGAGACCCGCTCGAAGCCGAAGTCGGTCTGCGCCATCGCCGTCAGTCGCGGCTCGCGCCCGCCTTCTGCAGCCTGTCCAGGTACTCGGCCCACAGCCGCTCCTGGTTCTCGCCCAGCCAGTAGAGGTACTCCCACGAATAGATGCCGGTGTCGTGACCGTCGGAGAACACCGGCTGCACGGCGTACGCGCCCACGGGCTCCAGCGACCGGATCTCGACCTCGCGCTTGCCCGTCTGCAGCACTTCCTGCCCCGGGCCGTGGCCGCGCACCTCGGCCGAGGGCGAGTACACGCGCAGGAACTCGTACGGCAGGCGGAACGCCCTGCCGTCGGAAAAGCGGATCTCCATCACGCGCGACTTCTGGTGCAGCGTGATGCCGGTCGGGACCGGAGCCTGTCCGCTCGGGCCGCTCATACCATCTCGTAGGCGACGCGTTCGAAGTCCGCGCCGCGCTCCAGGACCTCGGTCAGGCGCACGCGCACCGGCGCCTCTACCCAGACCTCGACCACGCGCTTGGGCTTGAACCAGCCGGAGGCGAGCACGAGCGACGGCGGCGCCCCGAGCGCCGGTACCGCGGTGAGCGACAGCGCCTGGACGTACGTGGCGTCGCGGATGTTCAGCCCGGTCGGGCGCACCGCGGTCGCCGCCGGCAGCCCCGGCATCAGCCGCACGCCGCAATAGAGGTCGCCCTCCTCGCTTTGCGCGAGCCAGCGCACCTGCCCGAGCATGAAGCTCTTCGAGTCCGCCGGCCGCACCGCGACGAGCTGCCCGTTGACGTAGCGCCGCCCCGGGGCGCCGGCACGGCGAATCATCTTCAGTCCCTGCGCGCTCTCGTCCCGCAGCTGCCAGTGCTCCAGCACGAAGCCGTGCGCCGCGCTGTAGTCGTCCTCGTCGCGCGTGCTCAGCCGCCCGAAGGTGGCGATCTGCTCGCGCTCCTGCTGCGTCAGCTCGCGCTCGCCGGGTTGGCGGAACACGTGCCCGGAAATGTAGTAGTGGATCGCGGCGATGTCGTTGCAGCACTGCGCGGTGTCGGCGACGCGCTTGCGCTCCAGCGCGCGCGGCGCGCGCGGCTGGCACCACTGGCGATAGAGGAAGACGAGCAGCTGCTCGCAGGAGGGCTGCACGCAGTCCTCGCCCAGCGCCAGTTTCGCCGGCGACTCGCCCTTTCTCAGCAGCCCGATGCGGTTGCGCAGGCTGCGGGCGAGTTTCGCGACGTCGAGGTAGCGCGGTTCGGCGGCCGCGGCCCCGCCGCGCTCGGGATGGTTGTCGCCGGCGAGATCCACCACGAGCGGCGGGATGTCGCCCTCCTGCGGCGGATCGGCGCGTACCTCCACCTTGTGTGCCCAGCGCTCCAGCAGATACGCGGTGAAGGTGAGCTGGCGCTGGCTCATCTCGTTCGGGTTCGCCATGCCCATCAGCAGCGCGCGCACGTACGCGATGCGCGCGGAGGTGTCGTGCACGTCGCGGTTGAGGTAGTCCTTCACCGCGGTCTCGGCGACGCCCAGCCGTTCGGCGCTGGCGTAGCCCGCGTGCAGCGCGCGCCACTCGCGCCCGGGCACCTGCCGGTAGGCGCGGTAGTGGTGGAACATCTTCAGGCCCGAGTACGCGAGCAGCCGCTGGCAGATGAGCGCGCTCTGCGCGCGCGTGCCGGCGTCGCCGGCGGCGGCGGCCTGCAGGCACCGCAGGTAGCCGATGCGCATCTGCTCCCAGAGATCGAGCGTGTCGGCGAAGATCGCGGCCTCGGCTTCGGCCATGGGCAGCGCCCGGTTGGCGAAGCGCCGGGCCTGCTCGATCTGCACGAAGTTCACCGCCTCGCGCAGCGTCTCGAGGACCGCGAGGCGCGTCGCCGGCGCCACCGCGGCGCGGTTGAACTCCTCGATCTGCACCCGCAGCTGGTGTTGGGCGGCGGCGACGTTGGCGAGCGGGACGTTCTCCAGCCACGCCTTGGCGGTCGCCGGATCGCTGAATTCGGGTGCCGCGCTTGCGGAAATTTCCGGCAGCACGATGTCGGTCATGGCGATCGGACCCTCCTGTGCACGGCGCACTTTACCCCGGGCCCGCCCGCGGCGCACCGGCGGGCGCGCCGAAAATGTCACGGTAGCTCGCGAAAAAGCTCGCGTACAGGACGGGCAGCAGCGCAAGCAGCAGCGGCAGCGCAAGCCCCATCAGAAGGCCGCGCAGCTCGCCGCCGAAGACGAGCAGCAGCACCGTCATCACGGCGAACGGGACCACGACCGCGACCAGCGCCGCCGCGAGGCCGTAGCCGAGGAACGCGCGCCAGTTGACGAGGGTGGCGACGAAACTGAAAAAGAGCGCCTTCGCCGGGGCCATCGCGTGCCAGGCGGCGAGCACCGGCGCGAACCAGTACAGCATCATCACCGGTGCGTATCCGAGCGCGGCGAGGACGAGCGCGGCGCGGAATTCATCGGACTGCAGCATCTGCTCGTCGGGCCGTTCGCCGCCGGCCAGCCAGCGCGCGAGGGCGCCGCCGTCGGCGAGCGTCGTCGCCCACAGCACGAGCGCGAGCGAGAGCGCGTAGATCACGCCGAGCGCGAGCTGCGCCTGCAGGCCGCCCGCGCGAAAGCCGGCGAAAAGGTCGCCGAGCGCCGGGGCGCCGCCCTGCGCCGCCCTGCGCGCCGCGACCATGAAGCCGACCGAGAACGCCGGCACGAGCACCACGGCGATCGCGACGCCGAGCTGCGGCGGCAGGCCGAACGCCGGCACCGCGCCCAGCAGGCTCATCAGCAGCCAGTACAGAACGACGATCGCCATCCAGGCGAGCGGCGCGGCGCGGAACAGCCGCCAGCCGTCGGCGACCCAGCCGGCGCCGCGCCGGAACGAGACGATCTCGACCTTCATGGCAGCCAAGGCGCCGGTTGTCCGGCGCGCAACTCCAGAATCTCGCGGAAGTGCCGCGGATCGTGCACGCGCACGAGCACGCCGGGCCTCGGCAGGTGATAGTCGTGCAGGCGCGAAAGCCAGAATCGCAGCGCCGCCGCGCGCAGCATGAGCGGCCAGGCGTCGGCTTCCGCCTGCGCGAGCGGTCGCAGCCGGTGATAGGCGCCAAGCAGCGCGCGGACGCGACCCGGCTCGAGCCGGCGATCGGTCGCGGGGTCGGCGAGGCACCAGTCGTTCGCGCAGACCGCGAGGTCGAACAGCAGGCAGTCCACGCCGGCGAAGTAGAAGTCAATGACGCCGACGAGGCGCTCGTTCTCGAAGAGCGCGTTGTCGCGAAAAAGATCGCCGTGCACCGGACCGCGCGGCAGGTCGGGATGGCGCTGCGCGGAGAGAAACGCGATCTCCTCCTGCACGCGGCGCAGCTCCTCGGGCGCGAGGTGCGGCGCCAGGTCCGCCGCCGCCTTTTTCCACCAGCGCGGCCCGCGCGGGTTCTCCAGGTAGCCGCCGAAGGATCGGCCGGCGAGATGCATGCGCGCAAGGAGCAGCCCGAGCTCGATGCACTCGGCCTCGCCCGGGCGCTCGAGCGAGCGGCCCGGCAGCCGCGTCACCAGCGCCGCCGGCTTGCCGTTGAGCATCGAGAAATAGCGATCGGCGTGATCGGCCACCGGCGCCGGGCAGGGAATGCCGTGGCGTGCAAGGTGCGCCATCAGCTCGAGGTAGAAGGGAAGCTCCTCGGCCGGCAGCCGCTCGAACAGCGTCAGCACCCAGCGCCCGTGCGTGGTCGTCACGAAGTAGTTGGTGTTCTCGATTCCGGACTCGATCGGCTCGAGCGCCACCAGCTCGCCGACCGAATACTGCTTCAGCCAGGCGGCGAGCTGGCTCTCGGAAACGGGGGTGTAGACGGACAAATCAGTCGAAGGACCAGATCGTCCACATCGGCACCCGCACGCCGTCGTCGAGCGAATCGCGGCGCACCCAGTTGCCGTTGCCGGTGGTGTCCACGAGATAGTACGGCGTGCCGCCCGGCGGCGTGACCTTGAGGATGACGACGCGTCCGTCCTGTCGGATCTCTTCCACCTTGTCTTCGCCCCCCGGCGGCGCGATGCGCACGCGCGGCTCGTCGGCCGGGGCCTCGATCAGGCCCGGCGGCGCGGGCGGCGGCGGGGGAAGCGGTTCGAGCCGGGGCGGCTGCTGCGCGAGCGCGGCCGCACAGGCGCCGAGGAGCACAGCGGCGAGCAGGCGGCGCACCATGGTACGCATTCTAGCAGAGGGGCTCGATCCCACTCGGGGGCGCGAGGCCCGCTCGCCGCCGCGGTCGCGCCGCGAGGGCACGCGGCGCGGCGCGCGCCCGGTCACAGGTTGAGCAGCACCTCGCGCTCGGCGGGCAGCGGCTCGAAGCCGCGCTTTTCGTAGAAGGCGAAGATGGCCTCGACCACCTTCTCCGGCTCATCAATCACCTGCAGCAGATCGAGGTCCTCGGCGTCAATCATGCCCTCGCCGAGCAGCCGCTCGCGCAGCCACGCGAGCAGCCCGTGCCAGAACGGCGCGTGCATCAGGATGATCGGCATCCTGCGCGTCTTGCGCGTCTGCACGAGCGTCAGCGCCTCGAAGAGTTCGTCGAGCGTGCCGTAGCCGCCGGGCAGCACCACGTAGGCGGTCGCGAACTTCACGAACATCACCTTGCGCGCGAAGAAATGCCGGAACCGGAGGCTGATGTCCTGGTACTCGTTCGGTTGCTGCTCGCGCGGCAGCTCGATGTTCAACCCCACCGCGAGGGAGCGGCCGGCGAACGCGCCCTTGTTCGCCGCCTTCATCACGCCGGGGCCGCCGCCGGAGATCACGGCGAAGCCGGCGTCCGAGAGCAGCCGCGCGGTCCTCTCGGCCAGTTCGAAATAGCGCGAATCGTCGGCCGCGCGCGAGCTGCCGAAGATCGAGACCGCAGGCCGGATGCCGGCGAGCCGCTCGGTCCCCTCGACGAACTCTGCCATAATGCCGAACACCCGCCATGCCTCGCGCGCGCTGAGCGCGCCTTCCGGATACGCGGGCTTGGGCAGCTTGTCGTGTCGCATCACCTGGGTCACCGTGTCGGGGAACAATCGCGAAAAGACGCTGCTCGTCGTGGACGGCTCGTCCTACCTGTACCGGGCGTTCCACGCGCTGCCGGATCTGAAGAGCCCGCGCGGTGAGCCGACCGGCGCCATCTACGGCGTCGCCAACATGCTAAGGCGGCTCGCCGCCGACTACAAGGCGGACGCGGCCGCGTGCGTGTTCGACGCGCGCGGGCCCACCTTCCGGGAGCAGGAATATCCGCAGTACAAGGCGAACCGCCCTGCGATGCCGGAGGATCTCGCCCGCCAGATCGAGCCGCTGAAGGCGCTGGTCGCCGCGCTCGGCTGGCCGGTGCTGGCGGTGGAGGGCGTCGAGGCCGACGACGTCATCGCCACGCTCGCCGAGCAGGCGCGCCGCGCCGGCTGGCGCACGGTCATCTCCACCGGCGACAAGGACCTCGCGCAGCTCGTCTCCGAGCGCGTCACGCTCGTCAACACGATGACCAACGAGACGCTCGACGAGGCGGCGGTGCGCGCCAAATTCGGCGTGCCGCCGGAGCGCATCGCCGATCTCCTCGCCCTCACCGGCGACGCGGTGGACAACGTGCCCGGAGTCGAGAAGGTCGGCCCGAAGACCGCCGCGAAATGGCTGCAGCAGTACGGCTCGCTGGAGGGCGTGATCGCGCACGCGGGCGAGATCGGAGGCGTCGTCGGCGAGAACCTGAGAAAGAGCCTCGACTGGCTCCCCAAAGCGCGGAGCCTGCTCACGGTGCGGCGCGACATCGCGCTGCCGGTTTCGCTCGCCGACCTCGCGCCGCGCCCGCCCGACCGCGAGCGGCTGCGCGAGCTGTTCGAGCGACTGGGCTTTCGCAGCTGGCTGCGCGAGCTGGAAAACGGCGCCGGCGCCGACGGCGGCGCGGGCGCGCCGGCCGCGTCCGCCGGCGGGTCGCCGGCCACCGCGCCGCGCGCATCCGCCCCGGGGGCCGCGCCGCGGCGCAGGTACGCGACGATCCTGAGCGAGGCCGAGCTGGAGGACGTGCTGCAGCGGCTGGAGCAGGCCGAACTCGCCGGCTTCGACACCGAGACCACGGCGCTCGATCCGATGGCCGCCAGACTGGTCGGCATGTCCTTCGCCGCCGGCGACACCGCCTGGTATCTGCCGCTGGCGCACGCGTATCCGGGTGCGCCCGAGCAGGTGAGCCTGGAGCGGGCGCTCGCGCGCCTCGCGCCCTGGCTGGAAGGCGACCGCCACGCCAAGGTCGGCCAGAACCTCAAGTTCGACTGCCACGTGCTCGCCAATCACGGCGTGCGGCTCGGCGGCATCGCGCACGACACGCTGCTTCAGTCGTACGTGTACGAGGTGCACGAGCGCCACGACATGGACTCGCTCGCCGCGCGCCATCTCGGCTGGAAGACGATCACCTACGACGAGGTGACCGGCAAGGGCGCGGCGCGCATCCCGTTCGCCGCGGTCGAGGTGCGGCGCGCGACCGAGTACGCCGCCGAAGACGCCGATTTCGCGCTCGCGCTGCACTCGGTGCTCTATCCAAAGATCGCCGCCGACGCGAAGCTGCGGCGCGTCTACGAGGAGATCGAGCTGCCGGTGATGCCGGTGCTCTTTCGCATGGAGCGAAACGGCGTGCTGCTCGACACGGCGAAGCTCCAGGCGCAGAGCGAGGAACTGGGCAGGACGCTCTTTGCGCTCGAGCAGAAGATCTGCGCCGCCGCCGGGCAGCCCTTCAATCCGAATTCGCCGAGACAGATCCAGGAGATCCTGTTCGAGCGCCAGAAGCTGCCGGTGAAGAAGCGCACCGCGACCGGCCAGCCCTCGACCGACGAGGACGTGCTCGCCGAGCTCGCGCTCGACTATCCCCTGCCGAAGCTGCTGCTCGAATACCGCGCGCTCGCCAAGCTCAAGTCCACCTACACCGACAAGCTGCCGAAAATGGTGAACCCGGCCACCGGCCGCGTGCACACCACCTACTCGCAGGCCACCGCGGTCACCGGCCGGCTCGCCTCGAACGACCCGAACCTGCAGAACATCCCGGTGCGCACGCCGGAGGGGCGCCGCATCCGCGAGGCGTTCATCGCGCCACCGGGCTGCAGGATCGTTTCGGCCGACTATTCGCAGATCGAGCTGCGCATCATGGCGCATCTGTCCGGCGACGAGGGTCTGCGGCACGCGTTCGCGCACGGCCACGACGTGCACCGCGCCACCGCCGCCGAGGTGTTCGGTGTGCCGCTCGACAAGGTCACCGAGGAAGAGCGGCGCACGGCGAAGGTGATCAACTTCGGCCTGATCTACGGCATGTCCGCCTTCGGCCTGGCGCAGAACCTCGGCGTCGAGCGCGCGACCGCGCAGGCGTACATTGACTCCTACTTCGCCCGCTATCCGGGCGTCAAGCGCTTCATGGACGCCACGCGCGAGCAGGCGCGGGCGCAGGGCTTTGTGGAGACGGTGTTCGGGCGGCGGCTGTGGCTGCCGGAGATCCGCTCCGGGTCGCCGGCGC
>Ga0073934_10008887_pt1 | contig 13142 bp, 11 predicted proteins | sample LarsenN4metaG_FD_76834 | JGI IMG/M metagenome (GOLD analysis project Ga0073934, IMG submission 76834) | Hot spring sediment bacterial and archeal communities from British Columbia, Canada, to study Microbial Dark Matter (Phase II) - Larsen... ...
CCTGGCGCACCGCGGCTACAGCGTGCCGCGCGTGGTGGCGCACCTGTACAAGGGCACCGAGGGCATCTACGGCATCCCGGTCGGCGTGGTGGCGACCTTCGTCTTCCACTTCGTGCTGTTCGGGATCATGGCGCAGCTCACCGGCCTCGGGCAGCTGTTCGTCAACCTCGCCACCATCGCGGCCGGACGCTTCGCCGGCGGGCCGGCCAAGGTGAGCGTGGTCTCGTCGGGCATGTTCGGCATGATCAGCGGCAGCGCGATCGCCAACACCGTCACCACCGGCGTGATGACCATCCCGCTGATGAAGAGGGTCGGCTTCGCGCCGCGCTTCGCCGGCGCGGTGGAGGCGTCGGCCTCGTGCGGCGGGCAGGTCACGCCGCCCATCATGGGCGCGGCCGCGTTCATCATGGCCGAGACCCTGGGCGTGCCGTACAACCAGCTCGTGCTGATCGCCGTCGTGCCGGCGGCGCTGCACTACCTCGCCATCCTGTGGATGGTGCATCTCGAGGCCAGGCGGCTGAAGCTCGCCGGCATGGACCCGTCGGAGATCCCCTCGCTCGGCCTGGTGCTGCGCAGCTCGTGGCACCTGTTCATCCCGCTGGTCGCGATGGTCACCTTGCTGCTGATGCAGTACACGCCCTTTCTCGCGGCGTTCTGGGGCATCACCCTGACGATCGCGTGCTCGTGGATCCCGAAGCTGCTCGGCCCGCTCGGCAAGGGCATGACCGGCCTCGCGATCACGCCGCGCGCGCTGGTGCAGGGCTTCGAGATGGGCGCGAAGTCGGCGCTCGGCATCGGCGCGGCGTGCGCCTGCGTGGGCTTCGTGCTGGGCATCACCACGCTCACCGGCATGGGCTTCAAGTTCTCGGCCTTCGTGCTCGACCTGTCGGGCCACGCGGCGCAGGCGGTGGCCGCGCTGGACGTGATGAACTGGTTCGACCTGAAGGACGTGACCATCCTGTTCGGCCTGCTGTTCACCGCCGCGGCCTGCATCGTCATGGGCTCGGGCGTGCCGACCACGCCGACCTACATCATCCTCGCGTCCATCGTCGCGCCGGCGCTCGCGCAGCTGGGCGTGCCGCAGCTGGCGACGCACTTCTTCGTCTTCTACTACGGCGTGCTGGCCGACGTGACGCCGCCGGTCGCGCTGGCCGCGTTCGCCGCGGCGGGCATCGCGCGCAGCGAGCCCATGCGCACCGGCATGACGGCGTTCCGGCTGTCGATGGGCAAGGCGCTGGTGCCGTTCGCGTTCGTGTACTCGCCCGCGCTGCTGTTCATCGACTTCACCTGGGGCGCGTTCGCGCTCGCGCTGGCTTCGGCCGTGGTGGCGATCATGGGCCTCGGCGCGGCCTACACCGGACACCTGCGCCGGCCGATCGGAAGGCCCGCGTTCCTCGTGTTGAACGTGCTCGCGCTGTCGCTGGTGTTCGCCAACCCGGTGGTGTCGGCGGTGGCGATCCCGCTGGTGCTGGCGATCCTGGCGTGGCACGCGCGGCCCGGGCGCGTGCCGGCCGTGGCCTGAGCGCGCGCCCGAGGCGGTCGCGCCGTCAGTTCGACGTTCCGCGATCGTCGTCGGCGTCGCACATCGGGTCGGGCACGTAGCCGGCGTCGCGCACGCGGCCCTCGCCGGTCATGGTGACCACGAACCACTGGCAGAACGTGGCGTCGTAACGATAGGCCCACAGCTCCACGCCCCCGCGCGCACCGCGCCGCTCGCTCGGCGTGCCCAAGCGCGCGAGCACGTCGTCGCGCGCGCTGCCGGGCTGCACCGCCGCGAAGTTCGCTTCGGTCAGCACCTGGCTCACCGTGGCGACGCGGCCGTCGGCGTCGAGGTCGATCATCCAGGTGTGCTTGCCGTAGGGGCCGCGTGCGTACTCGAGCCGCGATCGGCCGCCGGGCAAGGCGTGGCGTGCCGTCGGCGGACCCATCGAGCGCGCCACGTCGTCGGCGCTCTGGCCGGGCCGCACGGCCGTGGGCGCGTACGAACTGCAGCCCGCCGCGAGCACGGCGGCCGCGCAGGCGAGCATCGGGATCGGACGGTTCATCGCAGCACTCCTGCCGGAGACCGGCGGCCCGATGGTGCGCGCGGCGCGCGACCCTCGCAAGCGGCCGGACTTACCGCATCGTGGCGGCGCCGAGCGACACCACGATGTCGTGCGCCGCGATCCAGCCGCCGGCCACCGCGCTGAGCAGGCCGTTGCCCGACAGATACCCCGCCACGCCGCGGCCCGACACGCCGCGCGCCGCGCCGCCGGCCGCCCACAGGTTGGCGAACGTGCCGCCGCCGGCGCGGCGCACGCGACAGCGCTCGTCGACGTCGAGCCCGCCTTGCGTGTGGAACAGCGCCCCGGTCACGCGCACGGCGTGCAGCGGCGGCACGAGCGCGCGGCGGTGCACGCGCCCGAAGCGGTCGGGCCGGCCGCTGCGCGCCGACTCGGCGATCGCGGCGAAGGTGGCCTCGACGGCCTGCGCGTCGCAGCCGATCAGCGCGGCCAGCGCCGCCGCGTCGCGCGCCTCGCGCAGCGCGCCGGCCGCGCGCGCCTCGCGGAAGTCGGGGAACTGCTCGCCCAGCGCGACCAGCGGCGCGTCGTACACGTTCCACGCGATGCCGCCCGGGCAGGCGAGCACGGCCACCGCCGCTTCGGAGTAGCCGCCCGACTCGTCGTGAAAGCGCCGGCCGAGCGCGTCGAGCTGCACGCCGCCTTCGGCCATCAGGGCCCAGCTCACCAGCACGCCGTGCGGCACCGCCCACGAGCCGTGCCCCTGCGCGGCGTCGAGGTCGGCCAGCGCGGCGCCCAGCGCACGACCGAAGCGGATGGCGGTGCCGTCGTTGCCGGCATGGCCGGCGAACGGCGCCTTCGCGAGCGCGGGCAGCAGCTCGGCCACCATCGCCGCATCGCCGCCGAAGCCGTTGCACGCGAGCAGCAGCGCGTCGCAGCCGATCGTCTCGCGCGAGCCGTCGGGCCGCTCGACCGTCACCGTCTGGATGCGCGGGCCGGCGGCGGCTGGCCGATCGGTCGCGTGCAGATCGGTGGCGTGCACGTCGACCGCACGCGCGTCGCACAGCAGCATCGCGCCGGCCGACTCGGCGGCGCGCAGCAGGCGCTGCATCAGCGCCGCGCCCGTGCGCTCGGGCACCGCGTGCATGCGCCGCGCGCCGTGGCCGGGGTACAGGAACCCGTCGAGCAGCCCGAGCTCGAGCCGCGCGTGCCCGTCGAGCCAGTCGAGCGCCGGCGCGATGGCCTCGGTGTACGCGGCCACGAGATGCGGCGCGGCCGTGCCGTGCGCCTTGCGCTGGATGTCGGCCGCGAAGCGCCGCGGCGAGTCGTCGGGCACGCCGGCCGCGCGCTGCACGCGCGTGCCGGCGGCCGGGATGAAGCCCGACGACAGCGCGGTCGACCCGCTCGGCACCGCGTCGCGTTCGATCAGCACGCAGTCGATGCCGGCCGCGCGCAGCACCAGCGCCGCCGTCAGCCCGCAGGCGCCGGCACCGACGACGACGGCCGGCACGTGCGAGTCGGCTGCGCGCGCCACGACGCCTGCTCCGCCGAGGCTCACGCCGTCGGTCTGAACAGGTACTCGCCGCGCGGCGGCCCGATCACCCGACCGTCCTCGTAGATCCGCATGCCGCGCAGGAAGGTCGCGTCCACGCGCGCCGACAGCTCCAGGCCCTCGAACGGCGTGTAGCCCTGGGTCGACGGCGAGTCGGCGGCGCGGATGGTCCAGGTGTGCGCCGGATCGACGATCGCGATGTCGGCGTCGAAGCCTTCGGCGATGTCGCCCTTGCGGTTCAGCCCGTAGCGCTGCGCGGGGTTCCAGCTCGTCAGCCGCGCCATGTGGTGCAGCCCGAGGCCGCGCCTCATGCCTTCGCTCACCAGCGCCGGCAGCAGGTACTCGGTGCCGCCGAAGCCCGACTTCGCCATCCAGATGTTGCCGAAGTAGCGCTTCGGGATCTTCGTCTCGTGACGGCAGCAGGCATGGTCGGACACCACCCAGTCGATCTCGCCGGCCAGCAGCGCCTGCCACAGGTACTCGACGTCCTCGCGCGGGCGGATCGGCGGGTTCACCTTGGCCAGCTCGGCCGCCTTCGAGCCGATGTCGAGCATCAGGTGGCCGATCGTCACCTCGCGCCGGAAGTCGATGTGCGGGAACACCTCGGCCATCATCAGCGCGGCCTGCACCGCCTTGCGCGAGCTCAGGTGCAGCAGGTTGATCGTGGGCAGCGCGGTCTCGTGCGCGAGGTAGCTCGCGATGAACACCGCGAGCCCTTCCGAGTGCGGCGGGCGCGACGCGTGGTACGCCGCCAGCCCCTTCATCGACGTGTCGCGCTCCACCAGCTTCGTGTAGGCGGTCATGATCTCCGCGGTCTCGCAGTGCAGCGACAGCGAGATCTGCGCGGCCTTGTCGGGCATCGCCTCGCGTGCGGCCTGCACGCCGCGCATCACGAACTCGAAGTGCGCGAGGTCGTAGCGCTCGTCCTCGCCGATCATCAGGAAGTCGCGCTGCGAGCTGCTCGCGCCGTGCAGGCCGTGCGAGCCGTAGAACATGAAGATCTTGAAGCTCGACACGCCGTGCTTCTTCACGAGCATCGGGATCTCGTCGATGTGCGTGCGGTCCATCGGCGCGAGGTGGAAGCCGTAGTCCACGTGGAAGCGGCCCTTCGCGATCTTCAGCACCTCGGGATAGAACTTCGCGTACGGCCCGCCCTTGTTCAGGTAGTACTGGCCGGTGCGGAAGTAGTTGAGCGACGAGGTCACGCCGCCCATCGCCGCGGCCTTGCTCTCGCTCACCGCGTCTTCCTCGAGCGGCGAGTAGATGCCCGAGTGCATGTGCGCGTCGACCACGCCCGGGAAGGCGAGCCGGCCGCGGCCGTCGTACACGGCCTTGGCCTGCGTCGCGTCGAGCCCCGGCGCGACCTTCGCCACGCGGCCGTCGCGCACGGCGACGTCGGCCTCGTGCACCGCGTTGCCGTGCGGGCGCACGACGCGCACGTTCTTGATCAGCAGGTCCCAGCGCGGGGTGTCGGACTTCGACGGCTTCATGAGGACGAGGGCTCCATTCGCTTCTTCAGGTGCGGCAGCAGGCCGCCGGCGGCCACGATCTCCCACAGGAAGGGCGGCAGCGGCGTGCACGCGATGCGCTCGCCGTCGGCGCGGCGGATCACGCCGGCGCGAGCGTCGAGCTCGATGCGTTCGCCGTCGTGCAGGCGCTCGGCGTCGGCGCACTCGAGCACCGGCAGGCCGAGGTTGACGGCGTTGCGGAAGAAGATGCCGCCGAACGACGGCGCGATCACCGCCGCCACGCCCAGGTGGCGCAGCGCCGCGGCGGCCTGCTCGCGCGACGAGCCGATGCCGAAGTTCGGGCCGGCCGCGAGCACGTCGCCCGGCCTCACCTCGCGCGCGAACTCCGGCCGCAGCGACGCGAGGCAGTACTCGGCCAGCAGCGGCAGCGGCTGCGCCATCCAGCGCCCCGGCGCGAGCGCGTCGGTGTCGACGTCGGCGCCGACACGCCACACGCGCGCGGTGCGCGAGCGGCTCGCCGCAGGGTCCGACGCAAGACCCGACGCAGGATCCGCCGCAGCATGGCCGGCCGTCCGCGCGCGCGGCAGCGGCGCGCTCACGACAGCATCTCCCGCGGGTCGGCGATGCGGCCGTGCACCGCGCTCGCCGCCACGGTGTAGGGCGACGCGAGGAACACCTCCGCGTCGGCCGCGCCCATGCGGCCGCGGAAGTTGCGCGCGGTGCTCGACACCACGCGCGCGCCTTCGGGGATGCGACCGCCGTAGCCCGCGCAGGCGCCGCAGCCGACCGGCAGCAGCGTCGCGCCCGCGTCGATCAACGCGGCCAGCGTGCCGTCGGCCTCGGCCGCGCGCTGCTCGGCCACGCTGGCCGGCGCCACCATCAGCTGCACGCCGATCGCCACGTGCCGCCCGCGCAGCACGCGCGCGGCCGCGCGCAGGTCGGCGAGCTTGGCGCCGGTGCACGCGCCGAGGTAGGCCACGTCGATGCCCTCGCCCTTCGCGTCGGACACCGGCGCGCCGTTGGCCGGGCTGTGCGGCCGCGCCACCTGCGGCTCGATCGCCGCGGCGTCGAAGACGTGCTCGGCCAGCACGGCCGCGCCGGCGTCGCCGCGCCAGCGCAGCGTGTCGATGGCGTCGTCGGGCACGCCGGCGACGCGCAGCGCCTCGCGCGTCACCGCATCGGGCGCGATCAGCCCGGCCTGCGCGCCGAGCTCGGCGCTCATGTTGGCCAGGGTCATGCGCTCGTCCATGCCGAGCGACTCCACCGCCGTGCCCGCGTACTCCACCGCCTGGTAGCGCCCGCCGTTCATGCCGAAGCGCGCCAGCAGCACGAGCATCAGGTCCTTCGCGCTCACCCCGTCGGCGAGCCGGCCGTCGAAGCGCACGCGGATGGTGTGCGGCACCTTGAGCCAGATGCGCCCGGTGACCACCACGCCGAGCATCTCGGTCGCGCCGACGCCGAACATGTAGGCGCCGAACGCCCCGGCCGTCGGCGAATGCGAGTCGCCGCCGACGCAGAACATGCCGGGCCGGATGTGCCCGCGCTGCGGCAGCACGACGTGGCAGATGCCCTCGCGGTCGTGCACGTGCGGCAGCGCCTGCTCGCGCGCCCACTCGCGCGCGATGGCGACGATGCGGCGCGAGTCGTCGTCCTGCTCGGGCACGTAGTGGTCGATCACGAGCACGAGGCGCGACCGGTCCCGCACGCGCGCGCCCAGCTCCTTCAGCATCGGCGCCAGGCGGCGCGGCCCGCTGGAGTCGTGGAACATCGCGAGGTCCACCTCGCAGTCGACGATCTCGCCGGGCTCGACGTGCGCGCGGCCGGCCGCGCGCGCGACCAGCTTCTGCGCGAGGGTCATCGGGGCCGTCGTCGCGCCGCCCATGCGGGTCACTCCGGCTTGGCGCCCGAGTACTTCACCACGCTCTCCCAGCGCGCGATGTCGGCCTTCACGAAGCGCGCGAACTCCTCTGGGCTGCTGCCCACGGGCTCGGCGGCGTCGGCCTCGAGGCGCTTGCGGAACGCGTCGGTGGCGATGGCCGCGCGCGCCGCGTCGCTGAGGCGGCGGGTCAGCTCGGGCGGCATGCGCGCCGGACCGAACAGCCCGAACCAGGCGTTCGACTCGAAGCCCGGCAGCACCTCGGCGATGGCCGGCGCGTCGGGGAACTGCGGCAGGCGCTTCGCGCTGGTGACGCCCAGCGCCTTGAGCTTGCCGGCCTGCACCAGGCTGCGCGCGTTGCCGACGGCGGCGAACATCAGCGGCACGGTGCCGGCCACCACGTCGGCGATCGCCGGCGCGGTGCCGCGGTACGGGATGTTGACGATGTACAGCCGCGCGCGCATCTTCAGCGCCTCGCCGGCCAGGTGCAGCGACGAGCCGATGCCGCCGATCGCGAACTCGAGCCGGCCCGGCCGCGCGCGCGCGTACTCGATCAGCTCGCGCACGTCCTTCACCGGCAAGGACGGATGCGCGACCAGCACCGACGGCGACGTCGCCACCAGGGTGAGCGGCGTGAAGTCGGCCACCGGATCGAAGGGCAGCCTGGGGTACAGCCAGGCGTTGATGGTGTGGCTGGTGAAGCTGAGCAGCAAGGTGTTGCCGTCGGGCGCGGCCTTGGCCACCGCGTCGGCGGCGAGGTTGCCGCCGGCGCCCGAACGGTTCTCGACGATCACGCTGCGGCCGAGCTGGCGGCCCATCTCGGGCGCGATCTCGCGCGCCAAGGTGTCGGTCGAGCCGCCGGGCGGCGCGCCGACGACGATGCGCACGGGTGGCGCGGGCTGCGCGAGCACGCCGGCCGGCCAGGCGGCGGCGACGGCGGCGACGGCGGTGACGGCTGTGCTGGCGGAAGCGGCGGCGATCAGGGTGCGTCGTTGCATGGCGGTACGGTGGGGTCGATGCAGCGGTGGCTCAGAGGCCCAGGTAGGCGCGGCGCAGCTCGTCGCTGGCCAGCAGTTCGGCCGGCGTGCCGTGGAAGCGCACGCTGCCGTTCTCGACGACGTAGGCGCGCTGCGCGATCTCGAGCGACTGCGCGACGTTCTGCTCGACCAGCAGGATCGCCAGGCCCTCGCCGTGCAGCCGGCGGATCAGCGCGAACATCTCCTCGACCAGCAGCGGCGACAGCCCGAGCGAGGGCTCGTCGAGGATCAGCAGCCGCGGCTCGGCCATCAGGCCGCGGCCGATGGCGAGCATCTGCTGCTCGCCGCCGCTCGTGGTGCCGGCCTTCTGCCGGCGGCGCTCGGCCAGCCGCGGGAAGGTGGCGAACACGCGCTCGAGGTTGCGCGCGCGATGCGCGCGGGCGCGCCGGTACGCACCGAGCTCCAGGTTCTCGAGCACCGTGAGGTTCGGGAACACGCGCCGGCCCTCGGGCACCTGCACCAGGCCGGCCGCGACGATCTGCGCGCTGCGGGCGGCGAGCAGGTCGAGGTCGCCGAAGCGGGCATGTCCGCCGTGCGCGCGCACGAGGCCGCTCAAGGTGTTGTTGAGCGTGGTCTTGCCCGCGCCGTTGCTGCCGAGCACGGCGACGATCTCGCCTTCGGCCAGCCCGATCGACACGCCGCGCAGCACCTCGAGGCGGCCGTAGCCGGCGCGCAGGTCGCGGACGTCGAGCAAGCGGTTCATCGGGGCCTCGCGCCGCGCCGTCATGCCGCACGCTGCAGCCGTGCGGCCGCACCGTGCCCGAGATAGGCCTCGACCACGCGCGCGTCGCGCGTCACCTCGGCCGGCGTGCCGTGCGCGATGAGCCGGCCCTGCGCCAGCACCCACACCTCGTCGGCCAGGTTCATCACGGCCTGCATCACGTGTTCGATCATCAGCACCGTCACGCCCGAATCGCGGATGCCGCGGATCACCGGGATCATCTGCGCGACCTCCTGCGGGTTGAGGCCGGCCAGCACTTCGTCGAGCAGCAGCAGGCGCGGGCGCGTGGCCAGCGCGCGGGCGAGCTCGAGCCGCTTGCGGCCGGCCACCGTGAGGTCGGACGCGCGCTTGTCGAGCTGCTGCGCGAGGCCCACGCGCGCGGCCACGCGCTCGGCCGCGGCCAGCGCGGCGGCGCGCCGCGGCTCGTGCAGGTGCGCGCCGACGGCGATGTTCTCGCGCACCGTCTGCGCGGCGAACGGCTGCACGATCTGGAAGGTGCGCGCCATGCCCGCGCGGGCGATGCGCTCGGCCGGCCAGCCGGTCACGTCGGTGCCGTCGAACAGCACGCGGCCCGACTGCGGCCGCACGAAGCCCGAGACCGCCGCGAAGAACGTGGTCTTGCCCGCGCCGTTGGGGCCGATCAGCGCGCCGAGCACGCCGGCGCGCAACGCGAGGCTGGCGTCGTCGACCGCCTTCAGTCCGCCGAAGGCGACCGACACCTGCGAGGCGTCGAGCAGCGGCGCGGCCGGCGGCGCGTTCACCGGCGCCTCCACGCGTCGCGCAACGACTCGCCGGCGCCGAACACGCCGCGCGGCGCGAACATCACCACCAGCACGAGCACGCTGCCGTAGATCACCATGTTCAGGCCGGGCAGGCTGCCGAACAGGTTGCGCGTGGCCTCGGCCAGCGCGTGCAGCAGCGCGGCGCCGAGCACCGGGCCCCACAAGGTGCCGAGGCCGCCGACGATGGCGGCCACCAGCGCCTCGACCGACACCGCCGGCCCGTAGGCGATGGCCGGGTCGATGTACTGGAACACCTGCAGGTAGAACGCGCCGGCCGCGCCGGTCGGCACGCTCGACAGCGCGATGGCGCCGAGCTTCACGCGCAGCGGGCTCACGCCGACCGCGCGCGCGGCGTCCTCGTTGTCGCGCACGGCCTGCAACTGCGCGCCGAAGCGCGAGTGGCGCAGCCAGCTGGTCACGAGCAGTGCGGCCACCACGAAGCCGAGCATGGTCCACACGAAGCCGGCGCGGTCGGCGAACTGGAAGTTCGCGGCGCCCGGCGCGAGCGGCAGCATCAGCCCGACCCCGGCGCCGGTGAACGGCACCGACAGCGCGACGATGCGGAACACCTCGGCGAAAGCCAGGGTCACCAGCGCGAAGTACGAGCCCTTGAGCCCGTAGCGGAACGACAGCGCGCCGACGAACACGCCCACCGCACCCGCGCTCGCGCAGGCCAGCACCAGCGCGAGCCAGGGGTTCAGCCCGCCTTGCAGCTGCGCGATGGCCTGCACGTAGGCGCCGGTGCCGAAGAACAGCGCGTGGCCGAACGAGAACTGCCCGCCGTAGCCGCCCAGCACGTTCCACGCGGCGGCGAGCAGCGCGGCGTACAGGGTCATCATCAGGAACGTGAGCACCACGCCCGACGCGGTGAGCAGCGGCACGGCGGCCACGGCGAGCGCGAAGGCGGCGATCGACAGCAGGTCGGCGCGCACCGCTCAGACCCTCGCGCCGAACAGGCCCTGCGGGCGCAGCAGCAGCACCGCGATGAAGATCGCGAAGATGCCCACCTGGCCGAGCGACTCGCCGAGCATCAGCCCGCCCAGCGACTCCACCACGCCGATCAGCAGCCCGCCCAGCAGCGCGCCGGCGAAGCTGCCCATGCCGCCGAGCACGACGATGGTGAAGGCGATCAGCACGAAGCCGGAGCCGACCTGCGGGTTCACGTAGTAGGCCGGCAGCAGGAAGCACGCCGCCGCGCCGAGGCACGCGAGGCCGAGGCCGAAGCTCATCGCGTAGACGTGGTCGACGTCGATGCCGACGAGCCGCGCACCCTGCTTCTCCTTGGCGACGGCGCGGATCGCGCGGCCGAGGTCGGTGCGGCCCACCACGAGCAGCAGCGCGGCCGCGGCCGCCAGCGCGCCGGCGAAGGCCAGCAGCTTGGGCACCGCGATCATCGCCGGCCCGATCGCCACGGTGGCCAGGGTGTAAGGCGTGTCGATCGTGCGCGTGTCGCTCTTGAACACGAGCAGCGCGAGGTTCTCCATCACGATGGCCAGCCCGAGCGTGACCAGCAGGATGTTCTCGTCCTTGCCGTGGCTCGCGCGGTTGACGATGAAGCGCTGCAGCGCGTAGCCGAGCGCGAACATCGCCGGCACCACGAGCGGCAGCGCGAGGTACGGGTCGAGGCCGAAGCGCGACTTGAGCCAGTACACGGCGTACAGCGCCACCATCAGCGACGCGCCGTGCGCGAAGTTGATGATGTGCAGCACGCCGTAGATCAGGGTCAGGCCCAGCGCCACCAGTGCGTACACGGCCCCCGTGGTGAGGCCGTTGAGCACCGACGGAAAGAGGATCGTCGCGTCGAACACGCCTGCACCGCCGGCCGGCGCCTCAGGCCTTGAGCGGGAACACCGGGTCGGCCTCGCGGTAGTCGCGCGGCACGATCACGCGGATGTCGCCCTTGAGCACCTGCGTCATCAGCGGCTGCGCGCCCTGGTTCTGGCCGTTGACGAACTTCGTCGGGCCGTAGGGCATGAAGTGGTCGGCGAAGGTGCTCTTCTCGAGCGCGTCGATGATGGCCGCGCGGTCGGCGCTCTTCGCGCGGTTCAGCGCATCGGCCAGCAGCATCGTCGCGGTGTACGTGTTGAAGATCTCGTACGTGAAGAACAGGCCCTTGGCCTCGACGCGCCTGCGCAGCGCGGCGGTGCGCTTGTCCTTCGGGTTGAACCAGTGGTTGCAGTCGATGATGCCGTCGGCCGCGTCGGGGAACTCCTTCAGGAACTTGTAGCTCGACGCCGCGCCGCCGAGCACCGAGTAGATGGCCTTCGGGCTCAGCTTCTGCTGGTTCATCGTGCGCACCAGCAGCGCGTACTCGTTGTAGTAGTTGGCGGGAATCACGATGTCGGGGTTCACCGCCTTCATGCGCAGCACGATGTTGTTGAAGTCGCGCGTCGGGTTGGCGTGCTTGACGACCTCCTTCACCTCGAAGCCGTAGCCGGGCAGCTCGCGCGACAGCAGGTTCGCGGTGCCGCTGCCGAACAGGCTCTCTTCGTGGATGATCATCACGCTCTTCGCCGGGCGGCCCGCCGCGACGTTGAGCACGTGCAGGTTGTTCACCGCCACCTGCGCGCAGGTGCGGTAGCCCGGACCGAAGCGGAAGGTGTTCTTCAGCCCGCGCTCGACGATCTGGTCGGCCACGCCGACGTCCACCACGTGCGGCAGGTTGTACTTGGCCGCGGCCTGCGTGGTGGCCAGGCAGATCGCCGAGGCGAACGCGCCGACGATGGCCGACACGCCGGCCTCGTTCATCTTCTCCACCTCGGCGGCGCCGGCCTGCGGCGTGGACTGCGCGTCGCCGAGCAGCGCCTGCAGCTTCGCGCCGCCCATCGACTTGATGCCGCCGCCGGCGTTGATGTCGTCGATCGCCATCAGCGCGCCCTCGCGGCACTGCTGGCCCGAGAACGCGAGCGCGCCGGTCACCGGGTGCAGCACGCCGACCTTGACCGGCGCCGGCTGCGCGCCGCCCACCAGCGGCAGCCCGAGCGCCGAGACGGCGGCGCCCTGCTTGAGGAACGTGCGACGGGTGCTCATCGGGACATCTCCTTGCGGCGTTGGAAGGGTCGGGGGTCGGTCACTTGAACGGGGCCGTCGTGTCGCGGCTCACCCAGATGCGCGCGTCGACGGTGCCCACGCGCGACAGCTGCATCTCGTACTCGTAGCGGTCGGGGCGGTACAGGCCGTGCAGCCACTGCACCGGCCGGCCGTCGACGTCGAAGATCAGGCGCCGCACGGCCAGCAGCGCCGAGCCCACGGCCACGCCCAGGTGCGGCGCCACCACGCTGTCGGCGAGCTTCGCGCCGATCTTCTGCGTGGCCGTGCCCACGCGCACGCCGGCGCGCTCGAGCAGCACGAGGATCGGCTCCTTCGCCAGTTCGCGCCGGCCGAAACCGCGCGCCAGGTCGGCCGGCACCCAGGTGGTGATGTGCGACAGCGGGCCCTCGCGCGTGGAGCGCACGCGCACCGCCTTCTGCACCGGCGCGCCGTCGGCAAGACCGAGCGCCTGCGCAACGTCGTGCGTGGCGGCGACGGTGGCGACCTCGAGCACCTTCACGCTGGTCTTCAGGCCCATGCTCACGAGGTTCTCGAGCAGGCCCGACAGGTGGGCGCGCTCGGGCGCCGCCGCGGCCCGCCCGCGGGCGCGGCCGTCGGCCGCCGGACGCGCACGCGCGATGGGGTGCGTGCCGCGCCCCGGCGCGCGCGTGATCA
>Ga0073934_10008888_pt1 | contig 13140 bp, 11 predicted proteins | sample LarsenN4metaG_FD_76834 | JGI IMG/M metagenome (GOLD analysis project Ga0073934, IMG submission 76834) | Hot spring sediment bacterial and archeal communities from British Columbia, Canada, to study Microbial Dark Matter (Phase II) - Larsen... ...
CAACCATCCGTCCTGGTGACCGTGGACGATCTCGGCGACACCGTCGCCGTTGACGTCGCCGATCGTCGGCGAGGAGCTGCGGTCCCAGCCGGCGAACTCGTGTGCCCACGCGGGCGCAGGGTTCGACGCCGCGTCCGCGGCCGTGCCCCCGGCGAGGACGGGTACGGCGACCGCGGCGGCGGTCAGGAGCGCGACGGTTCGGGTTCGGAGCACGACAGGGCACCTCGGTCGGAAATGGCGGCACCATCTGTATCGGCACGCGGGCGGTCACGGTTCACGATCGGCCGCGGTTGATTCTCCCGGCGCACCCGCCCGCGCCTGCTCACGCAGAGCGCGTCCGGCGCCACCGGACCCGCAGACCGCACGGTAGCCTCCTCGCCGCCGTGACCGAGCCAGCAATTGATCTGCAGAGAATCCGGCGCGAGATCGAGGCGGAGGTCCGCGCGCGCCGAGCGTCGGGCGAGTACCCGCCCGGGTTCACGCGGGAGCTCGACGACCTGTTCGCGCGCTTTTCGCCGCCCGAGGCGAGCGACAACTTCGACGCCGCGGTGGAACGAGCCGAAGAGGCGGTCGCCATCGAGCTCGTGATCCCGACGGCATCGAACAAGCCGGGTGTCGGGCTGTTCAAGCGGGTGGTCGCCAAACTGATCAGTTGGTACCACATGTTCCTGGCCCAGCAGATCGGTGCGCTCGGCGGTGCGATCACGCACGCACTGCACCTCCTCGGCAACCGGGTCGACGAGGTCGAGCGGCTGTCGGGCCACGCCGAGCGCGCCCGAGCCGAGGGATCGCGATTCGCCGCGGCGCGTGACGACACCGTGTGGACCGACGCCGTCGTCGGCGCGCTCGCCGGCAGCGGGGGACGAGTCGCGGTGTGCGAAGCGGGCGACGGTGAGCTCGTCGCGGCGCTGGTCGCGGCGGGTGTCGATGCGTACGGCGTCGAGCCCCGCTTCGAGATCGCCGACGCCGCGATCGCACGCGGGCTCGAGATCCGCGTCGACGACGCGCGCGGCCACCTCCGGTCGTGCGCTCCGGGCGACCTGGCCGGGATCGTGCTGCGCGGATGCGTCGAGCGGCTCGCGGTCGGCGAGCTCTTCGACCTCGTCGACATCGCGAGCGGCCGCCTCGCCGAAGGCGGGCACCTCGTCGTCGCCAGCGTGTCGCCGAGCGCCTGGGGCCGCGGGCGCACAGAGGTCGAGGCCGACCTCGCGGCCGGACGCCCGCTCCACGCCGCGACCTGGGTGTCGATCCTGACCGCGCGCGGGTTCGAGCAGGTGACCAGCACCGCGTTCGCATCGAGCGAGCAGTTGGTGCCGCTGCCGAGCTCGCACCCCGACGCGAGCCTGATCAACGACAACCTCACGAGGATCTCGACCGCGCTCTATGGCGACGACTCGTACGTCGTCGTCGCGCGACGCGCGTCCCGGTGACGGCAATCCACCAGTTCGTCCCGACGCTCGCGCCGCGCGACGCCGTGGGGGGGCACTACCTCGCGGTCCGCGACTCCCTGCGCGACGCGGGCTACACGTCGGAGATCTACGCGCAGGAGGCGAAGGAAGAGTACCGACGCCTCGCGCGCCCGTTCCGCTCGTTCGAAGGCTCCCGCAACGGCGAACCCACCTGGCTGATGTACCACTCGTCGATCGGCTCGCCCGTCGCCGACTTCGTTGTCGCCCGGCGCGAGCCCGTCATCGTCGACTACCACAACATCACGCCGGCGTCGTTCTTCGCCCGGTGGGAGCCCTACGTGGCCGGCCAGCTCGCGCTCGGTCGCCGCCAGCTCGCGAAGCTCGCCGTTCGGGCGAGCCTCGGCCTCGCGGACTCCGCCTACAACGCCGGGGAGCTGCGCGACCTCGAATACGACCGCGTCGAAATCGTCCCGATCCTGCTCGACGTGTCACAGCTCGGTGGAGACGTCGACGAAGCGACGCGTGATCGCCTCGAGCGGCAACGCAGCGACGGAGGTACCGACTGGCTGTTCGTCGGCCGCGTCTCCCCCAACAAGGCGCAGCACGACGTCGTCAAGGCGTTCGCGGCATACCGCCGGTTCCACGACGACCAGGCGCGCCTGCACTTCGTAGGTTCGGCGACGTCGCACGCGTACGAGACATCGCTGCGCGACTTCGTGCACGCCCTCGGCCTCGAGCGCGCGGTCGAGTTCGCGGGATCGGTCGACGACGCGGTGAAGCACGCGTACTTCTCGTGCGCCGACGTGTACGTCGTGTGCAGCGAGCACGAGGGATTCTGCGTGCCGATCCTCGAGGCGTGGCATCACGACGTTCCCATCGTCGCCTACGCGGCCGCGGCGGTTCCCGAGACGTTGCGCGACGGCGGGCTCCTGCTGCCGTCGAAGGACCCCGACATCGTCGCGGCCGCCGCGGCACGCGTCGCCTCCGACCGCGCGCTGCGGGACCACCTCGTCGCGGCCGGCCGCGAGCGGCTCGCCACCTTCTCCCTCGCGAACAGCCGCGCCGCGCTGCTCGCGGCCGTCGCGTCGGTGGCCGGGGATCCGTAGGGTTCGCCCGGTAACCTCGCCCGTCGATGCTGCGCGCCGCCCGCACGACTGCCGACCGGGTCCGCGCGCGGCTGCGAGGGCCCGCCGAACCCGACGCGCCACGCCCGCTGCGGTACCGCCGCTCGTGGGAACCGTCGCGGCAGCGCAAGCCCACGTTTCCGGGCCTGATCTCGCAGGCATGCACGCAATCGCAGATCGAGAGCCCGGCGTTCCAGGCACTTGCCGTCGCGCTCGACGACCGCGCGCTGATGCACCGCAAGCAGTGGGAGTGGTGCTACATCGTCCAGGCACTCGCGGAACGCGGCATGCTGCAAGAGGGCAAGCGCGGGTTGGGTTTCGGCGTCGGTACCGAGCCGATCACCGCGTACGCGGCCGCCCGAGGTTGCGAGATCGTGGCGACCGACCTGCCCGACGAGGCCGACGGCTCGGCCCACTGGGTCACCGGCGAGCAGCACGCCTCGCGGCTCGAGGACTGCAACGACCGAGGCCTGTGCGACCCCGAGGTGTTCCGCAGGCGCGTCTCGTTCCGCCCGGTCGACATGCGCGCGATTCCCGAGGACCTTTCGGGCTTCGACTTCACGTGGTCGTCGTGCGCGATGGAGCACCTCGGATCGATCGACGCGACGCTTCGCTTCTTCGAGGAGCAGATCGCACGCCTCAACGCCGGAGGCGTCGGTGTGCACACGACCGAGTTCAACGTCAGCTCCAACGACGAGACAATCGCCGAGGGCCCCACCGTCGTGCTGCGCCGGCTCGACATCGAGCATCTGGTCGAACGCACCGTCGCGGCCGGGCACGAGATGGAGGTCACGTTCGCGCTCGGGCGTGGCCGCCACGATCGCCACGTCGATCGGCCTCCGTTCACGAACTCCCACCTCAAGGTCGAGCTCGACGGGTTCGTCATCACGTCGTTCGGTCTCATCGTCACCAAGCGAGCCGGCTGATCGGGGATCATGGTGGCCGTCCACCAGTTCGTCCCCGTGTTGGAGCCGGGTGCAATCGGGACGCACATCCTGGCCGCGCGCTCGGTGCTGCGCGGCGCGGGGTTCGAATCCGAGATCTTCGCGGGCGAGATCCATCCGGCGTTGGCCGGCGAGGAAGCGTTCGTCGCGCCCGACTACGGCCGGCGCGTCGGCGCGCGCAGCACCGATCTGCTGCTGTACCACCTCGCGATCGGCAACCCGATCGCCGACGAGCTCGCGCGCCGCCGTGAAGCGCTCGTGGTCGACTACCACAACCTGACGCCGCTGCGGTACTTCGACGGATGGAACCCGGTCGCGGCGTGGGGCGTCGCGTGGGGTCGGCGCCAGTTGGCCTCCCTCGCCGGCCGCGCCGTGCTGGGAATCGGAGACTCCCACTACAACGAGGCCGAGCTCGTCGCGGCGGGTTACGCCAGGACGACGACCGTCCCGATCCTCGTCCCGCCCGCGTGGCTCGACGTCGAGCCCGACGACGCCGTGCTCTCCCGGCTGCGCACGTCCGGCGCGAGCACGACGTGGTTGTTCGTCGGCCGCCTCGCGCCGAACAAGGCACAGCACGACATCGTGAAGGCGTTCGCGGCGTACCGGCGATTCCACGACCCGGGCGCGCGGCTGCTGCTCGTCGGTGGCACCTCGTCGGACGCGTACGAGCTCGCCCTCGAGCGATTCGTCGACCGCCTGGGGTTACGAGTTGCGGTCGAGATCACCGGGTCGGTCACCCCGGAATCGCTTGCCGCGCACTACGCCGCGGCCGACGTGTTCGTCGTCTGCAGCGAACACGAGGGATTCTGCGTGCCGCTCCTGGAAGCCTGGCACCACGAACTTCCGATCGTCGCGTACGACTCGTCGGCGGTCGGCGAAACGCTCGGGGGCGCCGGGCTCCTCCTACCGACGAAGGACCCGCTCACGGTCGCGGCCGCCGTCGCGCGCGTCATGGGCGACGACTCGCTCCGCAAGGCGCTCGTTGCCGCCGGCCGCGCGCGCCTCGCAGAGTTCTCGCTCGACACCACCGGCGCCGCGCTCGTCGACGCGCTGCGAGGCGTCGCGGTCCTGTGACCCTCCTCGCACGACTGGAAGCCCGCGCTCCCTGGGTGGCGGGCGTCGCCGCGTTCGTTGCGTTCTGGGCGACGCGTGCGATGTCACCGACCGAGTGGGACTCCGTCCAGCTCGTCCTCGGGCTCGACCGGTTCGACGTCCGCCAGGACTCGCCCCACGCGCCCGGCTACTGGGGATACGTCGCCGTCGGTCGGCTCATCCGCGCCGTGACACCGTTCGACGGCACGACGGCGCTCACGCTCGCCTCAGCGCTCGCAGCCGCTTCGACGGTTGGACTCGTCGTCGTGGTGGGCCGGGATCTCGCGGGCCGTTGGCTCGGGTTCGCGGCCGCCGCGACCGTCGCGACGATCCCGTTCTTCTGGTTCTACGGCTCGACGATCGCGTCGTACGCGTTCGAAGCGCTCGCGAGCACCGTGCTCATGCTGCTCGCGTGGCGGGCGCGCCCCGGCGGTCGGCACGGGGCCGTCGCAGCCGTCGTCCTCGGTCTCGCGGGTGGCTTCCGACCGACCGCATTGATCGTGCTGTTCCCGCTGGCGTTCGTGGCCGCCCTGCGCGCCAACCGCGGCGTGCGTGCCTGGAGCGTGTCCGCGGCCGCCGGAGCACTCGCAGTCGCGGCCTGGCTCGTTCCGATGACGCTCGAGCAGCCCGGCGGGTTGCGCGAGATCATGCACAACAACGACGTGTTCTGGGACAACGCCGCCAGCCGTACGTCGGTGTTCTCGGACGGCTCGCAGGCTGCACAGAACTTCAAGACGCTCACCGCACACATGGTTGCCGCATTGGGTCTCGTCGCCGCCCTCGGTGTCGTCGCCCTGGCCGTCGGTGTCCGGCGGAGCAATCGCGACGATGTCGCGCGCGCCGCCTCACGGTTCACCCCGGTCGAGTTGCTGCTCGCGGCGACACTCCCGCCGTTCGCGTTCATGGCGCTCTTCCACTTCGGCAAGTCCGGGTACCTCCTGTCGCTGCTGCCGGCCGCCGTGTTGCTCGCGCTGTGGCCGGTCGCGCGCCTCCGGTCGAGGTGGCGCGTCGCCGGTTCGGTCGCAGTGGTCCTGATCGCCGCGTTCGGCGCACAGCAGTTCCTGTTCCGCGCGGGGGCGCTCCCGAGCGCGCTCGTCGACGAGGGTCCCTGGTTCACCCGACGAGCCAACAGCGCGCCGTTCGGGGGCACGCGCGACGTCATTCGTGCGGCCGATCGTTACCAGGCGGTGTTCGACGAGATCCGCGCCCGGTTCGACCCCGACAGCGACGTGCTCGTGTACGTCAGCGGCAACGGCGCCCACTGGTACCGGCATGCGATGGAAGCGCTCCCCGAGTTCACGATCCACCTGAACGACACGCGCGATGCTCGGACAGGCCGGGGCGACCAGTACGAGCGCGAAGAAGACGGTGCGATCGAGGTGCCGCCGGGTGGCCAGGCGCTCGTGGCGGTCGACCTGCCGACCGCCGAGCTGGCCGACATGCAACGGCGAGGCGTGGCCGAGGCCATCCATCTCGACGCGGGCGCCGCGGTGTGGCGGGTGCCGCCGGGTGAGACGGTCAACGGGGTTCGGATCGTCGAGGTCGAAGGCGCACTGGATCGGCCGCTGACGATCCGATCGCCCGAGAGCTGACCAGGGAACCGAGCACGCTCACGACACCCGCGCCGACGACCGCGCCGACGACCACGACGGCGAGCGACGAGCTGATCGGTGGGTCGACGAACGAGCGGCCCGTGGGCAACGCCGCCATCGCGACCGCGGCGCTCGCGGCGAACAAGGCGCACGTCGACACCGAACGAGCCGGAACGCGCGCCACGAGCAACGCTGCGCCGGGCACGAGCCACGTGAGGTACCACGGGAACACGACCGGGCCGAGCAAGGCCAGCGCACCGAGCCCGAGCGTGGTCGCACGCACGAGGTCGGAGCGTGCACGCCCCAACGCGAGCAGGACGAACCCGCCCGCCATGACCGTGCCCGCCGCGCGAACGACGTCGATGGTCGTAGCGTCTCCGAGCCACTCACCGCGTTCGAACGCGCGGGTCAGCACGATGCCGACGTCGGTCGTGATCGACAACGGTGGGTACACGACGAACGCGGAGTCGAGGTTCGATACCCAGCCGAAGTCCACGCGTGCGAGGAATGTGACCGCGAGGAACGACCCGCCGGCAACGGCGACGACCGCGGCGACGCGGCGCCCGCCGGCCCGCGACGCGACGACGGCGAGCACGACGAACGCGGGCGCCTTCACGGCCGCCGCGAGCGAGCACCCGGCGACGCCCACGAGCACGCTCCCGCTCGCAGCCGCGGCGACGGCGACCGCGGCCAAGCCGATCATGAGGGCGTCGTTGTGTGCTCCTCCGACCAGGTGCACGACGACGATCGGGCTGCCCGCCACCAATGCCGTCACCAGCGCAGGGTCGGATCCCGAGCGGCGGGCGACGGCGCTCGCGGCGAACGCGGCGGCGGCGACGCCGGCGACGGCGACGAGACGGAACAGCGTGACCGCGAGTGCAGGCCGCTCGCCGGCCGCGCGGGCAACGGCCTCGGACACACCGATCCAGAGGGGACCGTACGACGACGGTGTCGACGCCCAGAACGGATCGACACTGTCACCGGTCGGGGTGCCCGCGAGGAACGCGCCCGCGCCGACCTCGTAGGGGTCGGCGCCTGCGGCCGAGACGCGCCCCTGCGCCGCGTACGCGTACACGTCGCCGCTCGCGACCGGCGGCGCGAAGAACAACGGTACGCACCAGATCGCCGCGACGGCGAGCGGAGCCCATGCGGGCACGTGGGCGGCGCGGCACGTCTGCACGATCGCGAGCCACGCGACCGCGAGCCCGAGGCAGCCGGCGACGAACCAGCGGTTCGCTGCTACCTCGGAGCCCCGCCCGACCCAGGCGAGCGGGCCACGCGCCGGCCACTGGTCCTCGCCGGCCGGGAGGCGACCGACCATGATCGCCGACGCCGCGATCGCGACCGAGCCGCCCAGGCCGACCAGTGCGGGGATCGCGAGCCGCCGAGTCACGCGCGGTGCGCGAGCACGGCTTCGAGGAACGCTCGGTACCGCGCGAGGATCGCCGGCCACGTGAACTGGGTCTCCACATACCGCTTCCCGGCAGCACCGAGCGCCCGCCGCAGCGCTTCGTCGCCGACCAGGCGATCCACGGCCTCACCGAACGACGCGTAGTCGTCGAACGCGAACCCTCCACCGGAACGTTCGCAGTGCTCGCTCGTGGCGAAGCTGCGGCCGTTGACCAGGACCGGGCGAGCGGCATGCCACGCCTCGACGAGAACCAGCGAGAACGCCTCGAATCCCGAAGGGTTCACGAACGCGAGCGCGTCGCGCAACAGCCCCCACTTCGTCGGCTCGTCGACGACTCCCGGAACGATGATGTCGGGATGGTCGATCGGCGGGTGCACGACCGGCCCCGCCAGCACGAGCGCGAGCGGACCGGGCCGCTGCGCCTTGTACGCGGCGAAGAACCGGGCGAGCGCACCCGTGCCCTTGCCGTCGTCGACGCGACCGACGCTGAGGAGGAACGGCCGGTCGCCGAGACCAACGACCGCACGCGCCTGCGCGGGATCACCGGGCTGTGGGTCGGACCCCAACCCGAGAACGAGCTGACGCGTCGCCGCCGTGCCGAACAACCGGTTGACGAACCTCGCCTCGGCGTACGTCTGGAAGACGAGTCCGCGCGCGGCGCGGAAGACGTCGCGGAACACCGGGAGGCGGATCGGCGGCTCGTCGTGCGCGGCCGGGTGCATGACGGCTCGCTCCCCCACGGCAGGCAGACCCGCAACGGTCGGCTCGTACAGATACGGGTAGAACACCACGAGGTCGGCCGGCGTCGCGGCAATCGCGTCGAGCAGCGCGGGGCTGTGCGGACCCTGCCACCGGACCCACTCACGTGCCTCGTCGCGCGGCACGCGGTGGGGCATCGCCAGCAGGCGTTGCGAGCGCGCGTCGAAGTCGGCGAGCCGCGTCGTCGCGGTCGGGAAGCGGTGCACGCACACGCCTGCCTCGACACGAGCCCCCGGTGTGAGTTCGTTGGACCAGGTACGGAGGTCGGTGGCGCACGTCGTGAGGACGTCGACGGTCCAGCCGAAGTGCGCGACGAGGCGCTCGGCGAACATGCGCGCCCCGAGCTCGGCACCGCCGACGACCTCGCGCCCGTACCGGGGGGTGACGTACGCGACGTGCACGTCAGGCTGGAGCGCGCCGCTCGGCGGCCGCGAACGCGACCGCAACGGGCATCGCGACGGCCCCGCTCGTACGCCCCGGGTTCATGACCTCGAAGCGGTAGCGCTGCTCGTGCCAGTCGTACACCGTGCCTTCGTCCGACGTCTGGATCGCCAGCGTCACGAGATACGTCCCGTCGAGCAGCGGAACGCGTTCGAACGAGAACGACATCTCCCCGTCGCCATCGGCTTTCGGCACTTCGACCCCGAGGATCCGCGTGTTCGTCCCGAAGAGGTGGTGGCCCTCGTCGTCGTCGATCGCGATCCCGAACAGAAGATCGTCGGTCGGTTCGGACGCGTGGTACCGGACCCGCACCGTCATGCACTCGTCGGGGAGCAGGTGGGCGCGTCCCTCGCTGCGACCCGGGAACTCGATGATGACCTCGTCGATCCGCACGGTGTGCGTGGCGCGCGCCGCGAGCCGTTCGCCATGCGTCAGCTCGCGCTGCTCCTCGGCGGGGGCCAGGTCGGGCTGCGCGATTCCCGACTCACCGTGCGCGAGATGTTCGCGGAACGACCGGACTGCCTCTCCGGGCAGCGCGTCCATGACGATCGACCCGTGGTCGAGGACGATCGCCCGATCGCAGATCCGCCGAACGAGGTCGGCTGCGTGCGTCACGAAGACGATCGTGCGGCCCTCACGCTGGAACCGCGCGACCCGCTCGAGACACTTGCGTTGGAACGCCTCGTCGCCGACGGCGAGCACCTCGTCGACGAGCAGGATCTCCGGATCCACGTTGACCGCGACTGCAAACCCCAGACGTACGTACATCCCCGAGGAGTAGTGCCGCACTTGCATGTCGATGAAGCGCTCGAGCTCGGCGAACGCGACGACCTCGTCGAAGACCCGATCGACATCCTTGCGCGACAGCCCGAGGATCGAGCCGTTCATGTAGATGTTCTCGCGACCTGTGAGCTCGGGGTGGAAGCCGGCGCCGAGCTCGAGCAACGCCGCAAGGCGGCCCCGAGTGACGATCTCGCCCTCGGTGGGCTGGAGGATCCCCGCGATGCACTTGAGGAGGGTGGACTTGCCGGATCCGTTGTGGCCGAGCAGTCCGACGGTGTGGCCGTCCTCGATCTCGAAACTCGCGTCACGCACTGCCCAGAAGTCTTCGTACGGGACACGCCCGAAGTGGATGATGCGCTCCTTCAACGACGGGTAGCGCTCGTGCGACAGGCGGAACCGCTTCGACACGTTGCGGACTTCGATTGCCGCGGCCAACCGGCTACAGCTCCTCGGCGAAGTTGGCTTCCAAGCGACCGAACACTGTCACACCTACGCCGAGCAGGATGACCGCGACACCGAACGTGAGTCCGAGGTACGCGAGGTGCTCGCTCCACGTCCAGTCGGGAAGGATGTCGGAAGCGGTCGTCACATTGCGCAGTGCGCCTCCCCCGGCCGCGGGACCGGCGTCGGTGGAGAGGCGCGCATACAGCGCCCGCTGGAAGACGAGGACGACCGGGGTCACGGGGTTGGCCATCCACACGACCTTGCCCCACCCGCCGCGCGACCCGAGCGTCATGAACCCGTAGACGATCGGCGTCATCCAAAACCATGCGAGCAGCGCGAGCTCGAGAAAGTGCTGCGTGTCGCGGAGGTAGACGTTGACGGCCGACAGGAGGATTCCCAGCGCGGCCGCGAGGAGCAGGAGACCGACGAGCGCGACCGGAACAAGTGGGAGATAGGTCCAGGCAACGTCCCATCGGGCAACCAGCAACGCCAGTACGAGGACGACACCCTGCAAGAAGAAGTGCACGAGCGCCCCGCCGATCGCAGCAAGCGGCAGGATCTCCCTCGGGAACGACACCTTGTTGACGATGCCCGCGTTCCCGACGACGGAAGCCGTTGCCGCGCCCAGACCGGCCGAAAAGAGGTTCCACACCAGCAGACCCGACAGCAGGAAGATCGGAAAGGCGTCGATGTTGGTGCCGAGGATCTTGTCGAACGCGATGTAGAAGACGACGAGGTAGAGCAGCGGGTTGAGCAGCGACCACGCGAAGCCGAGGACACTGTTCTTGTACTTGACCTTGAGCTCCTTGCGCACCATGCCGAGCAACAGCTCGCGGTACTGCCAGATGCGCGCCAGACGCTCGCCGAAGCCGAGCCGCGACCGGATGATTCGCGCACCGGGCACGACCTCGCTCGACACAAGGGTCAGGTTAGTAGTGCGAGGCGCGCGCGAACGGGTCGGTGGTCGGAGTGGCACAACGGCAGCACCTCGCCCGAGCACACCTCGACGTCCTCGTTGACGAGGATGTGATCGATCTGGCTGTGCGGCAGCACTGCGGGCCAGGTGCGCCCGCGCACCGCCCGGCGCCATCCGCGCAGGAGGCCCACCACGGGCGGGCCCCACAGGTTGCAGTCGCCCGCAACGATCGCCGGGCCGTTGCCGACCGGAAGTTGACGCGCGAGCGCCGCGAGGTGGCGAACCGGTCCGCCGTACCAGAGCTTCGACGAGGTGTGGACCGCGATCACGTCGAGCGCCGTCCCGCCGACGGCGAGCGTGCACGCCAAGGCCGAGCGCGGGCTAGCGATGTCACGGAACACGGAGCCGAGCGCCAACTCGCGGCGCGCGAGCACTGGGAAGCGGCTGCACAGCGCGAGCTCCCAGTCTCCGTCACCGGGATGCGCCCGGCGGTGCTGCGCCGGCCTGCGCAACCGCGTCATGCGCAACGTCTCGACCGCGTACCCGTCGTCGACCAGCGCGTCGAGCATCCCCTCGCCCGCGTCGGTCCGCCAGGACTCCGGCACCACGACGATGTCGGCATCGAACCCACGCACTACGTCGACCGCGTCGAAACGCCGACCCGCGAGCGCGCCGAAGTACGCCACGCCCCAGTGGGCGTTGAACGACACGACGGTGAACGCGCGGTTCAGATGCCGATTCGCTGGGCGAGCAGCTCGCGGTGGTACGTCGCGTCGCCGAGGAAGATCTCCGAGCTCTTGGCGCGCTTGAAGTAGAGATGCGCCGGATGCTCCCAGGTGAAGCCGATCCCACCGTGGATCTGGATGTTCTCGGCAGCCGCGTGGAAGTACGCCTCGGAGCAGTACGCCTTCGCCAGTGCGGCCACGACCGGCAGCTCGTCGTTGTCCTCGGCTGCCGCCCACGACGCGTAGTACGCCGCCGACTTGCCCGACTCGACCTCGAGCAGCATGTCGGCGCACTTGTGCTTGATCGCCTGGAAGGAGCCGATCGGCCGGCCGAACTGAACACGGTCCTTCGCATACTGCACCGACATGTCGAGCACGAACTGCGCGCCGCCCATCATCTCGTTGGCGAGCGCCACCGCCGCCTGGTCGAGCGTCTTCGAGAACGCGGGCCACGCCTGGCCCGGGGTGCCGAGTGGCTCGGCCGCGACGTTCGAGAACTCCAGGCGCGCCTGCTTGCGAGTCATGTCCATCGTCGACAGCGGCGTCCGGGTGAGGCCGTCGGCGTCGCCGCGCACGGTGAAGAACGAGAGCCCGTCGGTCCCGCTCGTACCCGCGGCGCGGGCGACGACGACGATCGTGTCGGCGGTGTGCCCGTCGAGCACGAACATCTTCTCGCCCGACAACGTGTACGAGCCGCCCTTCTCGGTGGCCTCCATCGTGATGCCGGCCGCGTCCCACTTGCCGTTCGGTTCGGTGAACGCGAGCGCGGCGATGTTGTCGCCGGACGCGATGCCCGGGAGGAGCGCCGCCTTCTGCGCGTCGGTCGCCGCGTTGAGGATCGCATTGGCCGCGAGCACCACGCTCGAGAAGTACGGCGCGCAGAGCAGCACCCGGCCCATCTCCTCGAGCACGATGCCGAGCTCGATGAACGTGAAGCCCTGGCCGCCGAACTCCTCGGGGATCGCGATCGACTGGAGGCCGAGCTCCTGGCCCATCTGCTTCCACACCGCGGGGTCGTAGCCCTCGGTCGTCTCCATCAACCGGCGAACCTCCGTCTCCGGCGACTTCGACTCCAAGAACTGCCGGACGGTCCGCCGCAGCTCTTCCTGCTCCTCGGAGAACGCGAAGTTCACGGTCTGTCTCCCTGCCTACTTGGGTTCGCGCGGGAGGCCGAGTACTCGTTCTCCCACGATGTTCTTCTGTATCTCGCTCGACCCGGCGTAGATGGTCTCGGCCCGGCTCGCCATGAAGATCTGGTGGAACTCGTCGAGATCGTACGTACCGCCGCCCGCGTGGGCCACTGCGAGGGCATCGGCCCCCAGGACCTTCATCGCGGTCTCGCCGAACGCGCGGTGCCACGTCGTCCAGAACAGCTTGCCGACGCTCGCCTCCGGCCCGAGGGTCCCGGTCTTCACGAGGCTCGTGAGCATCCGCATGCCGTTGTACTTCATCACCTGGAGGCCGATGAACCGAGCCGCCAGCTCGTCGCGCAGTACAGGA
>Ga0073934_10008889_pt1 | contig 13138 bp, 9 predicted proteins | sample LarsenN4metaG_FD_76834 | JGI IMG/M metagenome (GOLD analysis project Ga0073934, IMG submission 76834) | Hot spring sediment bacterial and archeal communities from British Columbia, Canada, to study Microbial Dark Matter (Phase II) - Larsen... ...
GCCGGCCGCCAGGGCAGGATCACGGTCATCGGCTACGACAACATCCCCGACGTCCAGCCCTATCTCCAGAACGGCGAGCTCCACGCGACCATCGAGCAGCACCCGGACCTCATGGGCAAGTACGGCGTGCGCCTGGCTGTGGGCATTTTGGGCGGCAGCACCGAGCGCGGGCGGGAGCTTCTCGTGCCCCTCGAGGTCATCCGCGGCACGCGCTGAGCGGGCGGCATCGGAAGACAGCGCATCCCGCAGTCAGCCCCGTGCCGTGCGGAGTCATGCTCGGCACACCCCAGGTCCAGCAAGCCAGCGGAGAACCCGGGATCGGCCACCACACCGCCCTGCCCCACGACCTCTGAGAAGCGGGAACCCATTCGGCTCCCGCTTCGTTTTCAGTGTGGCCGGCCGCGCAGGGACGCGCGGCGGCGGAAAGGCGGAAGGCAGTGAACGAGGATCCCGTTTGCGGAGTGCCAGTGGACCCCTCCACGGCGCGCTATGCCAGCGAATACGCCGGCGTCACGTATTGCTTCTGCTCCGCGGCCTGCCAGCAGGCCTTCGACCAGAACCCCGAGCGCTACGCGCGCCGGCAGGCCGCCTGATTCGCGCGGGCCGCCAGCTCCCAGCCCGTCGGTGCATGCGAGAAGGGAAGACAGCCATGCAGGTTCGAGACATCATGACCAGCGATCCGGAGTGCTGCACCCCGGACACCCCCCTCCAGGAAGCCGCCCGCCTCATGGTGGACTGCAACTGCGGGGCCATCCCCGTCGTGAGCGACACTGTGTCCCACCGGCTCGTGGGCATCATCACCGACAGGGACATCACCTGTCGCGCGGTGGCCAAGGGCCTGAACCCCCTCCAGATGAAGGTGGCTGACTGCATGACCACCAGTGTGGCGACCGTCGCACCCGAGGCAAGCCTCGAGGAGTGCTGCAACATCATGGAGCAGCACAGCGTCCGGCGCGTGCCGGTCGTGGACGCCAGCGGGCGGTGCGTGGGGATCGTGGCCCAGGCCGACATCGCCGCCAATGCCCCCGAGGAGGAGACCGCAGAAGTCGTCCGTGAGATCTCGCTGGCTGCATAGCCAGTGGTCCGGATGGGATGGCGAGGGGGGCGCGCCCCCCTCGCCATCTCCTTGCCGCTGGCAGGTCCGGGCGGCGGGCGGGGTGAACATCTCCTCACATCCGACGAAAGGCCGGACGACCCGCAATGAGCACCAGGCTGGATCCCCTGGAGCACCTGGAGCGTGGCGACAAGTGGCACGTGGGCGGAGGCAGGGCCGCGCTCTTTGCACCGCCCTTTCCCCGCTGGCTGGATCGCTTCGGCTTCTGGGACGAGGCACACTTCGCAGACGTTCGGCTGGACCGCCTCTTCACCGTGCTCCTCCTCGGGGAGAACGAGCGGCCGCTGAAGCTCCGCCCGGGCGTGCGACGCTGGACCCCCGACGCGCTCACCCACACCCACAGCACCGACGATGGCCTCCAGATCCGGGAGGACAAGATCGTCACCCCAAGCGACACCTTCGTCTCCAGAATCACGGTCCGCAACGACGGCAAACGCCACCGCACCCTCAACCTCGTCCTCTGGAGCCTCCAGGTGCGCGCCGACCTCTCCCGGGGGCGGCGCGCCACCAGCGCGGAGGACGCTGCCCGCGCCGGAGACTATCTGCTCTTCACCCATCGGGTGGAGTACGGAGAGAACCCCTATGCCGACCGGCCCGCCGAAAACGCCGGCTGGGGAGAGCGCCCTCCGCGCCCCACCGTCCCGCAGGAATCCCAGGCGCTGCACATCGCGCTGGGCGCCGACCGGGCGCCTGACTCGTTCACGGTGAACCTGGCCGAACCGGCAGACACCTCCCCGCTCTGGGAGATTTCCGTGGTCCCCGAGAAGCTCCGGGGAGGGCTCCTGCCCTGCGAACTCCACCCCTCCGGCCAGGCCGGCTCGCCGGGTGCCAACGAAGGCCACCTCCACCTCTGCCTCCACTACAGGCTCCAGGTCCCCACCGGCGAAACCCGGTCCATCCAGTTCGGCGCCGCCGTCAATCTGGACCGCGGGCGGGCGCTGCACCACGCTCAAAACGACCTGCGCAGAGACGCCGCCCGGGCCAGCCGAGAATCCTGGCACGCCGCCTTCGCGGGCGTGCCCTACTTCGAGTGCTCCGACCGCCACCTCCAGAAGTACTACTGGCACCGATGGCAGGGGCTCCGCATGCTCACCGTGGACCTCTCCGACGCCCCGGGACGCCCCGAAGGCGGCGGCCTCACACACCCCTGCGTGTTCGAGGGCATCGGCGGCTTCCGAAGCCACATCTCGTATTCGGCCCAGTGCCATATGCTGGAAGCCGGCTGGATGCACGATCCCCGCCTGGCCATGGGCTGCCTGGAAGGCATGCTCGCCGCCCAGGAGCACAGCGGCTTCATCCCCGGCCACCTCTACCTCTGGCGCGAGGGCCGCGGCTTCTACCACGCCAACTGGGGAGGAGCTGCCCTCCAGCTCTTTCACCTTACCGGCGACACAGCCTTCGTGGACCGCGTCTACCCCGGGCTCAGCCGCTACGCCGACTACTTCGAACGCGAGCGCGACAGGGAAGACTCCCATCTCTACGACATCGTGGACCAGGGCGAGACAGGGCAGGAGTACATGTCCCGCTGCCTCTTCGTGGATGCCCGGGCGGACGACTGGCGGCGCATCCAGCTGAAGGGCGTGGACGCAACGGTATACGTCTACCTGCTTCAGCGCGCCCTGGCCCGCATGGCCGCCGTGCTGGGCAAGGGCACCGAGAGCACCGTCTGGGACCGCAAGGCCGACGCCACAGCCGAGGCCGTCCGCCAGTGCATGTGGGACCCCGAACGCCACTTCTTCTGCGACGTGGATCCGCGCACGGGAGCCCGCTCGCCGCACCACGCAGCCGTGGGCTTCTATCCCTTTCTCACCGACATCGCCGGCCCCGAGCACCTTCCCGCTATCCACGAGCACCTCCTGGACCCCGGGCGCTTCTGGACTCCCTGGCCCTTCCCGGCGTGCAGTCCGGAGGACCCCACCTTCAGCGCGGAAGGCGAGTGGAGAGGCCGGCGCATGAGCTGCCCATGGAACGGCCGCGTCTGGCCCATGGCCACGTCCCACCTCTGCGCCGCGCTCGCCCGCGCAGCCCGGGAGCTGGACGAGGCCCTGCGCCCACGCGCGGCGGACGCCATCTCCCGATTCGTCCGGATGATGTTTCACGACGGAGATCCCGAGCGGCCCAACTGCTTCGAGCACTACAACCCGTTTACAGCCGCGCCCAGCACCTACCGGGGCATCGACGACTACATGCACTCCTGGGTGGTGGACCTGCTCATCAAGGAAGTCGCGGGACTGCGGCCCGATGGCGGACCGATGATCGTGGTGGACCCGCTGGACTTCGGCCTCTCCCGCTTCCGCCTGGAGAGCGCGCGCATTCGCGGGCACACGGTCGACGTCTCTTGGGACGCCGGCGACGGGCTGCTGCTCACAGTGGACGGCAAGGTGCGCGCCAGGCGCTCCGCCCTGGGCCGCCTGGAGGCTCCCCTGGACGCGGCGTGACCGCGCCCGGGTCCCCCCGGTCCCGCAGGGCACGGCAACCGGGCCCGCCGGTGGAAGCGCCCCGCCCCTGCCGCGCCAGCCACGCACCCAGAACCCATGCGGCCATGAGAATCCCTATCGCCCGTCACTGGTATTGGGCATGCGCGGCCCTCTGTCTCGCCGCGCTGCCCGCCGCTCCAGCGCGGCAACGGGCTGGGAGCGACCCAGCCCTGGCCTCCCGCATCGACGCCATCCTGGGCGACCCCGCCCTCCGTGGCGGCGTCCAGGGCGTGGTGGTGCGCTCTCTCGGCGGCTCCGGAACCTGGTATGAGCGCAACGCCAGCACCCTCCTCCTGCCCGCCTCGAACCAGAAGCTCATCACCGCCGCCGCCGCACTCCACTTCCTGGGACCCCATTGGACATTCACCACCCGCCTCCTGCGCGCCGGCCCCGTCCAGACCGACGGAACCCTGCGGGGCTGCCTCGTCCTCCAGGGCGGCGGAGACCCCCTCCTCGCGGAGAGAGACCTCTCAACCCTTGTGGAAGCCGTCAAGGCCGCGGGCATCCGCCGCGTCACCGGCGGGATCAGGGGCGACGATTCCCGGTTTGATGCCCGCCGCTACGGCGACGGCTGGGCCTGGGATGACATGCCCTACTACTACTCGGCCCCCGTGAGCGCCCTCTGCCTCAACGAGAACGTGGCCCTTGTTGACGTGGACCCTGGCAAGCGGCCCGGCGACCCCGTGGTCATCGCCGTCACCCCGGCGGGCCACACATTGGAGATCGACTGCACCGCCACCACGGGGCCGCCCGGCACCTCCTCCAGCGTCGAAATCACCCGGGATCTGGGGACAAGCCGCGTGCGGATCCGCGGCACCGTGGCAGTGGACGCGCCTCCCGCCTCCCATGCGCCCGTCCGGGTCACGGTGCCCGAGCCGGCCCGATTCGCCGCCGCCGTCCTGGACCAGCAGCTTCGTGCCGCCGGAATCCAGGTTGACGCCGGCCCCTCGGCCGACCCGCCCCCACCCGGAGAGGCCGTCGAACTCGCCGTGCGCCACAGCCAGCCCCTCGCTGAAGTGATCCGCCACCTGCACGAAGTGAGCGACAACCTGGTGGCCGAGTGCCTGTTGAAGACGCTGGCGGTGGAGCGCGGGGGCGGCGCGCCCGGCACCTGGGCCGCCGGACGACGCGTCGTGCAGGACTGGCTGGCCACCCTGGGCATTGATCCCGCCGAAATCGACATGGCGGACGGGTCAGGCCTCTCCCGACAAAACTGGGTGACACCCGGCGCCCTGGCGCGCCTGCTGGCCGCGATAAGCACCCACCCCCACGGGCCCACGTACCGGAGCACACTCTCCGTGGCCGGCCGCACAGGCTACCTGCGGGCCCGCATGCGCGGCACCCCCGCCGAGGGCGCCTTCCAGGGCAAGACGGGATACCTTTCCAGCGTGAGCAGCCTCTCCGGCTATCTGCGCACCACCCGGGGCGAGGACCTCGTTGTGGTCATCCTCATGAACGGCCACAAGGCCCCCAACGCCCGGGTGCGGCCGCTGCAAGATCAGATCGTGGCTCTCCTGGCCGGCTGGGCCCTCCCGGACTCCAAACCTTCCGGCCCGAAAGCCAGTATAGGAGATTGGCAAGTGATCCGCTCCGACGACCCGGCCGGGAGGGAGACATGGCTGCCGCACAGGCGCATCGCGCCCCCCAGGGACTGACCACCACGCGGGCGCCCTTCATCGAGGAGGCTCGCAGCCAGGGCCGGCTCTACATCGACCAGCCCTACGAGCTCTACTCAGACGAGAACCACGAGGCGTGGCGACGCCTTTTCGCCGCCCAACTGCCACTCTGGCACCGCTGCGCCAACGACCAGTTCCTGCGCGGCATAGAGTCCCTCCACCTGCCCCCGGACAGGGTGCCCAGGCTCAGCGAGGTCAACAAGTCGCTGGCGCCGCTCACGGGGTTTCAGGCCAGGCCCGTGAGCGGCTACGTGCCCGCCTTCGTCTTCTTCGACTGCCTGCGCCGTCGGGAGTTCCCCACCACCATCACCATCCGCGACGTGAGCCGCCTGGACTACCTGCCCGAGCCCGACATCTTCCACGACATCGCAGGGCACGTCCCCATGCACACCGACCCGGCATTCGCCGACACCCTGGTGCGCTTCGGCGACTGCGCCCACACCGCCGCGGACATCGTGGGCGGAATCCGGGATGAGGACGAGAAGGTCCGGCGGGTCATCAGCATCTTCAAGGCCCTGGCACGCTTCTTCTGGTTCACGGTGGAGTTCGGGCTCATGCGTGGGCGCGACGGCATCAAGGTCTACGGCAGCGGACTGCTCAGCTCCCACGGGGAGATCGTCCACGCAGTGCAGTCGCCGGAGGTGCAGCGCCACCCCATCCAGCTCGAGTGGGTGGTGAACCAGTGCTTCGAGATCGACCACTATCAGCCGCTGCTGTTCATCGTCGATTCCTTCGACCATCTGTTCAGCCTGGTGGACGAGCTGGAATCATGGATGCGGACCGGGAGGCTGGACAACGTGGCGCCGGGAGAGCCCAGGATGAGCGAGGAGGACGTCCGGAGCTTCCTGCGTGCCTCCCAGAGTCCACCCTCCACCGGGAACGGCGGAATCCCGTGCACGAGGTGAAGGCGTTGCAGATAGTCCCCTGGAAGTGCGATCTGTGCGGAAGGGGCCTGCCGGGCGGCAGGCCGGCGGCCTGTCGCCAGTGCGGGCGGGTGGTCTGCCCGGCGTGCTCCGGCGAAGGGATCCTGGGGTGGATTCCCCTTCCCCGCAGGCAGCCCCTGTGCCGCGAGTGCCGCCGCCCGGCGCCCCCCGACTGCGATCCCGCGCCGCGCAGGCCGCCCGGGCCTCCCAGGCCCTGATTACCAGTCGGGCCAGGGCCACCCCTCCGCGTCCAGGACGGCGCGGGCCAGCTCCCGGCGCAGACCGATGGCGTCCGCCCCGGTGCGCGCAGCCATGAGGGGATAGAGCGGCCGCATGTCCTCGGAATCCAGGCGGCCTGTCCGAGAGACGCGCAGCAGCGCCGCCTCCGTCTGCGGGAGGGTCTCGCGGCGCGCCCACTCCGTGCACAGCAGGGCGGCGTGCTCCGCCAGTGAAGAGGCCCGGGAGCGGAAGTCCCTCTCCTTGAGCCTGCGCAGCCGCAGCCACGCGCTCTCCACCACAAAGGCCGCGCCCATCAGGTCCGCGATCGCGGCGCACACCTCCTGCTCCTCGGAGAGGCCGTCGCCGAAGCGCTGGCGCGCCCTGCCCAGGAGCGCAAGAGCCGCCGTCTTGATCCGGGCCGCATGGGTTGCCTGGTGGAATCCCGGAGCCGGCTCCTCGGCCGTGGCGTGGGCCGCCGTGTTCAGGGCGGGCTCCAGCGGAATCCGCCCGGCAGACGCCCGGCGAAGCAGCGTGTTCACGATCGCCAGCCGCACGACCTCGTTGGCCCCCTCGCCGATGCGCAACAGCCGCTGGTCCCGCCAGGCCCGCGCCATGGGGAACTCCTCGGTGTACCCGTAGCCTCCGTGGATCTGGATGCCCTCGTCCGTGGCCCACGAATAGAGTTCCGAGCCCACCACCTTCACGATGCTGCACTCCAGCGCGTGCTCCTCCGCTGCCCGGTGATAGCGGAGGGACGCGTCCGGAGCGTCGGCCTGAATCCCCGAGAAGCCCTCGTCCAGCATCCCCGCGAGGCGATAGACCGCCGACTCCAGCCCGAAGGTGCGGGCGGCCATCTCCCCCAGCTTCGCCTGGATCAGCCCATAGCTCGCAAGCGGCCTGCCGAACTGCCGCCGCTCCCGGGCGTAGCGCGCGCAGACCGCAAGGGTCTCCTTCAGACCGCCCACCGCCCCCGCCTCCAGCTTGAAGCGGCCCAGATTCAGCGCGCACAAGGCCGCGTAGTGGCCCTTGCCCTCCTCACCCAGGCGGTTCTCAACGGGCACCCGGACATTCTCCAGGACCACGCGCCGCGTGGAGGTTCCGTGCATCCCCAGCTTGCGCTCTTCACGGCCGAAGGAGATCCCGGGCAGCCCACGCTCCACCAGAAAGGCCGTGAACCGCTCGCCGCCTGCCTTGGCGAAGACGGTGAAGAGGTCGGCGAAGGCCGTGTTCGTGATCCAGGCCTTCGTTCCGTTGAGCACGTAGTGTGTTCCGTCCGCGGAGAGGTCCGCCCGCGTCTTGGCACCCAGCGCGTCCGAGCCGGATTCGGGCTCGCTCAGGGCGAAGGCCCCGATCCACTCGCCGCTGGCCAGCCTGGGCAGATACCGGCTCTTCTGCGCATGGGTGCCGAACCAGAGCAGAGGCAGGGTGGCGATGACCGTGTGCGCCTCATGCGTCAGGGCGAACGACTGCTGCCAATTCAGCTTCTCGGCCAGGAGCGCGCCGGTCCGGCTGTCCAGCCCCAACCCGCCGTAGACTTCCGGGACCTCCGCGCCCAGCAGCCCCAGGACGCCCGCGCGGCGCATCAGGTCGCGCATCAGGTCGTGGTCGCCCGCCTCGATGCGCTCCACCTGCGGAAGCACGTCGCGCCGAAGGAAGTCCTCCGCCGTCCGAGCCATGAGCCGGGCGTCCGCCTCGAATTGCTCCGGAGTGAACACTCCTTCCGGTTCCGCGTCCGCAACCAGCCAGCCTCCTCCCGGTGGCACTGTCAACTCGGCCATTAAACCGATCCCCGGGTCCTTACGCGCCTCCCGCTGCGCGCAACCCCCGCACTCAATACTCCAGCCTCTCCCGACGCAGCAGCCGGAAGCTCACCATCGTCGCCAACAGAACCAGCACAAACAAACACACCGCCACCGCCGTCCCATACCCGATGTTGTACTCCTCAAACACCTTGCTGTACATCAGCGTCGCAATCGTGTGCGTCGACTTCCCCGGCCGCCCATTCTCCATCACCCACACCGTGTCGAAAATCTTCAGACCCCCGATGATCAGAAAGATGATCCCCGTCGTCAGCACATCCCACATGAGCGGAATCGTCACGCTGAAGAACATCCGCGCGCTACTCGCCCCATCCAGCTTCGCCGCCTCGTAATAGGTCTCCGGAATGTTCTCCATCGCCGCCAGAAACAGCACCATGAAGAACCCCGTCGCCGCCCACACCATCATCGGCGGCAGCGCCGTCAGCAGCCGGTCGCTCTGCGTGAACGGAATCGGCGGCCTCTCCTGGAACAGCGCGCCGTAGAAGCCCGGCGCCGTCGCATGCAGCCACTTCAGCAGGCTGTTCAGCACCCCCACATCCGTCGTGCTGTAGACCAGAATCCACAACAGCGACACCGCCACCGAGCTGATCACATTCGGAAAGAAAAACGTCACCCGATACAGCCGCGCGCCCTTGATCCCCCGGTGAATCGTGTACGCGAAGAACAGCGACAGCACCAGAATCACCACGCCGGAGACCGCCGCCAGATACACGTTGTGCCACAGCGCCTCCCCGAACTCCGACGCGCTCCCCGCGATCGCCCGGTAGTGCTTCAGCCCAGCCCACCGCGGATCGCCCAGCCCGTCCCAGTCCGTCAGGCTGTATCGAAAAGCGTTCACCGCAGGCAACAGCACGAACACGCCATACAGCACCAGCGGCGGAGCAAGGAACGCAGCCAGAAACCCCGTCGGCACCCTCCGCGTCATCCCGTTCTTCCCATCCCACCTGCCCGCCGCGCCCCGCCAGCCCCCACCCGGAGCGCGGCAGCCCGCTTCCCCATTCCCCGGCTCTGCCTGTGCACGGCCGCCCTCCAGGCACAACCCCTAGAGCGGCGGCACTCCCCGCGCCGGCGGCTTGTACACGTCCGGGTTGCGCCGCTCCCGGTCGATCGCCGCCTCCATCCGCCGCCCGAACTCCTCCGGGGTGATCTGACCCGTCAGCAACGGCTCCAGGTGCGCCTTCAGCTCAGTCCGCCCGAACTGCAGATACAGCCCCGCCAGCCGGTCCGCGAAGTTCCGCGTCGCCCGGTTCTGCACCTCCACGGCACCCCGCAGGTCCGGCGGGATCACCATGCCCTCCGTCGCCCCCTTCACTACGGAGAGCGTCTCCAGCGCCCGCATGTAGCTGCGCGCCCGCTCCCGGGAGATCATGAACTTCAGGAAGTCCAGCGCCTCCCTGGGATGCCGCGCCTCCCGGAAGGCGAAGAAGTTCTCCGCGCCCCCGCCGTACACGGCGTTGGGATCCCCCCTGCCACCCTCCACCATCGGCACCGGGAAGCAGTCCATCTCAAAGTCGGACGGCAGCGCGTTCTTCATCTCGTTCTTCAGCCACAGTCCGCAAAACACGATCGCCGCCCGCCGGTTCACCCACTCCAACTGCGACTCCGTGTGGGTCATCGCCATGGCACCCGGCTGGAAGTGCTTCACCGCCATCTCCTGCACCAGTTGCGCCGCGCGCACAAACCCGGGCGACGTGAACGCCCCGGGCTGCAGGTCCTGCATGGCATACCACTCCTCGAACGGCACCAGCCGCTGATACACCGAGAGCAGCGTCTGCCACGCATAGGTCGGGTACTTGCCCTGGAAGGCGATGGCCCCAATGCCCGCCTTCTTGATCTCCTCGCACAGCCGCATGAGCTCGCCCCAGGTCTTCGGCGGCTTCCAGCCGTGCTCCCGGAACAGCTTGCGGTCATACCAGCCCACCCAGATGGAGAGGTTGGACGGCATGGCGTAGCTCTTTCCCTCGTACTGGAAGTCCGAGAGAATCCCTGGCACCAGCGTCTCGCGCCACGTCTTCTCCGGCTGGTCGTAGGCCGGCGAGTCCAGCGCCTCGTCCAGGGGGTAGAGCTTGTTGGCCACGATCAGCTTCCACACAGGCAGGGTGCAGTTGGCCAGCTCCGGGGGATTCCTCCGGAGCACGCGCGGCTTGATCTTCTCGTCCACACGGGGGTCGCCCCACAGATGGACGCGGACGCCGGGGCGCAGCTTCTCGTACTGCCGCGCCACGCCACGGTGCCAGTCGATGCCGTAGCCACCCTCGAACACGGCCACCTCAATGGCGGTGCCGCTGGAGGCGGTGGCCGGCTCGAACCGGCAGCCTGCGGAGAGGAGCACGAGGAGAATGACTGCCAGCCAGCGCATGAACATGGGCTCAACTCTTGCGCCCGAGAGCGCGGGGATGGATTCAAGGGGATTCCGCGCAACTCCTCCACCCCTCCCCGGAGGGGAGGGTTCCCACGACCCGCGCGCGAAGATGCGCACGATCCCGCGGACATGCCGCGGCGCACCCAGGAATCCACTCATGCCAGAGCGCGTCTGCCTGATCGGCCTGGACTGCGTGCCACCGGAGCTGGTTTTCGACCGGTGGACCGCCGACCTGCCCAGCCTGAGAAGTCTGATGGATGCGGGCCTGTACGGCCCTCTGGAGTCAACCATACCGCCCATCACAGTGCCCGCGTGGATGTGCATGATGACCGGCCGGGACCCCGGCGAGCTGGGAATCTATGGCTTCCGCAACCGGATGGATCGCACCTACGACCGCCTCCGCCACGCCACGAGTGCCCAGGTGCGGCAGCCGGCGGTCTGGGATCTGCTGGGCGACGCAGGCCGCCGGTCCATCCTGCTCGGCATCCCCCTCACCTATCCGCCGCGACCCATCAGCGGCCTGATTGTGTCGGATTTCCTCGCCCCAGACACGGATTCCGACTACACCTGGCCCCCGGAACTGAAGGCCGAGATACGAAAGGCGGTGGGGGACTATACGCTTGACGTGCGCCGGTTCCGCGAGCGGGACAGGGGGGAACTCCTGCGCGAAATCCATGCGATGACCGACCAGCGGTTCCGCCTGGCCCGCTGGCTTCTGCGGACCAAGCCATGGGACCTCTTCGCCATGGTGGAGATGGGCCCGGACCGCATGCACCACGCCTTCTGGAGGCACATGGACCCGTCGCATCGCCTCCACGAGCCCGGAAGCCCCTACTCCGGCGCCATCCATGACTATTACGTGGCGCTGGACCGCCATCTGGGCGCACTGCTCGACGACCTGCCCTTGGACACCCTGGTGCTGGTCGTCTCAGACCACGGCGCCAAGCGGATGGATGGGGCGTTCTGCCTGAACGAGTGGCTCCTGCGCGAGGGGTTCCTCGCGCTCACGGAGCGCCACGCCACGCCCGCCGCGCTGGACCCAGACCGGGTGGACTGGGACCGCACGACCGCGTGGGGCGATGGGGGGTACTACGGCCGCGTCTTCCTGAACGTGCGCGGACGGGAGCCACGGGGCACGGTGGACCCGCAGGACTACGCCCGCGTCCGCGACGACCTCGCCCGCCGGCTGGAGGCTGTGGTGGACGAGTCCGGCAGGCCGCTGGGGACGCGGGTCTTCCGCCCGGAGCATTGCTACCGCGCCGTGAACGGAATCGCACCGGATCTCATCGCCTACTTCGGCGACCTCCACTGGAGGTCCGTGGGAAGCGTGGGCCACGGCACCCTCTGGCTCAGGGAGAACGACACCGGACCGGACGACGCCAACCATGCCCAGCACGGCATCCTCATCCTGGCCCAGAAGACCGCCGGCGGATGGCGTGGCGCGGGCGGAGTTCGGCGCGACGACCTCTCCCTCTACGACGTGGCCCCCACGATCCTGGAGGCGCTGGGGCTCCGTCCGCCCGAGGGCCTGGCCCAAACGCCCCTGGCCCGGGACCACCGGTCGCCCTACACGGAGGAGGAGGAAGCCGAAATCGCCAGGCGCCTGGAGGAACTGGGCTACCTGTAGCCCCGGCACCCGCCCCGCGGACCCCGGGAGCGCTCCCCCGCGGCGCTCCGTCGTCCTGCTTGCCCGCGCCAGCCTAGCTGGCCGCCGAAAGCTCGGCCTTCCCCATCCCCGCCTCCGCCCGAAGCGTCCACTCGCTGGGCATGTAGAGGATGTTCCCGGCGTGGCGAGTCCGTCCATGAGCCGCCAGGCTGCGCGCCTCGATGTGCAGCATGGCCACGCTGTCCACCTTGTCCAGGATCGCCCGCTCCCTGCCCTGAGCCACGACGGAGAGGGTGAAGGTGTTGCGCAGAAGGTTCTCGAGGGTGAACCGGCACACCATCGTGCCCGACTCCGGGAGGATGTCCGGCGTGCCCGGGTCGTTGTCCGACCGCAGGGCCATGACGCGCTGCCCGTTGAGGAGCGCGAAGTTCAGCATGATCACAGTCCCGGAGACCGGGCGGGCCCCCGTCCACGAGACCTCCACCTCCACCGCTTCCCCGCTGGCGAAGGTGTTCCTGGCGGTCCCTGTTGAGTCGCGCAGCGCCACCCCGGTGAACCGGAAGGACCCATCCCCGTACTTGCGGGTCATGCAGGACACATCCACCTGGGCGCTGTCGATGTCCGGCTGATGCAGGTACTCGCGGACAATCTCGTGTGTGTCTCCCGCGGAGCGCACGCGCCCCGCCTCCAGCCAGACCGCCCGCGTGCACAGGTTCTCCACGGCGGCCAGATTGTGGCTCACGAACAGAATCGTGCGCCCCTCCTCCGCCACGTCGCTCATCTTGCCAAGGCACTTCTTCTGGAACGAGGCGTCGCCCACTGCGAGCACCTCGTCCACGATCAGCACATCTGGCTCCAGGTGGGCCGCGACGGAGAAGGCCAGCCGCACATACATTCCCGAGGAGTAGTGCTTCACTGGCGTGTCGATGAACTTCTCCACC